>Ga0302299_10000765_pt1 | contig 18450 bp, 13 predicted proteins | sample III_Fen_N3_4_FD_198795 | JGI IMG/M metagenome (GOLD analysis project Ga0302299, IMG submission 198795) | Peat permafrost microbial communities from Stordalen Mire near Abisko, Sweden - III_Fen_N3_4 | ecosystem: Environmental > Terrestrial > Soil > Wetlands > Permafrost | place: Sweden: Abisko... | reverse complement strand
CCTTCTTCACCAGGATCGAGGTGCCGTCGATGGCGTAGTCGACGAAGCTGACGCCCTGCTGCTCGCGCTCGAGGTTGTCGTACATGTCCGACATGATCATGTCGTTCTTGCCGCCCTTGATCGACAAGATGATGCTGTCGAAGGGGGTCGTGTTGAACGTCACCGGCACGCCGATCTTCTTGCCGAGCGCCTGCGACAGATCGTAGTCGAAGCCGGCCGGGTTCTTGCTGGTCGGCGGGTCGAACATCTCCCACGGCGGGTAGGGGATGTCGCTGGCCACACGGATCGTGGTCATGCCCGACGGCAGGCCGCTCGCGAGCGCCGGGTCCGCCTGGATCGCCGCCAGATCCGCCGTCGTCCACCCCGCGGTCGATGTCGACCCGCTGGCGGCCGGGACAGGGCTGGAACTCGCGCTCGTACCCGAACTGCCGCAGCCGACGGCCAGCGCGACGAGCGCGGCCAGTACCACGGCCAGGACCAGCAGCGCGGGCCCCCGCCGTCTGATCAGTGAATGGAAGACGCTCACTGTCGTCCACCTCCCCCTTCTGCGACGCTGGATCCGCCGCACCAGCCGTGCTGCGCACGGCGCGATGGCGCCCGCACCCCGCGGGCTCTTCGGTGAGTGTACACGTCCGGCCGGTTCGCCCATAGGCCAGACGACGGTGGTCGCCAGGTAGCCGCGGACGGCCGTGGGTGTGGCTAACTCGGCAGACCGAGCCACGCCCGGTACAGGGCCGCGTCCGCCGCGCCGAAGCAGCAGAACGTGACGGCGCGCGGCAGCGCGTGCTCCGCGAGCCACCCGCAGACGGCGCTCACGGCGGCAGCGCAAGCCTCGGCCTTGGGATAGCCGTACACGCCGGTCGAGATGCCGGGGAAGGCGATGGTCTCGAGTCCGTTCGCCTCGGCGAGCCGCAGCGACTCGACGTAGCAGCCGCGCAGAAGGCGCTCCGCCTCTGCGGGAGTGTGCTGACGATAGACGGGCCCGACGGTGTGGATGACGTGCCGTGCCGGGAGACCGTGGCCGCCGGTGATGCGCGCCTCGCCCGGCGGGCAGCCGCCCAGCGCGCGGCACTCGGCCAGCAGCCCGGGTCCGGCGGCGCGGTGGATGGCGCCGTCCACGCCGCCCCCTCCGAGCAGGGAGCTGTTGGCGGCGTTGACGATGGCGTCGACGTGCAGCCTCGTGATGTCGCCCTCGACGACGCACAGGCGGTTGATGACGGCCGGGTCGATCGGCTCGGCGTTCATGCGCCGAGCCTACCAGAGGCGAACGGCTGGGCCGCGGCGCCCGGCTGGTGTACCTTGGCCGCACCGGGCGCCGGGCCCGGGCACCGCCATGGAGGTACCGTGAACGCCATCCGCGCCGTGCTGTTCGTGCTGCTGCTGGCCGTGCTCGCCGGCGCCGCCGGAGCGCTCGCGGAGGCGGCGCCCACCTCCGGCACCGAGTGGTTCTTCATCGCACACGGCGCGCATGTGCGCCCCGGCATCCCAGCCTCGGCCGCGCGCCTCGCACGCGCCTACCACGCGCTCTGGATCGGCCCGAAGCGCGACAAGGTCGTCTACCTGACCTTCGACGAGGGCTGGGAGGGCGGGACCACCGGCAAGCTCCTCGCCATCCTCGAGCGCGCCCACGTCAAGGCGACCTTCTTCCTCACCGGCTTGTGGATCCGCGACGATCCCGGGCTCGCGCGGCGCATCGCCCGTGCGGGCCACGTCGCCGGTGACCACACTTGGTCGCATCCGAAGATGACGGCGCTGGCCGGCCGGCCGAAGGCCTTCGCCCGCCAGCTCCTCTCGACCGCGCGCGCCTGGCGGCGCGCGACCGGCGGGCGCATGACGCACCTCTTCCGCCCGCCCTACGGCGCCTACGATGCGCGCGTCCTCGCCCTCGCCCGCCGCCTGGACTACACGACGGTCTTCTGGAGCTTCGCCCACTACGACTACGACGCCGACGCCCAGCCGCCGGTGAGCGTCACCCGCGCCCGGATCATCGCCGCCGCCTATCCCGGCACCGTCTACCTGCTGCACGCCGCGTCCACCAGCAACATCGGCGCGCTCCCCGGCGCCATCCGCTGGCTCAAGCGGCACGGCTACCGTTTCGGCACGCTCGATGACCTGCGCTGACGCCCGTCACAGCGAGCCGACGGGCACCCTGGGCCCTTGTCTCCGCCCTCCCCGGATGTCCTCGGCCGACACCGACGTGCACGCTCCGTCGCGACCGCGGCGGGAGCGACCGAGGACGCCGCGGCCTGAGACGTCGCCGCGGTGATGACGGCCGCGGGCGGGCAGACGAGCCCGGCCGCGGCCGTTTCACGTCCGAGGCGCGCGCTATGCTGCCAGCATGACAACATCTGAGCGCGCCCGCGCCGAAGCATGGGTCAAGCGCGCGCCGCACGTGCCCGACGAGTGGTTCCTCCACCACTCGTGGCTGCACGGCGCGAGCCACACGAAGCGAGTCCACATCCACGCGCAGCGGCTGCTTGAGCAGCTCGGCTGGAGCGACGCCGACGCTGAACTCGTACTGTGCGCGGCCCTCTGGCACGACATCGGCCGCGTGGGCGACGGCATCGAGCACGGCCACGGCGGCGCGAGCGCTGCCCGGGCCGACGTCCTCGGCCTGAGCGCCGACCTTGCGCCCGCCGAAGCGGCCGTCGTCCGCTTCGCGATCGTCCGACATTCGCTGCGCGATCACGGCGCCGAGGAGTACGCCGCCGAGCTGGCGAGGAGTGAGGACCAGGCGCGCCGCCTGGCGGAGCCGGAGCGCGCCCTCCGCGTCCTCTGGCTGCTCAAAGACGCCGACGCCCTCGACCGCGTCCGCCTCGGCGAGCGGCCGGATCCCCGTCAGCTGCGCCACCTGCAGACGGCCGAGCTCATCCCGTTCGCCTCTCAGCTCTACGCCACGCTCGCCTGACGCTGGGCTGACTCGATCGCCCGACGCGTTGCCCGGCGCCGCGCCGGCGGCGCCAACGTCCACCCTCGTCACCCTCGTGCCGCGGGCGGCGGCCTGCTAGCGTCGGTGGCCGGCCGGGCGAAGCACGCGGCCCCGGCCGGCCATCCCATGAGCATTGCCTCCGACAAGCGATCAAACGACCGGAGCGCGGCGTCCCCCGACGGCGCGGCCGTCGGACCACGACTGGTGTTCTTCGACGTGCCCGGCCGCCGCGATCTCGCCCGGCGAGCGTCGGCGGCCGCGCCGTGCGCGCGCTTCGCCTTCCGGCGCTCGTGGACGGAGGACCCGGGCGACCCACGCCGGCCGCTGTTGGGCGGCGACCCGCCGGTCGGGCTCTGGCACTGGAGCGGCACGGCCGAAGAGTTCGCCGCACAGGCCGGCGACGTCCTCTTGCACTTCGTCCACCCGCTCTGCGGCCGCGGGCTACCTTTCTGTCTCGGCTTCTCGTTCGGCGAGACGGCACTCGAGCCGCACAGCCTCGCCGTCGGCGACGCGGCCGCGCTGGACCTGGAGGACATCGGCCGCTTGCTCCGCGCGGCGGCAGCCCCCGCGGCCGCGACCCACGGTATCGGGAAGCCCGGCGCCGTCACCTCCGCCGCCGTCGCACCGCCATCGGGCGTCCCCGCCGCCGCCTCGCCCCGCAGGCCCGCGAGCGGGCCCGACGCCGCGCAGCTCGACGACGCCCAGCGCGCGGCCGTCGAGCACTCTCGTGGTCCGGCCCGCGTCCTCGCTCCCGCAGGATCAGGCAAGACCAAGACCCTGGTGAGCCGCGTCGTCGAGCTCGTCGACCGCGGCGCAGACCCGTCGGGCATCCTCATGCTCGCCTTCAACCGCAAGGCTGCGGAACAACTCGAGGAGCGGTTAGCGGCGCTCGGCATCGCCACCACGCGCCGGCTGGGGTCACCGCCGGACGACCGCGTCACCCGTCGGCCGCGTCACTCAGCGCCATCCTCCCCGCTCTGGCCCGACTCCGGGGACCGGCCGGGGGGACCGGACAGGCGCGGCGAACCCGGCCGTCCTCCCGGCGTCCACTGCGCGACCTTCAACGCCTTCGGCTATCGCTACCAGCGGGAGGTGCTGCGCGCACGCTTCTCGCTCGACCAAGACGGCCGCTCGCTGCGCGCGCTCATGGCGCGCGCCATGGAGACGGCCGGCGTGTCGCTGCGTGAGCTGAAGCCGCGCCGCGGCAGCGACCCGGTCGGTGCCTTCGTCAACGGCCTCACACGGGTGCGCGCGGCACTCGAGCCGGTCGGAGACGTCGAGATCCAGGTCGAGAGCGTCGGCGAGACGCCCATCATCGCCATCCCGTTCGTGGCCACGCACGCGCAGTACGTCCGCGCGCAGGCGGCGACCGGACTGCAGTCCTTCGACGACCAGATCTACTTCGCCGTCGCCGACCTGCTGGCCGATCCCGTGCACCGCACCTTCATCCAGGGACGGTTCGACCACGTGCTGGTCGACGAGTTCCAGGACCTCAACGGCGCGCAGCTGGCGCTCGTCGACGTGCTCTCGCGGCCGCACCGCCGGCTGTTCGTGGTCGGCGACGACGACCAGCTCATCTACGGCTGGCGGCAGGCCGACCCGCGGGGCATCCTCGAGTTCCACCGCCGGATGCCGCCCAGGCCGTGGTCGGCCACCTACACGCTGGGCACCAACTACCGCTGCTCCCGCGCCGTCGTGGAGACGGGCGCGCGCCTGGTCGCCAACAACGTCGTGCGCGAGGCCAAGGACATCCGGCCGCGCGCCGGGGCGCAGGACGGCGCGGTGCGCTTCTTCGGCGCGCCGTCCTGGCCGGAGCGCGCCGCCGAGCTCTGCGACTTCCTGCGCGCCGAGAAGGCGCGGCTCGCCTGTGACTGGCGCGACCTTGCCGTGCTCTGCCGCTACCGCTCGCAGCAGCTGCTGGTCGCGCTCGCGCTCGACGCCGGCGACGTACCACGCACCCCGGCGCTCGGCTGCACGCTCTTCACGCACCCGGCGGCCAGGCTGTTGCGCGCCTACCTGGACCTGGTGCGCGCGCCGGACGAGCTGCCGGGCGCCACCCTCGCCGACCTGGTGAACCGGCCTAACCGCTACGTGAGCCGAGGCGCCGTGGAGGCCGTCGCAGCAGCGGCGCAGCCGTGGGCGCACCTTCGCGCCCTGGCGGCCAAGGAGCCGCCGGCCGGACCGCGCCCGCTCTCGGCCCTCGTCGAGCGCGCGGCGCGGCTTGGGTCCGAGCTCGGCGGTCGGCCCCTGGACGCGGAGGACCTCATCTGGACGGTCGTCGAGAACTTCGGCCTCGACGACCACTGGATCGCGGAGGCCGACGCGGCCGCCGCCGACGGCGCGGGCTCCGACGGTGCCGGCCCCCTCGAGGTCCTCGACTCGCTCCTCCTCCTCGCCGAGACGTATCCGGACCCGGACACGTACTTCCTCACCTGGGACCGCCTGCGCGCCGACGAGGAGGCTCATGCGGACGTCGCCGACGACACGCTCGCCCGAGAGGAGTCCGAGGAGGACCGCGTGGTCATCGGCACCATCCACGCCGCCAAGGGTCGCGAGTATCACTCGGTCGTGATCCCCGACTACGACTGCGACGTCTCGCGCTGGAGCGCCGCCGAGGTCGAGGAGGAGCGGCGGGTCGTCTACGTCGGCGTCACCCGCGCCCGTGACTCGGCGCTCTTCACCGTCGACACGTCGGCCGGCTTCGTCCACCCGTTCCTGCGTGAGTTGGTCGAGCCGCCCGACGCCGGAGAGCACGAGACGCTGAGCGCCTGGCTGGCCGAAGAGCCTGACCCCCGACTGCGCGATCGCGTCGCCGGTCGCGTCACCGAGATCGAGGTGCTTTACCCGGAGCTCGTGGCGGAGGAGTTGGCGGACGACGTCGCGGGCGCCTGACCGAGCGCCTGCCCGGCCCGGGCGCCTGCCTGCGCGGGCGCCTGCCTGACCGCCCCGCCTCAACGCATCCAGAGCCGCATCGACGGCTCCGGCGGCGCGACGTAGTGCTTCGCCGTCGGCTCAGTCCCATCCTGAAGGAACTGGTGCAGCTCCCGCTGGAGCTCGAGGTCCGTGACCGTGCGCCGCTGGTGCTGGCGCATGTGCTCGTCCCAGCTCGGCAGCACGAAGGTCTCGATGAAGCGATGCGGCTTGTCCGCGTCGCGGTACACCGACCAGTCGGTGGCCCCGGTGCGCCGCCGTACCCTGCCCACCAGCCGGAGGGCACGCAGGAACTCGTCCTCGGCCTCCGGCCGGACCTGGTAGGCGACGACGACCAGCGCCGGGCTGCCGGCATCCTCGTCATCGACGAGCCGCGCCTCCGGAGCCGCCATCGGCGCCGGCCGCAGGTCCACCTCCGCGATCCGGTCGAACCGCCAGTGCCAGGCCAGCGCGACGGTGACGACGATCACAAGCGCGCTCCACGCGTAGGCGGCCGGCACGCTGGTCGAGGTGGCCAGCTTGCCCCACAGGGCGCTGCCGAGGGCGATGCCGGCGGAGATCGCGGTCAGGTAGAGGGCCAGCCCGCGGGCGCGCACCCAGCCGGGCAGCACCTCCTGCGAGGCGACGTTGAGCGTCGAGAGGCAGAACAGCCAGCCGACTCCCGCCAGAAACGTGGTAAGCACAGCGAGCGCCGGCCCGTGCACCAGCGCCAGCGCGACCAGCGCCGCCGCCACGAGCGCGCTGCCCACCGCGAACACCCGGTCGGCGCTGAGATGCTCGCGCACCCGGGGAAGCACGGCGGCGGTCACGACCGCCCCGGCGCCCATGGCCGCGAACAGCAGGCCGAGACCCCCGGAGCCCCAGCCGAGCACCTGGCTGGCGTAGACCGGCAGCAGCGACATGAGGCCGGCGCTGGCGACGCCGAACGCGAAGGAGCGGACCAGCACGCCGCGCAGGATGTGCGAGAACATGGCGTAGCGGACGCCGGCCCGGACCGCCCCGGCGAAGCGTTCGGGCGGTCCGACGACCTCCTCCACCGGTCGCTTCCAGCGCCACAGGACGATGAGCACGAACCCGAACGACGCCGCGTTCAGCGCGAACACCAGCCACGGACCGGCGGCGGCGATGAGCAGGCCGCCGATGGCCGGTCCGATGGCGCGCCCGAGGTTGATGTTGGCGCCGCCCAGCGTGACCGCCTGCTTGAGCTCGTGCGCCGGAACGAGCTCGGGCTGGATCGCCTGCCAGGCCGGGAAGTTGAACGTCGCCCCCAGGCCTAACGCGAACGTGAAGCTGAGGAGCAGGAGCGGAGTGACGGCGCCAAACGCCGCCAGCACGGCGAGCCCGCCGGCCGCCGCGAACATGAACCCCTGGGTGATCAGGAGCAGTCGCCGCCGTTCGACCATGTCGGCGGCGGCGCCGGCCAGGACGCCGACGAAGACCACAGGCAGGTAGGTCGCCGTCTGTACTAGCGCCACGATCGCCGGCGAGGCGTTCAGCTGGACCATCATCCAGGCAGCGCCCACGGCCTGCATCCACGTGCCGATGTTGGAGGCGAGAAGAGCGATCCACAGGATGCGGTACACGCGGTACTGGAGTGGGGACCAGGCGGACATGCCCTCAGCCTACCCGACACGCCCCGGAAAACGCCGGAAGCCCCGGCACGTGGGGCATACTGAGGTGACCGTACTGCTTGGGGTCAGTCGGAGCCTTGGAGGGCAGCCAGATGTCAGCTCGTCGTGGATTCCCGCTCGTACGTCCCTTGGTGCTCGCGCTGGTGCTGCTCCTGCTTCCTCTCGCAGCCGCCGCGGTCGCGGCGGCGCCGGCCAACGCCGGGCTCGTGGTCTGGCACACCGGCTACAGCTTCGACGGCCGCGCCGACAGCTTCATGGACATCGCGAGCGGGCCCGGCGGCGCCATCTACTGCGCCGGATTCACCAAAGGGACGGAGGAGAGCTCGACGCTGCTCCTCGCCAAGTACGTGGACAACGGCCTGACCGTCGACCTTGCCTGGACGAAGACGTTCACGAAGACCGGCGTCGCCGGCTCACGCGCCACGCAGGTCGCGGTCGACCGCGCCGGGAACGTGATCGTGGCCGGCACGGTGGGCGTCGCCCCGCCCGCGTCCGCGAGGGGCCGGGACGTCGTGGTCATCAAGTACTCGCCCGCCGGCGTGCGCAAGTGGCGCACGTTCTACGCCGGCCCAGGCGGCCGGGACGACTACGTCACCGGCCTCGGCCTGGACCGGTCCGGCAACGCCTATGTGAGCGCGACGTCCCAGGGCGTCCACACCGGCTTCGACTTCGCCACCGTCAAGGTGCGCAAGCGCGGCGGAAGGGCCTGGGTCCAGCGCTACTCGGGACCGTCCGGCCGCGACGAGACCGCCGGTATCGCGGTGCTGCCGTCGGGCGACTGCTTCGTCTCGGGCTCCAGTGCGAACGGCTCGCACACCCGCGCCGTCACCATCAGGTACAGCGCCGCCGGCGCGTTTCGCTGGCGCGCCACCTACTCCACTGACGTCGGCGGCGTGAACGTCGGCGCGGTCAACCTCATGGGGTCGTCCGCTGTGATCGTCGGTGGCTCCATGTGGAACGGCAACGCCGAGGGCAACGACCTGGTCTTCCTGAAGTACCGCGCGTCCAACGGGTCGCGTATGTGGCGCCACGCCGTGGGCAACGGCGAGATGTACGACGAGAGCATCGCCGCGATGGACACCGACGCAAGCGGCGCCCTGTACGCGGCGGGCTCGACCCACGACGAGAACTTCGGCGCGACGCACGGGTTCACGGCCGGCATGACCGCAGCGGGCGGCGAGCTCTGGACCGATGAACTGTGGGTGGACCTCGCGTCCAACGACGCCGGGCTCCAAGCGACGGACGCGGACGCCGCCGGCGACAGCGCGGCCGGCGGCTGGGCACAGACGGTGCTCGCCGGCAACGACTTCGCCGTCCGCTACCGCTCGCACCTCGGCTCGGCGGCCAGCTGGGACTTCACCACGGGCGGCCTGGTGATCGGCGACGACGTCTGCCGCGCAGTGCTCGTGGACGGAGCCGTCACCTACGCCGCCGGCGAGCTGTACGACGGAGCCGCGACCGGCACCGACGCGGCTCTGTTCAAGCTGAGCCACTGATCGAGGTCGAGCTAGCCGCGGGCGGCGGGGCGCGCACGCCCCGCCGCCCGCTTCGCACGCGCCGCGCGTCAGTCCACTGCACGCTGCCGGCTCTTGTTGTCAGCGCGCCTGCCGCCGGCGGGCGCGCTCGCGCGCGTCGGCGATGCGCCAGTCCGGGCGCAGGCTGGGCGTCTGGCGCGTACCGCCGCCCGTGCCGCCGTCGTCGGACCCGCTGCGCACGCCGCCGACGTCGAAGAACGCGGCGTGCACCGCGTGGCCGCGGTAGGTAAGGGCGGACCCGAGCACCCCGCCGCCCTCGTAGCGCACGTCCCAGCCGAGGCCCGGGCTCTTGTAGCGACGCCCGGACAGGTCCGCGATCCGCTCCAGGAAGGCGTCGGCGACGGCCCTGTCGCCCGGCTTCCCGTCCCTGACAAGCGCCTCGAACGCGTAGCTGCGCAGCAGCTTGTCGTGCAGCTCGGCGTACTGCGGCGCGCGCGAGACGAGGTCCATGCCGACCACGCGCGCACCGTGCAGCACCAGCATCCCCTGCTGGCCGTCCTGTAGCGGGAAGGCGGCGAGGATGGTGTCGAGGTCGGCTTTGCGCGTCTGGTACGCGTCGCGCATGGCCGACGTCGGTGACGCCGTCCCGTGACGCTCGTGCAGCGCGCCGACCTCGCTCCATACGCGACCCTGGTCCGAACGGTGTCCGGCGCCGGCGACCAGCGACGCGTTGACACTGTGCTTCATCGCGTAGCGCACCTGCCGGTCGGCGACGACCTCGCTCTCCGCAAACTGGGGCGTCGCGTAGGACCAGCGCCCCTGCTCCGTGCAGCTCACCGGGACGACCAGGCTGCTGTGCTTGCCGATGAGGATGGTCGTGTTCAGCACGCGGTTCTGCTTGGCGCCGCGCAGCTCTTCGCCGTCGAGCACGAGGATCCGCGCGTCGCCCTTGTTGACCACGCGCAGCTCCGGCACCGAGCCGCCTTCGCTGACCTCGGTGATGACCGCCTGCTCCGCCGCGATCGCCTCGCGCAGGGTGACGTAGCCGGGGCCACCCGCGTCCTCGTGCAGCCGCAGCGGGAACACCGCCAGCGGTCCGTGGACCTGACGCTCCCCAAGCTGCAGCGCCGCTACGAGCGTCGCACCGCCGAGTACCTCGTTGCTTCCGGTCATGGCACACCTCCGTCTCCGTTGGCGCTCGCCGGCCCGGCCCGGCCGACGAGCGCCACCTCCCTATGTGACTCTGCGCGATGACATCGGGTCATCGCACGTACCAACAGCATCCATACAGATGATGCTACAATAACATCATTCATAAACCAAATCACGCCCGAACGATGCAGGAGTCCGGGCATACTGTGGCGTACAGTGATGTGGAGTGTAATCGCAGGGGGTGACGGAAACGATGCGTGACGAACATCAGACCAGACTCGGCGCGCACATCGCGCGCCTGCGCGAGCAGCAGGGCTGGAGCCAGCGCGCGCTGGCCAAGTGGGTGGGCATCGACCAATCCGCGGTCAGCCGCATCGAGGCGGGCAGGCGGCGGCTCTCGGCCGACGAGTTGCAGCGCTTCGCCGAAGCGCTGCACGTCTCGGCCGACGACCTGCTGAGCGGCGCTCCCGGGGCGTCGGCGCCCGCCTTCGCCCGGTCGCAGGCCCCCGGCCCTGTGCCGGCTTCTGGGGCGACTCGCCCTTCGGCGTCGCTCACGCCTGATGACGCCGGCCGGGCGGACAGACTCACCTTCACGGAAGACCCGGTCGCGCGCGATCTGGTAGAGCCGCGGCCGTCCGACGTCGCCGACGGCGCGTCGGCCCCGCCCTCAGGTTCCACAGGCCAGGCCTCGCAGGACGGGTCCTACCGTCGGTCGATGGCCCCGTCCCCTGCCCCGCTCTCTGCGCTGCGCCTGTCAGACGTGGACGTGATCTCCCACGGTCCCGTCCCGCACGGCGATATGGCGACCTCCGGCCGGCCGGCACAGGCGCCATATCGCGGTCTCCCACGTCTCGCCGGGCTGCCGGACGCGGTGGCCTGCGTCGCGCGCGACTGGTTCGTGCTGCGGCGACTGGCGGAGGCTCCGGAACCGGCGCAGCGCTGGAGCGCCGGCCACTCCGCGGAGGGCAAGCCGGAACGCGTTCTGCACACGCCGTCGGCACTGCGTTCGGGAGCCACGGCCGGCGACGTCCTCTTCGATCGCGTCGCCCGCTTCTGGCGCAGCGAACTGCACGTCGATCCCGATGACGGCCCGATGCCCGACCTCGTGCCGCTCCTCGAGGACGGCTACGGCGCCCAGGTGATCGTCGCCCGGGTGGCGCCTCTCGACCCGGGCGCCCCTCGCGATCTCGCCTCCGGAAGCTCGGCAGCCGACCTGCCCGCCGGCGTCCACCCGGTGGCCGCGGCGTTCACCGTCGAGGACACACCCTTCATCTTCGTCAACGCCGCACGCCCGGTCGTCCTGCAGCGGTTCGCGCTCGCGCACGCCTTCGCACACCTCGTCCTGGGCCACGGGGACGTCATCGACTCACGTGTGGAATGGAGCCGCAACGTGCCCCCCGAGGCCGCCGCCAACGACTTCGCCGAGGAGCTGCTGGCGCCGGTGCGCGCTGTGCAGCGCTGGTACGAGCGGCGGCCGGAGCGGCGCTCGGTCGGCATGGACGACCTCCTCGAGCTGGGCAACGCCTTCGGCGTCAGCGCCTGGTCGGCGCTCTACCGCTCGCGCGCCGCCGACCGCCTGCAGGGCAAGCAGTTCCACGTCCTCAAGGGAGAGCTGCACCGACACGAGTGGGAGATCCTGCCGCGCCAGGCGTATCTCGGCGGCCTGCGCGACACCCTGACGTTCCTCACGCCGCGGGAAGTCCTCCCGCCGGACGGGTACGGAGGGCCGGCGGTGCTGCGCGTGCCGGCCACCATGCGCTCTTGGACCCTCACCGGCCTGCGCAACGGTCGCCTGAGCCTCGAGGACGCGGCCGCCATGCTCCGCCTCGATGCCGGAGGCCTTGCGGAGCAGCTGGAGCGCCTCGGCTTCGAGTAGGCGGACCTCCGGCGCGGCGCCGCGCCCCTCGATTCCGGCCGCGCCGAGGCGTATGCTGCCGCCACACCGTCACCGAGCTCCAGGGGGGGTCCCGCATGCTCGCACGTCACCGGGCGCACCCGGCGGCGCAGTCGCTGCCTCGTGTCGCGCTCATCTTCGCGTTCGCCCTCGCGATCGCCCTGCCGCTGCTGTTCGCCGCGGTCGCCGCGGCTGCCGGCGGCGACACCATCTGGACGCGCCAGTTCTCCACGGGCTCCAAGGGCGACGCGTTCCTCGACATCGCCCACGGACCGGGCGACGTCTACTACTGCACCGGCATCGCCCGGGCCACGGAGGAGACGAGCACGCTCGTGGTCGTCAAGTACAAGAGCGACGGCACCAAGCTGTGGTCGCGCTTCTACTTGTCGCCGGCCAAGAAGGGCTCCGCCGGCGCCCGCGTCGCCGTCGACAGCGACGGCAACGTCATCGTCGCCGGTACGGTCGGCGTCGCTCCCCCGGCCTCGTGGACGGGCCGCGACGTCGTGGTGCTCAAGTACAGCCCGGACGGCGTGCGCAAGTGGGTCGTGCGCTGGGACGGCGCGGCGCAGCGGGACGACTACGCCGCCGACCTGGCGCTCGACAGTTCCGGCGCGGCCTACGTGGGCGGCGGCACGCGCGGCGCCGGCACCGGACAGGACTACCTCGCGCTCGCCGTGACCCCGGCCGGCGGCGTCCGCTGGGCCTGGACCTACGACGGCCCCGGCGTCCGCGACTACGCCACCGGGGTCGCCGTGGACGGCGGCGGCAACTGCTACGTCACCGGCTCCAGCCAGGGCAAGGGCGGGTCGACGGCGCCGGCCACGGCCAAGCTCAGCCGACGCGGCGCACAGGTCTGGCTCAAGCGTCCGCAGTACGGCGACGAGGGGCATTCGGCCGCCACGGCGCTGGCGTACCGCCGGCTGGGCGGCGAGCGCCGGCTCTTCCTCACCGGCTCCGCCATGGGACTCATGTCCACGCGGCAGAACCTCCTCATCGCCGAGCTCAACGCGAACACCGGCGCCAAGGTGCACCACGTCCTCGTCGACGGGGACGGCGCGGATGACGGTGGAGAGGCGCTCGTCGTGGACGCGACCGGCAACGCCTACGCGGCCGGCTGGACCACGTCGGTCACCTCGCACGTCGTCCACGGGTTCGTCGCGCGCATGGACGCCGGCGGCGCGCTGGCCTGGCAGAAACCCCTGTGGCTGGGTCCGGGCGACAATGAGGCGTACTTCGAGGCCATCGACCTCGACGCCGCCGGCAACGTCATCTGCGGCGGCTACGGCGTGCAGCCGGGCCTCGGCCCCGAGGCCTGGGTCCAGTCGTTCTGGCCCACGGACGGGGAGCGCTGGCCCAACGTCTCAAGCGGCTCCGGCTCCTCCGTCGACATCTGCCGCGCCGTCCTCGCCAACGCGAGTGGGGTGTTCGCCGCGGGGCAGGTCAGCCGGACGGGAAGCGGCGTGGACGCTCAGCTCAAGAAGATCGAACCCTGAGGGCTGAGGCCCGGCGGCTCGCAGCCGCGCCGGGCCGCACCACGAACGACGCCGGGGGCGGCGGCGCACGACGCGCCGCCGCCCCCGGCGTCTTCACTCCGCGGCCGCGCTGCGCGCGGCCGCGCGGTCACACGATCTCGTGGTACTTGTAGGAGATCTTCACCTTGGTCCGGTAGGCGACGATCGCCTTGCCCTCGATCTTCATGTCGAACTCGACGGCCTCGGCGATGCGCAGGTCCTCGCGGTGGATGCCGGCCTTCTCCACGGCGTTCCTCGCCGCCTGTTCCCACGACTCAGGGCTCGAGCCGATTACTTCCATCACGCGGTACACGCTGTCCGACATGGCGACTCCTTCTCTTGTGGTGGTCACGAGATGGTGACGTATCTTAGCCGGAACCGGCGGAATGGGAACCCCCGGGGACACGAACATCCGTCCGCCCCGCCTGCTAGCCTCAATCTCGAACGCCGCCGCAGGCCCCGGCTGCTTCCGCAGCCGGCCCACGACGCGGTCGCTGCAGACTGTGCGTCGTCTGGCCCTGCGGCGGCGTTCCCCTGCCAGCGAGCCGTGAGGAGCCGCCATGTCACGCCCAGACGCACCGTTCGGCCTCTCCGACGGCTCTCCGGCACTCACCGCCGCGCCCGCCACGGCCGGCCTTGCCCTGACGGTCTCCGCCTGCAGACCTGCGCCCGGCCCGCGACGCCGGCCGGTCGCCGCCATCGAGGTCGACGACGACCTCGTCTGGGTCACCGACGTCCCCGCGGTTGCTCTCGGCGCGGTGCGGCCGCCCTCACCCGCGGCGCTCGTCCATCTCTGCGTCCAGTTGGCGCGGGAGCTGGCCGCCGCCGGCGGCCTGGCGCTCGAGGTCGCGTTCGCCGAGGCAGAACTGGTTGACGCCGCCGCCCGCGCGGTCGCCGGCTACCTCGACGACCTGCCTGATCTACCCTTCGTCGGCGAGCCCTTCGGCGGCGAAGAGGGCACCGACTGACGCGCCGCTTCCATGATGCGGATGAGCGGGCATCGCCGGCATCCTCAGGCCCGACGCCGTCAGCGCACGGTGACGGCGGTGCTGGCGGCGCTGGCCTCGTGGTTGCCGGCGAGGTCGACGCCGTGCCAGGTCACAGTGAAGACCCCGCGAGATGTGGGCTTCCACGTGACACGCTGTGACTTGCCTGTCGGCTTCCACCCGGGGCGGCCAGAGGCCACACGGCGACCCTTGGCGTCGGTGACGACGTAGCTCACGTCCACCTTCGCGCTGAACGGGTCAGCAGCCTTGAAGCCAAGGTGCGTGCTCGCGCCGGCTGTGGTGGTCTTGCCGGCCGGCGCATACAGCCGCGGGCGGTAGAGGTCGACGACGAGCCCCTTGGTGACGCTGCTCTCGCCGAGCGCAGACACCGCGGTGACGGTGAAGGCGGGCCGGGAGCTGGCGAGGTACTTGCCGGAGCCGTCCCGCCCGTCCCAGGTCACCGAACGGGCGCCGGCGGCGAGGTCACCCAGCACGAGAGTACGCACGACCTGGTCACCCAGCAGCAGGCGCACGGTGACCGTCGCCTCGCGCGCGAGCGTGAAGCCGAGGCCGGTGGTGTCGCGCACGCCGTCCCCGTCCGGGGAGAACGTCCCCGGCAGGGCGGACGGCGAGCCCAGCGTGCGGTCGATGGTGACCTTGACGCCCTGCCGCGCGACGTTGCCGGCAGCGTCGCGGCGCTCGACGTCGAACCGATAGAGCCCGTCGGGCGCGGCCGCGAGGCCGCTGCCGGAGGTGATACGACCGTCCCAGGCGACGGTGTACGACTGCGCGTTCCTGGCGTGCCAGCCGTGAAGCCAGCGGACGACGGTGCCGTCCGCGTCCATCACGCCGACGCGGATGCTGCAGACCTCGGCGGGCGTGTAGGTCACCGAGGCCGTCTCGTTCTGGCCGTCGCCGTTAGGGCTGAAGGATGCCGGAGCGCCGGCGGCGGCGGTGAGGTGGGGCGCGGTGGTGTCCACGGTGACCTGCGTCGAGGCGCTCGTCGCGTTGCCACCGGCCGGGGTGGCGGTGAGCTCGGCCGTGTAGACGCCGTCGGGCACGTCCGATCCGCCTGAGGTGCCGTTCCAGGTGACCTCCGCCGCGGCGCCCTGGCCGCTCCAGGACGCGACAGTCTGGCCGCCGGCGTCCTTGACCACGAGGCGCCAGTCTGCGGCCGTGGTGATGCCGACGTCCAGCTGGGTGACGTCGAGCACGCCATCGCCGTTGGGGCTGATGACCGGCACGCTGGCGCTGACGCTCGCGTTCACGGCGGAGCCCATGCGCGAAGCGACGTTCGTGCGGATCGCCGGCAGGAGCGCGTAGAAGGCATCTCCGGGGCACTCCGTGTAGTTCGCCTGCCGGTGGCCGGCGATGACCGGGAACGTCACTTTCGTGCCCAAGACGTACTTGTCTGTCAGGCCACACGTGAGTGTGGCGCTGCCGGCGGGGTCGAGGCCGCTGACGCCGAGCTTCCAGGCAAGCAGGCGCTCGAGCGCGCTGATCGTCAGGGCGGGCGGCGCCTGGTCGGTGAACGTGCCGAGGACCGCGATGCCCGTGCTGCCCGTGTTGAAGCCCCCAGCCTGCGCCCCGATCACCCCGCGCGCGACGCCGCCGTGGCGCCCTTCGTAGATGGTCCCGAACCGGTCGATCAGGAAGTTGTAGCCGATATCGCTCCAGTGGAGCGACTTCGTGTGATAGGCGTAGATCGCACGCACGATCGCCGGCGCATCCGCCTGCGCGTAGTCGTTGCCGCTCGCTGTGTGGTGGATGAACGCCATCTTGACCGGCGCGTACGAGGGCGCGCCAGAGCGCAAGCTCTCGTCCGCGCCCCAGTCCGCACGAGTGACGATGGTCGGGCTGTTTGTCGCCGCCGAGGCACTGGCCGTACCGCCGACGCCGGCCACGGTGGCGGCGAAACGTCGGACGGCGCCGGTGACGCGCGCTGCGACGCCGGCGTCCTCCGTCGGGTCGATGGCGACGAGTCGCACACCCGAGAGACTCGACGCCCCTCGCCTGCCGCTCCGTGATGCCTGCACCTGCACGTACCGGCCGGCGCCGGTCCAGATCGGGTCGGTGAATGCCTGGGCGGCCCCGTGCTCGTCCACGACCTCGAGGGGGGCCGTGAGCCACGGTCCCCAAGATGCGCCGTCACTGCTGGTGCGCAAACGGATGGTGACGGCGCCGGCAGGGGGCACGTCGCACATCAGGGCCGCCATCGAGAAGGTGGTTCCGGCGTCGAACGTGATGGGCGCGCCGGTCGCACGCGCGGAGGCTCCGGCGACCGCGAGCCTTCCGTCGCCCGGTGCGTGAAGCGTCTGCAGTCGCACGGGTGGGGTGCCCAGCCACGTCGCCGCCGCACCGCTGGCCCGCGGCGTGACCCAAACGGCGATGAGCAGCGCCACGAGGGCCACCGCAGCCGTCGAAAGGGCGCGCGAGAGATGGGGGTGCCGCGCCGCGAACGATGCCGTCATGTGGCTGTCGACCTCCGCTGGTTGGGGGCGCGCCTGCCGCAGGGCGGGCGAGGCCGGCCGAGCATGACAGGCGAGCATGTTCCTTCAACGAGGTCGGCCCGCCCCCTTGGTTCCTTGAGCGAAAAGTGCGTCGACGCAGGGCGAATCAGCCTGCAGGCGGTGTGTCGCTCCCCACCGGCCGCCGGGCCTCAGTCCTCCGAAAGGTCGGCTGCCGTCATGGCCTGGATAAATGCCGGCGCCATCGACCGCTCGAGCTGTGCGAAGCACGCGTCCAGGTCCACGACCGCCGACCTCGACGCGTAGTTGAACGCGAGGCCGGTGATGGCGCTCATGAGGACCGCCATCAGCACGCCGACCGAGCGGTCACGCGCGGGCAGATGCAACGCCTCCATGTCCAGTGCGGCGGTCTGCGCGGAAACGCGGATCTTCTCGTCATTGAAAGCGGTGGCGACTCCCTGACGGCGGACGGCGACCAAGCGCGCGAAGTGAGCCGGCGCGGAGCAGCACCGCGACGGCGCAGCCCGGCCTCGCGGCCTCAGTACAGCTCGGGGATGAACGTCTGGCTGTCTATCGGCGGCCGCACGTAGCCCTTGTCCGGCGGCCGGGGATCCAGCTTCAGGTCGTGATGCGTGACGTCCTCGTAGGGGATCTGGCCCAGCAGATGGTGGATCATGTTCAGCCGCGCGCGGCGCTTGTCGTCGGCGTTGACCACCCACCAGGGCGAATCCTTGGTGTCGGTGTAGCTGAACATCTCGTCCTTGGCCTGTGAGTACTCCAGCCAGCGCATGCGGCTCGCCAGGTCCATGGGGCTGAGCTTCCAGACCTTGAGCGGGTCCTTGAGGCGCGCCTGGAACCGCTTCTCCTGCTCCTCGTCGCTCACGCTGAACCAGTACTTCAGGAGGATGATCCCGCTGCGGATGAGCATGCGCTCGAACTCCGGGCAGGTGCGGAAGAACTCCCACACCTCGTCCTCCGTGCAGAACCCCATCACGCGCTCGACGCCGGGCCGGTTGTACCAGGAGCGGTCGAAGAGGACCATCTCGCCGGCCGCCGGCAGGTGCTCCACGTAGCGCTGGAAGTACCACTCAGTGCGTTCGCGCTCGGTCGGCGTGGCGAGGGCGGCGATGCGCACGACGCGCGGGTTGAGGTGCTCGGTGACCCGCTTGATCGTGCCGCCCTTGCCGGCGGCGTCGCGGCCCTCGAAGATCACTGCGACGCGCAAGCCCGCGTGCTTGATCCACTCCTGCAGCTTCACGAGCTCCACCTGGAGCTTCTCGACCTCGACCTCGTAGGTCTCGCGGTCGAACTTCTTGTGGTGTCCAGCCTTCTCGGCGGGCGGCGTGCTCATGGTCGGCAGCGGCCCTGACGTCTCGGGGGCCTCGGCCTTCTTCCTATCCTTCGCCTTGTCGGCCATTGAGCTCCCCTCACGCGCGCGCTTGGCGGTCCGCCACATCATAGTGCAGGCGGCCG
>Ga0302299_10000764_pt1 | contig 18483 bp, 10 predicted proteins | sample III_Fen_N3_4_FD_198795 | JGI IMG/M metagenome (GOLD analysis project Ga0302299, IMG submission 198795) | Peat permafrost microbial communities from Stordalen Mire near Abisko, Sweden - III_Fen_N3_4 | ecosystem: Environmental > Terrestrial > Soil > Wetlands > Permafrost | place: Sweden: Abisko... | reverse complement strand
ACGTCGGGCCGCTCGCCCAGCGCCACGTTGCACTGGAAGATCCAGGCGAAGTACTCAGGGGTCTCGCTCGGTGCGAACACGATGCCTTGCGGCGCACCGAGGAACAGGTTGTCACGCACCAGCAGCTGCGGGCCCAGGCGCTGCTCCAGCCTCAGGGCCACCAGCGCCGCTGCCTTGGCGGCCGCCGGATCGGCGCGGATCACGTTGCCGCTGACCGTCGCCGAGCGCACCTGCCGCACGCGGATGCCATACGCATCCGGCGCGCTGATCTCTGTCAGTTTCAGCTCGATCTGGTTGCGTTCGATGTGGATGCGGCCGCCGGAGGTGCCGAATCCCTCGGCACCGCTCACGTTGCCTGCACGCGCCGTGATGCCGACGGCGACGTCGTGCAGCACGTTGTCCTCGATCTGGATCAGCGCCTCGGGCGCGCCCGCCAGCGTGATGCCGAGCTGCCGCAGCGCCGTGCGGCCCCCGGCGTCGATGCGGTTGCGCCGGATGCGGATGGCGTCCGGCCCTATGCATGCGATGCCGGCCTGCCAGGCGCCGACGCTGAGCACGCAGCTGTCGATCGTGACCCGCGCCGGCTGCAGCACGCCATTGTCGGTGACGATCGCGCTCACGAAGAGGGTGGAGGTCTCGGCCCTGGTGCCCGCCGCGCAGGTGGCCACGACGCGTTCGATCACGACATCCGCGGTGTCCACGACGGCCAGTGTGGCGACGGTGGGCAGGTTCCAGGGGTCGTCGCCTCGGGCCGGCTTCGCGCCCTCGATACGAAGGTCGCTGACCGTGACCGACGCACACGCCAGGAATGCCAGCACGCGCTGGCCCTCGGTGTTGACAAGACTTGCGCCCGGGCCGTGCACGCGCACATGCCCGCCCTTCTCCACCAGCAGCGGACGGTCCAGCGCATAGGTACCCGGCTCGAAGCAGACCGTGACGTCGCGCCCCTTGATCGACTTGAACGCCGCTGCCAGGTCCATGCCCGGGCGCAGCACCAGGTGCAGGCAGGTGCCGGCACGCAGTTGGTCGATGGCGGCCTGAACGTCGGACGCCGTGGGAAGACCGGCACGAGCGCCGTCGAGCCAGATCTGCTCGGCGTGGCGCATGTTGCGGCTGTCGCGAACGAAGAGCACGGGCCCATTGCCGCCGCCGATGCGGTACACGCGGAACCTGGCGTCGGCCGCGGTCCCAGCCAGGCGCACGGCGTCGCCGCGCAGGGCGCCGGCCAGCACCTCGGGCGCTGCGGCGGCGGCCAGCGGCACTTCCATGGCCGGCGCGCGGTCGCCCAGGAAGCTGCGCCAGGCGGCCGGGGTGGTGGCCGCGGGCAGGAAACCGGCCGGCGGCAGCCAATCCAGCCGGGCCTGGGCGCCGGCGCCCAGCACGGCCGGCGTGTCGGCGGTGTGGGCCTGGAACTGCAGCATCTGGGCCTCGCCCAGGGCGGTGGCGCTGTCGCCCACCCAGTCGCCATAGGCCGCCGAGGCCGGGCGCGGCGCCAGGCGGCGGCGCACCGCCCAGCCATCCACGAAGACCACCGCGTTCGAACGCATGTGCACCACCGCCAGCGGCAGGTCGCAAGGCGTGCGCCCGTCGGTGACCCCGGGCACGAGTTCCGGTGCCACGCCCGGCCTGGCGTGGGCGGCGGCCACGCGCTCGGCGTCGAAGTAGGCGTAGGCCAGATGGTTGCGCAGCCGCGCCACCGACGCTTCGTCGCTGCCGCCCAGGTTCATGCCGCTGATGGGCAGCAGGCGCAGCTGCGCCGCTTCGGCGTAGGCATCGGTGCTGCAGCGCTTGTTGACGTCGTCCAGTGCCAGCACCGGGGCCCAGCCTTCGGCCACCGACAGCGGTGCCAGGGTCAGCAGGTACAGGCCGTCGGCGGCCGCTGCGGTGGCGCCGGGCAGGTTGCCGCAGGGGCTGAAGCCGCCGCTGCCCAGGGCCGCCTGCACCTCGGCCGGCGGCGGCACCAGCTGCACCACGGCATCACCGGCCAGGTTCAGCACCAGGCCCGAGGCGCTGACGCCCAGGCCGGCCGTGACCTGGATGCGGCCCACCGGCGTGCCCGACAAGGCCGAGACCTCCAGGCCCCAGGCCACACCCGGCCCGGTGGCCTGGGCCACGCGACGGTCGGCCAGGCGGCGCGCCGCCTGCTCGCGCGACAGGTCGCCGCCGGTGAGCAGACGGCCGTTGAAGAAGTTGATGGAGCGGACGGCGTCGTCCGCCAGTGGGGTGCCCAGGGTGGTGGTGGCCATCACGCGTTCGGTCCGGTCTTGAAGGGCACGAAGCGGCTCAGCTCGTAGTGCACGCGCTGCACGGAGCCGAGCAGGCCCTGGGTGCTGAAGAACACCACCCGGAAGGCCACCGAGGTCGCCGAGCTGGCGCGCACGGCGTCGACGAAGACCATGACGGGCTTCTTGTCGTTCCACATCGGTGTGAGCTTGACGACGAAGCCGCTGCGCGGTCCGCCGGCTTCGGGAATCTCCTGCAGGTCGACCTCGATCACGACCTGCGCCTGGTTGCCACCGCCGTCGGTGAGCTTGACCGGCCCCGAGGCCACCGGTGTCGACAGCCCGGTCGCGCCCACGTCGAAACTCGCCGCCAGCACACCGGCCGCGGCGATCTCGATCAATGAGCCTGGACGTGGCACCCAGGTGTTCTCGACGCAGGTCAGCACATCGCCGGACTTCGGCTTGGTGGCCTTGACCGGCACCTTCTGCAGGCTCTCGATGAAGGCGCTGCCGATGGTGCCGCTGAGGTCGCCCCCCAGCGCGGGCAGCGCCGGCAGGCTGTGCGTGTGGTTGCCCAGCGCGTAGGCCGCGCCGCTGCCCACCACGCCCGCGCCGCCGAAGTTCAGGCCGGGCGGCGGCGCCGTGGCCGGTGCCGGCCCGCCGCCACCTTGGGCATCGGCCGGACCCCAGAGCCCCTTCACCTTGTCGTAGGTCAGCACCTGCTTGTCCTGCGGCTCGTCCGCCCGTACCTCGCGCCCCTGCAGCGCGACCACGCGCATCTCGTCCTTGCCGTTCAGCTTCGCCGGCGCCACGTCGCCGGTGAGCGGGGGCGTGCCGTGGGTGTGATCGGCCCGCGCGAACTTCGAGTTGTCCGTGCCGTCGAACTTGGCGGCACCAAAGCTCAGCTGGGCCGTCACCGCGCTCGGTTGCGGCTGGGCCGGCAACCCGCGGGCGGCCCACCCCAGCCGGCCGTCGCTGAGCGTGTCGCAGGTAAGCACCTGGCCGGTGCTGGGCGCCTGCTCGTCGACCGCTGTGTGCTGCAGCCCGATCACCCGGACGTGCTGCTCCAGCCCGCTGTCGCCTTCCTCATCCTCCGCCTCCACGTCGCCGCGCAGCGTGGGCGTGCCGTGGCTGTGATCGGTGCGGGCATAGTCCCGCGTCTCTTCGGAGCCCGCCTCGGCCGGCAGGCCGAAGCGCAGCGCGTCCGTCACCGTGTCGGCCGGCAGCGGCAGATGGCCCGGCACCCAGTCGCCGGATTCGCTGAGCACCAGCGTGTCGCCTTCCACGGGCGTGCCGTCGAAGCCATGACCCAGCAGCCTGGCCACCACGGTGTCGTCCACCGGGCCGACCACTTCGCCTTCCAGCACCGGCAGCGGCGGCGTGCCGTGGCTGTGGTCGGCGCGGGCGTAGGCGGTGTCCATGCCGACGCGCGGCGCCTGGGCATAGGCGGTCTCGGGCTCGACGCCGTGCGCCGGCTCGGGCGCCGGGTTCTGCGCGATCAGCTCCTGCACCATGCGCAGGCTCAGCAGCACCGGGCGGCGGCTTTCGTCGATGGTGATGGGGCCGTTGACCTTGTGGCTCGTGGTGTCCACGTCCAGCGACAGCGTCGCCAGCAGGATGGCGTCGTTGCGGTCACCCGGCGCCACCGGGTTGGGGCCGCAGCCGTAGCGCGAGCGCCAGACCGGGCGCAGCTCCGTGGCCCACAGGCGCAGCGCGGCGCGCAGCAGCGCGTCGGTGCTGCCCAGCGCGGGCGGGGGCGAGCCGAACATAAAGTCGCCGATGTGCGGCGAGGTCGGCTCCAGCCAGGCGTTGGCCGCGTCGCGCAGCTGCTGCATGAAGTCTTCTTCCGACATCGGCGGCGAAGTCGGGTCCACCGGCACGTGGGCCAGCCAGTCGGCGAAGTCGCGGATGGCGTCTTCCTCCACCTGGTAGGGCGCATCGACGCGCAGCTCGAGCGTGTAGCAATCGGCGATGCGCGAAGGCACCGTCAGCTGGTCGTCGCTGCGGCAGGGCTCCCCCGGCACCGGCACGGCGTCGGTGAGGCAGCTGTCGTAGGCCAGCACCACGTGCAGCGCCAGCGGGTGGATCTGCGCCTGCCCCTGCACCAGCGGCCAGTTGCGGCCCAGCCAGGCGTCGACGTCGCAGCACTGCTCGCTGCCCACGCACACCGGCGTGCCCGAGGGCATGCAGGCCACGCCCGGGCTGACGCGCACGCGCACCGTGCCGAGGTCGATGCCCAACTTGAGGCCGCGCACGGTGCCATAGCCCAGCACTTCACGCGTCAGCTCGTGGCGCCGCGCGATGTGCCAGGCCTGCTCCTGCACGAAGTCGACGTCGCCCAGCAGCATGCCCTTGGTGTAGTTGACGCGCTTGCCGGTGTCCACGGCCGTCGCGCCGGCGCCGGTGGTGTTCTGTCCGCAGCATCCCATGTCCATGTCCTCCAGGCGGCGCGCGGCCGTCAGCATTCCAGCAACAAACGATCGGGCGGCAGCGCCGGCCGCAAGGCCGTGCGCGCCGCGCCCAGGTGGCCCTGGCCCAGTACCAGCGGCGGCGCCACGCCGTCCTCGCGCACGCCACGGCCCAGCAGCGTGTCCAGGCCCAGCCGCACCTGGCCGACGCGGAACAGCGCCCAGTAGGGCCGCACGTCGAAGCGCGTGTGCGCCGGCTTGACCAGACGCACGACGCGTTGAGCCAGGTCCAGTTGCTGCGCCAGTTCGGCCGCATCGGCCTGTGGCCCGGGGATGGGCAGCAGCACGCTGAAGCCGTGGGCGTGCGCGGCCATCGGCTCCAGGCGGGTTTCGAACAGCGCCCAGTCGGCCAGCGGCTCGGCGTTGCCGGGCAGCACCAAGGGCGCGGGCAGCGCGTCGAAGTCGGGCCACTCGGCGCCACTGGCCTGGACATAACGGGTCATGCGCAGGTAGCGACGTGCGACGAAACCCTGCCAGCGCTGCAGCCAGCGCCGGTCCAGCCCGGCCAGCTGGGCGATGAAGCGACGCCAGGCCTCGCGGCGGGCCTCGAAATCGGCGTCGGTGGCGCGTGGCCAGCGCGTGGGCGGGGCGGCACCGTGGTCGGCGTCGGACGCAGTGAGGCGCAGCCACTCGCGGTCGCCCGCGGCGAAACGCTGCCAGGCCGCCATGAAACGCTCGGCCAGCTGCGGCACAGCGCCCAGCGTGGCCTGGCAGAAGCCGGTCCACTCCGCACGCAGCGCCGGCGGCGGCAGAGGGCCGAACAGCGCGGCGGCGTCGGGCTTGCCGACGCGGGCCAGCCAGTCGCGCCAGCGTTGGTGCAGCGCGGCCGCGCCTTCGGCGGCGGTCCAGCGCGCACCGACAGGGCCGGCCGGGGCGTCGCCGAACGTGGTTTCGCCCAGCAGCGCGGGCGGCAGGCCGCGCGTGAGGAAGGACTCCACCAGCCGCACGCCCCAGGGCTGCGTCTGCGAAGGCGCGGGCAGTGCGAAGTCGGCGTCGGGCACGCAGCGCGACAGCGCCAGCTGCACCGCCAGGCGCAGTGCCGCGGTGGTGCCACGGTACTGGTACAGCGGCATCGCGTGGCGGATGAGCTGGCGGCGGCGCGACTCGTCCAGCGCCGGGTCCAGCACCAGGCCCAGCCAGCCGGCCAGCCAGTCGAGCGTCTCGGCCGGCGCGCTGCGCACGTCGAACAGCGCCGCGGCGGAGGCGATGCGGTCTTCCAGTGCCGTGAACTGGCCCTCGAAGTTGGCCAGGAAGCGCTCGAGGAAGTCGGCACTGGCCGCGTCTTCGCGGTAGACGGCCGGCAGGTAGCGCTGCGCATACGAAAAGCGCGGCCGCCAGGCGCGCAGCGCGGCCAGGCGTGGCGTCGCGAGTTCGTTGCCCTGCAGCGTGAGCTGCAGCTGCAGGTAGCGGCCGCGGGCGCGCTGGAACAGCAGCTCCCAGCTGCCGTGGCCCTGCGCGGCGTCGGTTTCGGAGCCGGGGCCCTCGATCAGCCAGGGCAGCTCGCTGCCGTCCGGGCGCAACACGGGCAGCGGCTCGTCGTCGAAGGGCAGGCCTTCGAGCTGCAGGGCGTCGTCCGCGCAGCGGCTGGCGACACGCACCCAGGCGCCGGGCGGGATGCAGCCGTCGAGCACCAGGCGGTGCCACGTGCAGCCGGGGTCGCGGCCGTCGAAGGTTTCGGTGAGCAGCGTGGCCGCGGCCTGGTAGCGCGGGCGGCGCTGCTCCACCAGCGGCAGCCAGCGGCCCTGGCTTTCGTAGAGCACGCCGGTGTCGCCACTCACCGCCACGCGGCCGCCGTTGACCAGTGACAGTCCGCCATAACGCCGCAGCGGCAGGTACACACGCAGCGGCTCCAGCGCCAGGCCGCCGCCGCGGCGGTCGAGCGCGAATTCCACCGCCTGGTTGCCCTCGTCCGACAGCACCACCAGGTGCTGGCGCTGCTGCTCGTCGACCGTGCTGGTGCGCACGGCGAGCACGCAGTCGTAGCCCTTGAGCAGGAAGCGCTGGCGGTCTTCGTCGTCGTCGATCAGGTCCTGCACGACCTTCGTGCTGACGCGCGCGCGGCGCTGGCCTTCGACGTAGAGCGAGAGCACGGCGAAGCCCTCGTCGGCATCGGCCTCCATCAGCAGGACGGCGCCGTCGGCCAGCACCTCCAGCGCCAGCGGCTCGCGCTCGCCCGCCACCGGCGCGGCCAGCGCGAAGCCGGGCTCGGCGCGCGGGGGCGGTGTTTCGGGCGGCACGCCGCTGGGGTCGGCGGTGAAGTCGCCGGGTGAGCTGGGCGCCACCGGCGCCACCGATTCCATCGCCAGCCCGCGGCCCAGCAGCCAGACGCGGCGGTTCACGCGGTCGAGCACGGCCACGCCGCCGTCGGCGCGTGCGGCCATGTCCTGCGGCACCAGGCGCCAGGGCGCAGGCCAGCCCAGCTGCAGCGGCGGGCCGCCGGCCAGCAGGTCGAACACCAGCAGCCCGCCACTTTCCGTTGCGGAGGGCACGAGGCCGGCCACCAGGTACTGGTCGCAGGTGACGGCCAGGCCGCACAGGGCCAGCGGGGCCGGTGCTGCAGGTGGTTCCGCCGGGCCGAAGACGCCGGCTTCGACAGGCTCTGCAGCCGCATCCATCGGCCAGTAGACCGACACGCGCATCGAGCCGGCCGAGCGCACGTCGATGCGGCGCCCGCCATCGACGATCGCATAGACGTTGCCGCTGCGGTCGGCAGCCGCGCCCAGGCGGCGCGCGGGGTCGGGCGGCAGGTCGCCGCTGCCGGCCTGGAAGCGCCAGATCTTGGCCGCCAGCGCCAGCGCCTGGGCCCTGTCGTCCCAGGCCAGGGGCGTGCGCGGCAGCAGCTTCGTGTCGGCCCAGCGTTCGGCCAGCACCGGCGTGCCGTCCGCGCCGCCCACCTGGCAGCGGCCCCAGTCGGCGCGGCCCAGCAGCAGCGCGAAGCGGGAACCGTTGGCGTCCTGCATGGCTTGCCTTCAGCACTCGCGCGGCACGGTGGGCACCGGCACGAAGCGCGTGGCGGCACCGGCGTTGCCGGGCTTGCCGGTGCCGTCGCCCCCGGCCAGGCCCAGCAGCGAACTGATGGGGACCGGGTCGCCCAGCTCCACGCTCAGGCCGGCGATGCGCGGCAGCTGCAACCCCGCCATCGCCAGCTCGGTGGGCACTTCGGTGCCGTCGCCCTTGGCCAGCGCCACGCCGTTGACGCGCAGCACGCCGGGCACGCGCGCCACTTCGGCCGACAGCTCCAGCCGGTTGACGGCGCGCGTGAGCGGCCAGCCGTCTTCCAGGCCCGGCAGGTCGGTGGCGCCATCGATGCGCGATGGCGCCAGCATCGCGCGCAGGCGCGCCTTCACCGCGTCGCGCACCTCGGGCACGGTATAGCCGCCGGCCACGGTGATGCCCACCGACAGCCACAGCGGCACGTACTCGGGCCCGCGCAGCACGAGTTCGGTGGTGACGAGGCGCCGCGCGTCGAGGTGGTGGCACAGCGCGCCGATGAAGGCGCGGTCGGGCTCGGGCGTGTCGGGGTGGCGCGGGTCGTTGCGCGGCACCAGCATCAGCGTCACCACGCCGGGCGCGTCGCCGGGCTGGCTGGGGCCGAGGTCGGGGTGGTAGGCGGCCAGCACCTCGACACGCGCGATGTCCACGCCCGGGGCGCGGCGGGCGATCTCCTCGAAGTCGTCGGCGGTGACGAGCCGGTCGCGGTGGCGTATGAAGGCGGCCACCCGCTTCTCGCCGTCCAGCAGGTTCTCGGCATCGGCGCCGCCCCAGGTGGGCAGTGGATTGGCCGGCTTCACGCCCGGCGGCAGGCCGGGGCCGGCGTTGATGGCACCCGCGGCCACGTTGCCCGCGCGGCCCTCGCAGATGTCGTACTGGGCCAGGATGGCTGCGCCGCGCGGCGGCCGGCGCCCGCGCAGCCCGTCGCCGAAGCGCACGGTGCCGGCCTCGGGGTCGACCAGGTACACCTCGCTGGGGCGCTGGTCGGTCCAGGCCTGGCCCGCGGGCACGGACGAGGCCAGCCGCACCTCGGGGCCGGCGGCCATCAGGTCGTCCACCGCCACCCAGGTCTTCGCTCCGCTGCTCTCGATGACGTCGATGCGCACCGACTGCGGCACCACGCCGGCGCGAGCCAGGGTGTAGATCTGGTCGGGCTGGCCATCGCCGTCGGCCAGCTTCTCGTTGCTGACGGCCACGCGCTGCTCGACCATCGCGGCGTTGATGCCGGCCCACAGGAAGCTGGCGGCCGCCGCGGTGGACGGCGACACGCGCAGCCAGGTCAACACGCGGCCGGTGAGCGCCGAGTCTTCGACGGCGGGCGGGAAGTCGCCCACGCCGGCCTCGACCGGGTCGAGCCCGGTCCAGGTGGCGATGTCGTCGGCCGAAGCCGGCAGCGTGATCTCGACGACACCGGGCGTGCCCAGCACATCCGCCGCGCTGCGCGCGGCCACGTTGCGGTACGAAGCCACCGGGCTGTCGCCGGGCGCCGGTTCCACCACCTGCGGCAGGGCATAGGCCACCAACGCCGAGGCTTCGCCCAGCGCGTGGCCCTGGCCCACCGTGCCCAAGGTCCTGGGCGCCCGGTCGACGTAAGGCACCAGGCCCAGGCTCAGCGTACGGCCGGCCACCGCCTGGGCGAGTTGCCCCAAGTCGGCGCCACGTGGCCCGAGCAGCGCCACCCACAGCGCGCCGTCGGCGGTGTCGGCCGCCAGGTTCACGGGTGTGCGGCCGTCGAGTTCACGCGTCTCGTAGGTGATGAAGTCGGTGGGCACGTCGGCCGGCGCCGCGCTCTGGTAGAGCAGCTCGTAGTAGGCGCGGTCGGTCGGGTCGAGCGCCACCTTGAACTTGACGAAGGCGCGCGCCACCAGCGGCAGCACGTCGATGGCACCGGCCGTGCGGAAAGCCACGGCGCCGGCGCGCAGCTCGGTGGCGCGCGGCAGCGTGGCCACGGGCTGGTCGGCGCGCGCACCGCTGAAGGCCACCAGGCCCTGTGCGGGCGTCACCGCGGCCAGCGGCACGCCCAAGAGGCGCAGGAACTTGGCGCGGCTGATCTCGGGCACGCGGTTGGCGCGGTAGAGCAGGCTTTCGGTGAGGAAGGCGAACAGCTCCACCAGCGTGACGCCGGGGTCGCTCTCGGCCAGCTGCGTCCACTCCGGCGTGTGCACCGGCACGCGGGCCAGCGTGTCGCGCACCAGGTCCTGGTAGCGGCGGTCGTCGATGGAGGGCACTAACAAGGGCATGGTTCAGCTCCCGACGCGGACGGCCAGCGCCACGCGCTCGAGCGCCTGCGTGGCCACCAGGCGGTAGGTGATGGTGGCGATGGCGGCCTGCGGGTCCACCGCGTCGGCCTGCACTTCCACGCCTTCGACCTGGACGCGCGGCTCCCAGCGCTTGAGCGCATCGGCGATGCGCTGGCGCATCTGCGTGTGCGTGGCCAGCACGTTGGGCTCGAAGAGGAAGCGGCCGAGCCCGGCGCCGAACTCGAGCAGGCGCAGGCGCTCGCCGGGCTCGGTCATCAGGATCACGCGGATGGCCTCGCGCACGTTGGCTTCGCCTTCGGACCAGCCAATGCGCCCGTCGGCGCCGACGCGCGGCGGGAAGGCCATGCCCTTGCCGTAGACGCGGGCTGCATCCATCACTTCTTCCCCTTGAAGCCGGGCAGCGGGAAGCACACGATGAACAGCGGCAGCCAGCGGAAGATGAAGTCCAGCAGCGCCACGATGATCATCAGCAGGATCAGCGCGCAGATCGTGATGATGGGTATCGACAAAGAGCACATCACGCCCAGCGACAGGCCGTCGCTCTTGCAGGGGCCCTTCTCGGGCACCGACAGGTCCTTGTGGAAGGGCCAGGGCAGCACGCTCAGCACCAGGTCACCGAAGGTCATGCCCTTGAAGCGGTCGACCTGCCCGCACAGCATGTCCGACATCATCAACACCGCGTTCTTGTCGAACTTGCGCAGGCCGGCCGGGCTGATGTCGATGGGCAGGCCGATGCGGATGGGGCGCGCCGGCGCGTCGGGGTCGAAGAAGCCGGCCATCTGGAACGGCGCGCAGGGCTGGCTGACCACCGGGCCTTCGAAGGGCAGGCAGTCGGGCCGCTCGTAGACCAGGCGCATCACGTACCAGGCCTCGCGCAAGTCGCCCGGCGTGCGACTGGCCAGCGAGGGCTCGGGAGGCGGCTTGTCGCTGGCCATCAGGTCGACGGGCAGGTCTTCGAGCAGCCGGTCGATCTGCGCCTGCACCTTTTCGGTGGCGTAGTCGTTGGCGTCGTTGGGCGCGGCATCGGGGCGCGGCGTCGGCACGTCGGTCACGGGGTCGAAGAACAGGAAGAGGAAGTCGGGCCAGACCGCCAGGTTCGCGCCGCCGCCCAGGTTGCTGTCGAAGGGCTTGGCGGCGAAGCCGGACACGTCGGCCATGGCGTTGTCGAGCCGGACCTCGAAGCCCTTCATCGCGGCGATGGCGGCGGGCAGGTCGGCGGCGACATGGGCGTCGGTGTAGTCGCCCGCGGGGTAGGACAGCGTGCCGGTCTTCAGGCCGGCCGGCGTCACCACGCGGCGCAGTGCGGCGTCCAAGGCCTCGAAGCCGGGCGGCACGGCGCCTGCCGGCTCGTCGAGCCAGTCCAGGTACGTGAGCATGTAGCGCTGCAGGTAGCGGCGCAGGTCGCGCAGCAGGAACCAGCTGTCGAGCTGCAACTGGTCGCGCAGCGCGCGCAAGGCAGCCTTGTTGACGAAGCCGGCCGCGATGGTGGTGCGCGGCTCGAGCACGCTGCGCACGCCGGACTTGAGCTCGCCGGTGTCCGGGTCGAAGGCCGACTTGTCCAGGATGCCCAGCGGTTCCACACCGTCGGCCGCCCGCGCCTGGTTCACCTGCGTGCGCCAGGGCACCAGCACGTCGTTGCGGAACTGCGATTCGTAGGCCAGCGTGGTGAGCTCGGCGGCCGCGCGCGGCGCGCCGCGCTTCTCGCCGGCCTGGTAGGCCTCGCGCCGGCCCACTGGCACGCTGCCCACGAACAGGCGCCGCGGCTGGCCCGCGGTCTCGCTGTAGCGGGCGGGGAACATCGCCAGCCGCTCTTCATCGTCCAGCGCCTGATCGACGCGGCCGCTCGCCGTGCTCGCCGCCACCGGGCGCCACTCGCCGGATGCACCCACCAGCACCCATGCGTGTTCGTCCCACTCGGCCAGGTTGGTGGGCTCGGGCAGCGGCTCGCCCTTGGGCGGCTCGGTCTTCGGGAACAGGCGCCGCAGCACGAAGGCCACACGCTGGCGCGCCGCGTCCACCGTGCGGTCGGGCAGGCCCGGCGCCTGGCACACCAGCGAGCCGGCCACGAGGTAGTGGCGCTGGTGCGCAGCCTGGTAGAGCTTCAGCGGCTTGGGCACCGGCACCGCCACGGCCGTGCCGCGCGCGGCGGCGCGGCGCTTCAACGGCAGCAGCCGAGCCGGCTCGGGCTTCAGCCAGCGGGAAGGGGACGGCAGCGGGCCCGCATGCGGTTCGCGCCAGTTCTCGGGCTGCGCCGTGTAGTTGGGCAACGCGTGCGGCTCGCGTTCCAGCGTGGCCAGCAGTTCCTCGATGAACTCGTCGCTGACGAAGCGCAGGATCTGCGGCCGTGCCAGCGCGCCGCGCGCATCCGGCAAGACCGGCCCGCTGCGCCAGTAGGGCTGCGGCGCCGCCCAGGCCACGGGGTGTTGCAGCGCCTTCACCAGATGTTCCCCGCGCCGGGCGTGTAGCTGGCGCTGATGATGCTGTTGCAGATGACGGTGTCGGCCTTGACCACGCCCGAGAACTTGCTCATGCCCGCGTCGACCTTCACCATGCTGGCGGACACCTCCACGATGCTGGCGTTGACCGTCACCTTGGCCGAGGCCGTGACCGTGATGCCAGCGCTTTCCAGCTTCACCGAGTTGCCGTTGCTGTCCTCGATGAGGATGGCGCCCGGCCCGTCCTTCAGCGTCACCTTCTGGCCGCCCGGCGTTTCCAGGATCAGCTGCTCCTGCCCGCTCTGGTCGTCCATCGTCAGCTTCACGCCGTTGCGCGAGCGCAGCACCTTCTTGTTGTTCTGGCCGCTGCCGTCCATCGATTCGGGCGCGGCGTCGCTGCCGTTCCACAGCGCGCCGATGACGTAGGGGCGGCGCAGGTCGCCGGCCTCGAAGGCCACCAGCACCTCGTCGTTCACATCGGGAATGAACCAGGCGCCGCGGTTGTTGCCGGCCATGAAGGTGGCCAGCCGCGCCCACAGTTCGCAGCCGGCGCCGGCGGTGTCCGGCAGCCAGGGCAGGCTCACCTTCACGCGGCCCTGGTTGTCCGGGTCCTTGATGTCGGTCACCAAGGCGGGATGCACGCCGTAGAACAGGCCGCCCCAGCCCTGCGGCTGGCGCGCCTGCAGCAGCGCGGTGAGCGTGTCGCCGGTGGCGATGTCCATCGTCAGGGCCTCCCCAGCCAGGCGCGTTCGACGCCGAATTCGGTGCGCAGGCCGCGTTCGCCGTCGAAGCGCAGCAGCGTGTGCGTGACGCCGTAGACGCCGTCGAAGAGCGGCCCTAGGCCGTCGAGGTCGACCGTGCTGCCGGCGCGCAGCGCGGCCAGCGCCTCGGCCTCGCCCTGGCCGCGCAGGAAGCGCCGCGACTGCAGGCGCAGCAGCGATTCGGCTTCGGCGCGCGCGCCGGTGTCGTCGAAGGGCACGCGGTGGGCGGCCACGTCCTTGCGGTCGCCGAAGGCGCTCTGCAGCAGCTGCGGCCCGCTGTCGCCACTGCGCGCCTCGGACGCCACGGCCGACGAGGTGGCCTCCACCGTCACGGCCTGCTTGCCCGCCACGTCCCAGCCGCTACACGTGAGCGACGTACGCTGGTGCGCCAGGTCGGCCGTGACCTTGAAGCGGCGCAGCGCGCCGCCCTGCGTCAGGCGCAGGGCCGGCGTGCGGCGCGAAGCGCGCGGCTGCACCACCAGCTTCCCATCGACGATCTGCAGGTCGGCATCGGCCACGCGCGCGCGGCGGCGCAGAAAGGCCAGGTCGCTTTCGTTGGCCTGCACCACCAGCGGCCAGGTGGGGCCGTTCAAGCTCACGTCCACCTGCAGCCCGTAATCGTTCGCGATGCGGCGCACCAGGTCGGCGTCGCTCACGCTCTCGAAGCTGCGCGTGCGGCGCGTCATGCGCAGGGCCTGCAGCTTGTCTTCGGCACGCACAACCACGGTGGGCGGGGCCAGCGGCGGGAAGCGGCCTTCGAGGGCGCTGATCAGGCCTTCGAAGACGACATCGCTGCCGAGCTTGATCTTCAGCGACTTGCCGAAGTCGAGCACGCGGCGGTCGAACCACAGATGGCCGAGCTGCCCTTGCGGATTGACACCCCAGTTGCCAAACTCGGCCTCGCAGGCGGCCAGGCCCTCGATGCTCTCGCTCACCGCCAGGTGCAGCAGGCCGCTGGCCAGCGCGGCGTTGGCCTGACCGTCCACCTCGAAGGCGGGGCGGGCGGAGATGACGGCGCTGCGGTCGGCGTCCATGGCGGTTCAGTGCGCCCACAGGCGCAAGGCCTGCTCGTGCAGTTGCTGCAGCTGGCGCTGCAGCTCCAGCGGGTCGGGTGTGGCGGGCGGCGCGGCGGCGGCCGCGGGTTGCGGCTGGGCGCCAGGCGCCTCGGGCACCACTTCGAATTCGCCGATGGTCACGGGCATGGCGTGGTCCTAGAAAGGGGAGCGCGGCAACTTGGCCGACAGATCGATGAGCTGGCCCGGCACCAGGGCGCGCGGGTTCTCGATGCCGTTGGCCGCGGCGATGCCCTGCCAGTCGCCGCCCGCCGCCGCGGCCAGGCCCTGCAGCGTGCTGCCCGCAGCCGCCGGCGTGAGCGGCGAGGCGCCCGGCCCGCGCGGCGCGCCAGGCGGGCGGCCGGCACCGTCGAACTTGGCCAGCAGGATGGTCTGCTGCGACATCGTCATCGAGATGCTGGCGCGCAGCGGCTTGCCTTCGGGCGAGAAGAACTCGATGGTTTCCTCGATACTGTCCACCAGCCCGTCGAAGCTGAAGCTGCCCCAGAAGAAGCGCAGGCCCGGCGGCACGAACTTGGTGGCGTCGCTCTTCAGTTCCTTGGGCGTGATGAAGTAGATGACCTGCTGCGTCAGGCGCCGCACGTCGTCCACGCGCTCGCCGTCGGCGCCGGCGTTGGCGTCGAACCAGAGCTGCACGCTGAGCTTGGTGGTGCCGGCGCCGACGAACTGGCGGCCCGAGGTGCCGCTGCCCTGGTCGCCACCGCTGCTGCCGCCGCCCGCCGTGCTGCCAGAGGCACCGCCACTGCCACTGCTGCTGGCGTTGTTGTTCTGGATCTGGTTGGCAAAGGCCAGCTTGAGCGAATCGGGGTTGAACTGGACAGTGATCTCCTTGCCCTGGCCCTTGGGCATCTCCTTGAGCTTCTCGTCCAGCTCGATGAGCCGGGCCTTGGTGACGGTGGCTTCGGCCATGGTCTTCAGCCCGCCTTTCCGCGCTTGACGCTGATGCGCTCGTAGGCGAGCTGCAGTTCCTCGATGGCCACGGCGCCGTCCTTGGCGTTCAGCGGCGGTGCCTTCACTTTGACGGGCAGGCATCGCGACAGCACGAAGCGCGCGCGTTCGCCGCCGGCCGGCGACAGCAGCACCACCTCGGCATCGGCCCGCAGGCCGGGATCGGCGATGCTGTCGTTCATCCACTGCCACAGGTCCAGGCTGTCGTCGGTCATGCCGCGCTTGAGCGTGAGCTGGCCCACCGTGGCCGGGCCGGCCAGCCGCACCTGGCGGTCGTTGGCGCCGCCTTCGCGGATGGTCTTGACCTCCATGCTCATCTCCAGCCCGTCGCATTCGGCGAAGGCCGCGGCCACCAGCGGCGAGCCGGCATCGCTGCGCACGATCTCCACGGCGAAGCTGAAGGCGGTGAAGGGGTAGGCGTTGGTGGCCATCAGCGCAGCTCCCGCACCGACAGGCGCTCGCCGCTGCGCGCCAGGCGCACGGTCAGGAAGGTCAGCGGCAGCGCGGGCGCCACCTTCAGGTCGACGTGGAATTGGCCGGCGTCGCGGCGCGCCGGGGTGTTGAGGTCTTCACCCAGTTCGACGCGGAAGGACTGCGCGGCCGTGCGCCCGGCGAAGGCACCCCGGCGCTGCAGCTCGGACAGCATGGCCTCGAAGGCGCGCTCCACGGTGCGCCGCAGCTCGTCGCCCAGCGGCTCGAAGACGTAGGTGGCGCCGCGCCGCAAGGCCATGCGCTGCAGCAGACACATCAGGCGGCGCACGTTGACGGGCCGCCAGTCGGCGTCGTCGCGCAGCGTCTCGGCGGTGGACAGCACGAAGCCCGACGGCGCGGCCACCACCGCATTCACCTGGGCCTGCAGCAGCGCCTGGCGCTCGGCCGTGTCGGCCGGCAGGGCCAGCGCGATCACATCCTTCAGGGGCTGGTTGGCCACCGCGATCCACGCGCCGCGCGCCAGCGCGCCGGCCGCCATCTGGCCGGCGATGGCACCGTCGGGCGGGCTGCTGAGCAGGTCGTCGACGCGCCGCGTCATCACCCAGGGGTGATGCAGCGCGCCGTGCGTCAGCGCGCGGGCTTCGTCCTCGCCCAGGCGCGGCACGCCGGTGCTCGCCTCGGCCGCGGCGAGCGTGGCGGGCGCATCCGCGCCCTCGCTGCGCAGCGCCTGCGCATGGGCGATGGCGTCGGCCCAGCGGTAGTGCTCGGGCAGGCCCAGCAGCGCGAGCATGTCGCCGCGCGCGGCCGCGGTGCGCAGCATCAGGCGGTGCAGGGCCAGCAGGTTGGCCGGATCCCAGGGCCGCGTCTCGTAGGCCGCGCCGCCCACGCGCACTTCCAGCACGCCCGACCAGGGGCTGGCGCGCGCATCGATCGTGGCGCGCACGCGGTAGAACTGCCTGCCCACCGGCTTGCCGATGACGGCCAGGCGCGTGCCGCTGCCGGTGTAGGCCGGCACGGCCACGGTGAAGGCGCGGTCGGCCGATTCCTGCAGCTCGTAGCCCACGCCGCCCTGCGGCTGCGTCCAGCGCAGCAGGAAGTTGCCGGCGGCATCGGGGTCGGCGTCGGGTTCAAACGTGGGCGCGAGCAGCGGCACCACGTCGCACAGGCTGAAGCGGCCTTCGTCCTCTGGCTCGGGCATCGGTGCCGGCGGGTGCACGATGCGCGCGGCCAGACGCCGCCTGCGCTTCCAGCCCGGCTGCACGGCGTCGGGCAGCAGCAGCAGCGTGGGTTCTTCCACCGGGCCGGGCACCGCGCTGCCGAACAACGCGTGCAGGCCGCGCAGCGGGCGCGGCGTGCGGCCCAGCAGGCGCATCGCCTCGGCCTGGCCGGCCAGGCTGTCCAGGTGCAGGCCGGCCAGCGCGGCTTCGGCGAACAGAGTCCAGTCGAAGCGGTCCAGGCCATCGCGGCGCAGCGGCGGCAGGTCGACGTCGCGCGGCCCCAGGCCCTGGGCCAGGCCGGGGCCGATGTCCAGCGGCAGAAGCAGCGTTTCGGCCGCCGCGGCTGGGTCGCGCGGCGCCGAGGCCAGTGCGAAACGCGGCCCGGCCAGGGCTTGCTGATCGCGCGGGGTCAGCTCGAAGGCACGCTCGGCCGCGCGGCCGCCGGCGCGGTCGGTGGCCAGGCGCGTGTAGTGCTGCAGGTCGTCGGCCAGGCCGAAGACGCTGGGCGCCCCATCGCCACGCGGCACCAGCGCCAGGCCCTCGGCGCGCATCTCGGGCGCCGCAGGCAGCGCGGCGCCCACGCCGGCACGCAGCCACAAGGCCGTGGCTTCCTCGCCGCGGGTCACCCACGCCGCCAGCGGCGCTGCCGCCACGCGCACCGGCACGCGCCAGGGCCGGCCCGACAGCCGCGCCAGCGCGGCGCCACCGTGTTCTGCCAGCGCCACGGTCTGCAGATCGTCCAGTGCCATCCAGGCCGGCGCCGCGCCGTGCGCGAAGGACACGCGCAACACCTCGCCAGGCCCCAGCCGCGCGCCGGCCGGCAGCTGGGCCTGCAGCGTCAGGCGACCCTGCATCCAGCTGCCTGAGAGAGCGGGCGCATGGTGTTCGACCGTGCCGTCGCCGGCATTCACCGGCACGGTCCAACCCACGCGCACCGGCTCGGCGCCTTCGGGGCCGCCGCGCAGCGAGGCCAGGCGGCCCAGCGTCAGCAGCCGCTGCAGGCGGCCGCTGGCGGCGTCCCGCACGGGCGCTTCGACCGCCACCACCTCGCCCTGCAGCTGTTCGGCATCACCGTCCAGGCGCAGCCGCAGCGTGTCGCCGACGGCCAGCGCCAGGGCCAGCGGGCCGCGCGCGCTCAGCGCGAGCGAAGCACCGTCGAAACCCAGCGGCCGAACGCTCACCGGCTCACCCTCGCAGCGCGCGAAGACCGACAGCGCGTCGGCCCAGGAACCGGGCGAGCGCGCGGCGATCCACGCCGGCTCCACGTGCCAGGGCTCGGCCGCATCGGCGCGGCGCAGCACCAGCATCTGCTGCAGCGGAAAGTGCGCCGTGCCGGCGTGCGCGGCGGCCACGCGCAGCACCCAGGCGCGGCGCCCGCCGTGGCTGAAGAACTGGCGCAGCGCCGGATGCAGCAGGCCACGCAGCGGGCTGCCGTCGGCCTTGGCGAGCAGCGTGATCTCGCCGCCGAAGCAGTCTTCGAACTCGGCCAGGTTTTCCACCGCCACCGGCAGCTGCAGCGGGCCGCTGGCCGCGAAGCCGACGAAGAAGGCGATGTCCATGCGCGGCAGCGCCTCGTCCGGCATCGCGGCCGGCACGTCGAAGCGCACGCCGGGCAGGCGGCGCTGCAGCATCGAGGTCACGCGCGGGCTCCGCTCATTCCATTTCCAGCCGCTCG
>Ga0302299_10000763_pt1 | contig 18488 bp, 16 predicted proteins | sample III_Fen_N3_4_FD_198795 | JGI IMG/M metagenome (GOLD analysis project Ga0302299, IMG submission 198795) | Peat permafrost microbial communities from Stordalen Mire near Abisko, Sweden - III_Fen_N3_4 | ecosystem: Environmental > Terrestrial > Soil > Wetlands > Permafrost | place: Sweden: Abisko... | reverse complement strand
CGATCAGGACGGGCCAGTACTTGCGTACCTCGTCCGGTGTGGGCCGATCGTCTGGGGCTGGGCCACTATCCGCTCGCGACCGATGGCCTTCCATGAATAGGGACCTTACAATTGGCCTAACCGGTGCGCGGGCGCGACAGTACCTTCCATGGTACTTCCGTTCGCGGCCGGCGAGCCCAGGGAATGTGGCTCCCGGAGGCCCGTCGGCGAGCCGACAGCGCCCATTCCGGGAGCGTCCGACCGCCCCGGCGGAAGCCGCGTCAGCGGTGGCGCCAGGCTGGCCGGCGCTTCTCCAGGAACGCGATCATCCCCTCGCTCCGGTCCTCGCTGGCGAACAGCGCTTCGAACCGGTGCCGCTCAAAGCGGAGGCCGTCCTCCAGGGGCATCGACTGCGTCGCGTTCACGGCCGCCTTTGCCGCCTCGGCGGCCAGGGCCGGCATCGCCGCAACCCTGCCGGCCAGCTCCAGCGCCCGGGTCAGCGTCTCCGCGGCCGGCACCACCATCGTCACGAGACCGAGCCGGTCCGCCTCGGCCGCGTCGATCCGTCGCCCGGTGAGCACCAGCTCCATCGCCCGCGCCCGCCCGATCGCACGGGCCAGGCGCTGGGTGCCCCCGGCGCCCGGGATCACGCCGATCAGGATCTCCGGCTGGCCGAACTGGGCGTCGTCGCCGGCGACCAGCATGTCGCAGGCCATCGCCAGCTCGCAGCCCCCGCCGAGCGCGAACCCGCGGACCGCGGCGATGACCGGTGTCCGCAGGCGGCCGACCCGGTCCACGACGGCGAACGGGCCAGCGTCGTGGAGCGACTCCGGCGTCTCGCCGGCCAGCTCGCGGATGTCCGCCCCGACCGCGAACGCGCGTTCCCGCGCGCCCGTGATGACGATCGCGCGACAGGCGGGGTCGTCATCGAGCACCGCCAGCACATTGTCCAGCTGCGCGAGCATCGCGAACGAGAGGGCATTGAGCGTCTCGCGCTGGTCCAGGGTGACGAGGGCGACGCCCTCGTGCGGGGGGTCGCCCGCCGGGAAGTCCACGCGGACCAGCGTCCGCTCGTCGGTCCGCGCCTCGTTCCACCCGTCGCCCGTCATGCCGTCCTCCGTCATCGGGTCCACTCTCCCAGCTGGTCAGCCCGCCGGGGACTCGGGCTTGCCGGTCACCGTTGTCGTGGTCGCTCGCTCGATCCGGAGGTAGCGGCGCCGGTGGTAGAGCAGCGGTGGCGCGTCGGGCTCGTCCAGCGCGAGGGCCTCCACCCGCCCGACGTACAGGAAGTGGTCCCCCACGGCGAACCGGTCCGTGACCTTGCACTCCATCGCGGCGATCGCCCCCGCGATGATCGGCACGCCCGTGGCACCGGGACGCCACGCGGCGCCGCAGAACGCCTCGCGGCCCGGGGTCACGTTGGCGCCGGCGAAGCAGTCCGAGAGCCATTGCTGGTCCTCGGCCAAAATGTTGATCGCGTACGCGCGCGAGGCGTCGATGGCCGGGACGATGAACCGCCGCCGGTCCAGCGCGATCACCACGACCGCGGGATCCAGGCTCACGGACGACAGCGCGTTGACCGTGATCCCCTGGGGCCGGTCCCCGTCGAGCGCGGTCACCACCGTGACGCCCGTTGCGAACTGGCCCATCACGGTGCGGAAGTCGGTCGTGCTGACGTTCACCGCGCCAGCATACGGCCCGGGAGCCGGGAGCCGGGCGAGACGGCCGGCGGGCGCCGAACGGCTCGCCCGGCGGCGCCGGGCCATCAGGCACGTCCGCGACGGCTCGCGTGGCACTACCATCGGCACCATGAGCACCGAGACACCAGCCACCACTGCGACGCGCATCGAGAGGGACTCCATGGGCGAGATGGAGGTCCCCGCGGACGCCCTCTACGGCGCATCCACCCAGCGCGCGGTCCTCAACTTCCCGATCTCCGGCCAGCGGATGCCGCGCCGGTTCCTGCGAGCGCTCGCCCTCGTGAAGCTGGCGGCCGCCGAGACGAACGCGGGGCTGGGCCTGCTGGATGCCGCGAAGGCGTCCGCCATCGCGTCCGCCGCCCGGGCGGTCGCCGACGGCGGCTACGACGGGCACTTCCCCATCGACATCTACCAGACGGGCTCCGCGACCTCGACCAACACCAACATGAACGAGGTGATCGGCCACCTCGCGTCGGCGCGCCTGGGCGGGGCGAAGGTCCATCCCAACGATGACGTCAACAAGTGCCAGAGCTCGAACGACACGGTCCCGACCGCGCTCCAGCTGTCGGGCGCCATCGCCATCGAGGAGGAGCTGATCCCGGCTCTCATCGAGCTCCAGGCGGCGCTCGCGGCGAAGTCGGACGAGTTCTGGGACGTCATCAAGACCGGACGCACGCACCTCCAGGATGCGACGCCGATTCGTCTCGGCCAGGAGTTCGCCGGTTACGCGGGCCAGGTGGAGGAGGCGGTCCGCCGCGCCCAGGCCGCCCGGGACGAGCTCCTCACGGTGCCGCTGGGCGGGACCGCGGTGGGCACCGGGATCAACGCCCATCCGGAGTACGCGGCACGGGCCTGCATGCGCCTCTCGGAGCTGACCGGCCTCCAGGTGCGCGAGACGTCGAACCACTTCCACGCGCAGGCGGCGCTGGACGCGACGATCGCGGCCCACGGCGGGCTGCGGGCCGTCGCCCTGGGCCTCTGGAAGATCGCGTCGGACATCCGGTTCATGGGCATGGGCCCGAGGGCCGGCCTCGCGGAGCTGGCGCTCCCCGAGACGCAGCCGGGCTCCTCGATCATGCCGGGCAAGGTGAACCCGGTGATCGTGGAGAGCCTCACGATGGTCGTCGCCCGCGTCATCGGCAACGACGCCACCGTCGCCTTCGGCCAGACCGGGTCCTTCCTCGAGCTCAACGTGATGATGCCGGTGACCTCGGCGGCGCTGCTCGAGTCGATCGTGCTGCTGGCGGCCTCCGCGCGGAACTTCCGCATCCGGCTGGTCGAGGGGCTGACGGCCACCGACCGGGGGCCGAAGCTCGTGGAGCAGGGGCTGATGCTCGCGACAGCCCTGGCGCCGGAGATCGGGTACGACGCGGCGGCGGCGATGGCCAAGGAGGGCTTCAAGACCGGGCGCACCATCCGGGAGCTGGCCCTGGAGAAGGGCATCGCGCCGGACAGGCTGGACGAGCTGCTCGACCCGGCCAAGATGACGGAGCCCGGCCTTGGCGGGGGGGCCGGCGGGGGCTGAGGCCTCGTCGTGAGCGATGCCATGACCTCCCCGGGTCGCGCTCGCCGGCTGCTGCCGGTCCTGTTCCTGTGGACCGTGGTCGCATGTGGCTCGACGCCCCCGTCGCCGGCACCGTCCATCACCGGGCCCGTTCCGTCGGTCACGACGGCCTCGTCACCGTCGCTCCAGGCTTCACCTTCGGCGAGTGCGACAGCATCGACCTCGCCGTCAGCCACCCCCGAGGCGACCGGGATCGTCGCGGCAGATCTAGACGGCGTCCTGGTCGACGCCTCGCTCGCACATCGGCTGCCGCTCGCCGTGTCCATCGACGACAGCCGTGCCGCTCGGCCGCAGGCGGGGTTCAACCAGGCGTCGATCGTCTACCAGGCACCGGCCGACGGCTACGAGGTGCGCTACCTCCTCGTCTTCCAGGAGGGTGACGCGGCGACGATCGGACCCGTCCGAAGCTCCCGGAACTACCAGGCGCAGTGGTCATCCGAGGTCCGCGCAGCGCTTGCCCACTATGGGGGCGACCGGATCACGCGGGCATGGATCGCGGCTCATGCCGGCGAGGCGATCACCGACGTTGACGGCCTCGGCGCGGGCAATGCCGCCTACCATCGGATCAGCAGCCGCAAGGCGCCGCACAACGCCTACACGTCCGGCAAGGACCTCCGGAGGGTGGCCTTGAAGCGCGGCGCAGCTCCGACCTTCGATGGGTCGTTGCACGTGCGTCCGTTCCGTGACGACAGCCCGCCCGCCGATCGAGGGACGGCCCAGCGGGCGTCGATCCCCTACAACACCGTGACGGTCGGCTATGTCTACGACCCGAAGGCGAACGCCTACAAGCGGACGCTCGACGGCAAGGCGCACGTCGACCCCGATGATGGGAAGCAGGTCACGGCGCGTACCGTGATGATCCTCGACATGACCTTCCGGACGGACTCGACGATCGAGCGAGGGCATGCGCGTCCGGTGCTCGGGTTCATCGGCTCAGGCAAGGGTGTCGTTCTCAGCGAGGGTCGCGCGACCCCGGTCACCTGGTCCAAGGCGTCCGAGCAGGCACCGACGATCGTCATGGGGCCCGACGGACAGGAGCTCTCGCTGGTCCGGGGCCGCATCTTCATCCAGGCCGTCCCCAAGGGTGCGAAGGTCACGATCAAGTAGCTGGGCGGAAGAGACCGCGCGCGGGTTGAGGCTGACCGCTCGGAAGCCCGGGGTTCGGCGCACGTTGCCACCCTCGAACCGCCCAGCGGCTCAACGATGCGGTCCTGCGCTGGACTGACCGCCCAGCGGCGCATCCGTTACGCATCTCGCGCCGCAATGCGCCAGATGAGCCGCCCAGCGGTTGGATCGTCTCACGACGTGCCCGTAGAGCCGTTGCGCGGCTGACGACGCCGAGACGAGGACTGACGGAAGGCGCCGCCCACCGGCCGGGCCTGTCCGCCGGCCCCGGCCGCCCGCTACAATCGCGCGGATGTCCGCCAACCGTGCCTGGGACCGCGCAGCGGCCCTCCCCATTCCCGCCGGCGATCGCCCGATGCCGGAGGTTGCCGCCATCCGTGGCGACCTGCCCTCGGTCGAGACGCTGTTCACGTTCATGCGGGACGCTGAGCTCCGCTTCGCGACGCTGCGGATGACCATCGAGGAGCGGGCCTGGACGGCGCTCGGCGAAGAGCTGACCGTGATCGAGGTGGCATTGCGCCATCCCGGGGAGGCCAAGGTCCTGGCGTCGGTGCCGGCCCGGGGCACGGCGGCCAACTACGAGGTCTGGCTCTCGGACGGGAAGACCGTCCAGACGTTCGTCGCCGGCCGCAGGGTCGGGACCCGGCGGCCGGTCCGCCGCACGGTGAAGGGTGTCGACGGCAGCGGGGGCGATCTCCCCGGCAGCTCGAAGGTCTACACGGCGGTGACGCCCCTCCAGGCCGAGTCGCTGCCGGAGCTGTTCGTCCATCCTGCCGGCTTCTGCCAGAACGTCCTCACCACGGGCGACTGCCGGATCACCGGCACCATGGAGGTCGCCGGGCGCGAGGCGATCGTCGTCGAGTGCGACCACCCGAGGACCGTGGAGCGTGTTGCCGACCGGCCGGACTACCGGCTGGTGATCGCGGTCGACCGCGCGGATGGCGTGATCCTGCGGCTCGGGGAGTCCATGGGCGGCCAGGTGACCCGCGATGCTGCCGTGACGAGCTACGAGCCCAATGCCGTGCTGCCCCCGTCGGCCTTCGCCTTCTCGTTCCCCGCGGACACGACCTTCATCTACTAGGCCCGTCGAGCACGGACCCGGCGACGCGCTGCGGGCGACCCCGGCGACGCGCTACGGCGCTGGCTCGCCCGTCACGGCCGCGTCCGGCGCCCGCCCCGCTGCCCGAACCAGCACAGCCGACGCCGCGATCGAGATCACGATCGCACCCAGGACCGCGGTGAACTCGGTCGTGGTGAGGACGCCGGCGGTCAGGCCGATCCCGGCCAGCACGTAGCCGAATTCGCCCATCTGGCCCAGGCCCACGGCCAGCTGGACGGGACGCGCCTGCAGCCGGGCCACCCGGGCCAGGATCCACGACACCCCCGACTTCGCGACCACGACGAGCCCGATCAGCAACCCGACCAGGGGCGCGGCCTCCGGCAACCGCCCCGGATCGATGAGCGAGCCCACCGCCACGAAGAACAGCACCGCGAACAGGTCACGGAACGGGAGCAGCCTCCGGCGCGCCTCCGCGGTCTCGGGCCGGTCGCTGATCGCGAGGCCGGCAACGAACGCGGCCAGGGCCATCGGCACGCCGAACAGCACGGCACCGGCGGCCGCCAGGACGAGGCCGGCGGCCACCGACACGATCAGGAACAGGTCGTGTGCGTCGCCGAGCCGCGCGAGAACCGCCGGCAGGAGGCGCGCGGCAACCACGGCGACACCGGCGAACAGCACCAGGCTTCCGAGCGACTCGGCGACCGGGCGGCTCCCGACCCCGTAGACGGCGACCAGGACGGACGCCAGCGACACGCCCGCCAGGTCCTGGAGGACGCTCCAGCCCAGGAGCGCCTCCTCCGTCGGACGGTCGGTGGTGCGACGGCGCGACCGGGTGATGTTGACGATGACGACCGACGACGACATGCCCACGGCGAGGCCGGGGAGCCACGCCCCGAGAGGCGCCACCCCTGCGGTCCGCAACACGCCCGCGGAGATCAGCGTCGTGACGACCAGCTGTGCCGGCGCGGCCCAGAGCACGCCTCGCTGCTCGCGGTGGATCCGGCGGAGGTCGACCTCGATGCCCACCTCGAACAGCAGGAGCACAACGCCGATGTCTGCGAGGAGCTGGATCTGCTGGCGGTCCGCGACATAGCCGGGGGTGAACGGCGAGACTGCGAGGCCGGCGACCAGGTACCCCACGACCGCGGGCAGGCCGAGCCGGCGCGCGACCCAGCCCAACCCGGCGGCGAGGAGCAGGACGAGGCCGAGATCGAGGACGAGGGGCGCCGTCTCCATGGCTGGAGGATATCGGGCGCCATGCTGGAGACGCCTGCGGGGAACGGAGCCGCGTGTCCCGGCTCGCCTATCCGGACGCGCGCCTGCTCACCCGCGGAGGCCGGCGAGCACCGGGTCCATCGGGGACGGGCCCGGCGGGAAGGCCACCCGCGCGAGGTCGATCGGCGGGGCGCTGAGGGCCGGGCCGGGCCGGTGCAGCAGGTATCCCTGGGCCGCGTCGAACCCCATCTCGATGACCGTCAGGAGCTGGTCGGGCGTCTCGACCCCCTCCGCGACGGTCGTCTGGTGGCGGCGCTGGGCCAGCTCGCGAAGAGCGCGCAGGACGGCCTCGGAGGAGTCGTCCCGGGCTCCGGCCTGCACCAGCGACAGGTCGATCTTCATGATGTCGAACTCGAGCTCCCGCAGGAGCCGGAGGCCCGCGTTGCCGGCGCCCACGTCGTCGGCCGCGATCCGCATGCCGTACCGCCGGAGGAGCGCGATGCCGTGGCGGAGCCGGTCCAGGTCCTCGACCGCCTCGCGCTCTGTGAGCTCCAGGACGATCCGGGACGGGTCGAACCCGCGCCGGCGGACGAGGGCGAGGAACTCCTGCGGCTGGAACTCATCCGACTCGAGTGACCGCGGGGACAGGTTGACCGACAGGTACAGGCTGGGATCGAGCGACCGCGCGCCGGTCAGGACGGTGTCCAGGCTGGCCAGGTCGAGCTCGACGGTGTGGTCGGTCGACTCGGCTGCCACGAACAGGGCGCTCGCGTTGGCGAACCCGGCGTCGGCGTTCGGGCGGACCAGGCCCTCGTACCCGAGGACGCGGCCCGTCCGGAGACAGTGGATCGGCTGGTACACGGGCGTCAGGAGCCGCTCCGCCGAGACGCGGGCCACGGCGGCGGCGAGCTCTGACAGCGACCGGCCGTCGTCCGCGATCCCGTGCCGGGTCGGGTCGAACAGCTGGACGTCCGTGCGGCCATGGCGCTTGCCCCAGTAGAGCGCGGCATCCGCCTGGTGGGTGAGCTGCTTGCGATCCCTGGCCAGCGCGGGCATGGCCGAGACGCCAACGGTCAGCGAGAACGGGGCGACGCCGAGCGTGCCGGAGCCGCCGCTCAGCGCGCTCGCCAGGATCCGGCGCGCGATCCCGACCGCCTCGTCCGGCCCACTGTCCGGCATGACGATCGCGAACTCGTCACCGCCGATCCGGAACCCGCGATCCGCCCGGCGGAGGCTGCCCAGGATGATCCGCGCAGTGGCCCGGAGGATCTCGTCGCCCGCGGCGTGGCCCTGGGCCTCGTTGATCTGCTTGAGCTCGTCCAGGTCGACGAACAGGAGTGCGATCGAGCCCGACTCGGTGCGGGCCCTGCCAACCTGGAGGTCGAGCTCCTCCTGGAACGCCCGGTGGTTGCCGAGGCCGGTCAGCCCGTCGTGCAGCGCGTCGAGGCGCGCGCGATCGTAGGCCTCCTTGAGCCCGCCCTGCTCCTCGTCGAGGTTCTCCATCTGGCGCAGGGTCCGCTGGAGCATCATCCCGGACAGGACGCTGAACCCGATCACGAGCGGCAGCCAGATCAGCGCGGCCCAGCGCACGTCCGGGTTCGTCTGCCACGCGATCAGCAGCGTCGCGCCGATCCACAGGACCGCGCACGCGCCGAACCAGCGCACCAGGCTGGTGCGGATCGGCCGCGTCATTCGGGTCGCGGGAGTCTTCATCTGGTGTGGCCCGCCCTGAGAGGTTCACCACCACTCGGCAGCCGCTCTGTTGTACGCCCGCACCGCCAATCTGGCTCCGGTACCAAGGTACCTGCGGCCGCGCCAACCCACCCACCCGGCCGCGCCGGTGAGCCGGGCCGGGCGAACGTGCAAGACTACGGGCTCGACGGTCACGCCCCGTCGATTCGTTCCAGATAGACTGCCCGCGGCCGAGGCCGTCGGCCGCCAGCGCGAGGAGCCTTGCACGTGCCCAACGAGAAGCGTCCCAAGGTCGGTGCGCCGGCCGCGGTCGAGCACGACGCGGCCGCGGTCGAGCACGACGCGGCAGCCGTGATCGAGCACGACGCGGCAGCGTCGGTCGCGGACGAGGCAGCGGCGCTTGCCGAGATCCATGTCGAGAACGACCAGGACAAGGCGCCCGTGGCCGAGGGCGCGCCGCTGGACCCGGGCGACCGCCGCGTCGGCATCGGCGTGGACGTCGGCGGCAGTGGGATCAAGGCCGCGGCCGTGGATCTCGACACGGGGGAGCTCATCGGGCTTCGCCATCGCGTGCCCACGCCCCAGCCGTCCACCCCGGCCGCGGTCGTGGCGTCGATCGCCCGGATGGTCAAGAAGATCGTCTCCGAGGTCACGCTCGGGCCCGACGCCCTGGTCGGCGTGGGCTTTCCGGCCGTCGTGATCGACGGCGTGACCAGGAGCGCCGCGAACGTGGACCCCGGCTGGCTCGGCTTCGACGCCGACCGTGCGATGGAGCGCGTGCTCAAGCGCCCCGTCCACATCGTCAACGACGCGGACGCCGCGGGCGTGGCCGAGATGCGGTTCGGCGCGGGCATCGGGGAGCGCGGGACGGTGTTCCTGATCACCCTGGGCACCGGCACCGGGTCGGCGCTGTTCTACAACGGCATGCTGGTCCCCAACCTGGAGCTGGGACACATGGAGATCCGGGGCCGGGACGCGGAGCGGCGGTCGGCCGCGGCGGCGAGGATCCGGCGCGGGATCTCGTGGAAGGCCTGGGCGACAGACCTCGACGAGCACCTGCTGGCCATCGAGAAGCTGTTCTCGCCACGCCTGTTCATCATCGGGGGTGGGGTGTCCAAGCGGGCCGACCTGTACGTCCCCAAGCTGACCGTGCGGGCACGGGTCGTGCCGGCGAAGCTGCGCAACGACGCGGGGATCGTCGGCGCAGCGATGGCGGCCGCGGAGCAGGAGGCCGCCGCTCACTGACGGCGCGGTCGGCCGGGCGGCCGGGCCCGCTGACGGCTGCTGACCGCTGCCGCAGGCGAACGGCCGGGCTTGGCCAGGGCTGACCGGCTATGCCCGGGCGCGGAGCGCCGACAGCGCTTCCGTGGAGCCCGAGGCGATCACGCTCTCTCCTGCGCGCAGCCCCCGCGACTCCGGCGGGTTCGCCTCGTATGCCCCGTCCTGCTGCAGGATCGCCAGCGTGACCACCCCGTCGGCCCGGAGCGCGCCGACCGTCACGCCGAGCAGCGGGCTCTCCCCGTTGACCTCCACCTCCTCCAGCGAGAACGAGAGGTTGCCGTGCGAGAGAGCGGCATCGATGAAGTCCGCGACGCGCGGGCGGCTCGCCAGCTCGGCGATCCGGCGCCCGGCCATCGTGTACGGCGAGACCACCCGGTTCGCGCCGGCGTGGTGGAGCTTCGCCTCGGAACCCTCGAGGTTGGCGCGAGCCACGATGAACAGGCGCTCGCTGATGGCCCGGGCCGACAGGGTCACGAAGACGTTGTTCGCGTCGGAGTCGATGGTCGTGACCAGGCCCCGGGCCACCGCCAGGCCGGCCCTGCGGAGGGTCGTGTCGTCGGTGGCGTCGCCCTCCACCACCAGGTGGCCGTCGCTGGACGCGCGCTCGAGCGAGGCCGGGTTGATGTCGATGACGACCAGGCGCTCTCCGGTGTGGGCGAGCTCGCGCGCGACGGTCGACCCGACCCGGCCGTACCCGCACACGATGTAGTGGTCCCGGAGCGTCGCAACGGCCTGCTGCATCCTCTTCGCCTCCCGCCGGCCGCTCGCGGCCTCGCTGACGATGGTCTCGGCCACGATGCCGATGGATCCGAAGATGATCCCGACGCCCGCGACCGCGAGGATCATGGTCCACAGCCGCTCGGGGAACCCGACCAGCTCGTTCACCTCGCGGAAGCCGACCGTGGTGAGCGTGATCACCGTCATGTAGATGGCGTCCGACGCCGGCCATCCGAACGCCATGTAGCCGAGCGTCCCGACCACCGTGACGCCGACAACCGCGATGATCCATGCCCGGACGTGGTGTCCGCGGATGGCATCCGAACCGGCATGCAGCAGCCGGCTCCGGAGTGAGTCACCCGGAGCGCGATGGGCGATCGGCTGCATGTGGAGGATCGTAGCCGCCGGCGCGCTGCTCCGTGACGGCCCGCGACGGGGGTGCCCCTGCGTCAGTAGGCCTCCCGGCCCGCGAAGCGCTCCGGGACAACGGCGTCCGGGTGTCGCAGCCGGACCCAGTCGTGGATCGCCCACCAGGACGTCTTGAAGGCGATGTCGCCCCAGGGGATATCGGCAGCCGCGAAGGCGCGGACCTCGAGAGCCTCGGGCGTGGTGTGTGCCGCGCCGCCCACGATCCGCGCCTCGAACACGAGCACGACGACCGCGGCCTCGAGGCGCGTGTAGATGCCCACCAGGTCACCGGGACTGACCACGAGGCCGGTTTCCTCGAGGGTCTCGCGGACCGCGGCCTCGGTCACGGTCTCATCCACTTCCAGGAAGCCGCCCGGCTGCGCCCAGGCTCCATACCCGGGTTCGATCCCCCGTCGCAGGAGCACCACCTCGCCCGAGTCCGTGACCGGCAGTGTGTTGACCACGACCCTGGGGTTGACGTAGGCGATGTGACCGCAGGCCGCACAGAACAGGCGATCGCGATCCTCCTCCGGCGGCCGGCCGAGCGCCAGCTCCGAGCCGCACCGGGCACAGAAGTTGACCGTGTCAGCCATCCACCGCGGCGCTCCGCGGCCCGACGCGATGTCCGTCGACCGCCCGTCCGACCCGCGTCCGGCGACATCGAGCTCGCGTTCCACCGCCTCCCGCGCGCGCCGCTCCTCGTCTCCGCGCCGCTCCTCGTCGTCCGGCCGCTCGGTCATGTCAGGCTCCCAGCACGAGGACGGTCGCGGCGATGATCAGCGCCAGGAACACGAGGCTGACGAGCACCCAGGCGAGCCGGAACAGGCCGCGGCCGCGGTTCACCGGCATCCACGCCCACGCCGAACGCCAGATCCTGACCGTGGCATCCAGGGTCGTCACGAACAGGAGCGGCGCCGCGATCAGCACGCACAGCTTCACGAGGGGGCTGCCCAACCCCGCCCCGAGCTCGAGGGCGGTGATCGCGATGGCTCCGGCCACGAGCGCCGGTGCGGAGAGCAGGACGAAGTGCTTCTGGAGCGGGGTCGGGGTGACCTCGGGAACGCTGCGGGGCGGCAGCCCGCGGAGGCTCGGCGGGAGCGCCTCGTCGCCCCGGCGGACGGTCCCCTGACGAGCGCCCACCGGCCGCTCGACCACCGCCTGGCGGTCCAGGACCACCATGCCGGGCTCCCAGCGCTCGTCATCCATCGGTTGAGCCTACCGCCCGGCGACGTGTTCGACCACCCCGGTCGCCAGTCGGTGCGGCGAGTCCTACCCCAGCGGCTCCGCGTTCGAGGGATCGTCCAGGATCGCGGCGGTCTGCGCCGCGCGGTACGCGGCCAGCCGCGCGGCAAGCGCGGGGTCGGAGAGTGCCAGGATCGAGACTGCCAGCAGCGCGGCGTTCTCCGCGTTGCCGATCCCCACGGTCGCCACCGGGATCCCGCGCGGCATCTGCACGATCGAGAGAAGGGAGTCCAGGCCACCGAGGGCCGGCGTCTGCATCGGCACGCCGATCACCGGCAACATCGTCTGTGCGGCGATGACCCCCGCGAGGTGCGCTGCCCCGCCGGCGGCCGCGATGACGACGCGGATGCCGCGGGCAGCCGCGGTTTCGGCGTAGCGCGCCACGAGGTCCGGCGCCCTGTGCGCGGATGCGACCCGCAGCTCGCACGGCACGCCGAGATCCCCCAGCAGGGCCTGCGCCTTCTCGAGGACCGGGAAGTCCGAGCGGCTGCCGCAGACGATCCCGACCACCGGTGCCATGTCGCCCATCTCGTCAATCCTCCCAGAGCGGCGCCTCGCGCACGTATCTCGCACAGCCCGGCCATCTCCCGGGTCGCGTCCCATGACCTTCAGGTCGAGCCATCTTGCCCTGCCCGACCGCGTTGCGCAGGCCGGGTGCGCCCGCGTCGCGCGCTGTTATCCTCGGGCCATGCTGCACGGTGGACCCGGCCCCTACGGCGTGGCGGCGCCGCGGATCCTGATCGTAGACGACGACCCGAACCTGCTGGTGATCCTTGCCGAGCAACTGCGAGCCGACGGCTACGAGGTCCAGACCGCGCGGGACGGCGAGGAGGCGCTGCGGCGGCTCGCCCAGTCCTGGCCGGACCTCCTCATCATCGACATGCTGATGCCGCGGATGGACGGCCTCACCCTGGCCCGCGAGGTCAAGGCGCGCGCCGACCTGCCGATCATCGTCCTGTCCGCGATCGACACCGCGGACTCCAAGGCGGATCTGCTCGAGGAGGTGGCCGAGGACTACGTCACCAAGCCCTACCACTATCCGGAGCTGAGGGCGAGAATCCAGCGCGTCCTGCGGCGCCTCGGTGATCGCGTGCCGCGCCAGCGGCTGAACCTGGGCCCGAACCTCGCCCTGGAGCTCCACAGGCGGGAGGCGATCGTCAGCGGCAACGTGGTCTCGCTCACGCCAACCGAGTCGCGACTGCTGTACGCCCTCGCGGCCAACCTGGGCCAGACCGTGACCACCGAGACGCTCCTCGCCCGCGGCTGGGCGGACACGGAGGACGCGGACCCCAGCTACGTCTGGGTCACGATGCGGCGCCTCCGCCAGAAGGTGGAGATCGACCCGAACAAGCCGGTGCACCTGCTGACGGTGCGCGGGATCGGGTACCGGCTGGTCGGCGCGGCCGCTCCCGTGGGCTCGTGACCCGCCCATGAGCACGGAACCCGGACCTGCGGCCGGGCCGGCAGCCACGCCGGCACCCGGGCCGGAAGTCGCGCCGGCACCTGGAGTCGAAGTCGCAGGGGTCCCGGTCTACCGCAGCGCCGGGCTCGGCTTCCGGACGCGCCTGACGCTGGGCCTCATCGTGGCGGCCGTCCTGCCCGTGCTGGGCTTCGGCATCGTCGTCCTGCTCGCGACCGGTGCTGCCGGCGACGCGAGCTCCAACCTGATGCGGGTGCTCCTGTTCGCGGTCGCGATCGCCGTCGTGTTCGCGGTCCTGCTGGCCGCGTACCTCGCGGCGGACCTCGGGGCGCCGCTGCGGGCGATCGCGCGATCGGTGGAGCGCGTCTCCGCGGGCGACCTGGCCACGCGCCTGGAGCTGCCGGGCGACGACGAGTTCAGTCGCCTGGCGGAGAGCCACAACCGGCTCGCCGGCGACCTCGAGCGGCGCAACCGCGAGCTGCGGAGAATCCTCGACTCCCTGGGGGCGGTGACGCTGCACGAGCGGCCGGAGGTGCTGGCGCAGCGTGCGGGCGAACAGGCGCGCGCGGCGTTCGGGATGATCGACTGCGCGATCCTCCTGGTCGACCCACGCGAGATCCCGATCGAGGAGCCGGTGCCGGGCGATCCGGTGCCCGTCAGGGCCGAGCTCTCCGTCGCGGGCGGTGTGCTCGGTGTCGCGGTCGGACACCTGCCGGCCACGCGCCGCTGGGAGCACGCGGACCAGGACCTGTTCGAGCTGTTCGCCATCGAGGTCTCGGCCGCCCTGCGCAATGCCCAGCTGTACGCGCGGGTCGAGGACCAGAATCGCCGCCTCGTTGCGCTGGACGAGGCCAAGGACGACTTCCTCCGCGGCGTCTCGCACAACCTCCAGACCCCCCTGGCCAGCATCCGCGGCTACGCCCAGCAGTTGGCCGCCGAGGCCCCCGACCGGCGTCTCGGGATCATCACGGAGCAGGCCGACCGGCTGTCGCGCATGGTCCGCCAGCTGCTGACGGTGAGCCGGATCGAGTCCGGGGTGCTGCGGCCGCGGCTGGAGGTGTTCGCGCCCGCGCCCCGCGTCCGCAGGACGTGGGAGGCCCTGGGCGCCGGCGACGTTCCCTTCACGCTGGACGACCACTCCGCCGGCTGGCTGGCGCTCGCCGACCCGGACCAGCTCGACCAGGTGCTGTGGGCGATCCTCGACAACGCCGTCCGCTACGGCGGACACACGGCGATCGACGCGTCGGTCACAGTCGATTCCGGGGCCGGGCTGGTGTCGATCACCATCGCCGACCACGGTGCCGGCGTCGGCGATGACGACCGGGACCGCCTGTTCCTGCGCTACGAACGCGGCGCCGGGCGGCCCAGCGGGGAGGGCTCGGGCCTGGGACTCTACGTCGCACGCGAGTTGTGCCGGGCAATGGGCGGGGACGTGGTGCTGGAGCCGTCCGCCCCCGGTCGCGGCGCGGCCTTCACGGTCTCGGTGCCGGCGGAGGCGGCCGAGGAATCCTGACGGCCTGGCAGGGTGATCGCCGACGACGGCGCACCGAAGACGCGACTGGCCGGACATGAACAGCGGGCTCGCGGCCCGGCCATTGCTCCGGTCGGCCGGTGGATCCAGGTTCCGGAGCCTCAGAGGGTCTGCCGGATCGGTGGTCGGCCAGTGTGGAGCAGGCGAATGGTTTGCTCGTACCAGCGGGCCGCGTGCCTCGCGTGCTCGTACCATCCCACCATGCGTTCCCCCGACGGAGAGCCGAACGTCCCGACGTTGGCGGGCCATCGGCGGAACGGGCGGCGCAGGGTGAGATGCCGATGGGGATGAGGAGCCGCTGGCAAGGGCGGGCGGCGGAGGGCGTGGTGGCCGGTGCCGCGCAGTTCCGCGGCTACCAGGGCGCGTGGCTTCGCGCCGACGTGCTGGCCGGCATCACGGTCACCGCGTATCTCGTCCCGCAGTGCCTCGCCTACTCGGGTCTCGCCGGTGTGGCGCCCGTGACCGGCCTGTGGGTCGCGGTCATCGCGATGATCCTGTACGCGTTCATCGGGACCTCCCGGCTGCTGTCCGTGGGCCCCGAATCGGCCGTGGCGATCATGGTGGCGGCCGCTGTCGCGCCGCTGGCGGCCGGGGACCCGGCACGCTACCTCGCGCTGACGGCCGGCCTGGCGATCATGGTCGGGATCCTGTGCCTCGGTGCCTGGGCCCTGCGCCTCGGCTTCCTGGCCGACCTCCTGTCGCGGCCGATCCTCGTCGGCTACATGGCCGGCGTGGCGGTGATCATGATCGGATCGCAGCTGGGCACCATCACCGGGATCGTTCTCGCGGCGCACACCACCCCGGACAAAGTGGCGGAGCTCGCGGGGCGGCTCGGTGAGATCAGGCCCGTGACCCTGGTGCTGGGCGTGGTCGTGGTCGTCTTCCTGCTGGTCCTGCACAGGCTCAAGCCGCTCGCTCCCGGGACGCTGTTCGCCGTCATCGGCGCCTCGCTGGCGGTCCTCGTCCTCGGGCTCGAACGGCAAGGCGTCACGGTGGTCGGTGCAGTACCCGGCCAGCTGCCCGTCCCGGGGCTGCCGGGCCTGCAGCCGGGCGACATCGCCGCGCTCATCGGGTCGGCGGCCGCGATCACCTTCGTGTCCTACACCGAGGTGGCCCTCACGGGGCGCGCGTTTGCCGCGCGAACCGGCGAGGAGATCGACGCGAACCGCGAGTTCCTGGCCCTGGGCATCGCCAACGTCGCGGCCGGCCTGACCGGGGGGTTCGCCCTGAGCGCCTCAGGCTCCCGGACCGCGATCATCGACGCGATGCGGGCCCGGACCCAGCTCGCCGGGCTGGTGGCGGCAGGCGCCGTGATGATCGTCGTGATGGTCACGCCCGGGCTCATCGCCCTCATTCCGCAGGCTGCCCTGGCAGGCGTCGTGATCTACGCCGCGCTGCGCCTGGTCCGTGTCGGCGAGCTTCGCCGGATGGCCAGGTTCCGGTCCACCGAGATCGGCCTCGCGCTGGCGGCGCTCGTCGGCGTGCTGCTGTTCGACGTCCTCGGCGGGATCCTGTTCGCGGTCGGGCTGTCGGTGGCCGACCTGTTCATCCGTGTCGCCCGGCCGCCCGCGGCGATCCTCGGGCGCGTCCCCGGGCTGGCGGGTCTCCACGACGTCGCCGACTACCCGGACGCCGAGCAGATCCCGGGCCTCCTGGTCTTCCGCTACGACGCCCCGCTGTGCTTCGCCAACGCGCATGACTTCCGGTCCCACGCGCTCGCGGCCGTTGACGCGCAACCCGAACCGGTTGACTGGCTGCTGCTCAACGCCGAGGCGATCGTGGAGCTGGACACCACCGCGGTGGACGCGCTGCGACAGCTGGTGGGCGATCTCGCCAAGCGGCACACGCTGTTCGCGATGGCGCGGGTCAAGCAGGACCTGCGCGGCCAGCTCGTCCGCGGTGAGCTCATGGACATCATCGACGAGGAGCGGATCTACCCGACGCTGCCGGTGGCGGTGGAGGCGTTCGAGGCCTGGCGGGATCGGCGCTGAGGAGGGCAGGTTTGGCGCCGTGGAGGGCGAATTGGCGTCGACCGTCCGCCGCCGCCCGCCGGCTCAGTCGACGGGGGTGCCGGGTGCGGCGGCCACGGCGGTCTCGAGATCGTCCAGCTTGGCGCGGATCAGCGCCGCCCGCTGCTCCTGGTCGTCCAGCAGGTCGCGCAGCGCGCCGATCTCCGCCGCGACCGTCCCCGGCTGCTCCAGCTTCGCACGGGCCCTGGTCCTCGGCCCCAGGAAGACGTTCGCGATGAAGCCCGTCAGCACGGAGAACAGCGCGATGCCCGCGAAGAGCAGGACGACGCCGACGACGCGACCCGCAGGCGTGATCGGGTACTGGTCCCCGTAGCCGACGGTGGTGATCGTGACCAGTCCCCACCAGACCGCGTCGCCGGCAGTGACGATGTTCGCCCCCGGCGCCGTGTACTCCGCGTAGTAGACGCCCATCCCGGCGAACTCGACCACCACCATGACCATGAACACGGTCAGGAAGAACGTGGCGCTCGCCCGTCCGACGACCAGCTCGCGGACGATCTGCCTGCCGCCGTACGCGCGGACGAGCCTGACGACGGCCGAGATCCGGAACACGCGGAACACGCGGAGCAGCGGGACGATCGCCACCATGTCCGCCCAGCCCCAGTCCCTGAAGAAGTACCCCCTCTTGGACGGTGCCGTGACCAGGCGGAAGACGAAGTCGAACAGGAAGAGCGGGGTCAGCAGCGCGTCCATGAGCAGCGCGACCTGCTGGACGACCGACGGCTGCGTCACCAGCACGATCACGGAGTTGAAGACCGACAGGATGCTGACCGGCAGGATGAACAGCTCGTACACGGGACCCATGAATGAGCTGCTGCGCGGTACGGCCATCGCCCTCTCCTGCGGCTGATCGCCCGAATTGTGCCGGGTGCGGGGCGGGCATGTTTGGCGCGTAAGTGACCCGGCCCCGCCTGCCGGGTCCCCGGTGAGGCGCGTCCCGGTCAGGCGCGTCCGGTCACCGGGTCGTGCGCCAGCGCCGCGGCGATCCCGCCGGCCCACGCCTCGATCTCCGGCCAGTCACGCCAGTCGCCGTCGGGCAGGAAGCGTCGCACCACCGTCCGCTCGACGAGGCCCATCCCGTCGAAGTCCGCGCTCGCGCGGTCGAAGGAACCCGCGAAGACGCGGTGGTCGCGGGGCGCGATCGACCGGCGGATCGCGGCGACCTCCTTCGGGTCCGGCTGCGGAGCACGAACGGAACGGTCCCCGAGCGGGCCGCTGCTGAACAGCCAGACAGGGCGGACGGCAAGCTCGGCGCGGTGGCGCTCGACGAAGGACGCGGCATCCGGGAGCCAGCGGCCGGCCTCGACCGTGCTGCCGATCACCACGGCGTCGTACACGTCGATCTCGCCACTGTCGCCCGCGGCCTGGACGTCCACCGGGAGCCCGGCCGCGGCGAGCACGCCACCGATCCGCAGGGCGATGGCCCGGGTCGAGCCGAAGCGGCTGGCATAGACGACCATGACCCGGGTTTCCAAGGAGCCTCCATCGTGGCGGGACGGCGCGACGCCCGATCCTGACTCGGCC
>Ga0302299_10000760_pt1 | contig 18515 bp, 15 predicted proteins | sample III_Fen_N3_4_FD_198795 | JGI IMG/M metagenome (GOLD analysis project Ga0302299, IMG submission 198795) | Peat permafrost microbial communities from Stordalen Mire near Abisko, Sweden - III_Fen_N3_4 | ecosystem: Environmental > Terrestrial > Soil > Wetlands > Permafrost | place: Sweden: Abisko... | reverse complement strand
TTGGCGCCGATGCCCTCGAAGCCGCCCCAGATGCCGTTCACGTCGAGCGTGGGCCGCGCGCCCCGCCGCTCCAGCGTCGAGAACCCGGCCTCGCCGACGAGCGCCGAGACGCCCAGGTCGGCCTGGTAGCGGTCCTCGTCGAACGGCAGGGCGGCGACCTGCTCGCGTTCGTCGTCGGTCAGGGCCACCACATCGTCGTAGAAGCCCGGGATCCGGATCCTGCCGTCCGGCCCCTTGAGGTTCGCGATGATCTGGGCCACGGCGTTGGCCGGGTTCTGGACGGCCCCGCCGAACGACCCGGAGTGCAGGTCCACGGCCGTGCCCACGACGTCGATCTGGGCGTACATCAGGCCCCGCAGACCGATCGTGATGGCCGGCCGGTTGCCCTCGAAGAAGCCCGAATCGCTGATGATCGCGACGTCGGCCGACAGCCGGTCGCGATTGGCGTCCAGCCACCGGTCCAGGTGGACGGACGAGGACTCCTCCTCGCCTTCGAAGATGTACTTGAGGTTGACCGGGAAGCCGCCCCGCGTCGCGAGCTGGGCTGCGGCGGCCATGAGGTGCAGGTGGATCTGGCCCTTGTCGTCGGCGGAGCCGCGGGCCAGCATCCGATCGCCCACGACGACCGGCTCGAAGGGCGGCGACGTCCATAGGTCGAGCGGATCCACCGGCTGCACGTCGTAATGGCCGTAGACGATGACCGTCGGGGCGCCGTCGGCGTGGAGCCAATCCGCATAGACGACCGGATGGCCGCCCGTCTCGCTGACCTCGACATGCTCAAGGCCCGCCGTCGTCAGCTCGCCGGCCAGCCACTCGGCCGCGGCACGGCAATCCGGGGCGTGGGCCGGGATGGCCGAGATGCTCGGGATGCGCAGGAACGCCTTGTACGACTCCAGGCGCGCCTCGTGGGTCGCGTCGAGATACGCCTCGATGTCGTCCATGGTCCTCGCGGTGCCGGTCATCGTCGCTCCTTCGTCATGTCCAGAGGATGCCACGGGCAGAGGCCCGGAATGCGACGAGCGGGCCGTTGGCCGGCCCGCTCGTGTGCGGTGTTCTGGGGACGGCCTCGGTCAGGCCGGCTGGGGATCCGGTGCCGGGACTGCCCGCTTGTTGCCGTAGACCAGCGCGTTGCCGTTGATGTCGAGCTTCGGCGGGAAGTCGCTGAACAGGCCCTCGAAGCCCTCGGCGTCGACGGTCTCCTCGGCCACGAGCTTCTCGGCCAGGGCGACGAGCTTGTCCTTGTGGGTCGTGAGGACCTCGGTGGCCCGCTCGTACGCTCGGTCGATGATCGCGCGGACCTCTTCGTCGATGGTCCGGGCGACCTCGTCGCTGTAGTCGCGCTGCTCGCCCATCGATCGGCCGAGGAAGACCATCTCGTCGCGCTTCCCGAAGGAGAGCGGGCCGAGCTTGTCGCTCATGCCGAACTCGGTGACCATCCGGCGTGCCAGGTCGGTCGCCTTCTCGATGTCGTTGCTGGCACCGGTCGTGGTGTCGCCGAAGATGAGCCGCTCGGCGACATTGCCGCCCAGTAGCCCGGCGATCTTGTCCTCGAACTCGGTCTTGGACTGCAGGTAACGGTCCTCGGTCGGGAGGGCCATCGTGTAGCCGAGGGCCATGCCGCGGCTGATGATGGTGACCTTGGCGACCGGGTCGCACTTCGGGAGGACTCGCTGCACGACGGCGTGACCGCCCTCGTGGTAGGCGATGATCACCTTCTCCGAGTCCGAGATGATCCGGGACTTGCGCTCCGGACCGGCGACGATGCGCTCCAGGGCCTCCTGGAACTCGGACATCCCGATGACCTTCTTGTTGCGGCGCGCGGCCAGGATGGCCGCTTCGTTGACGAGGTTGGCCAGATCCGCACCGGAGAAGCCCGGCGACTGGCGTGCGACGCCCTCGACCTCGACACCCTTGTCGAGCGGCTTGCCCTTGGTGTGGACCTTGAGGATCTCCGTGCGGCCCTTCATGTCGGGCCGGTCGAGGATGACCTGGCGGTCGAAGCGGCCCGGGCGCAGGAGCGCCGGGTCCAGGACGTCCGGTCGGTTCGTGGCGGCGACGACGATCACGTTGGTGTTCGTGTCGAAGCCGTCCATCTCGACGAGGATCTGGTTGAGGGTCTGCTCCCGCTCGTCGTGGCTGCCACCGAGGCCCGCGCCACGCTGGCGACCGACCGCGTCGATCTCGTCGACGAATACGATGCACGGGGAGTTGCGCTTGGCCTGGTCGAACAGGTCGCGGACGCGGCTCGCGCCGACGCCGACGAACATCTCGACGAACTCGGAACCGGAGATGCTGAAGAACGGCACGCCAGCCTCGCCGGCGACGGCACGTGCCATCAGGGTCTTGCCGGTACCGGGAGGGCCCACGAGCAGGACGCCGCGCGGGATGCGCGCGCCGAGCGAGTTGAACTTCTCGGGATATTTCAGGAATTCGACGACTTCCTGGAGTTCCATCTTGGCCTCGTCGACACCGGCCACGTCGTTGAACGTGACGACCGTCTTGTTGCCGAGGAACATCCGGGCTCGGCTCTTGCCGAAGGACATCGCCTGGTTATTGGTGCCCTGGGCCTGCCGCATCATGAAGAAGATGAAGCCGCCGATGATCAGGAGCGGCAGCACGAACGTCGCGATCAGGCTGATCCACGACGTGTCCGGGACGGCCTCCGCCTTGAAGATGGTCGGCGACAACGTCTGCCCGCCCTTGTCGGCCGCGGCGATCATGTCGTTGAGGACCTGGGTGAGGATGCTCGGGACGACGACGCTGTAGGTGTTGCCGGGCGGATCCGCGGTGGTCGTCACCGCCAGGTTCTCGCCGGTCTGGACGACCGACTTGATATTGCCCGCGCTCACCTGGCTCAGGAACTCGGAATAGCCTTTCGACGGAGCCTGATCCGTGGCGTTGATCCACGTGAACAGCAGCGCCGCGGTACCCACGACGAGGAACAGCATCACGATGCCGTTCCGGAAGAACTTCGGATTCAAGAGGGAGCCTCCGGGGTCTGGACGGGCGACGACCGAGTGTCGCCGTGCCGCGAGTATAACGCCGGGGTCCGTGACGACCCCATGACGGTGGTCCTGTCCCCCACCTGTCCCTACGGACGCCGCGCACGTTCGGATGGTGATGCGAGCGGAGACTAAGGAATCGAAACGACCCTCCGGCGTCCGGAGGGTCGATCGTCAGGGTTCGATGCTGGTAGCGGAGGGCGGATTTGAACCACCGACCAAGGGCTTATGAGTCCCCTGCTCTACCACTGAGCTACTCCGCCACGGCCACCAATCCTAGCGCAGGGCCCCGGGTGACGCCAACACGGGCCGCGCCTCGCCCGGCCGATCCCCGATCTACTTGAACGTATCGCAGTCGGCGACGTTGCCACTCTTGTAGCCGGCGCTGAACCAGGCCTGGCGCTGCTCGGACGAACCGTGGGTCCACGTCTCGGGATCGATCCGCCCGGTCGTGGCCTGCTGGATCCGGTCATCGCCGACCGCGGCGGCCGCCGTCAGCGCCTCATCGATGTCGCCGGGGTCCAGTTCGGCCATCGCCGAGTGCGCCCAGACGCCGGCCAGGCAGTCGGCCTGCAGTTCCTGCTTCACGGACAGCTCGTTCCGGCGCGAGCCGTCGTTCGCGACCTCCTGCTGGACGGCGTCGGAGACCCCGGTCAGGGTCTGGATGTGGTGGCCGAACTCGTGGGCGATCACGTAGGCCATGGCGAAGTCGCCGGGCGCCCCGAACCGCGTCTTGAGCTCATCGAAGAACCCGAGATCCAGGTAGACCTTCTGGTCGGCCGGGCAGTAGAACGGCCCCGTCGCAGCCGAGGCCCGGCCGCAGCCCGACGAGGTCGAATCGTTGAACAGCACGAGCTTGGTCTGGACGTACTGGCGGCCCGAGGCGCTGAAGGTCTGCGCCCAGAAGTCCTGCACGTCCGAGACGACGTACGCGACGAACTGGTCCGTATCGCCCTCGGGCTTGAGCGTGCCACCGGCCGCCGCGCCAGCACCGAGCCCGGAGAGCCCGGACAGGCCGCCACTGCCGCTCAGCACGCCACTCAACAGCAGGAAGCCGATGACGAGGACGATCCCGAGACCGCCGATGCTGCCCGCGCCCTTGCGGCCGAGCATCCCGCCGAGGACGGCGCCGGTCAGGGCGCCCATGTCGCCCGAGCCACCGCCCTGGCCGCGGCGATCCTCGATCTCGTCGTAGCCCTGGCCTCGCTTCCACTTCATGGCGTCAGCGTAGCCGGATTCAGGCGTCGGCGACCTCGTGCAGGCGGCCGGTCCCGACGTCGAAGATGAGGCCGTGGACCGGCCCCGGCCGCAGCCACGGATTGGCGCGCAGCCGCCCGAGTGAGGCGCGGACACTCGCTTCGAGGTCGCTGAACGCCCCGAAGGCGATGTCGAGGCGCTGGCCGGTCTCCCGGCTCAGCCGGTCGCGCAGGGCGGTCTCGTCCGCGTCGATCAGCCCACAGCGGGTGTGGGCGATGACCAGGATCTCGTCCGTGCCGAGGAGGTGCTGGCTGACGATCAACGAGCGGATGACGTCGTCCGTCACGATGCCGCCCGCGTTGCGGATGATGTGGGCGTCGCCGGTCCGGAACCCGAGGGCCTCCTCGACATCCAGTCGCGCGTCCATGCACGCCACGATCGCCAGCCCCGTGACCGGCGCGGCCGTCAGCGCGGAGCGGTCGAACACGTGGGTGTAGCGCTCGTTCTCCGCCAGGACGCGCAGGAACTCGGGAGAACGATCCCCGGGCGCCGGCCGATCGCCGTCGTCGGCCGACATCGTCAGTGGCCGGAGCCGAACAACAGGGTCAGCCAGTGGTCGAGCGGACTGCCGTCGTCCACCGTTGAACCGAGCCTCACCGACGCCGAGCCGGGCGCGTCGGGCGCCAGGGACGGCGCGTTCGGGTCCAGGGTGAACGCGATCTCATGGGTCTTGCCGAGGCCGTACGCGCGCGCCTCGAGCTCGATGTACTGCTGGAGCTGGATCTGCTGGAGTTCACGGCTCAGGGCCGCGACGCGCGAGGCCTGGCCGGCATTGGAGATCACGAGCTGCTCGGCCTGGGCCGAGGCGGCGGACGCGTCGCCGACCTGGCGCGCGAACAGGATGACGATCCAGACCGCCAGCAGGACACCGATGGCGATGGCCATCCGGCGGGTGGTGATCCCCGCGATCGGCAAGGTGGCCAGATCCGGCGCCGACGGCCTCGAGGTCGCGATCCGAGGGGACTCGGCGGAAGGTTCCGGAGCGGACGGGACCCACTCCGGGTCGTCCTCGTCGAGCGGCTGGAAGTCGGGCCGGCGGGTCATCCGGGGGAGCGTAGCTACGGTCCAGCGGCCTGTCAACCCGAACGGCGCGTGACAACGGAGCTGTCACACGCACCGGCCATGGTGGGCCCATCCTCGCCAGAACAGAACGGTTGTTCTATCCTGCGTCCGATCCGAACCCGAGGACCACCGTGCGCCTGTATGCCCCCGCCGATACACCCGCCGTCCTGGCGGACCTGCTCGCCGAACCGTCGATCGCCCGCGGTGTCGTCCACCACGCCGTCCTGCCCGCGCGCGACGCGATCCACGGCGAGTTCCCGGACTGGCTGGATCCCCGGATCGTGCGCGGCCTCGCCGGACGCGGCATCGAGCGGCCTTACATCCACCAGGCCGAGGCCCTGAGCGCGGTCCATGCGGGCGAGGACATCGTCGTCGTGACGCCGACCGCCTCGGGCAAGAGCCTGTGCTACACGCTGCCGATCCTGCAGGCGATCGTCGACGACCCGGCTTCGCGTGCCTTGCTGCTCTTCCCTACGAAGGCGCTCGGCCAGGACCAGGTGACGGAATTCGCGTCGCTTGCGGTCGCGGCCGGGATCCCGGTATCGGCTTCCACGTACGACGGCGACACGCCCGCGCCGATCCGGTCCGCGGTCCGCAGCGCCGGCCAGGTCGTGGTGACCAACCCGGACATGCTCCACGCGGCGATCCTCCCCCACCACACCAAGTGGTTCCAGCTGTTCGAGCAACTCAAGGTCATCGTCATCGACGAACTGCACAGTTATCGCGGCGTGTTCGGTGGACACGTGGCGAACGTCCTCCGGCGGCTCCTGCGGATCTGCGCGCACTACGGCAGCCACCCGGTCATCGTGTGCTGCTCCGCGACCATCGGGAACCCGGCGGAACTCGCTGCGGGCCTGACCGGACGGCCGTCCCGGCTGATCGACCGGACCGGCGCCCCGGCCGGCGAGCGGCACGTCCTCCTCGTTGACCCGCCGCTGCTCGATCCGGCGACCGGGGCCCGCGGATCGGCCGTGACCCTCGCCCAGCGCTGGGCCCTGCCGTTCCTGCGCGCCGGCCGCCAGACGATCGTGTTCGGGCGGTCGCGCGTCGCGGTGGAACTGCTCCTGACGGGGCTGCGCGAGTCCCTGCGCGAGGGCCTGGGGCCACGGACGCGTCTCCGGGGCTATCGCGGCGGCTATCTGCCCACGGAACGGCGCGCCATCGAGCGCGGCCTGCGCGACGGCGAGATCCTCGGCGTCGTCGCGACGAACGCCCTGGAGTTGGGCGTCGACATCGGTCGCCTCGATGCCTCCATCGTCGCGGGCTATCCGGGCTCCGTCGCGGCGACCTGGCAGCAGTTCGGGCGGGCCGGCCGCCGCCAGGGGGTCAGCGTGGCCGTCCTGATCGCCTCTTCCGCTCCGGTCGACCAGTACGTGGTCCACCATCCCGAGTTCCTGCTCGAGGGCTCGCCGGAGCAGGCGCGAGTGGATCCGGACAACCTGCACGTCCTGCTGGCCCATCTCCGGGCGGCCGCCTTCGAACTGCCGTTCGCACCGGGCGATCGCTTCGGGAATATCGAGACGGACGATCTGCTCGCGTTCCTCGCCGAGGACGGCCAGGTCCGCCAGGCCGGCGACGGGCGCTGGTACTGGTCGAGCGAGAACTTCCCGGCCTCGGCCGTCTCGCTACGGACGGCCGCCCAGGAGAACGTCGTCATCATCGACACGACACCGGATCGACCACGGGTCATCGGCGAGGTGGACCTGTTCGCGGCCCAGACGCTGGTCCACGAGGACGCGATCTACCTGCACGAGTCGGTCCAGTTCCATGTCGATCGGCTCGACTGGGATGAGCGCAAGGCCTACGTCCGCCGCGTCGATGTCGATCACTACACCCAGGCCGATCGGGCGGTCACGCTCAAGCCCCTCGACGTGTTCGCGGACGCGCCATCGCCGGGCGGCCGGCGATGCCACGGCGAGGTCATGGTCGCCAGCCTCGCCACGATCTACAAGAAGCTGAAGTTCGTCACGAACGAGAACCTCGGCTGGGGCCGGATCCACCTGCCGGAGATCGAGCTCCAGACCACCGCCTATTGGCTCACCGCCGAGGGTGTGCGCGATCGCTGGCGCCGGCACGAACTGGACATCGCGCTGCTCGGCAGCGGCCGGGCGATCCAGACCGTGGCGTCCGTCCTGCTGATGGTCGACCCGCGCGACCTCGGGCTCGTCACCCAGGTCCGCTCCCCGCACGCCGAGGAGCCGACGATCTACCTGTACGAGTCCGTGCCAGGCGGGATAGGCCTGTCGGAGCGGCTGTGGGAGCGCCACGACGACCTCATCGCGGCGGCTTCGGACCTCATCCGTTCCTGTGGCTGCGATGCCGGCTGTCCCGCGTGCACCGGTCCGCGACTCGAGCCGGAGATCGACGCCCGGGTCCTCAGCCTGCGCCTGCTGGACGAGCTCGGCGCCTCGCGGACGATGAGCGGTCGCGGGCCGACCGCGGCTCCGCCGTGATCGACCAGCAGGAGCTGCTCGCGCGGCGCCTGGCGCGCTATCGGACCGCGATAGGGAGTCCGGCCGCGACCGCACCCGTGCGCCCGGCACCGTTCAGGCTCGACGCTCCCCCTTCGGACAGCGGCACATCCCTCGCAGATCGCCTGGCATCGGCCGTCGGTGGGGACGTTCGGCGATCCGCCGCCGGCTCCGTCGTGTGGTACGAGACCGCGCCCCGCCCGCTCCCGGTGGATCGCGAACGCCTGGCGGCACTCCCCGGACAGCCGACGCGGGACGTGCCGCTCCTCTGCCTCGACACGGAGACGACGGGGCTCGCCACGGCCGCCGGCACGGTGGCGTTCCTCGTCGGGGTCGGCTGGTGGGTCGGCGACGCATTCCACCAGGTCCAGCTGCTCGTCCCAGACCACGCCGACGAACCGGCGATGCTGGCCGCCCTCGCCGAGCTCATCACGCCAGACTGCTGGCTCGTCACCTACAACGGGCGGGCGTTCGACTGGCCCCTCCTCGTCGCACGGTATCGCCTCCATGGGTCAGCGGCGCCCGTGCATGGCGGGCACCTGGACCTGTTGCCGGTCGTCCGCCGCCTGTTCCGGCACCGCATGACCGACGCACGCCTGCGCACCGCGGAGCGGTACCTCCTCGGTCTGCGCCGACACGGCGACGTCGACGGCTGGGAGATCCCCGGACGCTATCTCGACTTCCTGCGCGGCGCCTCCGCCGGGCCGCTGGTCGATGTCGTCCGCCACAACGACCAGGACGTCCGCTCGCTCGGCCAGTTGTTGGGCCACCTCGGGCGTGGGCTCGGCGACCGGACGACGTGGCCGGCCGCGCATCCGGGCGATCTGGCCGGGCTCGCCCGGGCGTTCTCGCGCCAGGGCGACCTCGCGGACGCCCTCGATTGCCTCGACATCGCCTCGGAGCTGCCCGTCCCGCCCTCCCCAGTGGACCCCCTGCGGATGCCGCCCGAGTCGGACTGGTGGTCGCCCCGGGTCCGACCCGACTACGGCGCGCGGGTCACGGACCGGGAGCGCCCGCCCCGCCCGGACCCCGCCGGCCCGTGGACGACGGAGCGGATCGCCATCGAGCGGGCGCGGCTCCAGCGGCGGGCCGGCGACCTGGCCGCGGCTGCTCGATCCTGGGCGTCACTCATGGACCAGCCGGGACGGACCTCGATCGTCGCCGCGATCGAGCTCGCGAAACTCCACGAGCACCACCTGCGCGACCTGCCCGGCGCGCTTCGCATCGCCACCACGGGCCTCGGGAACGCGGATCGGCGACGACGCATCGGGAGACCGGAGCCGGCCCTGGAACGTGACCTCCGCCGCCGGTCGGACCGGATCCGCCGCCGGCTCGCCCGGACCGCTCAGCCCTCGGTGTCGCCGCCCAGCCGGTGATCGCGGACCTGGCGCTCGAGAGTGGGCGTCACGGCCCGGCGGATCGTCTCGCGCGCCCGGCGCACGATGACGGCCGCCCGGTCCGGCACGGCCGCCAGCCCGACCGACTCCACGGCCAGCGAACCGGCCGCGGCCGCGAACCGCAGGTCCAGCGGCCGTCGCGAGCGACGGCGCCCCGCGATCGCCGGCCGCAACGCCGTCGCGGCGAGGGCCGCGAGGAACGTGTCGCCCGCGCCGGTCGGATCGATCTCGATCGCCCTCGTCGGGCGATATCGAACGGCCCGCTCCGGCCCGTCGGCCCCGACCCGGATGAGCAGGCCGCCGTCGGCGCCGCGCGTGACCAGGAGGTCCGCCCCGGGCCGGAGCAACGCGCACAGGGCGTCCAGCCCCGTCTCCGGGTCGACGTCGTGATGGCTCACGCCGACCAGATCCGCCCGGCGCACCAGCGCCGACGGCCGCGGGGTGAGTCGGAGGACGCGTCGGCCCGCGACGAGCTCGCGCAGGAACCCCTGCCAGCCGACCACGACGTACGCGTCGTCCGGGATGACCGCGGCCCAGTCGTCGAGGATCTCGCCCGCGACCGGCGTGAATGACCACGCCCGGGCTGCCCGCCACGCCTCCGGGAGATCGATGACGGGCAGCGGCACGCCGGTCGCGATGCACGTCTGGAGACGGCCCGCCGGGGTCTCGCGATTGTGGAAGACAGGTCCCTCGGCGAGCGGCACGACGAGCAGGTCGACACCCGCCGTCCGCAGGAGGTCGAGCTCGCGGGCCGTCGCCGCCTCGGCGTCCAGACCGACGACCGCGGCGGTCCGAAGACCAAGCCGGGCAGTGGTCAGGGCCGCGTACGTCACGCCGCCGCCGAGCCGCCAGCCGCGTGGATCGGCGTCGTCGACATCGCGGCACGCGGAGCCCATGTGCAGCACCTCGATGCGCTTCGTGGCCAAGCGGCGGACTCCCCTTCGATGACGACGACTCGTATACTGCCCGCCCAGCCAGCCGCACGACGGAGCCGACGTGTTCTTCTACGAACTCCATGAGGGTGACAACGAGGTCTTCTCGGACGTGCTGGTCGCGAGCGATTCCGAGTGGGAGCCGGAGGAGTTCTTCGAGCTGGTCCAGAAGATCCGGCGCCGGATCCAGGACACCTTCCACCAAGATACCCTCGTGGAGGCGATCGCCATCGAGCTCGAGCGCGACCACGGGTTCATCTTCGTCAGCGACGACAGCCTGATGGCGGCGGTGAATGTGTCGATCGTCGAGGAGGACAACTTCCTCACCGAGCTCGAGGTCGAGCACGCCGACCGCGACGACGACGCGGACGAAGAAGACGATGACGAAGATGACGACGACATCGACGAGTCCGGCAACATCAAGGACGGCTTCCGGACCCTGTATGCCGATCTCGACGTCGACCCGGACGCGCTGCCGAACTAGGCCCGCCCGGCGCCGTTGCCTGAGCGTCCGCCGCACCGGCGCTACTTGCTGAAGAGGATCTCCAGCACGTCGCCGTCGCGCACCTTGTAGGTCTTGCCCTCGGAGCGAAGGCGCCCGTGCTTGCGCGCCTCGGCCATCGAGCCGAGCGTGACCAGGTCCTCGTACGACACCGTCTCGGCGCGGATGAACCCCTTGGCCAGGTCCGTGTGGATCGCCCCGGCCGCCTCCACCGCCGTCGACCCGTCGGGGATCGGCCAGGCGCGGCATTCGTCCGGGCCGGCGGTCAGGAACGAGATGAGGCCCAGCAGCCGGTACGACAGGGCGATGATCCGGTCCAGGCCGGACCCATAGATCCCGAGCTCCTCCATGAAGACAGCCGCCTCGTCCGGCTCCAGCTCGCCGAGTTCCATCTCGATCCGAGCGGACAGCGCATCCACGACGGCGTGCCGGTGCCCGTACGACGCCGCCAGCGCCGCGACGCGGGCCGGCGCTCCAGCCAGGTCCGACTCGCCCACGTTGAGCAACACCATGACCGGCTTCTGGGTGAGGAACCGGAAGCCGCGGATCGCCTTCTCCTCGTCCGCATCCAGGTCCAGGTCGCGGATCGGCCGGCCGGCCTCCAGCCCGGTCTTGAGGCCGCGGAGGACGACCTCCTCGCGCTCGTTGGCCTCGCGCTCGGCCTGGGTGCCATGGCGGCCGCTGCCCGCGAGCCGCTCGAGGCGTCGGTCGGTCATCGCGAGATCCGCCAGCGCGAACTCAAGGTCGAGGCGCTCGAGGTCGCGATCGGGATCGACGTTACCGTCCGGGTGCGGGAACGCCGGGTCCTCGAACGCGCGAACGACGTGGAGGAGCGCATCGGAGTCGCGCAGCCGCGCCAGGTGGTCCGCGGGCAGCTCTTCGGTCCCGACATGACCCTCCGACGAGGCGGGCACGGCCGGAAGGTCCACGTACGTGACGTCCGCCTGGACGATCTTCTTCGGTTTGAAGATGCCTGCGAGCGTCTCGAGGCGGGCGTCCGGGACCTTGACGACCCCGACGTTCAGCGTGACACCGCCATAGCCGCCGGTCTCGGCGTGGCCGCGGGTGAGCGTGTTGAAGACGGTCGTCTTGCCCGAACCGGCAAGACCGACGATGGCGATCTGCATCGCCGCATTGTGGCCGGGATCAGTACCCGGCGCTCGGGTCGACCACGTTGAGCAGCGGCTCGCCCATGGCGAAGCGGCGCAGGTTGTCGCAGAACAGCTCGACGCTGCGGTCCAGGACCCGCCCGCTCGACCAGGACGTGTGCGGCGTGACGATGACATTCGGTTCGTCGTAGAACGGCGAGGTCGCGGGCAGGGGCTCGTCATGGAACGTGTCGAGCACCGCCCCACCGAGCGGCCCATCGCGCAGCGCGCGAAGGAGCGCCCGCTCGTCGATCAGGCGTCCGCGGGCGACGTTGATGAGCCAGGCACCAGGCTTCACCATCGCGAGGGTCCGGGCGTTGATCATCTCGTGGGTCTCGGGGGTCAGCGGGGCGGCCAGCACGATGAAGTCGGACTCCGCGAGCAGTTCGGGCAACGTCTCCGGTCCACCGACCCGGTCCAGGTGCAGCTCGCCGAGCGACGACCCGTCGCCGGGGCCGTCGCCGGTCACCGAGTCGGTCCCGGCCTCCGCGCGACGACGGACCGCGATGACCCGGCACCCGAAGGCGGTCGAGAGTTGCGCGACCGAGCGACCGATCGACCCGAGCCCGACGATCCCGACCGTCACGTCTCGCAACTCGGCGCCCTCGAGCGGCTGCCAGGTCCGCTCTCGCTGCAGCTCGAGGAGCTGCGGCAGCTTGCGGCTGACCGACAGGATCATCATCAGGACGTATTCGGCGATCGGCCGGCTGAACACGCCGCGGGCGTTCGTCACGACGAGGCCACGAGCTCGCGAGGCCGGCGTGAGCGCACGGTCGACGCCGGAGGTCGCCGAGTGGACCCAGGAGAGGTGCGGCGCGCGGACCAGCAGGCGATCGAAGGCGTCGGATGTCAGCCAGCCACGGAGCATGACCTCGACGTCGTCGAGCGGCCCGTCGGCGAGGCCTTCGATGGACACGGTGACGAGCCGCGCCCCGGGCGCGGCGGCCCGGATCCGCTCCAGGTCGCGCGAACGGTAGCGAGCCGAGAGGATGGGGCTCAGGGCGATGGCCGCCGGCGCGCCGCCAGGTCCGCTCCCCGGCCCGGCCGTGCGGATCGGTCCGTCGTCCGTCATGCCGCTGCCCGCCGGTCCAGCACGCGTGTCATCCAGGCCTCCGGGTCGTCGATCTCGCCGTCGCGCGGCAGCGTCTCCGGGCCGTCCCAGAGCCGATCCAGTGCGGCCGGGCCCCGTGCCTCGGCGATCGCTCGGACGAACCGCTCGCCCTTCTTGTACTGCTCCATCTTGAGATCCATGCCGGTCAGGCGGAGGATCGCTCGCTCGAACGGTGTCCGCTTCGTCCGCCGCTCGTGGAATCGGGCGCTGATGCGCGCCACGTCGGGGACCATCTCCTTGCCGACCTCGTCCATCACGTAGTCGCAGAACCCCTCCAGGAGGCTCATGACCGCCTGGGTCTCGCGGAACAGGGCGCGTTGCTCCGGGCCCATCATCCGTTCCATCCAGTGGCTCCCGTCGGACTCGCCGCGGAGGGTCTGGCGGACGCCGCGCATCACGTCACGGCCCATCCCCTTCACGTCCGAACCGAACAGCGTCAGCTGCCGTTCGAGGCGCGACGCCAGGTACGGCCGCAGCCACGGATGGGCTTCGAATTCGAAGGCGTGGGTCGTCTCGTGCAGGGCGATCCAGGTCCGGAACGGCTCCAGCGGGACCCCGAGCGTGCGCGCCGTGGCCCGGATGTTCTCCTCGACGAAGAGGAGCCGGCCCGGGGCGGCCTCGGTGGACAGCAGCGCCAGGTCGTATTGGCCCAGGACGCGCTGGCCCATGAACCCGAGGAGGAAGCCGAGCTGGCGGGTCGTGATCCAGCGGTTGGCCAGGGCCATCGACGCCTTCGCGAGTCCGCCACCGGGCGGGATGACCTGATCGAGCAGGTCAGCCTCGAGCTTGCCGATGAGCGAGGCGAAGGATCCCGTGTTCGCGCGGACCCAGCCGGCCCGATCCACGACACCGGAGCGCTCGACGACGCCCGGCAGCTCGGCGCCGAGGGCCGTCGAGAGGGCCGGCACGATCCGCGCCATGGCGGCCGCGTAGGCGGGCTCGGCAGCGCGCAGTTCCTCGGGTGTCAGGGTGCCGGGGGCGTTCGCGAGCCGGGCGATCGCGGTCCGCTCGACGGCAGGCCAGTCCACGAGGCCCTGGCGTGCGGAACGCTCGGCTCGGCGACCGGCGACGGTCGCGGCGACCCCCAACGCCGACCCGAGCAGGAATCCAGCCTGCCAGACGCGATCGTCCCGACGTGTCCCGCGGCCGCCGATCCCATCGGTCATCCCGCCGGCACTCCCAGCTCGACGTGTTCGACCTCCGGGAACGCCGACCCGAACAGGCGCGACGCGAGCGCGTGGAAGGCGTCTGCATCGCCGGTCGTCAGCTGCAGGTGGGTCACGGGCCGCACCTGTTCGTCGTTGCGGTCGTGTCCGGCGGCACCCGGGTCGGCGGCCGTCCCGCGGGTCGTCCCGGGCGCCTCCATGCCGTTGACGCTCAGCAGTTCGGCCAGGGCGGACGCTGTGGCCGTGGCGGAGTCGACGATCGCGACCCGGTCCCCGACCGCCGCGGCGATGATCGATCGAAGCAGCGGGTAATGGGTGCACCCCAGCAGGAGCGTGTCCACGGTCGCGCCGGGCGGCTTCGGGAAGATGGATTCGCCGGTCGAATCCGGCCCGCCGAGGAGCGGCGCGAGCGCGTCGGCGACGGCCGCCTCGGCGACCGGCCCGGTCAGGATGCCGGCCTCGACGAGGGGCACCAGGGCCGGCGTGGCGTGCTCGTAGACCTCGACCGCCGGGTTCTCGTCCTTGATCGCCTCGAAGTAGGCGTGCGAGCGGATCGTAGCCGGCGTGGCGATGACCCCGACCCGCCGGACCCGCGTCGCGAGGGCCGCGGCGGAGGCGCCGGCCCGGATCACGCCGAGGACCGGCAGCGAATAGCGCCGCCGGTACGCCGCTAGGCCCACGGCCGTGGACGTGTTGCAGGCCACGATGATCGCCTTCACGTCGCGTTCCGCGAGCGCGTCGAGCGACTGCGTCGAGAACGCCAGGACCTCCTCATCGGTGCGGGTCCCGTATGGCGCGCGTCCGTTGTCGCCGAGATAGATCGTGGATTCGTGTGGCGACCGGCGGACGATCTCCCGCAGGACCGTCAGGCCACCCACTCCCGAATCGAAGACACCGAGCGGGCGGGGGTCGGACATGGGCTAGCGGCGGGCGCCGATCGCGACCCGGGCGGATCCCAGCAGTTCCTCGGCCGTCCGCAGGATGTCCTGGCTGACCGTGGCGGCAGGATTCGCAAGCACGAACGGCACGCCCTCGTTGTTCGCCTGGACGACGAGCAGGCCATCGGACATGACCCGATGCTCGGGCACCCGACCCAGCGCCCGCTCGAGGTCGCTCGGGTCGATGCCACCGGGCGAGTCGGCCCGGTTGACCAGGTAGTGGACCTTGCTCGCCGGATAGCCGATCGCCCGGAACGTGTCGGCCATCGCGACCGTATTGTGGATCGTCGTCGAGTCGTAGGTGACGATCTCGATGATGGTGTCGCTCGTGTCGAGGAACGCGAGATTGACGTCGTTCAGGTTGCTGCTCATGTCGATGACGATCACGCTGTAGACGCGGCGGAGCAGCGACATGATCTTGTCGAGGTCGCGCGGGGTGATCATCTCGGCCATCTCGATGCGCGGCGGCGCCAGCAGGATGTCGATGCCCGACGGATCGCGCCACAGCACGTCGCCCAGGTCCGACTCGGCGATCCGGTCCGTCGGCAGGTCCAGGATGGACGGCGCGTCCGATGGGACCTTCAGGAGCGAGCGCAGGTCGCCGAACTGGAGGCTGCCGTCGATGAGGACCGTGCGCTGGCCGAGCTGGCCGATGGCGACCGCGAGGTTGAACGCGATGGTCGTCTTGCCGACGCCGCCCTTCGGGGCGAACACGGACATGATGCGGGTCCCCATCGTGGACTGGTCGAGCGCGTAGTCCTTCTTGACCTGCGCGATCCGGGTCATGAGGTCGAACCCGGAGAACGGCATCGAGAGCACGCCGTGGACCCCACCCTCGACGTCGACCTCGACCGGGTTCTGGGGGACGGTCAGCATGATCACCGGGACGCCCAGCTTGGCCTCGTTGATCATCTCGGCGAGCTTCGGGCCCTTGACCCGCCCCTGGAGGAGCGCATCGACGAGGACCACGTCCGGGCGGAGTTCCGCGATGTGGCCGAGCGCCTTGGCACCGTCGGCGATCACGTCCACGAGCTTCACGTGGGCCTGCGAATTGAGCAGCCCCCGGATGTATTGCGCGACCTGCGGGACGTCCTCGACGACGAGCAGCCGTGTTCCGTCTGACGATGCCATCCGGCCGACGATACCACGCAGCCGTTCGGCGGTTGACTCCCCCGGAGGTCCCGGTCCGGAGGCGACCGACTAGGGCTTGACGGCCACGAGGACGGCGCGCTCGCTGCCGGGCCCCAGCGGCTCCAGACCGTAGCCGCCCGCGAGGACCTCCACGACCAGTCCGGCCTCCTCGGCGAATGCGACGAGCTCATCCGCCGAGACCAGCCGCAATCGGTCGCTGCGGACCCAGCGATGGGGCGCCTGGCCCTGCTCCCCTTCCTCGAAGATCGTCGTCAGCGACACCGTGCCGGTGGCTGCGTCGTGGGTCGCCGAACCCGCCTTCGTGACCAGCCGGCCGGTTTCCGGATCGGTGCGCGGCCACTCAAGGACGATCCGGCCGTCGAAGCGTGCCAGGTCGTCGGCATCGGGCAGCCAGACGTCGACGGTGGCCACGCCGCCTGGGGCCAGGTGATCGGCCATCGTCCGGATCGCGGTCCGCTGGGCGTCACGGGACCGCAGGACCATCAGCGAGTTGAGCGCGATGAACGCCAGGCCGTAGCGGCCCGCGTCCGGAAGCCGGAGCGCCAGGAGATCGGCCTCGACCCAGGTCAGCCGATCCTCGCCGACCCCCTCCCTCGCAGCGTAGGCCCGGCCGCGGGCCAGCATCGCCGGATCGAGGTCGACAGCGGTGACGCGGTCGCCGGCGAGGGCCAGTGGGACAGCGAGCCGGCCACTGCCGGCGGCCAGTTCGAGGATGGGTCCGCCGGTCCGTTCGGCGAGGGCGAGGTAGAGGTCCAGGTCGCCCGGATCCTCGGCGAGATCGAGGTCGTACAGGCGGGCGAGCGCGGCGGACGTCGCCGGATCGATGGCCCTAGCCCTCCCAGCGGACGCGGCCACCGGCCTGCCGTCGGAGCGCGAGGGCGCTGATCGCCTCGAGGGCGCACCGGTTCGCGGCCATCGCGGTCGTCTCCGCCTGGTCGTACGGCGGCGAGACCTCGACGATGTCCATCCCCGCAAGGTCGACCGCCCCGACGATCTGGCGGATCGCCCGGAGGACCTCGCGCGTCAGCATGCCGCCCGGCTCCGGGGTGCCGGTCCCCGGCGCCATGCCCGGGTCGATGACGTCGATGTCGATGGACAGGTAGATGGAGTCGGGGCCGTCGAGCGCCTCGGCGATCGCGTCCTTGATGACGGCTTCCGCGCCACGTTCCTCGATCTCGGTCATGAAGTGGTAGCGCAGGCCCTGCTCCTGCATCCAGGCGAAGGTCTCCTTGGGCGGCCAGTAGCCGCGCAGGCCCACCTGGACGAAGTTGCTGCCCTTGACCGCGCCGGACTCGATCAGGCGCCGCATGGGCGTGCCGTGGCTGGCCAGGACGCCCCAACCGTCGTTGGCCGTGTCCGCATGGGCGTCGAAGTGCACGATGCCGATCGTGCCGGGCCGTCGGGTCTCGGCGATCGCCGTTGCGGCGGGCCAGGTGATCGAGTGGTCGCCGCCCAGGATGATCGGGATGGCGCCGGTCGCGGCGACCTCGCGGACCTTGCGATAGATCATCGCATGGCCGCGCTCGATCCAGGACGGGACGATGTTGGCGTCGCCCGCGTCGACGACGGTCAGGACCTCGAACGGGTCGACGTCGAGCTGGAGGGAGTGGAGCGAGCCGCTCGTGTACTGGGCCTCGCGGATCGCGCGGGGCCCGAACCGCGTGCCCGGCCGATGGCTGACGGCGTCGTCGAACGGCGCGCCGACGATGGCCACGTCGACATTCCGTCGTCGCAGCTCGTCGGGGTCGGTGATCCACGGTAGCTTCGCGAAGGTCGACGGCCCGACATAGGTCGGCAGGTCGAAGTCGTCAAAGGTCTCGAAGCCGGCATCCCAGCCGTTGGCGGACGCGAAGTCCTTGTCGAGAGCCGGGTCGTGCGGGCGCTCAGCCACGGGAACCTCCGGGAGACGGCCGCGGACCGGTCTGCCGCGGATGGACGGGGGTCCGTCTCGCTGGGGGCGCCGCCGGTTCGAGATCCATCGTCCAGCGGGGCGCGCCAGCGCGATGGTAGCACCGGCCGTTCGCGGCTACGCCTCCTCGCGGAACTCCCGCCATGCCTCGGCCACGAGGGCCGGATCGGCGTACAGGTCGTAGGCGGTCTGGGCCACCAGCGTCGCGGCGAGCAGCGTCGTCTCGTCCGCCAGCGGGGTCACCGCGGCATCCCGGAACAGGATCGAGTGGCCGGGCGTGCCCTCGGGCGCGATCGACAGGTCCGGGTGGATCGTCGGGCAGACCCAGCTGACATTGGCCATGTCGGTGCTGCCGGCGTTGGCGTCGTCGCCCATCTCGTCGATGCCGTAGGCGTTCATGTTGGCGGTGAACAGCCGGCCAAGGACGCGGTTGTTGCGCATCGTCATCGCACCGCCGGAGTACTCGAC
>Ga0302299_10000759_pt1 | contig 18537 bp, 16 predicted proteins | sample III_Fen_N3_4_FD_198795 | JGI IMG/M metagenome (GOLD analysis project Ga0302299, IMG submission 198795) | Peat permafrost microbial communities from Stordalen Mire near Abisko, Sweden - III_Fen_N3_4 | ecosystem: Environmental > Terrestrial > Soil > Wetlands > Permafrost | place: Sweden: Abisko... | reverse complement strand
TGGCCAGCCCGGCGCCGATGGTGATGCTGGGCTGCGCGGCCTTCAGCTTGTGATCCTGGTAGCCGATGTCGGCCGACACCCGCACGCCGCTGCCGCGGTAGTCGGCGCCGATGGACAAGAGGCTGAGCTCGCGCTTGGCGTTTTCGACCGAGGTCTCGCCGTCACGCCGGACCGCATTGACGCGCAGGCCCAGGCTGCGATCGGGGCCGAAGCGCCGGCCGAAGTCGGCGGCCGCGTAGCCCTGGCCGCCTGTTTCGGCGCCGAGCGTGATCTCGGCCAGTGGCTGGTTGGGCGCGCGCTTGGGCATGACGTTGATCGCGCCACCGATGCCGCTGCCACCGGGTGCCGCGCCGTTCAGGAAGGCGCTCGCACCGCGCAGCACCTCCACCCGCTCCAGGATCTCGGCCGCAAGGTACTGGCGCGGCAGCAGCCCATACAGCCCGTTGTAGGCCATGTCGTCGGAGTACACCGGCAGGCCGCGGACCATGTACAGCTGCTGGTAGTTGCCGAAGCCCCGTGCCACGCGCACCGCCGGGTCGTTCTGCAGCACGTCGCCCACGCTGGCAGCCTGCTGGTTCTGCATCAGCTCCTGCGTGTAGTTGGTGATGCTGAAGGGGGTGTCCATCATGTCCTGGCTGCCCAGCAAGCCGACCCGGCCGCCGCGCGCCACCTGGCGCCCGGCATAGGCGGGCTTCAGGCCTTCGGCCGATGCGTCGGCGCTGGCGTTGATGACGACGGTGGGCAGCGTCACGGGCTCGGCATCCGGGGCGGGTGTGCTCTGCGCCAGGGCGCCCGGGCTCCAGGCACCCAGCAGGCTCAGGACGGCCGCGGAAACAAGCGTGAACGGGAAACGCGGGCTGGGCAAGGTACTCATTCGGTTGATCTCACGGTTGGGATTCTGGTGTCGCGGGCTCGCGGGCCGGTGCCGCGCGAGGCGTTTCGACGATACCGAGCCCCGGGGCGCCTGTCCGTTGGCGAGGGGCCAATGAGTCTCGCATTCGGGCCAAGGGGCATGCAGCGTTGCCGAACGGCCTGTGCCGGGTGGGTGCTCGCCCTCGTTCACCCGGCGCCTGGCAGGCGCCGAAACTCGTTCTGCTTCATCGCCAGGTATTCCGCGCGGTCCAGCTCGTGCAGTTGCCGCGCGTACTGCTCGGTGGCGGTGAACCAGGCTTCCAGCCGTTGCATGCGCTGCTGCGCTGCGGGCGTGGCCAGCGAGGCGAGGTAGGTGTCGATGGCCAGGTAGTAGCGCATGGTGTTGCGCTCCACCGCGCCGCGCACGCCGCCGATGAAGCTCGCACCGGCGGTGCGCGTGAAGCCCACCTTGCCGGCGCCCACCGTGGCCAGGTAGGCCTGCATCGCCAGCTTGGCGGTGAAGCCGCTGCCGTAGGCGTAGCGCAGGTGCACGAAGGTCTTGCTGCCGCCTTCGAGCGGGATGGCTTGCAGCTGGATGCGGTAGTCGCGGGTCGAGAAGGGGCCGTTCTCCGCGCTCAGGCGCATGCTCAGGTAGTCGGCTGTCGCTGCCTGGAGTTGGAAGGCGAAGGCCACGCGGTAGGCATCGGCCAGCGGCTGGTCGTACTTGCGGCCGATGCGCACGTCGAGTGCGTTGCCGGCCGCGGTGCACTGCTTGGTGTTGATGTGCAGCATCAGGATTTCACACCACGCAGCGGGCTGTTGCAGGTGCTCGCGTGCCAGCTCGAAGGGCTGCGCTACCACGGCGTCAACGCTGCCTTGCACCTGTTCGCCGGCCTCGAGGCTTTCCAGTTTCAACGGCCGCTGGAACGGGCTGCGCTCGAGCTGCGGGGCCAGCTGCGCATGGTGCTCGCGCAAGGTGGCGGCCGAGTCGGGTTCGGCGGCCTGCGCAAGGGCACTTCCGATCAGCAGCAGTGCGGCCAGTGGCAGCCACGCTGCGTGCCGCCAGGCTGGGTTTCGCAGGGGCAGGGCCATGGCTTGTTCCTTGAGCATCTTCTTTGAATGCCGTTGGAGATACCTGCGGATGCGCAGGTTCCAGCGGCCTGGCGGAACACAGCCGGTCTGGCGCGTTCGCTGGTGCAGCAGGCTGCCACTTTGGCACATTCGATGCCGGGCGGCCGCCTGGCGCGCGAGCTGGGTGATCGCGCGGTCTTTCAGGTGGCCGGTGTGATGCGCATGGCCGATGGCATGGCCAACGCGGCGCCGCTCCTCGCGAACGATGAGGCGGCTTATCGGCTGCCGACACCCGCTCCGCAGGCCGCGGCTGCGCCGGCAAGCGGCTTGCGTCGCTCGCACGCCACCGCCGAGGCTGAAGCCAATGAGCGTGGCAAGCGGCGATCTCCCGCGCCGCGCCGTTCCCTTTTCGCGGCCGACGGGGTGTCTTCTGCTGTGGCCGACTCCGGTGCCCTGTCTGCCGAGCGCCTGCGAAACAGCGTGGGCACGACGCGCATGAAAACGTCGAGGTCCGAGCCTTTCTGAAGGATGGTCACGTTCTCCAGACGGGCGAAGTCACGGGCGATGCGCAAGCGCTCGATCTCATCGTCGTAGCCGGAGTAGACGAGCACCGGGAGGTTCGCGTCGACGGCACGCATGTACTCCAGCAAGTCCAGGCCGCGTTCCATCTTCAAGCGAAGGTCCAGAACCAGCAGGTCGGGTTTGAAGCTCTTGATCTCGTCCTTGGCCTTCTGTGTGGTTTCCTGGACGCGGACATCGACGGTAGACAGGCAACGCGCGAGCATCACCGGAATGATCGTCTGCATGATCTGATCGTCTTCGACCACGAGCACGCGGGACACGCTGCGTTCACCGCGGCGGGTGGAGATGTCGGATTGGCGTCGATCGCTCGGCACGGGCGCGTCGGGCGACGCACGCTTCAGGCGGTCGAGGTCTTCGAAGGCCTGCTGTGACCGGCGCTTTTCATGCTCGTTGGCTTCGCTCAGGTGCCGTGCGCGCAGAAACTGGTGCCATCCGTAAAGCGCCAGTGCCGCGAGGATGAGAAGAAGCGTCTCTTTCAGGCCAAGTTGGCCGGAAACGAAAGTCCATGCCGGACCGATCAGCTGTTCCATGGGCTGCCCTCGTCCATCTGCGAGCCATACCGCAGTTTGTCTTCAGTATCGGAGCCGGTTTTCCAGCGTACATCCCTAGAACGGATGAGATCTGCGCCAACGGGCCGGCTCATTCTGGGGGTGATGGCCTTGCACTGACACAATGCGGGCCATGTCGGACGAAAGCCAGATCGAGATCCCGCCTTCGTTCATCGCGCTGTTCGTGCCGCCGGGGCGCATCAAGCCGACGGCTTCGCGCGCCGAGATCCAGCAGCGCTACGAGTTTTGCGAAGACCTGGCGACCCTGCTCACCGAGCCGGCGCAGGCCCGGCTGTGGGAGCTGGGCATCACCGAGACCGATGTGCTCGGGCGCATGCGCGACGGGCTGCTCGCCGGTGAAGCCAACAGCGTCAATGCGGCCGAGGCCGATTGGGTGATTCGCCGCCTGGCCGAGCTGCTGGGCTGGGCCAGCCCGGCCGCGCCGGGCTGAACCGTTCAGGCCGCTTCGCTCTGCGCGATGCCGGCGATGGCCCAGTCGCTGCGGCCATCGGCCGGCTTGACCAGGTGCCAGACCTCGTCGAAGGCGGTCGTCGGCGCGTCTTTCTCTTCACGGATCAAGCCGTGGAAGCGCACGCTGACGATCTGGCGCTCGGCCTCTTGTGCAAAGTCGAGCACCTGCGCGTTGAGCTGCACCACGTCGGTCTGCTGGGTTGCCGCGCTGCGCTCTTGCAGCTCGAGCCGGAAGGTGGCAAACATCTCGGGCGTGGCGAACTGGCGCAGGTCTTCCAGGTTGCGGGCGTCGTTGGCGGCCTGCATGCGGATGAAGATGAGCTTGGCGATGCGCTCGAAGGCCGGCGCATCGAAGCCTGCCGGCAGGCTGCCCGCCGGGCTGGCTGCCAAGCTCGGCTCGTTGCCGGGCTGAACGCCCCCACCCGAGCCGAAGGCCGGGGCGCCGCCAAAGGGCGACGCGCCGGCCGCGGCGTACTGCAGGCCCTGCTGGCGAGCGGCTGCACCCGGCCCGAAGCGCTGCATCAGGAAGCGGATGACGAAGAAAGCGGCGCCGGCCAACAGCAGCATCGTGAGGATGCTGCCCATCTCGCCGCCCATGCCGAAATGGCTCATCAGCGCAGCGATGCCCAGCCCGGCCGCGATGCCCGCGATCGGCCCCAGCCACGAGCGCTTGGGCGCAGCCACCGGTGCAGGCGGCGTGGTGCCGGGCACGGCCGCAGGCGCAGCCGGCTTGGCCGGCACGGGTTGCGATTGCTGCGGCGCAGGCGTCGCCCGCTTCATGCCCGAGCTGCCACCGCCGCCCAGGCGCTTGGCTTCCACGGGAGCGGCCGCAAAGCTCAGGCTCAACAAGGCCACGAACAGGCTCAGCAAAATTCGTTTCATGCGATCTCTCAAGGAGGCTGGGAAGTTCCCAGCTGGTGAAACATGGGGGCAGCACGGCCGAAAACAATGGCTTGCCGCGGTCGCCTCGCTCTCAAGCAAATGTGGCTCTGCCACTTTGCTTGACCCCCTCGGGGGGCGGGCTGGGCGCAGCCCGGCCCTGGGGGCGCTCAGGGGTTGGACACGCCGGCTGCCACGTGCCCCGAAGGCACGTGCGGCGCGGCATTTTCGATGTGCCCCGTCTGGTCGTCGAAGAAGAAATCGGGCTCGAACTCGCGCAGAAATGCGCCCTTGGGCAAACCGCCGAGGAACATCGCCTCATCGATCTCGATGTTCCATTCCATCAGCGTGCGGATGGCGCGCTCGTGGGCCGGCGCGCTGCGTGCGGTGACGAGCGCGGTGCGGATGCGCATGGCCGGCGAGGCCTGGCGCTGCAGCAACTGCAGTGCGTCGAGCAGCGGCTTGAAGGGGCCGGCCGCCAAGGGCAGGTCGGCGCGGTCGCGTTCGTGGGCCTGAAAGGCGGCGAGCCCGGCACGCTGGAACACCTGTTCGGCTTCGTCGGAAAACAGCACCGCATCGCCGTCGAAGGCAATGCGCACTTCGTGCGGGTGTGCGTCGGACGCGCGGGCCGAGTGCGGGTAGACCCGCGCTGCCGGCACGCCGGCTTCGAGCGCCGAGCGCACGTCGGGCTCGTTGGTCGACAGGAACAGCTGCGCGTTCAGCGGCTTGAGGTAGCGCCACGGCGACTCGCCGCGCGTGAACACGCCGCGCTGGATCGGCAGGCCGTAGTGCTTGGCCGAGCGGAACACGCGCATGCCCGACACCGGGTCGTTGCGCGACAGGATCACCACCTCGACCGAGGGCGACACCGCGTTGAAGGCCAGCAGCTTGTTGACCAGCGAGAAGGCCACGCCCGGCTTTGCCGGCTCGGCCACGCGCTGCAGTTGCAGCTGCATGTAGGCGCGGTCGTCCTTGGCTTCGAAGAGGCGGTTCTCTTCTTCGAAGTCGAACAGCGCGCGCGACGAGATGGCGACGACCAGCTGGCCGGCAAGGGTGACAGGCATGCGGTCGATCATAAGAGCGCGTCGCAGCGCCGCTGAAACAAACGAAACACGCCAGGGCTGGACGCGAAACAGCCCTGATACGGTGCAGCGCGACAGTGGCGAGGTGGGCAGCAGCCCGTCCACGCTGCCCGCCCCCTGGAGCCTTTCATGACCGAGCTTGTCACCACCACGCTTCAACGCATCTTTGCCCGCCAGGCTTCGTCGGCAGCACGGTCCGCTCGCAAGGCCAGCGCCCGCTCGCGCGATGTGCGCCCGCACCGGCCCGACTTTGCCGACACGCGCCCGGTGGTGTTTCGCAGCGAGGCCTTTGCCGAAGACCTGGCGCTGACGCACGGTGCCGTCTGACGATGGGGCCCTGGCCGTCAACCTGCGTGGTGCGGGGATGAGCGTTTCTGTTCCCCAATCGCCGTCTCGCGAGTGGCTCACTGCGCTGCTGGGCCGTGCTGACCTGGCCCGTTCGGCCCCGGCGGCAGACCGATATGATCCGGCCCAGCCACCACAGCACAGCGGAGCACAGGCCATGACTCAGGGCAACGCGAGCACCGGCACCACCCTCCTGGTGGTCGACGATGAACCCGAGTTGCGTTCGCTGCTCAGCGAGTACTTCGGCCGCCACGGCTTCACCGTGCGCACGGCGCACGACGCCGCCGCTGCCCGCGCCGCCATCGCCGAGGCCTTGCCCGACATGGCCCTCCTCGACATCAACATGCCCGGCGAAAACGGCTTGTCGCTGGCGCGCTGGTTGCGTGATGCCCACCCACGCGTCGGCCTGGTGATGCTCACCACCGCCGGTGAATCCGTCGACCGCGTGGTCGGCCTGGAGCTCGGTGCTGACGACTACATCCCCAAGCCATTCGAGATGCGCGAGTTGTTGGCACGCATTCGGGCCGTGCTGCGCCGCCTGAAGTTGTCGCAGCCCATGCCGGCGGCGCAAGCGCTGGCGTCACGCCGTGTGCCATTCGGCGCCTGCCAGCTCGACCTCGACGAGCGCCGCCTGTTCGGTGGCGAAGGCACCGAAATCGAGATCAGCGCCGCCGAGTTCGACCTGCTGGCGCTGTTCGCACGCAACCCCAACCGCCCGCTCAACCGAGACCAGATCATGGAGCAGGCGCACAACCGCGGCTGGGACGTGTTCGACCGCTCGATCGACCTGCGCGTGATGCGGCTGCGCCGCAAGATCGAAACCAACCCCGACAAACCCGAGGTGCTGAAGACGGTGCGCAACGTGGGCTACGTGTTCGTGCCGACGGGACCCGCAGCGGCATGACGCGCGCCGGCCTCAGCTCACCAAGCCGGCCCGCGATCCCCTCGGGGGATCGGCTGGCGTATTCGCCAGCCGAGGGGTCGACGTGACGCGCGGGACGAGCGCCGGGCCGCTCCCAAGCCGGCCCGCGATCCCCCCGGGGGATCGGCTGGCGTATTCGCCAGCCGAGGGGTCGACATGACGCTCGAGCGCGAGTTCGTGTGGACCGGCCCCACGCAATGGGGCAAGGACGAATCGCCGCTCCCGCCACTCGCGCCCGAGCTGATGAGCGCGCTGCTCGACAACATCACCGCCCGCGTGGCGGTGGTGGGGCGCGACCACTGCTTCATCTACGCCAACCGCGAAGCGCTGGAGTTCTACGGCCGGCCGGCCGAACAGGTGATCGGGCAGCACCTGTCGGTGGTGGTGGGCCAGGTGGGCTACGAGGGCTACCTGCCGTGGGCCGAGCGCCTGTTCAGCGGCGACACGCTGCGCTGGCAGGGTTGGGTCGAGTACCCGATGCGCGGCCGCCGTTTTCTGCAGGAAACCATGGTGCCTTTTGCACCGGCAGGGGCCGAGGTGCAGGCCATCGTGGTGTTCGGCCGTGACCACACCGAGCTCAAGCTGCGCGAAGAGCAACTCGCCGAGCAGCTGGGCCAGCTGCAGGCCAGCGAAGCGCTCAAGGGGGCCATCGTCGACCACGCACTGGCGGCGCTGATCTCGACCGACGGCCAGGGCCGCATCGTCGAATTCAACCCCGCGGCCGAGACCATGTTCGGCCGCCAGCGGGCCGACGTGATGGGGCTGCCGGTGAGCCAGGTCATCATGCCCCATCGCTACCGGGCGGCGCACGAGGTCGGCATCCGCCGCATGGAAGCGGGTGGCGTGGGGCGTGTGCTCGGCAAGCGCATGGAGCTGCATGCGTTGCGCGCCGACGGCACCGAGTTCCCGATCGAGATGGTGCTGTGGCGCACGAACATGGGCGACACCGGCTACTACACCGCGTCGCTGGTCGACGTGACCGAACGCCACAACGCCTCGCAGCAGATCGAGCGCCAGCGCGACGCGCTGCGCCAGAGCGAAAAGCTGTCGGCCATGGGCAGCCTGCTGGCCGGCGTGGCGCACGAACTCAACAACCCGCTGGCCATCGTGATGGGCCGCGCCAGCCTGCTCGAGGAGAAATGCGACGACCCCGATTTGCGCGCCGACGTGCAGCGCATCCGCGAAGCCGCCGAACGCTGCGGGCGCATCGTGCGCACCTTCCTCAACATGGCGCGCAGCAAGCCGGCCACACGCGAGAGCGTGTCGATCAACGACCTCACACGCGCTGCCGCCGAGATGCTGAGCTACAGCTACCGCAGCCATGGTGTCGAGATGAAGCTGCAACTGGGCGATGAGCTGCCGAGCGTGAAGGCCGATGGCGACCAGATTGGCCAGATCGTGCTCAACCTGCTGGTGAATGCGCAGCAGGCGCTGGCCGGTGCGGCCGGTGAGTGCCGCGTGCTCATCGAAACCGGCGTCGAGGTGCGGCGCGAAAACCGCGAACCGCGCGTGTGGTTGCGTGTCGCCGACAACGGGCCGGGCGTGCTGCCCGAGTTGCGCGACAAGCTGTTCGAGCCGTTCTTCACCACCAAGCCGGAGGGCATCGGCACCGGCCTGGGTCTCGCGGTCTCGCGCTCGCTCGCGCGTGACCATGGCGGCGACCTGACACTGGAGCCGACGGCGCATGAAGGCGGCGCGAGCTTCCGGCTCAACCTGCCGATCAGCGGCGAGCCGGTGCAAGAGTCCGTGCCGATGCCGCTGGTGGGAGTCGACGTGCCGCAGTCGCGCGTGCTGGTGGTCGATGACGAGCCCGAGATCGTCGACCTGATGCGCGACCTGCTCGAGGGCGCGGGCTACGAGGTGGCCACTGCCGAATCGGGCGCGGTCGCGCTGGCGCTGCTGGAGACGGCGCGCTTCGACGCCATCGTCTCCGACCTGCGCATGCCCGACATGGACGGTGCCACGCTGTGGCGCGAGGTCAAGCAGCAGCATCCCGGCTTGGCCCAGCGCATGCTCTTCGTGACCGGCGACACCTTGTCGCCGGGCGCGCGCGAGTTTTTGCGCAAGGCGCGCTGCACCGGGCTCGACAAGCCGTTCTCCAAGGCCGACCTGCTGGCCGCCGTGGCGCAGTTGCTGGTGTGAAGCTGGCGTGAATCAGGCGGCCTTGGCGGATGACGCGCCATGCGCTGCATCCATCATCGTGGCACTGACCACGCGGTAGAGCGCCACCCACGCGGCATGCACCTCGTCGGTGTAGGCCTTGCCCAGCCCTTGCTCCAGGGTCTTGAGCAGGGCGCCGCCCACGGTGTCGTAGTGCGCGTCGCGCACGCCGTAGTTGACATGCCGTGCGCCCAGTTTGCGCAGCACCGGCGCCAGCGTGTCGGGTTGTTCGAGCAGGTCGATGGCGGCACCGATCATCGTCATCAGTCGATGGGCCTGCTGCGCCATGTTGCCCTGGAACAGCTTGCGCAACTCGGGGTCGGCGGTGAAGAGGTTGTCGTAGAACAGTGCAGCGGCTTGCGGCGCGATGGGCTCGAGCAGCGCGAAGCTGCGGCGCACGTGTCCGATCTGGACGGGGGTCATGGTGAAAAGCTCCTGGTGTCTGGAGCCCACAGCATCGCGCCGGCCGGATTCACCGGTGTTTCACAGGCGCCGCCGCTTTGTATCGTTGGTTGCTGAAGGCGCGCGCGTCGCCTCAGCGCTTGGGAACGAAGATGAAGTCGCCGGCTTCATGCCCCGCAAAGCGGATGGGTGCGTACTGCGGCTTCTGCTGCACCTTGAGGCGCTGGGCACGCAGGCTGAAGCGGGCCGCCAGGGCGTCGAACAGCCGGCGCGTTTCGATCGGCTCGCTCACCGCGTCGAGCACATCGAGCAGGCTGCTCGCGAAGAGCGAGTTGCGCCCGGCGCCGCCATCGACCACCGGCTCCAGCCCGCCGGAGGTCAGCGCCACGCGGGCACGCAGCTGCGAGATGGCGCGCAAGGCGTCCCAGTGGTGCTCGCCCACCAGGTCGGCATCGGCCACGGGCAAGGCCGTGCGCGCCATGGTGCCCGAGTAGCACGAGTCGGCGATCACCAGCACCTGCCGCACACCGAGGGCGTTGATCTGGTCGGTGACGTCGACCACCGACATCCAGTTGCTGCGGTTGTCGCGCTCGCCGTCGACCGGCACCCAGTAGCCGCGCTGCGTGCTTTCTTCGAGGTCGCCGTGACCGGCGTAGAAGACCAGCAGGTTGTCTTCGGGCTTCAGGCGCGTGCGCAGGGCGTTGAAGGCGGCGTACATGTCGTGCCGTGTGGCGTCGAGCAGCAGCGTCACCTGGAAGTCGTAGCGCTGCTCCAGCATGCGCTTGAGGTCTTGCGCATCGTTGATCGGGTTGTTCAGGCGCGGCCAGTGGCGGTAGCTCTGGTTGGCGATGACGAGCGCGTGGTAGCGGGTGTTGGGCAGTCCATGGTCGACCTTGGGCGCGCCTGGAGCGCCGCCGCCCGGCACCGCACGGAAGTTGAGCGTGGCCTGGGCGCCTTGCCGGTCGGTGGCCATGAAGCGGATGTCGGAGCTGCCTTGCGACAGGTCGAACTCGGCGCGGAACAGGCCTTGCGAATCGACCGCGAGCGGCTTGTTGTTGAACATGAGCTGGCGCACGCCGGCGTCGGTGCTGACCTTGCCGCGGATCTCGCGCCGCTCACCCTGGCCGCGCAGCGGGACGACAGGCGCCAACCCATCCTGCCCCGGCGTGGGCACCACGATCACCGGCTCCACCAGGTCGATGGTGATGCGGCCCGGCGCGCCCGCCTGCCCGCTGGCTTGGCGGAACAGGCGCGCCGCCAGCAGCGGATCGCGCTTCACGCCCAGGCCACGTTCGTGCAGCGAGGCGAGGTTGATGAGCGCGCGGCTGTCGCCCTGCTGGCTGGCCTTGGTGTACCAGGCCGCCGCAGTGGCGTAGTCGGCCACCGTGCCGATGCCGCGCTCGTACATCTCGCCGACCTGCGTCTGGGCTTCGGCCTGGCCTTGCTGCGCGAACGGCAGCCAGATGGCGAGTGCGCGGGCGGGGTCGCGCGTGGCCAGTGCGAACTCGCCGCCGGCCTGGGCGCATTCATAGGCCGGCAGCTTCTGCGGCCGCCGTGCCGACAGCGAGGTGGCGAAGTTGCCGAGCTGCCGCACCTGCCCTGGCAGCAGGCAGTCGACGATCATCAGCTGCTCGTCAGACAGGTTGGCCGGTACCGCGGGTGAGGTGCTGGCGCACGCGCCGAGCAGCAATGCGCCGAGCGCGCTCAGGCCTCTGATGAACGTGCCGCTCATGGACAAGCGCGCTGAGCGGCTCAGATCTCGAACTTGATGCCCACGCCCAGTCGCATTTCGCGCAGGTCGTTGGTGCCGCGCCGGTACGACACGTCGGCAAAGCTGCCGATGCCGTGCGTGAACTGCGCGATCACACCGGCTGCGAGGCCGATGGAGCCGCGGCTTTCGGCGGAGTCGGGGTCGAGCTCGCGCGAGAAGCCTTGATCGTTCACGCCGATGACCGGGTCGACCTTCTTCCACACCCGCTGGCGCCAGGTGGCGCGGCCGTAGGGCGTCAAGGTGCCGAACCCCATGCTGAACGGCTGCTGCAGCTGGGCGCTGAGCAAGGTGGCGAGCGTGCGCTGGCGCTGCTCGCCGACGGTGAAGCCTGGGCTTGACGGCCCGGGGTTGGCCAGGTCTCTCAAGCGGGTCACCAAGGGGTCGGTGCGGCTGTCGACGTATTCCAGGCCCAGCTGCGGCACGACGGCCTGTGGGCCGAAGCGCCAGATGCGGCTGGCGCTCAGCCACAGGCCATAGTTTCGGCCGACGTTGTCGCCGCTGAATTCGTTGCTGCCATCGGTGACGCGGCGTGTCTCCAGCTGAGTGCGCATGAACGACAGCGCGCCGTCGATGGCAATGGCGTCGCGCGTGAAGTAGCTCAGCGATGCCGCCAGCGAGGTGCTGCGTGTGTTCACCGTGGTGTCGCTCCGGATGACCGTGGTGCCACCCGGCGTGGTGGAGAACTCGGTCTGGCTGCGCTCGATGCGGCCTCTGGCCACGTTGGCCAGCATGCCCAGCACCCATTGTGGTGACAGCGGGTGGTCCACCGCCACGCTGAGCCCGTAGTTGCGCACCTTCAAGGGCCCGCGCTCGAAGCGCAGCGAGGGCGGGGTGGCGTTGGGGCCGCCAACGGCCGTCAGCGGCGCATCGGCTGCGACCTGCGGTGCGGCGGCGTCGTTGTTGCGCACCGGGCGGTCCTGCTCTTCGGTTGCGCTCTTGGGGCAGTCGTCGCTGTGGTCCGCAGGGCAGTCGACAGCCGCCGGTTTGACCTGGGGTGGCGCGTTGCGCGCCGTCTGGGCGTTGGCCGACAGACAGATCAGGGCCAGGGCCAGCGGCGTGATTCGCAGCGTTGAACGTCGGCGCAGGTACAACATGGGGCAGCCTCCAGGTTGGCGTAGCTTATCGCCAACGAAAGCATTCACCCGCGTGCGGGCACCCCTAGGTTCGCAGGTGCTGGCCGCGCGACATCACTGCACGAAGCCGATGCTCGACTGTCACTGCACGAAGCCGATGCTCGACTTCTTGAACCCGGCATCGGGCAAGTCGCAAGGCTCGATGTGGTCGCGTCGCGCGAGCTTGGCGTTGCCGAAGGCCGTCATCCAGGCGCGGCGCATGTCGCGCGGCGCCATCTCGCACATGCAATCGAGCACGTCGTGGCCGGGTTCGGGTGCGAAGCGGCTGCCCCAGTCGTGGTCGCTGCGGATGCTGCGGTAGAGCTTGGCGGCGATGTGGCGGGCGGCGTCGCGGTCGGGCGCCAGCACCTCGTACACATTCATGCGGTTCAGGATGGGCTCGGGGATGCTGCGGCCATCGTTGGCGGTGGCCACCCAGATCACCTGGCTGGCATCGATGGGCACCTCGGCAAACTCGTCGGTGAAGCTGCCTGCCGTGTCGTGCTCGAGCAGGCTGTACAGCGCGCCCAGCGGGTCGTAGGCGTGCTCGCCGCCGGCCTTGTCGATCTCGTCGACCACCATCACCGGGTTGGCGTACTGGCCGTCGACCAGGGTCTCGAACACCTTGCCGGGGCGCGCGCCCTTCCATTGGCTCGACGCGCCCGACAGCACCCAGCCGGCGGTCAGCGAGCTCATCGAGATGAAGCCCATGCCGGTGCCGAGCAGCATCGACAGCTCGCGTGCGAAATGGGTCTTGCCCACGCCGGGCGGGCCGAGCAAAAGCAAGGGAGTGATCTCGAGCGCATCGCGGCTGTCTTCACACAGTGCGATCTGGCGCTTCACGTCGTCGAGCACCTCGGCGAAATTGGGCAGGTCTTCGTAGAGGCGGTCCATGGCCGGCAGGCCCGAGGGCTTGACCTGGAAGCGCTCGGGGCCCTTCTCGATCATGCGTTCGTAGGTGGAGCGCAGGCCCTCGTGTTCCTTCTCGGGGAGCTTGTCGAGCTTGCGCCCGACCTCGTCGACCCGATACAGGCTGCGCATGCGCGCAATCGGAATGCTGCCGCTGTGTTGCGTGCCCGAAGACACCGTGACCAAGCCCTTGGATGCGCTCATGTGACCTCCAGAAAACGCAAACCTACGCGTTGATTGAAGCAAACGGCTCAGGGTTGCAACCATCGATAACAACCCGAATTGCCATCCACTTTGCCACGTGAACGCATGCACACGGCATGCCAGTTTTGTTGCTTCGGGTGCGAAGCCTGCCGTTTGAGGGCATTCGTCACATCAGGGCATCTTGCGCCGCTTCAGTCGCCTTCGATCTTCGAGGCCTTCACCACGTCGGCCCAGCGCAGCAGCTCGGCCCGGCTGTAGTCGGCCAGTTGGTCCGGCCCCATGTAGCTGGCCGATGCCCCTTGTTCGGCCGCCTTCTGCTGGAAAGCCGGCGTGGCCATCAGCTTGGCGATTTCGCCGGAGAGCCTGGCGATCACCGGCTTGGGCGTGTTGACCGGCGCGAACACCGCGAACCACGAGGTGGCATCGAGCTTGGGCAAACCGGCTTCTATGGCCGTGGGCACATTGGGCAGGCTGGGCAAGCGCGTCTTGCCGGTGACGGCCAGTGCGCGCAGTGCGCCTGACTGGATGTGCTGCATGAACGGCGGCGGCGTGCCGAAGCTCAGGTCGACCTGTGCGCCCAGCAGGTCTTGCAGCGCCGGGCCGGTGCCCTTGTAGGGCACGTGCGTCATCTGGATGCCGGCCTGCTGCTCCAGCATCGCGCCCGTCACGTGCTGCAGCGAGCCGTTGCCGGACGACGCGTACGACAGCTTGCCCGGGTTGGCACGGGCGTAGGCGATCAGCTCGGTGAGTGTCTTCACCGGCAGGCCGGCGCGCACCACGATCACCTGCGGCGCGGCCAGCACGTTGGCCACGGCCTGCAGGTCTTTCGGCTCCCATTGCGCGGGGTGCTTGTTCACGTTGGGCGTGATCACGTGGTAGCCGGAGTACTGCATCAGCAGCGTGTAGCCATCGGGCTCGGCGCGCTTCACGGCCGCCGCCGCAATGGCCCCGCTGGCACCGCCGCGGTTGTCGACGATCACTGTCTGGCCGAGTGCGCGGCCCAGCGGCTCGGCCACCATGCGGGCCGCGATGTCGGTGGTGCCGCCGGGCGCGGTGGGCACGATCAGCGTGATGGGTTTTGTCGGATAGGTCTGCGCCTGAGCGCTCGCCGCCGAGAGCAGCAGGGCCGTCAGGGCGAGCAGGTGGGTTCTGCGGTGAGGGGTCATGGATGTCTCCTGTTCTGAATGGGATCGGGAACGGTTCGGTGGATCCCTCAGCGGGCCAGTGCCCGCTCGCGGATGGCGTCGAAATCGGCGGGCAGTGGGTGCAGGTCGAGCCGCCGCCCGGCCTTGACGATCTGGCTCGGGATGTCGTGGCCGATCAGCGCGGGCAGGCGTTGCGCCGCGGCGATCAGCTGAACCAGGTCGACGCCGGTGTCGTAGCCCGAGAGCTCGAGCGCATGCACGATCTCTTCGCTGCAGACGTTGCCGGTGGCACCGGGCGCATAAGGGCAGCCACCGATGCCGCCGAGCGACGCGTCGAAGCGGTCGGCACCGGCGTCGATGGCGGCCAGCACGTTGGCGAGCCCCATGCCCCGCGTATTGTGGAAATGCAGCGTGAGCTCGCTGCCAGGCCAGCGCGCGCGGAAGTCGCGTGTCAGCGCGGCCACCTGCCCGGGGTAGGCCATGCCGGTGGTGTCGCACAGCGTGACGCCGTTCACGCCCATCTCTTCGACGAAACGCCGCGACCAATCGTGCACCGTCTCCGCCGCCACATCGCCTTCCATCGGGCAGCCGAAGCTGCACGACAGCGAGATGTTGACCGCGATACCAGCCTGTTGCGCGCGCCGCGCCACCTCCTGCAGGCCGCGGTACGACTGCTCGCGCGTCATGCGCAGGTTGGCCAGGTTGTGGCTTTCGCTGGCCGACATCACCAGGTTCAGCTCGTCGGCACCGGACTCGATGGCACGCTCGGCGCCCCGCAGGTTGGGCACCAGGCAGGTGTAAACGGTGCCCGGCCGGCGCTCGATCTCGCGCATCACCACCTCGGCATCGCGCAGCGCGGGGATCGCCTGCGGCGACACGAAGGCGGTGACCTCGATCTTCGCCATGCCGCACTGCGACAGCGCATTGACCAGCGCGATCTTGTCGGCCGTGGGCACGAAGACGGCCTCGACCTGCAGGCCGTCGCGCGTGCCGACTTCCTGCATCTGGATGCGCTGGCGCGCGCCGTTCCAGACGGATTTCATGCGACCACCCCCTTGCCACGCAGCGCCAGGATCTCGCTGTCGGCGATGCCGAGTTCGCGCAACACCGCATCGGTGTCGTCGCCCAGCCCGGGCGCGGCGCTGCGCACCGTGCCGGGTGTGCCCATCAGCTTGGGCACGACGCCGGGGACGTCGATCTCGTAGCCGTCACGCGTGGCTTGTTTGAGGATCATGTCGCGCGCGCGGTAGTGCGGGTCTTCGGCGATGTCTTGTGCGGTGTAGACCTTGCCGGCCGGCACGCGTGCTTCGCCCAGCGTGGCGAGCACCTCGTTCACGCGGCGGGTCTGCGTCCAGGCTTCGATGGCGGTGTCGAGCTCGGCGACGCGCGCCACACGCCCGGCGTTGCCCGACAGATCGGGCTGCGCCGCCAGGTCGCTGCGGCCGATGCACTCCATCAGCCGCTTGAAGATGCTGTCGCCATTGCCGGCGATCAGCACGAAGCCGTCGTGGCAGGCATAGGCGTTCGACGGCGCGATGCCGGGCAGTGCGCTGCCTGCGGCGTCGCGCACCGCACCGAAGGCGCTGTACTCGGGCACCAGGCTCTCCATCACGTTGAACACGGCCTCGTGCAGCGCCACGTCGATCACCTGGCCGATCCCGCCGTTCACCTTGCGGTGGTACAGCGCAGTCAGCACGCCGATGGTGCCGTGCAGCGCGGCCAGCGTGTCGCCGATCGAGATGCCGCAGCGCACCGGCACGCGCCCGGGCTCGCCGGTGAGGTGGCGCAGGCCACCCATGGCTTCGCCGATGGCGCCGAAGCCGGGCAGGTCGCGGTAGGGGCCGGTTTGGCCGTAGCCCGAGATGCGCAGCATCACGAGGCCGGGGTTGACCTTGGCCAATGCGTCGCAGCCCAGGCCCCAGCCTTCGAGCGTGCCGGGGCGAAAGTTCTCGATCAGCACGTCGGCCTCGGCGATCAACTGGCGCGCGATGGCCTGGCCTTCTTCCTGCCGCAGATCGAGCGCGATCGAGCGCTTGTTGCGCGACTGCACCTGCCACCAGACGGAGGTGCCGTCCTTCAGCAAGCGCCAGTTGCGCAGCGGGTCGCCGCTGCCCGGCGCCTCGATCTTGATGACCTCGGCACCGAATTCGCCCAGCATCTTGCCGGCGAAGGGCCCGGCGATGAGCTGGCCCATCTCGATCACGCGCAGACCGTGCAGCGCGCCGGGTTTCAGTTCGGGGATTTGCATCGTCATGCCTCGCAGCGAGCCGGGTGGCCCGATGACGGCATTGTGGAAACGCGGGCGGCGCCCGGGAATGCGTCAGTCGGGAGCGCAGCTTTCGCGAACCGGGAAAGCGGCCCTGGGAGAACCCCGATGCGTCAGCCGGTGGGCCCGGAGGCAGAGCTCACGAGGTGGTCGAGCAGCAGCCGCGCGGGCCGGGGCAGGGCCGTGAGATCGCGTGCGCCGATCAGCAGCTCGCGCTGCACCCAGTCGTCGGTGACGTCGATCTTGCGCAAGCCCATCGAGCGCAGGTGCGGTGCGATGGCAGCGTCGGGCAGCAGCGCCACGCCGAGGCCGGCCGCCACCATCTGGCACATCGCATCGAAGCTGCGCACCCGGATGTGCAGCTTCAGGCGCTTGCCCAGCGCCTCGGTCTCGCGCTGCAGCCGCTGCGCGAGCGAGGTGTCGCGTGAGAGGCTGACGAAGTCGAACTCCAGCGCTTCATCGAAGCGGATCGACTCGCGATCGGCCAAGGCGTGGCCCGGCGGCACGACGAGCACCAGGCGGTCGTGCCGGTAGCTGACCGTCTGCAGGCCCAGCGTCGGCGTGCGGTCGGCAAAGATGCCGAAATCGGCCCGCCCGTCGAGCACGGCCAGCACGATCTCGCTGCTGTTGCGTTCTTCGAGCTCGATGCGGATGCCGGCATTGGCGGCGACGAACGACGCGATCTCGCGCGGCAGGAATTGCGTGATGGCCGAGGTGTTGGCCCACAGGCTGACGGCGCCGACGATGCCGGCCGCGTGGTCGGACAGATCGGCGGCGAGGTGATCGACATCGCTCAGGATGCGCTGGGCATGCCGGTGCAAGGCTTGCCCTGCGAGCGTGAGCGTCACGCCACGCGAATGGCGTTCCAGCAGTTCGGCGCCGAGTGCGGCTTCGAGATCGGAGATGCGTTTGCTCGCGGCGCCGACGGCCAAGTGGCTCAGCTCGGCGCCCTTGCTGATGCTGCCGGTGCGAACCACCAGCGTGAACAGCGACAGCGAGAACAAATCGAGCCGGTGCAGGTTCATGGCTGGACTCTAGATGAAGCAGCCAGCGCGGCGAAAGAAGTCCGGCGCCGGGCCGCCCCAAGCCGGACGGCGCCCCTCGGGGGCAGGAGCGAGAGCGACTGGGGGGCCTATTTCACCCAGGTGTTGAGCTGAATGATGGGCAGCAGCACAGCCAGCACGATCAGCATCACGATGCCGCCCATCGCGACGATGAGCAGCGGCTCGAGGATGGTGGCCATGGCCATCGCGCGGCGCTGCACCTCCATGCCGGTCTGGCGCGCGGCGCGGTCGAGCATCTGCGGCAGTTGGCCGGTTTGTTCGCCCAGGCGCGCGAACATCGCCAGCAGGCCGGGGAAGCGCTTCTTGCCGGCCAGCGCCGAGGCGAGCGGTGCGCCTTCGCGCACCTGCACCAGCGCGTCCATTGCGTCGGCGCGCATCGCGCGGTTGGACAGCGTCTCGGCAGCGGCCTGCAGTGCTTTCAGGATGGGCACGCCGGCGCCGGCCAGCATGGCCAGCGTGCCGGAGAAGCGTGCCGCGTTGTAGCCGCGCGCGAGCTTGCCGATCAGCGGCAAGGTGAGCCAGCTCGCATCGAACTGTTCGCGGAAAACCTCGTTGCGCAGCATCAGCCTGAGCGTCACGACGGCCGCGGCGATACCGAGCAGCAGCAACCAGCCGTAGCTGCGCAGGAACGCGCTGATGGCCAGCATGGCCACCGTGAGGCCGGGCAGCGCGCGTTTGGAGTTGGTGAACACCGAAGCCACCTGCGGCACCACGTAGGTGACGAGAAAGATCACGATCACCACCGCGATCAG
>Ga0302299_10000758_pt1 | contig 18544 bp, 10 predicted proteins | sample III_Fen_N3_4_FD_198795 | JGI IMG/M metagenome (GOLD analysis project Ga0302299, IMG submission 198795) | Peat permafrost microbial communities from Stordalen Mire near Abisko, Sweden - III_Fen_N3_4 | ecosystem: Environmental > Terrestrial > Soil > Wetlands > Permafrost | place: Sweden: Abisko... | reverse complement strand
GAGCAGCGCGCCGCGCACGAGGACTTCCTCGAGCGCATCGACGACCACGACGACTGCCACCGCATCTACACGGCCTGAGGTTCAGGGCCATTCGACCGCGCCGCTCTCGCCCGCGCGCAGCTCGAGGTTCCGATCGCTCGATTCGGCTCCGGAGAAGCGGAAGCGCAACTTCCCCGCCGGAACGCGCGCTTGGGTGGTCTCGCCCGCCGGTGCATCGAACAGGCCGACGCAGTTCTGGTCGAGGTAGGCACGCACGACGCCGTTGGCCTGCGTGTGATTCGTGAGCGCGACAGCACAGCCGGCGTGAGCGAGGAGCTTCCTCGGCGTGGCCGCGTCTCCACCGATGTGGACATCACGCTCGAAGGCGACCTTGGCACCTTCCGTGCACACGACGATCGTGTACGTGCCCGCCAGCACGTTCTCGAGGCGCACCGAGAGCGGCTTTGGCTTGCCTGAATACTCAGTCTCGAATTTCGAGGGCCCGTCTTCCACGCGAACCGACTCGATGCCGAGCGCGACTCCGGATTCCGCGTCGCTCACGCTGAGCTCGACGGCCCCGATCGGCGGTACGATCACGGCCACCGACAGGTCCCCTCCCGCCACCTTGAGCGAAGGCAGGCTTGTTCCGCCGACGATGTGTGGGCTGAGCGTGAGCGGGAGCCTCGGCACGGGCCCGAGGAGGAAGCTCCCATCGGCCTGCGATTGGGTCTCGAACCTGCCGCTCATCTGCTCGGCGGACACCCAGATTAGGACCGGCGGAGGTGTACCGGACGCCGAGACAACGACCCCGCCGACGTACAGCCCTTGATCGAGCACAAGACGCTCCGTCGCTGTCGCGTCCCCCGCATTCAGGTGCTTGAGTGTTCCGATGGGAGCGAACGCGCCCGGGTCGATGCCGGCCGGCCCACCAGCGTCCTGTCGAGCAGGGCCCACGTACCAATCACCGCCCTGGAGCAACTGGAAGCGAGCATGGCCGTTCGCATCGGTGACCGCAGTCCCCGCGGGCTCGATCCCGGGCTTGAAGAGCGCGAACGGCTGTCCGCCCTCGTGCAGGTCGACGGCCCACAGCGTCACGCCCGGGAGTGCAGCTCCAGTTCGATCGACGGCTTCCACCTCGAGCGCAGACGTCCCTGGAAGCACCCACTCGAGCTCACGCGCCTCTCCCGGAAAGAGCGTGAACGGCGCAATGCGCAACACGCTTCCCTTGCCGGCGCCGACGAGGGCGCGCATCGCGACCTCCGGCGGGAGACACTCCCATGTGCAGACTCCATCCAGGTCGCCCCGCCTCGTCCAGAGATAGCGGGCCGTCAAGACCTCTCCCAGCCCGCTCCGGGTTTCCCGGTGAGAGTCCGGTCCCCCGTTGTATGCGAGACGGAACTCCGCGTCGTTGGTCGGGAGGGCGACGGTTTCGCGCACCCCAGCGGACAGTTCGACGGGTGCCCGCACGGGATGCCGCTCGGAGTCGAGCACGCGCACTCGCAGAGAGCACGACGCGCGCATTGGAACTTCGACCGCGGTCTCGCGCGTCTCGCCGCCACGCGCGTCGACGACGGCGGTCGGGGCGTGGCCCGTGGCGTTCAAATACCAGAGCAGCGCCGGACCGTCGGGCTTGCGCGGCAGCTCGAGGTAGCCGAGATCGTCCGCGGTCGCGTTGACTTTCGCCTGCCATCCGTCCTCGAGGCTCGCGGATCCGCCGGCCACTGGACCCGTCGTCGTCGCGTCGACGAGCCTGAAGTACCACAGGCTCGGCGGCTTGGCCGGAAGCACTGGGACGGAAGCGACGACCGGATCGCGCGAGCTCGCAACCTCGCTGGCGACCTCGCTCAGCTCCGGCTGTAGAGCCGTGGGGGTCGGACCCGCGCGCATCTCGCTGATCACCGGCGGCTCGACCGCTCCGGTATTCCAGCGCAAGAGTGCCAACGCGACCAGCACAGCCGCCACTCCACCGACCACGAGCTTCACGTTCATCAGCAGCGCTCCCTTCACCACGGGCGTCCCGAGCAAAACCAGCGCCCACGATTTCGAATCCTCGCCGAACTCGCGATCAAGGCGTGCGCGCAGGAGGGCCAGCCCTTCGGTGAGCCGTGTGCGCGCCGTGCGTTCGCTGACAGCGGTGCGGCGCGCGACCTCCGCCAGCGGCAGCTCGTCGAGGTAGCGCAGCAGCACGGTCGAGCGCAGCGGTTCGGCGAGCGACATCACGACCTCGACCACGCGTTGCGAGCGCGCGACGCGCTCGACGACCTCGCGCTCGGCGTCATCGGCTTCCGCGCGCGAGACGCGCTGCTGGCGCGCGCGTCGCGCGGACTCTGAACGGGCGCGGTCGATCGCGATGCGTCCCGTCAACGTCGCGAGCCAGCCACGCAACGCGGCCATGGAGCTCGGCGGCCGCTGGATGGCCGCGAGCATCACCTCCTGGGCGACGTCGTCGGCGGCTCCGTCCTCGCGCACGATCCCGAGCGCCAGCCTGCGGACCCAGGCGTGGTTGGCGACGAGCTGCGCGCGGAGGTTTTGTTCCTGCGAGAAGTCCATGGACAGAGACAAGACGGAGACTGGCCTCCTCCGCCGGAAGGGATTCTCCCACAAATGACGACTTGCACATGCTGCCCATCGATCTGCGCGCCTCGCTGCGCACGCGTCGAATCTTCCTCGGCATGACCAGAGCTTAAGTGTCCTGCATGCGCGCGTGAGCCTACGGTGCGCCCGATCGCACGCGCTGGCCTGGCTCTCGACAACCCGGAGGAACCATGATCCACATTCCGTTCACGCCGCTGCACGCATCGCTGCTCGCGTTCTCGGGCTCGCTGCCCGAAGCGCTCGATGCGCGCTACGTGTTCCAGATCGATTCGAAAGCATCCGAGGTCCAGTACGAGCTCGAAAGCCAGCTCGGCGCCTGCGTGCTCAGCCCGGGACCGGCCGGGACGCTCGGCGGCAACTGCGCGCTGCGCCTCGTCCCGGGCGCCTATCCGCTCACGCACGGGGAGGAACTCGCGGGACAGCTGTGCTGCCTGCCGGATCTCGAGGGCAGCGTGCCGAGCCGCATCCACGGCCATGCGCCGCTGCTGCGCGTCGGACTGCACTCGCTGGCTCTCGCGCCGCGCTCGGCCGCGTTCGACCTCGACGCGCATGGGCGCGGCACGCTGGAGTCCGTGTTCGAGTTCACGGCCGGAGAACTCACGCTGCACGTACCGGGACACGGCAGTCTGGCCTTGCCGCTCTCGGGCAAGAGCTCGCCCTCGCACCGCGGCGAGGCGCAGGTCTGGATCGACGGCGGCGGGATGCACTTGCAGCGCGAGTTCGACGTCGCGTTCGCCATCGAAGAGCCCGTGCACGATCTGCATCTGCGCCTCTGCATGCACGGCCGGATGCAGGCGGACCTGCAACTCTCCCTGCAACCGCAGGGCTGGCCGACGAGTTCGCACTCCAGCTCCGATGCGCAGCTGGTCGTCACGCACGGCCCGCGGAGCACTCAGGGGCTCTTCGTGCTCCTCGATCCGCACGTCCCGGCGGATTTCGGGAGCGGGACGCTGCAGCGCGCCCGTGAGCTGCTCAGCCTGGCGCTCGTGCGCGTCGGCGTGCGCGGTTCGGCGGCGAGAGTCTTCGAGTTGCACCTGCCGCCGCTCACGGGACCGCTCGTTGCGGGCTGGAACTGGGCCTTCCAGCTCGGCTATCGCGATCCCGCGCCGGGCAGCGGAACGGCTTGAGCGATTCCATCTGCCGCAGGAGACGGATTCGATTCCCACCTCCGGCCAGGATTCTGCACGGATGGCTGGCGGAACGCTGCCATTCCACCGCGGATGAAAATCTAGGCCGCTGCCCCAACGGGCATGTTGGCGGTGCCGCCTCGAGCCGATAGGCTCCCGCCAAGTTCCAACGGTGGGTACTGCGGCTTGCGAGCGCTGCGGTTCCCGGGAAGCCCGTTGGGACCTCTCACTCGGGACCGGTGGTCGTAAAAAAGCCGCCGGTCCCCCTAGCGACCGGCGTGCGCGAAAGTGCTCAGTAGACCCGCGACGAGCTCGCGACGGTCGTTCCGTTCATCAGCCAGACCGTGCGGTTCTGCGTGCCCGTGTTGCGCCAGAGCACGTCGGCCTTGCCGTCCGCGTCGAAGTCTCCGATGCCGTCGACGACCCACTTGAGATCGGGCAGCGCGGTCGAGGGGCCGCTGCTGCGCAGGCTCGTGCCGTTCAGGAACCAGATCGAGTTCTTGCCGTTCACGCCGTGGCGCCAGAGCAGATCGGCCTGGCCGTCCCCGTCGAAGTCGGCGATGCCGACGATCTTCCACTGCACGTCCGCGAGCAGCGTGAGCGGGATCATGGCCGTGCGCGTCGCCCCGTCCATGGTCCAGATCGTGTTGGCGCCGGTCGCATAGTTGCGCCAGACGAGGTCGGCCTTGCCGTCGCCGTTCAGGTCGGCGGCACCGGCGAGCTTGACGCTCAGATTCGTGACGGCCGGCATGGCGCTGGTCGCCTGGATCGTCCCGCCGTTCATGCTCCAGAGCGTGTTCGCGCCCGTGGTCGAGTGGCGCAGCAGGATGTCGTCCTTGCCGTCGCCGGTGAAGTCGGCGACCGCAACGATCACGTTGAGCGGATCGGCCACGCTCGCGACATCGCACTTCGCGCTCGCCGTGCTCCCGTTCATGAGCCAGATCTTGACGCTGCCGCTCGCCGAGTCGCGCCAGAGCAGGTCCTGCTTGCCGTCGCCGTCGAAGTCGCCCTGGCCGACGATGCGCTGTGTAGGGGTCGCGAGCGCGTCGAGCGATCCGATCGAAGCCACCGATGCGCCGCTCATCGTCCAGAGCCGGTTGGCCCCGTTGCCCGAATTGCGCCAGACGACCTCGCTCTTGCCGTCGCCATCGAGGTCGGCCACGGACTGCACGCTCTCGAGCAGCTCGCGGCCGCTCGTGAGCGAGAGCTGCGAGGTCACGTTCGCGCCGGCCATGGTCCAGACGAGGTCTTCCTCGTTGGCCGAGTCGCGCCAGAGGATGTCGTCCTTGTGCCCGTCGCCGTCGAAGTCGCCGATGCCCGCACAGGTCCAGGCGACCGACTTCTGCGCCGTGATCGGGGCCGTGCCGAGCACCGAGATGCCGTTCAGGTACCAGAGCGTGTTGGCCGCCGTGGTCGCGTGGTTGAAGAGCACGTCGGCGCGGCCGTCGCCGTTGAAGTCGCCGGCACCGACGACGTGCCAGGCGACATCGGGCACGCGCGCCAGCTGGCCGGTGGACTTGGCGCTCGCGCCGTTCATCAGCCAGACCGCGTTGTTGCCGCTCGTGTAGTTGCGCCAGAAGAGATCGGCCTTGCCGTCGCCGTCGAAGTCGCCGATGGCGTCGATGCGCCACTTGACGTCGGCGACGGTCGTGATGGGCAGCGAGACCGGCGCGTTCCCGCCGTCCATGAGCCAGACGCGGTTCGTGCCGTCCCAGTAGTTGCGCCAGACGATGTCGTCCTTGCCGTCGCCGTCGAGATCGCCCGTGCCCGCGACCTGCCAGTACGAGCCCGCCAGCGCCGGGTACGTGACCGGGGTCGGCACGCCATTGGAGAAGAGCCAGCCCACGTTCGAGTTGTCGCTGCCGCGGAAGAACGCGTCCGAATCGCCGTCGCCGTCGAAGTCCCCCGCCGCGACGAGGCGCAGCTTGGGATCGACGAGCGTCTGCAGGTCGGTTCCGAGTCCGTCGGCCGGCGCGACCGAGCTGCCCGTCAGCCACAGGTAGGTCTTGCCGTCGTCGGGATCGGCGTGGAAGACGTCGCTGCGGCCGTCCGCGCCGAAGGCTCCGACGACGCCCGAGGTGAACTGGCGCGAGGGGTAGAAGCCCGCCAGCGTGGAGCGCACGGCGTTGAGGCTGGTGACCGCATCCGCGCCCTGCGTGGCGTTGTTCTTGTTCACGCCGAAGGGCACGCCGCTGATCGTGTGCAGCGGGTTCGAGAACTGGTAGACCTTCTGCGCGTTGGTCACTCCGAACGAGCTCGAGTAGGCCATCACGTCGACCATCAGGCCCTGCACGCCGTAGCCGGCGGAGTACGACCAGGTGCCGCCGCCCGGGTCCTGCTTGCGCGAGTGCACGAGGCCCATGTTGTGGCCGAGTTCGTGCGCCAGCACGTAGTCGTCCGTGTTGAGCGCCACGTGCGTGTACATCCAGCCCTTCGAGCTCGTGAGATCGCCGCTGCTGCCGAGGCCACCGACGTAGCCCAGTCCCGCGATGCCGTCGCCGCAGTAGGGCCTCAGGAGCACCGCCACATCCGCTCCGTACTGCGCGCGCCAGGTCTCGACGCTCGCGAAGGCCGGCGCGGCGTTGGCGTGGAAGGCCGAGAGCGCCGTGTTGGTGTTGGCCGCATCGCTGTAGGAGACCTGGATTGCCTGCGCCAGGCGCAGCGTGATGCCCACCTCGCTGTCGGCGTAGGCGCGGTTGGCCACGTCGAGCATGTGGTTGATGCGCGTGCTGATGCCGCCCGAGTACAAGGCCGCGGCGCCGGGCGTGTAGACCACCAGCACGTCGACGTTGGCGTTGGCGGGCGTGCCCTGCGCGTGCGCCGCGGACGAGACGAGGAGCACGAATGCGAACGCGAGCAGGCTCGGGAGTTTTCTCATGGCTAGCCCGGAAGGATCTGGCACTCGAGGTTCGGGTCCTGCAGCCCCTCGCGCTCGTCGCGGTAGAGCACGGCGTCCTCGCCCAGCGCCTCGAGCGAGTAGAGCCCGATCGGCGTGGCGATCGTGCCGAACGTGGCGCTGTCTCCCTGCGTGTAGACGACCGGGAAGCGCGTGCCGAAGCCCTCGAGGTGGCCGCTCCAGGAGCGGTCGCCGTTCTCGTGCACCAGCACTTCCTGCACGAGCGCCTGGTAGTGCTCGCCGCCAGGCAACTCGATCGAGACCAGGCTGCCGACATCGATCGCGCGGATCGCTTCGAGATCGAGGCGCAAGTGCTGCGCGTCGCGCACCAGGCCGTTCACCATTCCGGCCAGCGTGGGCGCCGGGCCGTCGATCGCGTGCCAGAACACGGGCGCCGTCGAGGCTGCCGGCTGCGGGAGAGCGGGATCGAGAGCGGGAGCACGCGCGTCCCCCAGGCTCATCGTCGCCTGTGTCTGTGCTTCCGATTCGCCGCTCGAACGCGGCGGCTGCAGTGCCCGCAGGCGCAGGCCGCCGTGCGCGACGAGGCTCCAGACGGAGACCGACGTCGCGACCGCGAGCATCGCTGCCACGAGGTATCCGGATCGACGAAGCTGCACGCCATCCTCCTGCCGAGAAGGCCCAACACCAGCGGTTCTGCCAGGTCTTCCCCCTGAAGACCCTTCTGCCAGTCGCTGCTTCGGTAGGAGCTGTCGCTACTCTTGAGCGTGGACCGGAATCTCGCTCACCAGACCACCTGAACCGCGTTGGTGATGTTCCAGGTGTTGCCCTGCGGAGCAGGACAGAAATTGGCGTTCGGATCGCGGTAGTAGGTCTGGTAGGTGCGCGTGGCGCCGGCCGGAATCGGGGCGCCGAGGGCGGCCGCCTTGGCGCGGATCGAGAGGTCGCCGGGCCCTGGGTACTGCGAGGTGCCGCCGACGGCGCCCTTCAGGCCCAGCCGCAGCAGTTGTCCTGCGGCGCAGCGCAGGCCGTCGCCGAAGACGGCCGCGTTCGTGAGCACTCCATCGCCTTGCAGGAAGATCGAGGAGGCGTTCGGCAGCATCTGCGAGGCGTGCAGCGAGAGCGTGTCCGGATTCGTGGCCCCGAGCGCCATCAGCAGCGCACCGGCCGGCACCTGCGAATTCGCGCAGCCGTGGCCGGCGAGTCCGCTGTTGCCGCACGGACACGCAGCCGACTGCGTGCCGTCGCCGAAACACAGCGCCGTGCCTTGCGCCAGGTCGTTGCGGTACAGGCGCAGGATGTCGCTGCCGCTCTCGTTGCCCGAGAGCAGCAGGTCCTGGTCGCCATCGTTGTCGGCATCGAGCCAATCCACCGCGCCGAGGAAGACGTTGTGGAACGCGAGCCCGCTGTCCACGAAACTCCCGGAATCGTTGCGATAGAGGATCGAACGGCTCGCCCCTGCCACCGGGTCGTACCCCACGACCATGGCGTCGAGATCGCCGTCGTGATCGTAGTCACCCCAAGCGGCCGCCGACCAGATCAGCGGCAGGAGCCCGGCCTGGATGTCCGTCAGCGTGCCCGCGGCGTTGTGGTAGATGCGCGTGAGGTAGCCCGCGTTCGAATTGCCGCCGAGCAGGAGATCGAGGTTGCCGTCCCCGTCGTAGTCGGCCCAGCGCGCCTCTCCAAGGTCGAGCCCAGGCAGGTTCGCGCCTGCGTCGACGAAGGTCCCGCCCTGGCTGCGCCATAGTATCGAAGACAAGCCGCCGCTCGAGTCCGCTCCGCAGACGAGCACGTCGAGGTGGCCGTCGTGGTCGTAGTCCGCCCACGCGACCGGGCCGAGGTAGACGTCCTGGAACGGATGCGCGACGGAGGTGAACACGCCCGCATCGTTGCGGTACAGGCGCGTGGCCGCGGGCGCGCCAACCGTCGCGGACGTGATGCCCGTCACGAGCAGATCGAGATCGCCGTCGCCGTCATAGTCGGCCCACGTCACGGCCCCCGCGAAGACGCCGAGAAAACTGCCTGCGACCGGGTTGAACACGCCCGAGTCGTTGCGGTAGACGATCGTCGTCGGCACTCCGGCGGTCGTGAGCCCCGTCAGCGCCAGGTCGAGGTCTCCGTCGCCGTCGTAGTCACCCCACGCGCCCGACTGCGCCGCAGAGGCCGACGCGGGCCACAGCCCAAGCAGCACGGCGCCGCTGTCCGTGAACACGCCGCCGACGTTGCGGTAGAGCGTCGTGAAGGCGATGTCGTGCGAGCCTTTGCCCATCACGAGCACATCCACGTTGCCGTCGTGGTCGTAGTCGCCCGGCAGCACGCAGCCGAAGTTGCTCGCGGACATGTGCGGGTTGGTGTCGGTGAACTGTGCCGAGGCGCGGTTCGAGAGCAGGGTGAGTACCAGGCCGAGGATCTGAAGGTGCTTCATGGGTGCACCTTGCTTCTCAAGGCGTGTGCCAGCCCTCAGAACACTCCCAAACGGGTCGCCGCAGGCCCTCCGTCCAGCTTCCGGACGTAAGAGTCCGAGATCAGCGACTGCCGTTCGCCGCCGCCGGCTCGCCGAGGTGGCGCTTGACCCAGTCGATCCACAGGCGCGTGCGCTCGCGCGCGTTGACCGGATCGCTCGAGGAGTGCGTGCGCCCCTGGAAGCCGACGAACTGGGTCTCGACGCCGTTGTCCTTGAGCGCGTGGTAGAGCTCGAAGGCCTGCGCCGGCGGCACGCGGAAGTCCTCGAGGTTGGCCATCACCAGCGTTGGGGCCTTGATCGCGCCCGCGTACGTGATCGGCGACTGCTCGCGGTAGGCCGCGGCGAACTCGCTCTTCCAGGGTGAGCCGCCGAAGCTGTGGCGGATCTGCACGTTGCCATCGGAGAGGTTGTACTGGTCGACCCAGTTCGTGACCGGCGCGCCGCTGACGCCCGCCCTCCACTCGCCCGGAAACTTGCCGAGCAGCCAGGTGGTCATGAATCCGCCGTACGACCAGCCCGTGACCACGCTGCGCGTCGCATCGACGTAGGCGCGCTTGCGCAACTCGGCCACGCCCGCCATCACGTCCCGGCCCGGACCTTCGCCCGCGTCGTTCAGGATCGCCGCCGCGTACGCGTTGCCGAGGTTGTCGCTGCCGCGGTAGTTCGGGCTGAACACGACCCAGCCCTCGGCCGCCATCAGCTGCGACATGAGGCTGAACGAGACCTTCGAGGACGAGGTCGGTCCGCCGTGGATCAAGAGCACCAGCGGGCTCTTCGCCGAGAGGTCGGCCGGCAGCGTGACGACGCCGTCCTCCTCGAAGCCGTCAGCGCTCTTCCAGGTCATGCGCTCCATCTTCGCCATGCGCCGCAACGCGGCCCAGTCGTTGAAGTGCGTCAAGCAGCGCGGCTTGGCGCTCTCGGAGCCCAGCAGGTAGACCTCGGCCGGCTTGTCGGCGCGCGTCGCCGCGAACGCGATCGCACCCGTGCGTGCGACGCTGACCTCGTAGCCGTAAGCGCCGGAGACGACCAGGCCGTCGAGATCGAGCGCACGCGCCGCGCCTTCGAGCGGCTGGATCCACAAGCCCACGGCGGCGCGGTCGTTGCCGGCGACGAGCAGTTCCTTGCCGCTCGGCATCCACAGCGCTGTGTAGAGGTTGCGGTCGATCGCGCGCGTGAGGTCCTTCGCCGCGCCGCCCGGGCCCAGCGCCAGGAAGATGTCGCCGATGTTCTCCGGCTTGCCTTCGCGCGGGAAGTGGTAGACGAGCGCCTCGCCTGCGGGCGAGTAGGTCGGCGCGGACTGGAATGCTGCGAGGTCGTTGAGCGAGCGGATCGCGCCCGTGTCGACCTCGACGATCGCGGCGTTGACCTTGTCGAGCTGTCCCGACTCGGTGCTCGGAACGCGCGCGAACGCGATCTGCTTGCCGTCGGCCGACCAGGAGAGCGGCGACGCGCCGCTCGAGGGCGGCAGCACGAACTCGAGCGACCAGCTGCCGCTCGTCAGGCGTTTCGCCTGCCCCGCATCCGTGGGCTGGATCCAGATGTGCTGCGATTGCACGGCGTGGCGCAGGAACAGATCCTGGTCGCCGATTTGGATCGCGCTCACGTGGCGTGCTTCGCCCTCGGGCTTGGGCGCTTCGTCCTCCGCGGCGTACGCGATCGCGCCGCCGTCCGGCCGCCAGGAGAACTGGCTCACGCCCGTCGGCGCGTGCGTCAGGCAACGCGCCTCGCCGCCGTGGAACGGGAGCAGCCAGACCTGCGACTCGCCGCTCGCATCCGCGTCGAGGAAGGCGATCGTCTGCCCGTCCGGCGACCAGGCCGGAGAGGAGACGTGCGCGCGCCCGAAGGTGAGCGGCCGCGTCGTGCCGGCCGCCACGTCGACGACGAAGAGCTGCGGCTCGTTCCTGTCGTCGGCGAAGTTCGCGCGCGAGGTGATCACGGCGATGCTCGAGCCGTCGGGCGAGATCTCGACGCTCGAGACGCCCACGAGCAGGCGCAGGTCCTCCAAGCCGAGCGGTTGCTGGGCGGATGCGGTGCCGGCGAGCAGAGCCAGGGCCAGGAGCCTGATGGTGTTGCGCATGGCGCACACCCTAGCGGGGCTCGTCGATCGCGGCGAGGGCGCGCGCGGCCCGCACACGCGACTCGTACGCGCCGGAGTGCACAGCGCGGCCGGCCGCGGGCCTAGGCCTCGCCGCCGAGTTCCTCCGGCGCTCCGCCGGCCGCGCGCGGGAAGGCCACGCTGCGCGAGGCGTGGACGTCGTCCGCGGGCAGCGCTCCGAAGTCCGGGATGTTGTGGCGCTTGGACTCCGGAACGAGGCTGCGCGCGAGCGCCAGCCGGTCCTTGGGAACGAGCAGGCGCACCGAGTACGCGCTGCCTGCGAGCGTCGCGGTGTCCATGTGCTCGACGTCGGGCGCAAGCGTCGGAATGCCGTTCGCTTCGAGCGTCTCCTGCAGCACCAGCACCTCCGCGACCGAGCCGTAGTACACCGGGAACCAGTCCGTGCTCATCGTTCGTCTCCTCGTTTTCGTCGTTGCATGCCGCGCATCCCGCTAGCCGAGCACGTAGCCCAGCCGCTTCGGCCCCACGGCACGCAGCAGGCGGATCAGCCGGATGCCCTGCGCCTCACCCAGCACGAGCAGCTCCTCGAGCAGATTGCGCGTCGCCGCGTCGGCGCCCTTCAGGCAGCCGATCATCTCCGCGTAGGTGTCGATCACCACGCACTCCGCGACGACATTCTCGCGCACCAGCTCCGGCAACTCGTAGGCCTCGCTCGAAGGCGGCGCGTTCCTCGGTTCACGCGGGAGCGGATCGAGTTCCGGTTCGCCTCCGAGCTCGACGATGCGCCGCGTGAGCTGCTCGGCGTGCCGCTGCTTCTCTGCGGCGTGCTGCAGGAAATCGGCCGCGACGTCGTGGTCGTGGCCGCGCGCGGCGGCGGCCGAATGGACCGTGTAGCGTTGCCGGCCCACGATCTCCGCCGCCAGCGCCAGGTTGAGCAGTCTCACCGAACGCGCCTGCTCGAGTGGGGTGTGGAGTTCTGCTTGCACGACGGAGTATCTTCCCGCTCACAGCATGCGCGCAGGCACAGACCGCTCCCATCCCCACGCTCACCGAGATGGGCGCGCGAATGCAGGTAGCGCAGGCTCGAGCGCGGACGCCTACTGCCGGTAGGCGAAGCCCAGCGCCGAGATCGAGGGCGTCTGGTTCGTCTCCGTGTTGGAGACGAAGGTCACACGCGCCTGGAAGTAGCGCGCACCGCTCGCCGCCGTGAGGCTCGTGTGCCAGCTGCTGTCCGTTCCAAGGAAGGTCGGGATGCCGTTGGTCGTGCACAGCGCGACCGGACAGACCCCGGGTGGCGGGTTGCCGATCGGGCAGAGCGTCGGGTTGCCGTAGGGATCGATGAAGAGCGCATCCGTGGCGATGTTGGAGAGCGGCGGAAAGACCGTCGTCGCGGCGCGGAAGTCGAGCGCACGGCTCGTGCCCGAGGGCTGGTCCGAGTCGTGCGGCTCGAGCACGGGCGGCACGAAGGTCGCCGAGGTGAGCTGCGTGTCGAGCCAGATCGAGGTCATGCGACTGACGCGCGTGACGAGGTCCATCTCGCCCAGGTAGACCGAGTTGTCGAAGCGCAGTGTCGCGAATCCGGGCGGAATCGAGTCCGGATTGAAGCCGCCGTGCGCCACCGCCTCGAGATCCGGATCGACGACGACGCTCTGGCCGGAGGTGTTCACGCCGCCGGTCGAGAAGGCGCGGAAGTTGGGGCGCGCCGAGGAATTGAGCGCGAGGTTGACGTCGAGCTTGTTCAGGCCGAGCGCCGCACTGTCGGGGAAGCAGCGGAACTCCATCAGCAGCGGCAGCGCGATCGAGGGCGCCGGATTCGTGCTCGCGAAGTTCGTGAAGGGACAGCTGTAGCAGCCCGCCCCCGAGCCATAGAGGATCGAACACACGATGCGCAACTCGGCGCCGGGCGAATCGCCCACGGCCCCGCGCGCCTGCAGCGCCGTATCGCGCCAGGTGTAGTACTGGTACTCCGAGACGGGGAGCCCCTCGTTGAGCGGGTAGGGCATGATCGGCTCGGCGCCCGTGCCGGAGGGCCGCAACTCGGCCGGGTCGATCACGTAGCCGCGCTCGCGCGGGTGCACGACGCGCTGCGCGTCGTGGAGCGGGTCGAGCAGGTTGTTGTCGAACACGTCGGAGAGGCCCGAGTTCGGGTACAGCGGCCAGAGCGAACTGGGATCGTTCGACTCGTCGGGCAAACAGCGCGTGTGCGAGAGCCGGATCTCGAACTGCGCGAAGCTGTCGGCCACGACGCTCCCGCCTGCCGGGGCCCAGTAGAGGTGCTCGACGTCGAGGTTGTAGGTGCTCGTGTCGATCAGCGCGTAGCCCACGTCGCAGTAGCGCCAGAGCATCTGCAACTTGCTGCCCAGGCCCGAGAGCGGCGTCTGCTGGCCGGCCTGGAAGCTCGGCATCGCTCCGGGAACAGGCAGCGTGCGGTCGCAGGTCGCGCGCAAGCGCGTCACCGGCCGCGGACGCACGACACCCGCCGCGAAATCGAACGAGATCTGGCCGCGCCACTCCGGCCGCGTGTCGTTGAAGAGCTCGTCCGCCGAGTTGAAGCGGAAGACGAGCCCCGCGCTCGTCTGCGTCGCGTCGGACGCGGCGATCGTGAAGGCGAGCGGCGGGAAGACCTCGGCCAGCGGATTGCCCGCGAGGTCGCGCGGCCCGTTCGCGCCGCTGGCGAGATCGAGCCAGTAGCGATCGGCGGCGCTGCCTTGCGTGTGTGCGAAAGGCAGCGACGGCTGGAAGCCGAACTGGCGCACGTCGGGCGCCGCGGCGAGTTCGCCGATCACGTACTCGCGCGCATCCGGCGCGCCGAGCAGCGGGTCGACACGCAGGATCGGCATCGAGTCGAAGGCACTCAGCGTGGCGGCGTCCATCGGCTCGCTGAAGCGCACGAGCACGCGCGCTGCGCTCGACACGCCCTGCGCAGGTTCGCTCGTGCCCGGAGCCACGGCGCTGAAGCTCGCGAAGCAGGGCTGTTGCGCGCCGTTGAAGCTCGCGTCGAAGACGGTGTGGACCTGCGCCGGTCCGGCCGAGAGGTTTCCGCCATAGGGATAGAGCACGCGGTAGTGCACGTCCGCGAGCAGCCCGCCGCTCGGCGTTCCGCTCTGCGCGGTCAACTCGGCGTAGACACCGGCCTGCACGATCAGATCGCCCGCGCGCAGCTGGCTGGCGCAGGCGGTGAGAGCATAGTCGAGGCTCGTCACGTGATCGCCGCCGACGCCGCGCGGCGCCGAGATCTGCACGTCCTGCACGCCGACGATGCGCGGCGCGTTCGCGTCTGCGAGGAAGCCGCGGTTGGGGTCGCTGCTCGTGCCGTCGGCGCCGCCGCCGGAGCGCACGGCGCGTACGACGTCGAGCGTGCTCGAGCCCGGGTCGCTCGGGCCGCTCTGCGCGATCGAGAGTCCGTGTCCGGCGAGGTTTGCAAGACGCGTGAGCTGGCCGCTCGCCGGATCGAACTGCGTGGGGATGCGCACGACGACATTGGCCTGCGTGCTGTTCAGGCTCGCGGGCAGTCCGACCTCGTTGGTCGCGAGCGGCAGGCCGCTCTGCACCGCCTCGAGCTCGCTCACGGTCGTGTCGAGGATCACGCGCGTGGGGTGGAATTCGGCCAGGCCGTCGCCATCGGCGTCGAAGAGGTCGCCGTGGTTGACGTCGCGGATCACGCGCACGGCGAAGGCGCTCGCAGGCGGCGTGCCCGTGAGGATGCGCAGGTTCTCGGGCGTGATCGTGGCCGCGTCGAGCAGGTCGCCGAAGCGCAGCACGACGGCCGCATTGCGCGGCAACAGCGTGAAGGGCGGCAGTTCGGCCGGGTCGAGGCCTTTGGCCTGCAGCGGCGTGAGGTTCTGATCCAGGCGCCGGAAGGCACTCGTGTACTCCGCCGTGCCCGAGGGATGCAGGATGCGCACGCTCACGACACCCGTGTGCGCGCTGGTCTCGAGCGCGAAGTCGACGCCGTCGCTGTGGATGTCCTCGCCCACGACCATGTTCGTGTTCTGCAGCGCGCCACTCGAATCGAGCACGTCCGCGAGCCGGCCCCAAGTGGCCTGCGCGAGCGCGACGCCCGAGGCTTCGCCGAGCAGGCTCGGATCGACCACCAGCGTGCGCGCGTACTCGTACTCCGAGAGCATCGGGATCGGCTGCGCGAGGATCGTCCCCACCGGATTGGGCGAGAGCGCCCTCAGCGCCGCGAGCGTGCCGCTCTCTTCTGCGCAGCCCGCACCCGCCGCGCGCGTGTACGTGCCCGTGAGCTCCGCGTCGTCGTTGCCTGCGAGCGTTCCGCTGAAGGCGAGGCTCACTCCGCCCGACTCGATCTGCCCGCTGAATGTGCCGCCCGAAACGGAACCGCTGAGCGTGCCGCCGGAGAAGCAGGCGCTGCCCTCGAGCGAGGCCATGCCCGAGACGTGCGAGCCCTGCTGCGTGACCGAGAGGCTGAGCGTGCCCGAGTTCGCGCCGTCGGCGCTGTACCACTGGCCGTACCAGCTGCCGGTCACGTGCGAGTGGGACGAGGAGCCCGAGCCGCTCGATCCTCCCCCGCCGCTGCAGGCACAAGGAAGGAATGCGAGGCCGATCAGAGACGCAGTCGCGAGCAAGCGCGTGAACATGGGGGGAATCCGTCCTGGCGCGGGGTGAAGCACCGCAGCGAAGAGCCGTTCCGCGACCGGTCTGCCGGCGGTCGAGGGCGCACGCTCTCCAAGCGCCGGGTAGATCCTAGCGAGTGTCGCCGGCTTCGTCATCCCATCCGCTGGCGTGCGCAATCGCACGCTGCAGCGTCAGGGTGCCCAGGTCGCGAAGATCGCGCCCGAGACGTTGAATGTGCCGCCGCTCGGGCTCGGGCAGAAGCTCGAGCTCGGGTCGCGGTAGTAGGCCTGATAGACGCGCGATCCGCCCAGCGCGATCGTGTCCCCGAGAGAAGCCGAGCGCGCCGAGACGGACAGATCGCCCGGGCCCGGAACGCTGATCGCGCCGCCCACGGCGCTCTGCACGTAGAGGCGTCGCAGCGTGCCGCCCGCGCAGCGCAAGCCGTCGCCGAAGTTCACCGGCGTGATCGCGTTGTCGCCCTGCAGCACGATGCTGAGCGCAGTCGGGAGTTCGCCGGCGCTCGAGAGCACGAGCGTGTCCGCGGAGAGGCTCGCGCTGCCGGAGGCCGTGAGCCACGCGCCGCCGCTCGCGACGGAGTTGTCGCAGCCGCGTCCGGCGAGTCCGCTGTTGGCGCAGGGGCAGGCGTTCGAGACTCCGTCGCCGGCGCAGAATGCGAACAGCGCGCCGTTGCCGCCGGGGATCGTCGCAGCCAGCGCATACGCGGTCGGGCTGGCGACGTTCCACAAGCCGAGCGAGGCGCTGCCGTTCACGGGCGGAACATTGGCGTCGAAGCGGAAGTTGTAGGTCGTGGCCCAGCGGATCGCGTTGGCGTTGGGATCCACGGCGGGCGTGTCGCAGCTCCAGCTGATCGCGCCGCCGGCCACGACGCCGGTCCAGTCGGTGCTCGTGCGGCTGACGTTGTTGAGGCCGTCGCCGTTGCGGTAGGTGATGTCGTGGAAGCCGATGTTGGTCACGTTGACACCCGGCGCGAGCGGCACCGAGAACGAGCCGCCGCACAGGTCCGAGTTCATGTTGTGCACCGCGTACTCGTAGTGGTACACGCCGCCGCCGAGGTCGGTCGCCTTCGAGCCGACGAGGAACAGGCCCTCGTTCGGGATCTGCACGTGGGTCAGCGTGACGCCCGTCTCGAGCGTCGGCCAGGCGCGGATCGCGTCCTCCATGCGGTGCGTCGAGCCGCTGATCGCGAAGTTGTAGTTCGCGGAGGAGCCGGTGACGCTGATGCCGATCCAGCTGGCGTTGTTGTTGCCATTGCCGGCCAGCGCGTCATCCGCCGTGGTGTAGGTGCACTCGGCGAAGTAGCTCACCGAGGACGAGCTCGGTTCGAGTTCGCTGAGCAGCGATTCGCAGCGCCGCGCGGTCGAACCGGACCAACTCGGGTTGGCGCCCGGATACGGGAAGTTGCCCGTGTGCGCGTTGACTTGCCAGCGCGGCGAGAGGCTGCCCTGCGCACCGGCCTGGCCGGCGCTGTACGTGTCGGAGCAGCCGATGCCCATGTGCTGGTTGTCGGAGGGGATCTGGCAGGTGCAGCACACGTTGGTCGTGTCCGAAGCGAAGCCGTGCTTGAGCCAGCTCATGCCGATCTGCTCGAAGCGGCCGGAGCCGTTGACGACCTTGAATTTGTAGAAGGTCTCGCCGATCACCGGGTGGTGATTGGTCGGCCCGACCCAGTCGATCAGCGCGTTGCCCGCGTTGCAGGCGGTCGTGCCGAGCGTGAACGAGTCGAGCCCGCCGAAGGTGTTCGCGTTCTGGATGCCGACGATCTCGCCCACGATCACGTCGGGGCCGGTGCTGATGTTGCAGGAACCCGCACCGGGCGAGATCGTGAACGTGCCGCTGAACGTCACGTTCGGATCCCAGGCGCCGATCTGCAGCAGGTAGGTGTTGCCCGCGACCGCGTTGAAGCTGACCGTGGACTGCGTGCCGCAGCTGTCGTCGTTACAGGCGATCTGCGAACCGGCACTCGGACAGTTCGGGCCGGGGTAGACCGCGATCACGCTGTCGGCGGTCGTGCCGTTGCAGGTCGAGAACTGCACGCCCTGCGTGACCAGCGCAGTCCAGAGGAACCAGACGTCGTGGTGCGCGGGGACGCACACGCCGCTCTGCTGCGGGCTGTCCGTCGAACCGATCGTGCTGACCGCGAAGCTGCCGGCACCGGAGATCGGCGCGGCGCTGGCGCAGTTGTCCGAGCCCTGTGCCGCCGCGGGCAAGCCGAGGGACGCGAGAGCCAGGCAGGCGAATGTGGAGCGCTTGGTGAGGATCATGAGACTTCCCTGGAACGGAGGTGGCGGAGGCCCGAGCGGACGCCAAACATCCTACACATCCGGCCGGTCGGCGGGCTTTTGAGGTTGATTCCCGCCTGCAGGGCTAGCGCGGATGGCGGCGAGTGGGATGATCGGCGAAGCCTCGCCGCCGCGTGGCGACGGGGCGCTTTCCCCCCACGCCCTCAGTCTTCGACGCCATGCGCTGCATGGTCCAGGAGCGTCCCCCATGACAATGCGTCCGTTCTCAGCTTCCCTCGTGCTCACGAGTTGCCTCGCAGTGGCCCTTTGCGGCAGTCACGCCGCTGCTCAGACCTGGTCCGCGGGCACGTCGCCCTCCACGCCGATCGTGCGCGGCGCAGGTGCGTGGTTCGCACCCAACGGCCACTTCTACGTGCTGGGCGGCCGCTCGGCCGACACGGCCGGGTCCGACCTGATGAACCCGCGCGAGTACGATCCGGTCGCCGCCACCTGGACCATCAAGGCCTCGACCTTCAATGACAACCAGGTCTGCAACATGGTCGCCGCGGTGCTCAACGACGGCGGCACGGATGTGATCTTCACCGTGGGTGGCTCGGCTGCCGGCGCGGCGGTCTCGACGACCGCGGTGCG
>Ga0302299_10000753_pt1 | contig 18597 bp, 16 predicted proteins | sample III_Fen_N3_4_FD_198795 | JGI IMG/M metagenome (GOLD analysis project Ga0302299, IMG submission 198795) | Peat permafrost microbial communities from Stordalen Mire near Abisko, Sweden - III_Fen_N3_4 | ecosystem: Environmental > Terrestrial > Soil > Wetlands > Permafrost | place: Sweden: Abisko... | reverse complement strand
GCGTGCGGTCCTGGTCGGCGAGGCGCACGAGGGATCCGTCGGCCGCGACCCGCGCGGGTCGGCGCGACTCGGCGAGGAGCATCAGCGCGAGCAGGCCGCGCGCCTCGGGCTCGTCAGGCATGAGGTCGACGAGCAGACGCCCGAGGCGCACCGCCTCCGCGGCGAGGTCCACCCGGTCGAGCGAGTCGCCCGAGGTCGCGACGTAGGCCTCGTTGTGGACGAGGTAGACGACCGACAGGACAGGGCGCAGGCGGTCGGGGAGCTCGTGCTCGTCGGGCACGCGGTAGGGGATGTGCGCGTCGCGGATCTTGTTCTTCGCACGGACGAGGCGCTGCGCCATGGTCGGCTCCGGAACGAGGAACGCGCGGGCGATCTCGGGGGTGCTGAGCCCGGCGACGAGGCGCAGCGTGAGAGCGACCTGGGCGGCAGGCGCGAGGGCCGGGTGGCAGCAGGTGAACACCAGGCGGAGCCGGTCGTCGCGCACGGCGTAGTCCTCCTCCGGCTCGTCGGGCGTCTGCAGCAGCGCGGCCTGCGCGTGGCGCTGCTCGCGGGTGGACTCGCGGCGGAAGCGGTCGATCGCGCGACGCCGCGCCGTGGTGACGATCCAGCCGGTCGGGCTCGGCGGTACGCCGTCGCGCGGCCACGTCTCCAGTGCGACGGCGAACGCGTCCTGCACCGCCTCCTCGGCGAGCCCGAGATCCCCGAGCAGCCGCGCGAGCGTCGCCACCGCCCGCCCGTAGTCCGCCCGGAACACCGCCTCGACCGACGCCGCAGTCGACACTCCCGCCGCGCCGTTCTTGGCCTCTAAGGTCAGATCCAGCCCTTCAAGGGCACTCTGGGTCCGCAACTCGTGATCATGGAGCGTCGGCACGGCCGAGGCTTCGGGGTCGGCGGGCACGCGTGCGGCTCGGTCCTAGCCGAGGCCCTGGAAGGCGCGGACCTCGACGTCGCCGCGGCAGGCGGTCGCGCCGCGCTCGGCCCAGTCGAGCGCGTCGTCCAGGTCGTCCGCCTCGATGATCCAGAAGCCGCCGATGTGCTCCTTGCTCTCGAGGTAGGGACCGTCGGTGCGCTCGAGCGCACCGTCGCGGCGGCGGACGACCTTCGCCGTCTGCGGGAACTCGAGACCGCCGGCGAAGACCCACTTGCCGGCGGCCCGGACCTCCTCGTTGAAGACACCGGTCGCGGCGAACGCCTCCTGCATCTCCTCCTCCGAGGCGTAGGGGCTGGTGCCGTCGTTGTGCACGGAGAGCAGGTACTGGGCCATCGGGATCTCCTTCTCGGTCGGACCGGACGACCCGGTCCCTCACCTGGTGCACGAACGCCGTCCGCGCGGTTCGACACTTCCTGCGCGCCCGATCGCGGACCTTGCCGGCCGAACTGCTGCGGAGAAGTCTCGCTCAGCAGCAGATCGGGCAGCAGCGCCGGGTCGGCGTGTCAGCCCGCGAAGGGCCGGACCTCGATCGGTACGCCGATGGCTGCGGCCTTCCTCGCGCCCCACGAGAGCGCCGCGTCGAGGTCGGCGACGTCGACAATCGTGATGCCGCCGATCTGCTCCTTGGACTCGATGAACGGGCCGTCGGTCAGCACGACCTCGCCGTCGCGGTCCTCGACGACGGTGGCCGACGACGGCCCGTGCAGGCCACCGCCGAACACCCAGACGCCCGCCGCCTGCATCTCGGCGGACAGCGCGCCGACGCGCGTCATGATCGCGGCGAGCTCGTCGGGCGCGGGCTGCGTGGCGTCGGCCGGGTAGCAGACGGAGAGCAGGTAGTTCGGCACGGGGTGCTCCTTCGGGTCCGGCTGCGACGCAGCCTCTCACCCTGAGCACGAACGGGGGCCGTCGCAATCGACAGCCCCGCCGTTCCTCCGCCGGAGCAGCGCCGGGACTAGGCCGGGGCCGGCTCGGCGTCGTTGGGGGTGACGTGGCCCTTGGTACGCCGCGAGTGCTCGGCGGCCGCACGGCGCAGGGCGTCGATCGTCTCCGCGACGGTCTGCGTCGCCGCGGCTGCCGGACGGGTCGCGATCCAGACGTGGCGCGGCTCCGGCGCGCGCCGCAGCCGGCGGACCTCGACCCCGCGGTGCACGGTGCCGAGGGCGAGCATCGGGACGAGGCCGACACCGATCCCGGCGGCGACATAGGCCTGGGCGGCCGGGAACTCGACGGCGTGCGCGACGAAGCGCGGGGTGAAGCCGGCGCGCCGGCACAGGTCGACGGTGTCGTCGCGGCAGTAGCCGTTGCCGCCGAGCGCCGCCACCCAGTCCTCGCCGGCGAGGTCGGTGAGCTCGACGGTGTCGGACGCGGTCAGCGGGTGACCCGCGGGCAGCATCGCGCGGTAGGGATCGTCGAGCAGGTGCACGCGGAGCAGGTCGTCGTGCGGCTCGTCGCCGAGGCCGAACGGCTCGAGCACCACGGCGAGCTCGATCTGGTGCGAGCGGAGCATCTCGTAGGCGACGTCGGTCTCGCCGACCGTGGTGGCCACGTGCAGCCCCGGTCGCGTGCGGCGCAGCCGCGCGACGGCGGTGGGCAGCAGGGTGTCGCCGGCGCTGGTGAAGGACATGACGCGGACGCGGCCGCTGCGGCCCTCGCGCAGGTCGGTCATGGCGGTCTCCGCCGCCGACACCGCCCGCAGGACCCCTTCGGCGTGCTCGGCGAGAAGCACGCCGGCCTCGGTGGGCCGGATGCCGCGGCCGTTCTTCTCGATCAGGGGCAGCCCGGTCTCGCGCTCGAGCACGGACAGCTGCTGGCTCACCGACGACGGCGTGTAGCCGAGGCGGGTGGCGGCGGCGGTCACCGAGCCGGTGTCGACGACGGCGGCGAGGACCTGGAGACGACGTAGATCGAGCATGGATCCATCATTCACCATTGCCGAACAGAAGTGAAGTGATCGTTGCTTGTCCTTTCATAGTTGAAGGCGCACCATTGTGGTGGGACGCGATCCAGCGGCCCGTGAACTCGAAGGATGTGACCCCCATGGCGGGCCTGCTCTTCCTCCTCGCCCTGCTCCTCCTCGCCGGCCTGGCGCCCACGCTCGGCCGCGACAGCTCCGACTCGCGCTCCGAGGCGGCGCACGACGACCGCGGCTGGTGGCCGGCCGGTCCCGACGCGCACCCGCACGCGCGCTTCTGAGCGAGCCGTACGCCGCGAGGTCTAGACGTACTCGCGCTTGCGCAGCCAGCGCATGCCGTACGAGCCCCACAGGGGCGGCAGGTAGAACGTCACGAGGCGGAACGCGATCGCGGTCGACATCGCCGTGGCGCTGTCGATCCCGATGGCCTGGAGGCCGGCGGTGAAGCCGGCCTCGGCCACGCCCATCCCGCCGGGCACCGGCATCAGGCCGGCGAAGAGGCTCACCCCGGTGTTGATGAGGATCAGCTGCGAGAGGTGTGCGGAGCCGCCGAACGCGTAGAGGCAGATCCCGAGGATCACCGCCTGGAGCACCTGGGCGGTGAGGTTGCCGAGCAGCATGGTGGTGACCTTGGCGGGGTGGCGCAGCACCACGAGCCCGGTCTTCGCGGAGTCGAGCTGCTCGCGCAGGGTCGAACGGATCGCGGGGATCCGCCCGAGCGCCCGGCGGCGTAGGCGAGGTACCAGCACCGTCACGAGAGCGCCGACCACGATCAGCACGAGCAGGATCGCGATGAGCGACGGCGACGACGACGAGCTGCTGCTCGATGAGCTGCTCTCGGAGCCGCGCAGCGGCGACGTGAGCCCGGGCAGGCTCGAGAGCGTGATCACGACGAGCAGCACGACCTGGACGACGAAGCCGCTGAAGCTGTCGATCATCCCCATGGAGATGGCCGTGCCGGGCGGAATGCCGAAGCGCTGGAAGAAGCGCACCGAGAGCGCGAGCCGCGCCGCGGTCGACGGCAGGGTGAGCGCGATGAACTGGATCGCGTACTGCAGCATCAGCACCGGCAGGTAGCGCAGTCGCGCCATCGACGCACCGATCGTCGAGAAGGCGAACGCCATCTGCACGGTCGGCGACATGGCGAGCGCGACCCACAGCCAGGTCTTGTCGGCGTCCTGCAGCTCCGTGCGGATCGCCGCGAGGTCGACCCCGGCGAGCATGCCGATGAGCACGTAGGCCATCACGCCGACCAGGACCACGAGCCCGACGGACTTCGCGCTCACCCGACGCACGTTGAGGAGCGGAGGGGCCTCGACCCCGGCGGCCGCGACGGCCGTCGTCCGCAGGTCGTCGAGCTCCCACTCCTTGTCGCTCACCGCCTTGCGAGCCGCGCGGTCGAGAACGGCCGACTGCAGGTAGGGCAGCATCTCCGCGATGCCCTCCGAGCCGAGCGCGGAGACCGCGGCGGCCACGGCCGTGTCGTGCCCGGCGCTGATCGCGGTCGCCACGAGAAGACGGACCCGGTCGATCATGAACGCGCTCGGGTCGGGCGCGATGCGAGCGTCGTCGAGGTCGCCGAAGGCCCAGGCACCGTCGAACCGGCGTACGACGGTGAAGCGGTCGATGCCGCGGTGCGCGATGTCGGTGGCGTGCAGCGCGGCGAGCGCCGACCAGAGCTCGGCGAGGTCGTCGGCGGTGAGGTGGCCGTGCGGCACGTCGCTCAGGGTCTGCGCGGCGCGCTCCGTGACGATGACCGCGTCGCCGTTGTCGGCGAGTCCCGCGGTGACCACGGGCAGGACCGGCGCGCCACCGCGCTCGGCGAGCAGCGTCACGAGCGCCTCGTGCTCGACCCGGCGGCGCCGGCCCCCGAACACGTCGACCGACTCGCCGCGGATCGTGAGCGCGGTCCAGACCGAGCCGACGAGCTGGTCGTCCCACGCGTCGCGGCCGTAGACGGTGACGACGAGCTCTCGGCCCTCGTGCGTCGTCCCGACGAACCGCGAGGCGCCGAGCGGCTGGCGGATCGCGAGGTCGAGCTCGTCGAGCTCGACGCCGACGTCGGGGAGAGAGACGAGGACGGCGTCGGCGGTCGGGTGGCCGGACGGGGTGCCGAGCAGCAGATGGGTCAGCGCGGCGCCGAGGACGCCGACGATGATGAGCGTGAGTCCGCCGAGCGTGTGCGTGACGTCGAGGGCGACCGCGGCGACCGCTCCGACGAGGACCAGCAACCGTCCGGTCCACCGCAGCGGTCGCGTGACGTGCGGCGACGCGATGACCACGATCGCGGTCGCTACGGCGAGCGGGCCGACGACGTCGACGGGCTGCGGGTCCGCGGTGACCATCGCGTGGAGGGTGTCGGTCCAGCCGCTGCCGACCGGCCGCGAGACGAGCACCCCTGCGCTCAGCGTGATCACGGCGCCGATGACGTAGTCGAGCAAGAGCCTGCGCCGCCCTCGCGAGAACACCGGCAGGAGCAGCAGGACGAGCGCCCAGACGACGACCAGCGCGTAGACCGTGTCGGCCGTCCACGTGACGATGTCGGTGAGGGTCGACGTGCTGGCCGGTGGCCGGCTCGTCGCGGGCGCCTGGGCGCGCAGGGTCACGCCGATGCCGACCGCCAGCAGGGTCGTGCCGATCAGCAGCAGGATGTCGGTGGGCCGGCGCAGGCGCGCGTCGTCGGGCGCCGACGACCAGGGCCGGAAGGCCGTGACGAAGCGGCGTCGCGACAGCGTGCGCACCGGGCCCCCTCGGCTGGTCGGGTCGCCGCCGCAGCGCGGTGGCTGAGGGCATCCTGCCGGATCGCCGCGGCCGTGGCGCGGACCCCGGGGGTGTCCGTGGCGACGGCGGGCCGGACCTGGCAGGGTCTCGCCCATGACGAAGCAGAGCTACGGAGTCAGGTCGTCGGTCGCGGAGCTGAAGCGGGTCGCCGTGCGGCGGCCTCTGGTCGGCGGCCCGGACATCATCGCGGAGTACGAGAAGGCGCACTGGCAGACGCCCGACCTCGCGGCGCTCGCCGAGCAGCACGCGGGCTTCGTCGCCACCCTGCGCGAGCTCGGCTCCGAGGTCATCGAGCTCGACCCGGTCGACGGCCTGCCCGACGCCGTGTTCGTCTACGACCCCGCGTTCGTCATCCCGTCGGGCACCGTGGCCTTCCGCTCGGCGAAGGCCGCGCGCGTCGGGGAGGCGGAGCACCTCGTGGCCGGCCTCGAGCTCGCCGGCGTCCCCACGGTCGGGCAGCTGGTCGGCGAGGCCACGGCCGACGCGGGCGACATGTTCTGGCTCGACGAGGACACCGTCGCGATCGGCCGCAGCTATCGCACCAACGAGGCGGCGGTCGACCAGCTGCGCGGGATCCTGGCGTCCGACGGCGTGGCCGTCGAGGTCTTCGACGTACCCCACGACCAGGGGCCGGAGTTCTGCCTGCACCTCATGTCGGTGATCTCGCCGGTCCGCGAGGACCTCGCGGTGGTCTACGAGAAGCTCGCGCCCGTCTCGATGCTGCGCGCGCTCTCGCGTCGCGGCATCGAGTGGGTCTCGGTCGACGACGAGGAGTACGTCACGCTCGGCTGCAACATCCTGGCCGTGCGCCCCGGCGTCGTCGTGATGGGCGGCCGCAACGTGCGCACCGCCGACAAGCTGCGCGAGAGGGGCGTGGAGGTCCACACCTTCGACTCCGAGCAGAGCGACAAGGGCGAGGGCGGCCCCACCTGCATGACGAGGCCCGTCCTCCGCGTCTGAGCACCGTCGCGGGCCGAGGCGGGGTCAGCTCGCCTGGAAGGCCTTGCGGGCCCTGCTCCCTGCTGGGCAGTACGCCGCTGCCACCAGCGCGAGGCTCCTGGCGGGCGGGACGAGTGCGCAGTCGAGGATCCCGCCCACGTCGCTGCGATAGGTGTGCAGAACTCCGCTCATCGGGAGCGGCGCGACCGTGCTGTCGACGTCGACGCAGGTGCCGGTGAACGTGATGTCGACCGGAGAGATTCCGGCATAGGTCACGAACGTCGCGGCGTAGCTCGGCGCGGTGAGATCGGGCTTGTTGCTCGAGGCGCCGCCGACGCCTTCCATGCCGAACGTCCCGAGCCCGTCGATCAGGGTGACGAGGTCGACGTCGGCACCGAAGACCGAGGGAGCGAACGACGCGGGCAGCCCCGGGACCTCGGTCCAGTCGGGTGTCGCTGTCGCCGCCGCGGTGGTGGCCGTCGCGGCCCCGAGCAGCTGGTCCGGGAGACGCTTCTCCGTCGCGCTCGAGACGTCGAACGAGGCGCACGTGGCCTCGGGGTCGCGCGGGTCGACCGTCACGATCGAGAAGCCCGACGGGTCGAGGCTGTCGATCGGCGTCCCGTTGATCCACGGAACCCAGCCGTGGATGTCGGGATGCGCGACCGTGGTCGTCGCGCGCTGCATCCCCAGAGTCACCGTCGTCGTCTGTCCGGCCGCGAGGACGAGGTCCCCGCTGCGGACGCCGTCGAGCTCGGTCAGGCCGTCGGGAAGCTGCGCGATGTCGACGTGGTCGGTGGGGGCGGCCGGCGAGGTGATGAACAGGTTGTCCGCCGCGTTGGGCCTCGGGCCGGGGCGGTGCACGCCGACGTCGACGGCACCGCGCCACTCCTGCGGAGTTGTGTTCGTGACGGTCACGGTGACGGTGAACGGTGTCGTGCCGTGCACGGTCGCCGGACCGCTCGTGTCCATCCGGATGCCGTCGTACGTCGCGCTGCCGGTGACCTGCGGTCCGGGCGTCGCCGACTGCGTGGCGGGTGGGACGGGTGTCGGCGAGGCGTCGCCCAGGCGAGGAGCGACGACCGCGGCCACGGCGACGAGCGCCGCCATGAGCCCGGCACCGACCGCGGCCGCCTCGATGCGGCGCTGGCGGCGTACCCGCTGCTTGACGGCGTCGACGCGGTCGGGCGAGGACGGGACGACGTCGGACCGCTCGCGCAGCAGCTCGCGGAGATCCTGCTCGGAGATCGTCATGTCAGCCCACCTCGTTGCGTGCTCGGTCGCTGCGCAGGTCGTCGTCGACTCGCAGCGTGGCGAGGGCCTTGCTCGACTGGCTCTTCACCGTGCCGGTGCTGATGCCGAGTAGGCGTGCGGTCTCGGCCTCGGACAGGTCCTCGAAGTAGCGCAGGACCACGACCGCGCGCTGGCGGCGCGGGAGCCGCGAGAGCGCCTGCCACACCGCCTCGCGCTCGTCGACCGCGGCGGTCGGGTCGGCGTCGAGCCGCTCGGGCAGCTCGCCGGTCGGCACCTCGTCGTTCCACTTCCGTCCGCGCCAGGACAGGAACGTGTTGACCAGCGTCGCGTGCACGTAGGGCTCGGGGTTGTCGGCGAGCCGGCCCCAGCGGCGCCAGCACTTCGCGAGCGCGGTCTGCAACAGGTCCTCGGCGCTCGCCCAGTTGCCGGTCAGGAGGTACGCCGTGCGCAGCAGCGCCGGCGAGCGCACCGCCACGAAGTCGGAGAACTCGGGCCACTCGGCCACGGCATCCCCCTGTTCGTGGCGCGGGGCTCGGACGCCCCGTCATGGAGTATCACCGCCTGGCCCTCGTGAAAGGTTGCCTACGCGTGGTGGCCTTCGCCGACACCTCCGTCCCGAGTACCTGGCGCAAGTGCGGCTTGGGCAGCCTTCTGAACCGCACTTGGGCCAGGTACTCGCGGCACTCAGAGGTGGTCGTGCGCCCAGGCGGCCAGGGTGTGGGCGTGGTCGGCGACGGACTCGGCCCAGGTGCGGCCGGCGTCGGCACCGGCGTCGTCGCTCACGAGCTTGACCAGGCGCGCGGGGACTCCCGCGGTGACGCAGGCGGCGGCGACGGCGTAGCCCTCCATGTCGACGAGGTCGGCGTGCGCGGCGAGCGCGTCGCGGACCGGGCCGCCCGCGACGAAGCGGTCGCCGGTCGCGAGGACGAGCCCCTCGCCCAGCACGATCGGGCCGCCGAAGTGGTGACCCACGATCGCGGCGACCGACTCGTCGTCGAAGTCGTGCTGCACGACCGTGCCGATCTCGTGGACGCCGTCGAGACCGTGGCGCAGCCCGCCGGCCGTGCCGAGGTTCACGACGTACGCCGGGCGCGCGGTCGCGAGGAGTGCGGCCACCGACACGGCTGCGCAGACCTTGCCGACGCCGGTGATGAGGACGGGCAGGTCGTCGCCGAGCTGGCGGGCCTCCTCGTCGAGCGCGACGACGAGCAGCGGACGGTCCTCGCGCACGGTCCCGGTGAGCCTCATGGGAGACATCTCACCAGCCGGAGGGGTCACTCGCTCGCGCCGGTGCCCCGCGGGTCGCCGTCATGACCGTGGTCGTGGTGCTGGTCCTCGTGCACGACGATGCGGCTCGTGACGTTGTGCACCACCCAGCCGACGACGACTCCGGTGCCGTTCGCTGCCCAGTGCAGGGCCGCGGGCGGGAACAGGCTGCCGGTGAAGATCCGGAGCAGCGCGAACCCGGCGCCGGACAGGCCGGTGAAGAAGACCGTGCCGACGACCGTGACCCACGAGCTGCCCTGAGTGGCGTTGTGCGAGTCGTGCATCTCCAGCGCCGGGCTGATGTGCCAGAGGCCGAAGAGGACGGAGGTGACGACGACGGCCCACGTCATGCTCGTGCGCGAGGCGACGAGGGCGAGCATGACGCCGCGGAACGCGAACTCCTCGATGAGGACCGTGCCGAACGGGATGTCGAGCAGCGCCTTGCGGGCGGTCTCGGCGCCGCTCACCTCGGTGATGCGGTCGTCGGCGAACAGGTGCCGCAGCCCGGGCACGGCGCCGGCGATGCCGATCACGCCGCCCACGAGCACCACGATCGCGAGCGACCACAGCGCGCCGGTGACCCAGGTGGAGCGGCCGAGGCCCATGTCGGTCCAGGTCAGACCGTGCTTCCACGCCACGACGGCGAGGCCGGCCGTGGCGGAGATGCCCGCCACGATGTAGGGAGCGCCCTCGACGCCCCGGGTCAGCAGCTGGAAGCCGACCATCGTGATGAGCACGCCGAGGATCGCGCCGTAGGTCCCGAGCAGGAGCACGCCGACGACGACCCCGGCCACGAGCGCGGTGAAGCCGACCCCGCGACTCACCGTTCTGACCATCTGCGCTGCACCGCCCTCGTCCGATGGCCTACGTTCCCATGCTGACGACAGGCACGGGGAACCGGAGGGTGAGATGGCGGAGCGGGAGATCGTCGGGCGTGGGCAGCAGGTCGGGCTGGTCATGGCGGCCGCGGCAGTGCCGGGCACGTTCACGAAGTCGCTGTCGGAGCGCACGTGGCTCGACCAGGGATTGATCACCGGCCTCGCGACCGGCACGCACTTCCTGCTGACCGTCATGGCGCAGGATGCGATCGACGCCGGCGGCACGGCGCTCTCGACCGCCCTGCCCCTGCCGGCGAGCTGGACGCTCGCCCAGCGCGAGCAGGCCGCCACGCTGCTCCTCGACCTCGCCGTGATCCCGCTGGGCTTCGGGCTGGTCGCCTACGTCGGGCACCGCTCCAACGAGACCGCTGCGCGCGGGCTGCTGCGCCAGCTCGGCTGGCGCACCGCCGTGACCGGGGTCGGCGCCACCATCCTCGCGGGATCGATGGCCACCACCGGCTGGCTCGACCAGGCGGTCGGCGCCAACGGGAGGATCGAGCGCTTCCCGCTGGCCATCCCGGTCGGCATCGCGACCGCGCTCGTCCTCGAGAGCCTCCGGCAGCGGGAGACCCCGGCCGAGCACTACTCCGACCCGGCGAAGTCGAGCCCGATCCTCGGGCTCGCCGCGGGCGCCGGCGTGGTGCTCACCCTCGCGGGCCTCACCGTCGGCGAGGCGCGTCTCGCGCGCGAGCTCGGCACCGTCGGCAGCCGGGTGCTGCCCGGCTCGGAGACCACGTGGCGCCGGGTCGGCCACCTGATCGCGCTGGGCGCAGTCACCGCAGGCACGAACCAGCTGTGGAAGCGCGCGATGCACGGCATCGAGGCGGGCACGTCGACGTACGACGAGGGCATGGACGAGTCGGCGTCGGGCCTGTGGACCTCGCCCTACCAGTCGGGCGACCCGGCGAGCTATGTCACCTGGGACTCGATGGGCCGCGAGGGTCGCCGCCACGTCGTGACCTGGGTGCGTCCGGAGAAGCTGGTCGACAAGCCGGCCGAGCTCAAGGGGGTCGAGCGCCCCGAGCTCTCGATCAGGACGGTGATGGACGTCGACGCGAAGGCGACGCCGGTCGCGATCTTCGTCGGCCTCGACAGCGCGCCGACCGCCACCGAGCGCGTCGAGCTCGCGCTCAAGGAGATGGACCGCACCGACGCCTGGTCGCGCGAGCTGATCATGCTCACCTCGCCGACCGGGACCGGCTACGTCAACTACGTCGCCATCGCGTGCGCGCAGTACATGACGCTCGGCAACATGGCGTCGGTGACGCTGCAGTACTCCAAGCGCCCGTCGCCCCTCTCGCTCGGCAAGGTCGGGCAGGCGAAGGAGCAGAACCGCCTGCTGTGGCTGAAGATCCTCGAGCGGATCCGCCTCATGGCACCGGAGGACCGGCCGAAGGTCGTCATCTTCGGCGAGTCGCTCGGCGCCCACACGAGCCAGGCCGCGTTCGAGGGCTGGGGCACGCTCGGCCCGCAGGCGCTCGGCATCGACCGCGCGCTGTGGATCGGTACGCCGGAGAGCTCGAAGTGGCGCCACGAGCTCGTCGGTCGGGAGCGCCCCGACGTCGACAAGAGCCGCGTGGCGATCGTCAACGACTACGAGGAGTTCCTCGCGCTCGGCTACGACGCCAAGGAGCACGCGCACTACGTCCTCCTCAGCCACGACAACGACGGCGTCACGAAGTTCGGCGCGAGCCTGATCAACCGTCGTCCCGACTGGCTCGGCCCGGACCGCCCGAAGGTCGAGGAGGTCCCCGGCCGCTCGCCGCGCGGCATCGCCGCGTCGATGCGCTGGCGCCCGGTGACGACGTTCTTCCAGCTCCTCGTCGACATGAAGAACGCCCAGCTCCCCGGCTCGTACAAGGCGTGGGCGCACGACTACCGCACCGACCTCCCGGAGTTCATCCGCGACGTCTACGACCTCGACTGCACCGACGAGCAGCTCGAGGCCATCAAGATCGCCTGCCAGCAGCGCGAAGAGTTCCGCGAGGCCGTCTTCGACTAAGCCGAAGGTCTTCACTGAACGTGGCCTTCGTTGCTCAGAGCGCAACACACCCGGCCTTCATGATGAAGGGCCCCCACGTTGCGCTCTTGGCAACGAGGGGGCCCTTCATCGCGTTCTGTGGGCGCCGTCGGGCTACCTCACGACGATGCTCAGGTCCGTGACGGCCTGACCGGCCTTCGTCCTGATCGGGACGGCCTTCGCGCGGTCGGCCGTACCCGTCCTCGTGCCGTTCCAGTAGCGCGTGCCCGAGGGCGTGTCCCAGCGCAGCCGGATCGTCGTCGTCGGCAGGTGGCCGAGGTGGAACTCGGTCCCGGGATAGTCCTCGCCGTAGGAGATCGGGTAGCCGGTGGCGAAGTCGTCGGCCCAGACGAAGCCGGTGATCGCGTTGCCCGCGGTGTCGACCGCCGTGCCCGACAGCGTCCCCTCCGGGGAGAGCGCGACGTCGATGTTCTTCGTCGTGCGCCCCAGACGGGTGGGGATCGCCTCGGCGTTGGTGTGGTTGGTGCCGTCGTACCAGGCGATCGCGTAGTTCACCGGCGTCGGCGTGTAGCCCGCAGTGACGAACTGGATCTTCACGCTGCCGTTGTCGAGGCCCCGGATGCGGTAGCGCCCGTGCGCGTCGGTGCAGGAGTCGAGGAGCTGGCGGGTGCCGTCCTCCTGGCTGAGCGCGCCGAAGCGGCCGGTCGACGCGCAGATGCCCTCGACCGGCTGGCCCGTCCTCCTGTCGGTCACCCGACCGGTGATCACGCCGCCGACGGGCAGCGAGATGGCCGACGCCGTCACGGTCTGGCCGGAGGCGACGGTCACGAGCGTGGCCTTCGCCTGGGTCACGGCGTTGCCCGACCAGCGGCCGACGTAGTCGAGGTTCGACGGGTCGACGCGCAGTGAGTACGTGCCCGGACGCAGGCCGTTGACCGTGATCGTGTCCGACGAGATGTCGGAGCAGCCGTTGTTGCCCCACGTGTCGGTACGCCCCACGAGGGCGACGACGCAGGTGTTGCCGTCGATCGCGACCCCCGTGTCGGCGCCGTCGACCTTCACCGCGATGTGGCCGGCGACCGGCATCGCGACGGTGCCGAGATCACCGCTGCCGGTCGCGGGGATGGTGACGGGAGTGGCGGCCGCGCGCGTGCCGTCGCCGCCGATCCAGGTGTCGGCGTAGGTGCCGTCGTAGTCGAGGAGCTCGACGAGGTAGGAGCCGGGCGGCTCGATGCCCGTGGTGACGCCGTCGGTCGTGGTGCAGGAGTCGCCGTACGGGCCGGCATCGGGGTTGTCCGCGGGGAAGAAGCGCGGGCAGAGCGAGATCGGCGTGCCGTCGGAGGCGACGACCGTCACGGAGTAGTTCGGCGGCACGGTGACCGAGGAGAGCACGTCGTAGACGAAGCTGCCGCCGCCGTCGGGTACGCCGTAGACGCGTGCGCTGTCGAGGCTGACGAGGTCGTCGGCGTATCCCTCGATCGGGCCGGTGTAGTGCACGACGTAGTCGGCGGCGGGCGCCGTGTCGATGGACCAGTTGCCGTAGGCGTCGGTCGCGGTGCTCAGCCCGGTGGCGGCGCCGGTGACCGGCTCCTCGAGGCTGACGGTGACGCCGGCCTGGCCGATGTAGTTCGAGCTGTAGATCAGGCCGGAGATCGAGCCGGTGCCGGCGGCGGAGGCCGGGGCCGAGCCGGCCGCGACGCCGGCGAGGGCCAGCACCCCCGCGGCGACGAGCGAGACGAGACGTGGCACGCGCATGTGGTTCCCCCCGTGGTGCGCCCGCCCCCTGCGTGCGCTGGCGGGACCGTATCAACCGATCGCGCCGCCCACGGCGCCCCTCCGTCGTGTCCGGTCGGCCGAACGGGTGAAGGAGCCGCCAGGACGTGCCGATACGAACCGTGGACACCCGCGCCGTCAGCCGCGGGTCGGTCGACGGGGGAACTCGATGAGCCACGGCATGCCCGAGCACGACCGCAGCGCGGCCCAGGCGTTCACGCCGCCCGCGCAGACGGCAGGGTCGGGCGGCTACACGCCGCAGCCGGGCTGGTACCCGGACCCGCGCGACGCCTCGCGCGTCCGTTTCTGGGACGGGCAGGGCTGGACCCTCGACTCCTTCCCCGCTCCGGCGGCGCACGCGGAGGCGCCGTACGCACCCTCGGCGTCGCCCTTCGGGGGACACGCCGAGTCCGGGAGCGTCTCCGGCGGGTCCATCGCCGGCGGCTACGTCCCCGGTTACGTCCCCGGCGCGGCGCTGGGCCAGCAGCGGCAGCCGGAGCGCGACGCGGCTCACGGCCCGCGCAGCGTCGGCCCGATCGGCGCGGTCGTCGCGGCCTTCACGCGGGTGCTGGACTACGGCGGTCGCTCGTCACGCAGCGAGTACTGGTGGATGGCACTCGCCTGGGGACTCATCCAGTTCGGGATCGTGTTCGCGATCGCGGGGTGGTCGGTGTCGACCGCCAGGGCAGCAGGGAGTAGGACCCCGACGGACACCACGGGGCTGGAGCTCGTGCTCTACGCCGTGACGATCGTCGTCAGCCTGCCACTGCTCATCCGCCGACTTCACGACACGGGTCGCTCCGGATGGTGGTGCCTCCTGGCCCTGATCCCGTTCGGAGGGCTCGTCCTCCTGGTCTTCACCGTCCAGGCGTCGCAGCACGGCCGCAACCAGTACGGCCCCGGACCCGCCTAGCCGGGACGGGGCGCTACCAGGACGGGGACGGTCGCGGCGCGGAGGAGGCGGAAGGTCATGTCGCCGAGGAGGACTCGGCGTACCGGGCCGAGGGTGCTCGAGCCGCACACGAGCAGGTCCTCGCGGTGCCAGATCATCTCGGCGAGCGCGGCGTCGACGCTGTCGCCGACGAGGACGTGCGTCTCCGTCGTACGCCGGATGTCGGCCTGCGCTGCCGCGAGGGCGTCGGCGGCCTGAGCGCGCAGGACGTGCAGCACCTCGAGCTCGGCGTCGACGCCGAGCTGCGTCGTGTAGATCGACGTGGCACGGCGTACGACGCAGACCAGGACGACCTCGACCGCGGGCAGCAGGTCGAGCGCGGCGGTCAGCCGTCCCGGGCGGTAGTCCATGTCGATCGCGACGACGAGCCGCTCGATGCGGTCGGGCGCGGTGTCGGCGTAGCCCATCGGGGCGATCGCGACGGGCACGTGGCTGCCGTGCAGGAGCTGCTCGGACGTCGAGCCGCCCTGGATGCGGCCGGTCGTGCCGCCCGGTGCCGAGCCGATCACGATGACGCTCGACCCGCGGCGCTGCGCGAGCTCGTCGAGGCCTGTGCCGCTCTGGCGGTGCATGCCGATGTCGGTGCGCGCGCCGAGGTCCTCGAAGTCCCCGGCGTCGGTGGCGATCGCGGCCGCGACCGTCTCGCGCGAGCTCTGCTCGAGGTAGGAGTCCCACTCGGCGTCGACGCGACCGGATCCCGGTGCGCGCCAGGGCTCGGGACGCACGTGCGCGACGACCGGGACGGCGTCGAGCGTGCGCGCCAGCGCGATGCCGAGAGCGGCCGCGTCGCGACTGCCCTCGTCCGTCGTCGCGCCGACGAGGATCTCGGTCATCCGACCTCCCGGAGGTGCGCGAGCGGGGGACGTGCGACGGGCTCGCGGACTACGTTAGCCAGCGAGCCGATCACCGGAGACGGGTTCGAGGAGGCCACGGTGTCCGAGTCCGTGATGAGCGGTCTGTTCCGCACCAAGTCCGTCGACGACATCGTGGCCGCAGCCGATCACGCCGAGGCCGGCGGCGGCCAGCTCAAGCGCACGATGGGCCTGCTCGCGCTGACGATGTTCTCGGTCGGCTCGATCGTCGGCACCGGCATCTTCGTGATCCTCGGCGAGGCCGTGCCGAAGGCCGGTCCCGCCGTCCTCGTGTCCTTCATCCTCGCCGCGATCACGTGCGCGTTCTCGGCGCTGTCCTACGCCGAGCTCGCCGGCACGATCCCCGTCTCGGGGTCGTCGTACTCCTACACCTACGCCACCCTCGGCGAGCTCGTCGCGTGGGTGTGCGGCTGGTGCCTGATGCTGGAGTACGGCGTGTCCGTCGCGGCCGTCGCCGTGGGGTGGGGGCAGTACCTCAACGAGTTCCTGCACACGTTCGGCATCTCGATCCCCGCGGCCTTCGCGAACCCGCCCGGCCAGGACGGCGGCGTGTTCAACATCCCCGCGATCCTCGTCGTGGTGCTGTGCGGGCTCCTGCTGCTGCGCGGGGCGAGCGAGTCGGCGACGGCGAACACGATCATGGTGTTCCTGAAGATCGGCATCCTCGCGTTCTTCTGCATCGTCGCGTTCACGGCGTTCGACGGCTCGAACTTCGCGCCGTTCGCGCCGCTCGGCATCGTGGGGATCCAGGCCGCGGCGTCGCAGGTCTTCTTCTCCTACATCGGGTTCGACGCGGCATCGACCGCGGGTGAGGAGGCGAAGAACCCGCGGCGCGACCTGCCGATCGCGATCATCCTGAGCCTCGTCATCGTGACGGTGATCTACGTGCTCGTGACGCTCGCCGCGCTCGGCGCGAGGTCCGGGCAGGTCGAGACGGTCGACGGCGTGCAGACCTACGTGTGGGGCGACGGCAACGGCGACGCGATCCTCGCCTCGATCGTCGCCGACGTGACGGGGACGGCGTGGGCACCCGCGCTGATCTCCCTCGGCGCGGTGATCTCGATCTTCTCCGTCGTGCTCACCGTGATGTACGGCCAGACGCGCATCCTGTTCGCGATGGGCCGCGACGGCCTGCTGCCGCGCATCTTCACCCGCGTGAACCCGCGCACCCAGACGCCGTCGGCCAACACGATCATCGTGACGGTCGTGATCTCGCTGATGGCCGGCTTCGTGCCGCTCGGCCAGCTCGCCGAGGCGACGAGCATCGGCACGCTGTTCGCGTTCCTCCTCGTCAACGTCGGCGTGATGGTGCTACGCCGATCCCGCCCGGATCTCCAGCGGTCCTTCCGCACGCCGCTGTTCCCGATCACGCCCATCCTCGGCATGATCTTCTGCGGCTACCTCCTCCTCGGCCTCGCCGGCGTGACCTGGCTCGTCTTCGGAGCCTGGATGCTCGTCGGCCTGACCGTCTACGCCCTCTACGGCTACAAGCGCAGCCTCCTCCGCCACCCCGAAGCCCAGCAGTGGCGGTAGCCACTGAAGGTGGCCTTCGTTGCTAAGAGCGCAACAAACCCGGCCTTCATCCCGAGATCCATCCCCGGGCCCGCGGCGTGTCGCCGCGCGCGCCCGACTCACACGAGCGAGACCACGCGGTTCTCCGCGGCGCTGACCGCGATCGCGTCGAGGACCACGAGTACGCCGAGGGCCTCGTACGGGTCGACCGGCAGCGGCCCCTCGCCGCGCACCGCACGGGCGAACGCCGGGTAGAACGTGTCCCACCGCCCGCGCTCGGACGGCACGACCGTGAGCTCCGCGCCGCGAGCCAGATGGCCCCACGCGGCCTCGGGCTCCACGCCCCACGAGTCGCCCGCGGACGCCGGCGTAGCACCGGACCGCAGCGCGTCCTCCTGGCCGTCGACGCCGCCGACGACGTACGCACCCTCGGTCCCCAGCACGCGGAAGCGCCGCGAGACGTCGCCGCTCATCGTGTTGGCGAACAGCTGCGCGCTCGTGCCGTCGACGTGCGTGACCAGCACGCAGACGTCGTCCTCCGCGATGCTCGCGGCGCGACGTACCCCGATCTCCGCATAGACCGACGCGACCGGGCCGAAGAGCTGCATCGTCTGGTCCAGCAGGTGCGTGATCAGGTCGAGGCGCACACCGCCGCCCAGCTCCGGCGGCAGCTCCGCGCGCCACCACGCCCGCGGCGCACCCGGCGCCCAGCGCTCGAACCGCGACTCGAACCGGTACACGTCGCCGAGCGCACCCTCGGCGAGCAGCCTCTTGATCGTGAGGAAGTCGGAGTCCCACCGCCGGTTCTGGTACGCCGTCAGCAGCAGCCCCCGCTCCAGCGCCCGCGCGATGCTCGCGGCCGCGTGCGCCGCGTCGATCGCGAGCGGCTTGTCGCACACCACGTGCAGCCCGAGGTCGAGCGCGGCGTCGGTGAGCTCCGAGTGTGTCCCCGTCGTCGACGAGATCGCGACCGCCTCGGCCCCGGCGTCGACCAGCGCCTCGAGGTCGTCGAGCGCGGCGACGCCCGGGTGGTCCTCGGCGAGCTGCGCACGCCGGTCGGCGTTCGTCGTGACCACCCCGACGAGCGCGCACTCGGCCGCCGATGCGATGAGCGGCGCGTGGAACGCCCGCCCGCCGAGGCCGTAGCCGACGACTCCGATGCGTACGGGCTCGCTCACAGGTCCTCCAGGACTACGCCGCTCCGCAGCCGCCCCGGCCGCGGACCCCCACTCTGCCGTGCCCGAGCCACGCCGACCCCACGTTCGTCCCGGGCGGACGACCGGATCGCCCGTCGCTGACCTCCGGCCGTTCGTCGGGAGCCCGGACCGGGCGTCCGCTTCCGGGTTCAGGTCACTCCCGGAGGTCCGGTATCCTGTCCGCGCCGGAAGCGGGGACGCGTGCGCCCCTGGCCCGGTGCTGGAGGCGTCGCCTAGTCCGGTCGATGGCGCCCGCCTGCTAAGCGGGTTGGGGTCTCAAAACCCCTCGCGAGTTCAAATCTCGCCGCCTCCGCCAGCACACCGAAAGGCGCCCCTTCGGGGGCGCCTTT
>Ga0302299_10000752_pt1 | contig 18609 bp, 18 predicted proteins | sample III_Fen_N3_4_FD_198795 | JGI IMG/M metagenome (GOLD analysis project Ga0302299, IMG submission 198795) | Peat permafrost microbial communities from Stordalen Mire near Abisko, Sweden - III_Fen_N3_4 | ecosystem: Environmental > Terrestrial > Soil > Wetlands > Permafrost | place: Sweden: Abisko... | reverse complement strand
CAGATGGCCTCCGGCGAATCCTGCTTCACGGTCTGGTTGTCCGTGGTGAGGGCGCCGATCGTCGTGCGGCCGGTCTGGTTGTAGTAGTCCCACTGGAAGTTCAGCGAGAGGTTGTCGTTCGGACCCGGCTGCCAGGTCAGCTTCGTGTTGAAGCGGGGGCTCACCTCGGTGTGCAGGGCGAGCGGCCCGGAGGGGTTGTCGCGCTGCTCGTAGCGCTGCGCGCTCACGAAGAAGAACAGCTTGTCCTTGATGATCGGGCCCGAGAGCTGGCCGGTGATGTCCAGGCGCTTGTTGATCACCGCCGGGTCCTTCAGCGAGGGGTTGGCCGTGATCTGCGAGGAGGACGTGTTGTCGCTCGAGAAGCTGCTCTTCGTCCAGTACGCGTCGAACAGGCCCGCGTAGCGGTTGCCGCCCGACTTGGTGAGCGTGTTGACGACGGCACCCGTGTAGGCGCCGTACTCGGCGGGCGCGCCCAGGCCGCCGACCTGCACCTCGTCGACGATGTTGTAGTTGAAGAAGGTCCAGGCGGAGCCGGACTCGGGGTCGCGCGTGTCGACGCCGTCGACCAGCAGCGCGTTGCCGTAGTCGGAGTTGCCGCCGTAGGCCGAGCCGTCGTTGATCCCGGGCAGGTAGTTGAGCAGCTCCGTGGCAGCGTTCGTGGGCCGCACCGGCAGGTTGAACAGCACGTCCTGGGACAGCGAGTTCTCGGTCGAGCTCGAGGAGACGTCTACGACCGGCGACTCGCCGACGACGTCCACGTTCTCGCTGATGCCGCCCACGGCGAGGGCGAGGTGCACGTCGCTGGCCTTGCCGATCGAGACGACCAGGTTGTCCTGGCGCTTGGGGCGGAAGCCCTGCAGCTCGGCCATGATCGAGTAGGTGCCGGGGTCGACGGCGGCGAAACGGTAGCTGCCGTCGGCGTCGCTGACCACGCTGCGCGAGCCGGTCTTGCCGGCGAGCGTGATCGTGACGCCGGGCAGCACGCCGCCCTGCGAGTCCTTGACGGTGCCGGAGACGGTGCCGGTGAGAGACTGCGCGGCGAGCGGGAGCGCGGCCGCGAGCAGGAGGAAGGCGATGGCGAGTGTCTTGCGCATGTCGGGTTTCTCCTACCTGGCCGGCGACTTGACGCGGTCGCTGGACATGGAGTGGGCCATGTAGCCGAGTGTCCCGGCCATCAGCACGATCGCGATGACGCCCTTCGGACCGCTGAAGAACCGCTTCGAGCCAGGGGCCGTGGCGGCGGCGGGAGCGGGGGTGGCCTTTGCGGCCTGGGTCGCGGCCGGCATCGCTTCGACCTTCGCGACCGCGGCCGCGGCGATGGGTCCGCTGACGAGCGCAACCGTGGCCGTCTCTGCCGCGAGGGCCGGCGGGGCCGCGAGCGTTAGCCCGACGACGAGCGCCAGGGCTCCCCCGAGGAGCCTGGCGAGCTGCGAGTGGAGCCTCACTTCATTCCCTCCCGCCGACCCATGGGGTGCGGGGCCGGCTTCGACTGTTCAATGTCGTATGGACAAGATCGGAGACACTGCGTCACGGGCGCACCTGAGCAATCGATGTGCCATGTTGTCAACGGGCGTGAGGGGACCTCTCGCCTTGACGGCAAAGGCCTTGCCCCGATGGCGCCCGTCAGCACGCGGCGGACTATACAGGAATTCGATGAGGTGCGACGGCGGATTGGATCCGGAGTTTCGGGTCACCAATCCGCTGGATGGCACCCGCCGCTGATTGACCCCGCCCCGAGCGGTCGGGTAGCGTGTCGGTTCCCGTGTCGAAGACGCCCCGTGGATGGCTCGTCGTCTCGCTCGTGGCACTCGTCGCCACGGCAGCCGGGGCGCTTGTATTCCTGCGCGCGGCACGTCCGAAGACCGACGCGGACGCCCGGCGCATCCTGCAGTCGCGCCGCCCGGCCCCGGGCGAGCTCAACGTGGTGGTGGTCACGCTCGACACGACGCGGGCCGACCGGCTGGGCTGTTACGGCTTCCCCGGGATCGCGACGCCCACGATCGACGCGATCGCGGCCGACGGGACGGTCTTCGAGCAGGCCGCTTCCACGGCGCCGATGACGCTGCCCTCCCACAGCTCGATCTTCACGGGCCTCGTGCCGCCGCGGCACGGCGTGCGCGACAACGGCGGCTTCTTCCTCGAGCCGGGACAGACGACGCTCGCGGAGCGGCTGAAGCAGGCGGGCTACGTCACCGGCGCCTTCGTGGGCGCCTGGGTGCTCGATTCGCGCTGGGGGCTCGACCAGGGCTTCGATCTCTACGCCGACCGCTTCGACCTCTCGAAGTACAAGGTCGTCAACCTCGGCACGGTGCAGAAGAAGGGCGACGAGGTGATGGACGAGGCGCTCGCGTGGCTCGAGGGCGTCAAGGGGCGGCGCTTCTTCGCCTGGGTCCACCTGTACGACCCGCACACGCCCTACGAGCCACCGGAGCCGTTCGCGTCGCGCTACCCGGGCCAGCCTTACCTGGGCGAGATCGCGTACATGGATCAGGTCCTCGGCCGACTCGTGGCCTGGCTGAAGGCTGCGGGCGCCTGGGAGCGCACGCTGGTCGTGCTGGTCGGAGACCACGGCGAGAGCCTCGGCGAGCACGGCGAGGCCGCGCACACGTTCTTCGTCTACGACGCGACGCAGCACGTGCCGCTGATCGTGCGCACGCCCTGGGGCGACCGGGGCCGCAGCGCCGCCCAGGTCTCGACCGTGGACCTGATGCCGACCGTACTGGACCTGGTCGGCCTCGCACCCGAGGCCGGGATCGACGGCCGCTCGCTCGCGCGGCTGGTGCTGCATCCCGGCGGCGAGTGGCACGGGGTCGCCTACTCGGAGACGTACTTCCCGCGCTTCCACTTCGGCTGGCAGCACCTGCGGGCGCTGCGCGACGGCCAATGGAAGTACATCGAGGCGCCGACCCCCGAGCTGTACGACGTGCGCAAGGACCCCGGCGAGACGGCCAACGTCTACAAGGCCTACTCGCGCCGTGCCGAGGACCTGCGGCTCGCGCTCGAGAAGCTGGCGGGCAGCGGCGTGCAGGCGGCACCCGACCAGGAGAACCTCGACCCCGAGACGCTGCAGCGGCTGGCCGCGCTCGGCTACGTCGGCGGCGGGCCGCGGGTCGACCCGCGGGCGCTGCTGCCGGACCCCAAGGACAAGATCGGACTCGTGGGCCGCATGAGCCGCGCGCGCTCGCTCGCCAGGGACGAGAAGCTCGACGAGGCCATGGCGGCGATCCGCGCCGTGATCGCGGAGGACCCGGGCATCATCGACGCCCACACCAGCCTCGGCGGCTGGCTCCGCGAGACGAAGCGGCTGGACGAGGCGGTGTCCGCCTACAAGCGCGCGCTCGTGCTGGAGCCGGCCAACCAGATGGCGCTCGCGGCCCTGGCCGAGATCTACCGCCAGCAGGGCCGGCCGGAGGCGGCGATTGAAGGCTACCGCGCCGTGCTGAAGCTGCAGCCGCGCTCGCCCCAGATCTGGTACCAGCTCGCCACGCTGTACCTGGACCTCGGTCGCGAGAAGGAGGCCGCCGCCACGTTCCGCTCGGCGCTCGAGCAGAACCCGAAGATGGGTGCGGCCTACAACAGCCTGGCCGCGCTCGCCTTCGGCCGCGGAGACGTGGCCGAGGCCGAGCGGCTGGTGCGGCGCGGGCTCGAGCTCGAGCAGGACCTGCGCTCGAGCCGCTTCAACCTCGGCCGCGTGCTCGAGGCGCGCGGCGACGCGAAGGGCGCCGAGCGCCTCTACCGCGAGGAGCTCGAGCGCTTCGCCGACAACGGCCGCGCCCGCTTCAACCTCGCGCAGCTGCTGCGCGAGCGCGGCGATCGCCGCGGCTACGTCGACGAGCTGCGCACCGCCACGGAGAAGGCGCCGGACTTCTCGCCAGCGTTCTTCTTCCTGGCCCGCGAGGAGCTGTCGGCCGGCCGGCTCGAGGCCGCAGCCGGGCTCGCCCGGCGTGGCCTGGAGAAGGACGAGCGCTCGGCGCTTGCACCGCTCGGCCACTACGTGCTCGCCGACGTCTACACGCGCCAGGGCCGCGCCGCCGAGGCCCGGGCCGAAGTCGAAGAGGCACGCCGGCTGGACGCCGCACGGCGCCGGTCCGCCGCGGCCGTGCCCGAGGATTGAGCGGCCCGCGTTGAGAAGGCTCGCCCTGGCCGCGCTCGTCCTCGCCGCGTGCGCCGCCGCCGCCTGGTTCCTGCTGCCGCGAAGCAGGGAGCTGCCCGCGGGGGCGGTGGGCGCGCTCGCCTACGTGAGCGACCGCGAGGGCATCCCCGCCATCTACTGGCGCCGCCTGCCGAGGGAGCGCGAACGGCGCCTGACCTTCGGCAGCGAGCCCGTCGCCGACCCGGCAATCTCGCCCGACGGCACACGCGTCGCGTTCTCGATGAACGGCCACATCGGGGTTGCCGCCGCCGCCAGCGGCGAGTCGACGATCCTCACGCTCGCAGTCGACTGGAAGGACGCGCAGCCGGCCTGGCTCCCCGACGGGCGTCGGCTGGTCGTCTCCTCGCGGCGGCGCGTGGGCGAGCCGGCGGGGCTGCACCTGCTCGAGCCGCAGGCCGACGGCACGCTCGTGCGCACCCCGCTGACGCGCCCACGCGCGAGCGACGACGCGAGCCCGTCGCCGAGTCCCGACGGGACCTGGGTGCTCTTCGTGCGTGAGGAGCACCTGATGCGGGTCGATCTCGCCGACGGCCGCGTGCGCCGCCTGACCGGCGGCTTCAAGCGCGAGCGCACCCCGCGCTTCTTGCCGGACGGCCGCATCGTGTGCGCGTGGAGCGAGGGCAAGCGCCACGGGATCGACCGTCTGGACGCCGAGGTCCGCGCGCGGGAAACGCTGACCGAGGGCGGGCGCTTCTACCGCTCGCTCGCACCTTCGCCGGACGGACGCTTCCTGGTGGCGACGCTCGCCTACGACATGGGCCTGCACCCGCTGGCGGCGCTGTTCGGCGGCGAGCGGGAGAGCCTGCTGCTGCTCGACGCGTCGGGGCGCGAGCTGGCCGAGTTGGCGGCCTCTGCGCGCCACGCCAGCTACTCGGCGGACTGGGGCCGCTGAGCCCGGCCGGCGGGGCCTCCCCGCGCAGCGGCGGGGTATGATCCTTGGACGGAGGCCACGTTCATGGCGGTCTGCCCCGAGTGCGAAGCGGACGTCGAGATCGACGAGTTCGACGTGGACAAGGGCGAGATCATCAGCTGCCCCGAGTGCGGCGTGGAGCTGGAGGTCGTCGGACTCGCACCCCTGGAGCTGGACCTGGCCCCGCAGGACGAAGAGGAGTGGCAGGAGTGACACCGGATCCCGGGCTCGAACAGCGCAAGGCGGTCCTCGAGGGCGTGCTGCAAGGCATGGGCTCGCTGGTCGTGGCCTACTCCGGCGGCGTCGACAGCGCACTGCTCGCGCTCGCCGCCCACCGGGCGCTCGGCGACCGCGCGCTCGCGGTGACGGCGGACTCCGAGTCGCTCTCGGCCGACCAGCGCGCGCTCGCGCTCGAGGTGGCGCGCCGCTTCGGCTTCGCGCACCGCCTGCTCGCGACGCGCGAGCTCGACAACCCGCTCTACGCCCGCAACGAGGCGGACCGCTGCTACCACTGCAAGTCGGAGCTGTTCCGCGCGCTCGTGCCGCTGGCGGCGGCCGAGGGCTTCGCGCACGTGGCCTACGGCCTGATCGTCGACGACCTCTCCGACTACCGGCCCGGCCAGCGCGCGGCCACGGAGGCGGGCGTGCGCGCGCCGCTCGCCGAGGCGGGGCTTGGTAAGGCAGACGTGCGCGCGCTCTCGCGCGAGCTGGGCCTGCCGACCGCGGAGCTGCCGGCTTCTCCCTGCCTCGCCTCGCGCCTGCCCTACGGCACGCCAGTCAGCGCCGGGGCGCTCGCGCGGGTCGACCACGCCGAGCGCGCGCTGCGCGCCCTGGGCTTCCGCGAGCTGCGCGTGCGCCACCTGGGCGACGCCGCGCGCATCGAGATCGCGCGCGAGGAGCTGGGCGAGCTCGAGCGGCCCGGCGTGCGCGAGGCGGTGATCGCCGCCGTGCGCTCGGCCGGCTATGCCGAGGCCGCGATCGACCCCCAGGGCTACCGGCGCGGCCGGCTGAACGAGGCCCTGCGGGTGGTGCAAACGAACACCTGATTTGCCGGCGTTTCGGGTATAGGATCAAGGACGGGTCGCCCTTCCCCGCGGACCCTGGAGGCGAACACATGTTTGGTCTCGGCGTTCCCGAGCTGCTTCTGATTCTGGTCATCGTGGTCCTCATCTTCGGAGCCGGCCGCCTGCCCCAGCTCGGCAAGGGGATCGGCGAGGGCATCCGCAATTTCAAGGACTCGCTGCACAGCGGCGAGGCGGGCGACGACGAAAAGAAGAGCTAGCGCGTCCGGCGGGACGCATTGCCCCACATCCAGAGCGGAGTGCAAACGATGAAGAAGCCAGTCCTGATCCTGCTGACCCTGGCGCTCGTCTCCTCGCTGTCGGCCTGCGGCAAGAAGCCTCCGGTCGCTCCGCCGCCGCCACCGCCGCCGGTCGCCCCCGAGGCCCCGCCCCCCGCGCCGCCTCCCGCACCGCGACCCGAGGTCGCGCCGCAGGTCGACGAGTACGCGCGGATCAAGAGCATGACCGCCGAGGAGATCGAGAAGCTCGGCCTGCTCGGCGACGTCCACTTCGACTACGACAAGGCCGACATCCGCGAGTCCGAGCGCGCGACGCTCTCGAAGAACGCCGAGGTCCTGAAGAAGTACGACTTCCTGCGTGTGACGGTCGAGGGGCACTGCGACGAGCGCGGCACCGTCGAGTACAACCTGGCGCTCGGCGAGCGCCGCTCCAAGGCCGCGCTCGACTACCTCGTCTCGCTCGGCGTGCCGGCCGAACGGTTGAAGGGCGTCTCCTACGGCAAGGAGATGCAGCTGTGCACCGATTCGAACGAGACGTGCTGGCAGAAGAACCGGCGCGCGAAGTCGACGGTCACGGGCAAGACCAGGTAGCCCGCCGCCCGCGCGGCGTTCCCGCCGGGGTCGCACGCAAGCGGCCCCGGCGTTTTGTTGACACCCCTGGGCCTTTGCCGTCTAATCGCCGCTCCTGAGGGCTGTCCTGCGCTCGAGGCGCGTGCATGGCTGAGCCGACCGAACCCGACAAACCCGTCGTCAAGGACCTGACCGGGAAGATCGGCAAGTACGAGATCGTGCGGCCGCTCGGCAAGGGGGCGATGGGCCAGGTCTACCTCGCCCACGACACGGTCCTCGAGCGCGACGTGGCCCTCAAGGTCATGGTCGCGCAGATCGCCGACGACCCCGAGCTGAAGCAGCGCTTCGAGCGCGAGGCGCGGGCGGTCGCGAAGATGACGCATCCGAACGTGGTGATGGTCTTCGACCTCGGCAGCCACACGGACGGCTCTCCCTACATCGCGATGGAGCTGCTGAAGGGCCAGGACCTCCAGAAGGCGGTGCGGATGCCACCGCCGCTGCCGCTCGAGCGCAAGGTCGCGATCATCGTGCAGGTGCTGGCCGGCCTCGCCCACGCGCACCAGGCGGGCATCGTGCACCGCGACATCAAGCCCGCGAACATCTTCATCCAGGAAGACGGCTCGGTGAAGATCATGGACTTCGGGGTGGCGCGCCTCACCACCGCCTCGATGACCGGCACCGGCAACATCGTCGGCACCGCCGACTACATGTCGCCCGAGCAGGTCCAGGGCAAGAAGGTGGACGGGAGGAGCGACCTGTTCAGCGTCGGCTGCATGCTGTTCGAGCTCGCCGCCGGCCGCCGGCCCTTCCACTCCGACAACCTGATGGCGATCTTCTACAAGATCACCCACGAAGAGGCGAACTTCGACCTGATCCCGCAGGGCGCGGACTACGACGCCCTGCTGCCGCTCCTGAAGAAGGCGCTCGCGAAGGACATCGACCAGCGCTACCAGACGGCCTACCAGTTCGCCGTGGACCTGCGCGAGTGGCTACGCGCGCACTCGACGACCGCGTCGACGCAGAACGTGCTCGAGCAGCTCGTCGACCTCGAGGCGCCGACGCACGCGCCGCTGGCGACGACCGACGCACCCGGCGTGTCGTTCTCGCCCACGGGCGTCGCCGGCGCGACGGTCGAGCTCGGCCGGGGCAGCAGCGCGGCCCCGCGCCGCCCGACGCTCGCGCCGACACGCACCGGCGGGCGCACGGTCGTCGACCCGGCCGCCGGGGGCACCGTGCGCCCCGGGCCGACGCGGGTGATGCCGTCGCCGGCGCGGCCCTCGCCGCGGCCGCAGCCGGCGCCGAAGGCGAGCCTACTGCCGATCGTCGCCATCGGCCTCGCGCTGGTGGCGGTTGGCATCGCCGTCTGGCTCGTGCTGCGCGGGCAACAGGCGGTGACGTCGCCGCCGGTCACCCAGGCTGCCGCGCCGACGCCGACGCCGACGCCGGCGCCCGCGACGCCCCTGCCGCCGCCGGTGACCGCCGCGCCCGCACCGACCTTCGCCGAGCCCGCGGGCAAGGCCGCCGTCTCCCTGCGCGCGGCGCGCTCGGCCTTCGCGGCGGGCGACTTCGAGCGCGCGGTCGCCTCCGCCCAGCAGGCCGTGCGCGAGGACGCCTCGAACACGACCGCGGCCGAGATCCTGACCAAGGCGCTGGCCGGCCAGAAGGCGGCCGTGCGCGTGCGCGCGGCCGAAGCGGCGCTCGCCCGCAACGACCTCTCCGCCGCCGAGGGCGAGGCCACGGCCGCCCTGCAGGCGGCCCCCTGGTACGGGCCGGCCGCGCAGCTCGGCTCCCGCATCGAGGCGGCGCGCGCGCAGGCGCAGCGCGAGGGCGAGGCGAAGGCGTTGCAGGCGAGGGCCGCGCAGGTCAACGCGGCCCTCAACCAGGCCGCGGCCTCGCTGCAGGCGAAGCAGTACGATGCGGCGATCGCCGCCTACGAACAGGCCCTGCTCCTCGACCCGAACAACGTCGCCGCGCAGACCGGCAGGCAGGCGGCGATCGGCTCCAAGTCGATGGTCGAGGCCGCCGCCTCGGGGTCGCGGTCGGTCGCCCCTGCGCACGCGTTCGTCGAGGGCCGCACCGACAAGAAGGGCGCCGAGGGCGCCTCCGGCCTGGTCGGCTTCGAGGACTCGGCCGGCGTCCCCGTCAAGAAGGGCACGCAGGCCGCGGAGCTGCCCGGCTCCATCCGATTCGAGGCGAACCCGGCCTCGCCGAAGGCGGGCGAGCGCTACAAGGTCTCGGTCTTCTTCGTGAACGAGGGCCAGCAGCCGATCCAGCTCTCGGCCATGAGCGTCGCCACCACGGTCGACGGCAAGCGCCAGTCCGGCTCGCTGCCGCCGATGGCCACCACCGCCGCTCCCGGCGCCCGCTCGCTGGTGTTCCAGACGCCCGGCGACCAGCTGTGGAAGGAGGGCACCACGGCCTGGACGATGGAGCTGACCCTGCGCACGCCCAAGGGCGAGACGTACCGCAACACGCTGACGTGGAAGTAGTCGGCGCCTCCCTATAAGATCGGACGACCGGAGGCCCCATGTTTCGTCAGCTCGCGCCGGCGCTCGTGCTCGTGCTGCTGCCGGCGGTCGTCCGTGCCGACGACCCGCCCGCCGTCGAGCACCAGCCGGCGCTGTGCACCGTTCCCGAGAAGGCGTTGTCGCTGTGCGCCGCGATCAGCGACGACGGCACCGTTGCGACCGCCCGTCTCTACTTCCGCCGACTGGGCGAGGACTTCTACGCATTCGTGAACATGGTCTTCACCGGCGTCAGCTACTGCGGCACGGTGCCCGGGCCGCGCGAGCGCACGAAGGCGATCGAGTACTACGTGCAGGCCGTCGACGAGGCCTACCAGCCCACGCGTACGAGCACCTACCGCCTGCCGGTGCAGCCCGAGGGCGTCTGCGAGTTTCCGCCGCTCGAGAAGGACGCGGCGAAGGCGGGGGCGATCAAGGTCTTCGCGACGAACCGCAAGCAGGGAAGGAAGCTCGACGACGGCTTCGCCGCGGGCGGCGTCACGTTTGTCCCCGTCGCCCAGTAGCGTCGTCGCGGTCCTCGCGCTGCTCGCCGTGCCCGCGCCGGCAGCGGCCGAGCTCGACGTCTCCGGCTCGGTCGTGAAGGTGGCGCCCCGGCTCGAGGTGCGCGTGGTCGTCACGAACCGCGGTGACAAGCCCGCGGCGCCGCTGGACGTGACCGGGGAGCTGCTGGGGCAGCAGCAGGCCGCCCGGCTCGCCGAGGGCGTCCTGCCCGGCGCCGAGGGCGCCGTGGTGCTGGGCTTCGACGTGGCGGCCGCCCCGCCCGGCGTCCACGCCCTGACGCTGCTGCTGGAGCACCCCGTCGAGGGCGCTCCCGACGCGGCCGGCAACCCGCCGCTGGCCAGCCAGCGGGCGTGGCTGCTGCTCGCGCTCGGCGCGAACGCGGACCCTCCGGCCCGCATCGAGGCGCTGCCAGCGACGATCGACGTGCGCGGTACCGTCGAGGTCACGCTCGAGAGCGCGGACGGCCGGCCGCGCCGCGTGCGCCTGCGCGCGCTGGCCGCGCGCGGGCTGCGCGTCGAGGGCGAACCGGCGGATCTCGAGCTGCCTGCCCGGGGCACGGTGAAGGCGAGCGTCACGCTCGTGCGCGCGGGCGCCGCGCGCGGCACGCGCCACGCGATCCTGCTGCTGGCCGAGGCGAACGACGGCGGCCTGGCGCGCGCCTGCGTGGCGACCGCGGTCGTGGAGGTGGCGCCCGACCCGTCGCTGCTGCCCCGGCTGCGCGTGCCGCTGGCCGTGCTGGGCGGCCTGCTGCTGGCGGTAGCGCTCGGCCGCGAGGCGTGGCGACGGTGGCGGCCGACGGACGCCGCTTGACACGTTCTCCGACCCCAAAATATGGTGTAAGCCGGATGGAGAAGCCCAAGGACTACTACCAGCTTCTCGGCGTGCCCCGGGATGCCAGCACGACCACGATCAAGCGCGCCTTCCGGCGCCTGGCGCGGCGCTACGCCCCGGCGCACACGGACGCCGTGCAGCCGGCGCTCGACGAACTGCAGGCAGCCTACGAGACGCTGACCGACGCCGAGCGCCGGCGCCGCTACGACGACGGACTCGGCGACGAGCGCGTAGCGCTTGCCGACTGGTCGCTCGTGCGCCACCCCGCCGCCGGCGACCTGCGGCGGCCGTTCACGCCGGCGAGCCTCGCGGCCGAGGTCGTGCTCGACCCGGCGGACGCGGCGCGCGGGACGGTGTTGAGCCTCGACGTGCCGGTGACGGCGACGTGCCTCTCGTGCGAGGGGACCGGAGGCCAGCTGTTCGACTGCGGGCGTTGCGGGGGCGAGGGCAAGGTCGGCCGCCGGCTGCCGGTGCCGGTGCAGGTTGTGCCTGGCACGCGCGACGGAGCCGTCTATGAGGTGCGCACCGACGACCTCGCCGTGCCGTCGATCCTGCTGACGGTACACCTGCGGCGCGCCTGAGGCTGCTCGGCCGCGGCGTTGGCCGCATGCGGTGTTGGCCGCATAATGGGCGGGCACGATGAACGCCGACGACATCCGCAGCATGGTGGCGGACTCTCTCGCGCTCAAGCAGCGCTTCTTCGGCGAGAACGCTGCGCTGCTGCTCGACGTCGGACGGCGGATGGCCGAGAGCCTGAACGCCGGCGGGCGCCTGCTCGCGTTTGGCAACGGCGGCTCGGCGGCGGATGCGCAGCACTTCGTGGCCGAGCTGGTGGTGCGGCTCGACAGGGCGCGCCGGGCGCTGTCGGCGATCGCGCTCACCACCGATCCCTCTGTCGTGACGGCCGCCTCCAACGACCTCGGCTACGAGGCGGTGTTCCGGCGCCAGGTCGAGGCGCACGGGCGGCCGGGCGATTTCGCGCTCGGGATCAGCACCTCGGGCCGCTCCCCGAGCGTCGTCGAGGGGCTGCGCACGGCTCGCACGCTCGGCTTGCGCACCGTCGGCCTCACCGGCAACGGCGGCGCGACGGTCGCCGGCCTCGTCGACGACCTGATCGCCGTGCCGCACGCGGACACCCAGCGCATCCAGGAGGTGCACGGGATGGTGCTCCACGTCCTCGCGCAGGTCGTCGAGGAGGCCACGCAGGGCTGATGGCCGCGAGGCGGGGCCGTCGCGTCGCGCCCGCCCCACGCCGGGCAGCCGTCCCACTCTCGCTCGCCGGGGTCCGCACCTACCCGCTGGCCTCGCGGCGCAGCAAGGTGAGCGCCGCGCACGCCGCGCGTCCGCACCGCCGCGGCGGCTCGCTGGCCGATTTCCTCGAGGGGCTGCCGCGCGTGCTCGCGGCCGACACGCTGCGCGCGCTCGTGGCCGCCGTCGTGCGCGCCCGCGCGCGCCGGCGGCCCGTGTTGTGGGGCATGGGCGCGCACGTGATCAAGGTCGGCCTCTCGCCGCTGCTGATCGACCTGATGGAGCGCGGCTTCGTGACCGGCATCGCGCTGAACGGGGCGGGCATCGTCCACGACTTCGAGCTCGCGGTCGCGGGGCGGACCTCGGAGGACGTCGCCGCCGGGCTCGGCAGCGGCGCCTTCGGGATGGCGCGCGAGACCGGCGAGGAGGTCAACCGTGCGATCGTCGAGGGCGACCGCGACGGTCTCGGCCTCGGCGCCGCGCTGGGCCGCCACCTGTGCGCGCGCCGCCCGCGGCCCGCTCACCTCGACCAGAGCCTGCTGGCAGCGGCCTGGAGGCTTCGGCTTCCCGCGACGGTCCACGTCGCGATCGGCACCGACATCGTCCACGTGCACCCGGCCTGCGACCCCGCCGCGCTCGGGCGCACGACGCACCTGGACTTCCGGCTGTTCGCGGGCGAGGTCGCGCGCCTGCGCGACGGCGTCTACCTCAACGTGGGATCCGCCGTCGTGCTGCCCGAGGTGTTCCTGAAGGCGCTGACGCTCGCTCGCAACCTCGGCCACCGCGTCGAGCGCCTGACCACCGCGAACCTCGACTTCATCCAGGGCTACCGGCCCGGCGTCAACGTCGTCGAGCGCCCGGTCGCCGGCACGGGCCGCGGCTACCGGCTGACGGGCCACCACGAGCTGCTGGTCCCGCTGCTGGCGGCGGCGCTCGTCGAGGCCGACGGCCCGTCGCGGAGGCGCCGGTGAACGCGAGCGGCAGCCTGGCCGAGCGCGACTTCGCCGAGGTGGTGAAGGACCTGAGCCAGCGCCGCTTCAGCGGCCTGCTGCTGCTCGAGCGCGCCGGCACGCGCATCGTGATCAGCGTCGAGGACGGCCTGCTGGTGTTCGCGACCTCCTCGGACCCCGACCACCGCCTCGGCCCGCTGCTGCTGCGGCGGGGCGCGATCACGCTGCGGCAGATGGTCGACGCCGGCAGGGGCATGGTGGGCGGCAAGCGCTTCGGCACGGTGCTGGTCGAGCAGGGCAGCCTCGACCCGAAGGAGCTGGTGCGCGGGGTGGTCGACCACACGCGCGACGTGGTGCTGCAGGCCTTCCGCTGGACGGCCGGCGAGTACCAGGCCGAGGCGGGCCGGGCCGCGGGCGAGTCGATCACGCTCAGCATCAGCACGCCCCAGCTGATCCTGGACGGGATCTCGCAGGTCGACACCTGGAGCCGCGTGGAGCGGGGCAGCGGTGGCCTGCGCGCCGTGTATACGGCGCTCCCGGGCGCGGAGCCGCTGTTCCGCCAGCTGACGCTCGACGTGGACCAGGCGGCGCTGCTGCGCGCGGTGAAGGACGAGCCCGACGTCGAGGCGCTGTGCGCGGGGTCGGCCCTCAACGACTTCGAGGTCTGCCGCAACCTGTGGGCCTTCCGCGTGATCGGCCTGGTGCGGCGCCTCGAGCACTCGACGCCGCTCGACGACGACGGCCTCGAGTACATCGTCTCGTCCGGGAGCCCGTAGGCCCCCCTGACTGGCGGAGGAGCCATGCTCGAGCCGATCCAGGCCGACCTCTCGGGGAAGATCTGCGTCGTCACCGGCGCGAGCGCCGGCATCGGGAAGGCGGCGGCCGCGCAGCTCGCTCGCCTGGGCGCGCGGGTGGTGATGGCCGTGCGCGACCCGGACAAGGGCGAGGCCGCGCGGCGGCAGATCCTGGGGGCCACCGGCCGCAGCGCGATCGAGCTCGCGCTCGTCGACCTCGCGAGCCAGCGCTCGATTCGTGCCTTCGCGCGCGAGCTTGCGCAGCGGCTGCCGCGCGTCGACGTGCTCGTCAACAACGCCGGCATCTGGGCGAACCGCCGCGAGCTGGGCCCGGACGGCATCGAGCGCACCTGGGCCACGAACGTGCTCGGCTACTTCCTGGTGACCGCGCTGCTGCGGCCGCTGCTCGAGCAGGCCGGGCGGGCGCGCGTCGTCAACGTCGCCTCGCAGCTGGCGGGCGCGCTCGACCTCGCCGACGTCGAGTTCGCGCGCCGCCCGTACCAGGGGCGCCGGGCGTATGCCCAGAGCAAGCAGGCCGACCGCATGCTGACCTGGGCGCAGGCGCGGCGGCTCGCGGGAACGGGCGTTACGGCGAACGCGCTGCACCCCGGGTTCGTCGCGACCGAGATCTTCGGCAAGGGCGGCGGGCTCGTCGGCCTCGGGGCCTCGCTGTACGCGAAGCTGTGGGCCAGGCGCCCGGAGCAGGGCGCCGACACCGTCGTCTACCTGGCGGCCAGCCCCGCGGCCGAGGGACGCAGCGGCCTGTTCTGGGCCGACCGCCAGGAGCGCCACTGCCGCTTCCGGGGCGAGGAACAGGAAGAAGCGCTCCACGCCCTGTGCGAGCGCATGACCGCCGGCTCGCGCGCCTGAGCGCCCCGTTCGGCTAAACTGGCCGCACCATGGCCGCCAGGCAGAGTTTCCGCGTGGGCCTCGTCCAGATGGCGATGTCCCCGCGACCCGAGGAAAACGTCGCGCGCGCGGTGGCGAGGGTTCGAGAAGCGGCGGCGCTCGGCGCCCAGGTCGTGTGCCTGCCCGAGATGTACCGCACGCCCTACTTCTGCCAGAAGGAAGACCACGCGAGTTTCGCGCTGGCGGAGGAGGTTCCCGGCCCGAGCACGGAGGCGCTCGGCCGCGCCGCTCGCGACGCGAACGTGGCGGTCGTCGTCCCGATCTTCGAGCGGCGCGCCCCGGGCGTCTTTCACAACAGCGCCGTGATCCTGGACGCCGACGGCCGGGTCGCCGGGCTCTACCGCAAGATGCACATCCCGGACGACCCGCTGTTCTACGAGAAGTTCTACTTCGCCCCCGGCGACCTCGGTTTCCGCGCCTTCGACGTGGCGGCGGGCCGCATCGGCACGCTCATCTGCTGGGACCAGTGGTACCCGGAGGCGGCACGGCTGACGGCGCTGCGCGGCGCGGCGGTGCTGTTCTACCCGACGGCGATCGGGTGGCACCCGAGCGAGAAGGCCGAGCACGGCACGGACCAGCGCGCGGCCTGGCAGACGATCCAGCGCTCGCACGCGATCGCGAACGGCGTCTACGTCGCCGCCGTCAACCGGGTCGGGCACGAGGTCCCGCCGGAGGGCGGCGACGGGCTCGAGTTCTGGGGCGGCTCGTTCCTCGCCGACCCGTTCGGCGTGGTGGTGGCCGAGGCCTCGAGCGACCGCGAGGAGATCCTGGTCGGCGAGGTCAGCCTGCCGCGCATCGAAGAGGTGCGCACGCACTGGCCGTTCCTGCGCGACCGCCGCATCGACGCTTACGCCGGGATCGACCGGCGCTTCATCGACGGGGAGTAGCGCGCGTGGCCGCCACCCCCGTCGTCGCCACCGACGTCGAGGGCTGGCGCCTGCCGGCCGAGTGGCAGGAGCACGAGGCCACCTGGCTCGGCTGGCCGCACAACCTCTCCGACTGGCCCGGCCGTTTCGCCCCGATCCCGTGGGTCTACGGCGAGATCGTGCGCAAGCTGGCCGAGGGCGAGCGGGTGCGCATCCTGGTGCCCTCCAAGGAGCACGAGGCGAAGGCGCGGCGCGTCCTCGCGCGCGTCGGCGCGGCGAGCGCGCGCGTCGAGTTCTTCCGCTGGCCGACCGACCGTGGCTGGACCCGCGACTTCGGCCCGATCGCCGTGCGGCGCGAGCACCCCCGGCCCGAACTGGCGATCGCGCGCTTCCGCTTCAGCGGCTGGGCGAAGTACAAGGACCATCGCAAGGACGACCAGGTCCCCGAGCGGGCGGCGCGCGCGCTCGGGCTGAAGCTGCGCCGCGCCGTGCACCGCGGCCGCCCCGTCGTGCTCGAGGGCGGGGCGGTCGACGTCGACGGGCAGGGCACGATCCTGACCACGGAGCAGTGCCTGCTCGACCCGTTCGTGCAGGTGCGCAACCCCGGCTTCAAGCGCGCCGACTACGAGCGCGTCTTCGAGCAGGAGCTGGGCGCCTCGCACGCGATCTGGCTGGGCAAGGGCATCGCCGGCGACGACACGCACGGGCACGTCGACGACCTGTGCCGCTTCGTCTCGCGGCGCACGATCGTGCTCTGCCGCGAAAAGGCCGGCAACGACCCGAACCACCGCGCGCTCGAGGAGAACCGCGAGCGGTTGGAGGGGGCGTTCCTCGCCGACGGCTCGCGGCCGGAGCTGGCGTTCCTGCCGATGCCGGCGCCGCTCGTGTTCGACGGGCGGCGGCTGCCGGCGAGCTACGCGAACTTCTACGTGGCGAACGCGGCGGTGCTGGTGCCGACCTTTAACGACCCCGCCGACCGCGTCGCGCTCGGCCTGCTGTCCGAGCTCATCCCCGACCGTCCGGTGGTCGGGATCCACGCGGTCGAGCTGGTGTGGGGGCTCGGCACGCTCCACTGCCTCACGCAGCAGCAGCCGAAGGCCTGAGGCCGGCGGCGTTTCGCGCTACGCCGCGTTGAGCCCGAACACCAGCGCCACGCTGCGGTAGGGGAACGCGAGCGTGCCGTCGCGCGCATGGGTGGCGAACAGCTGTGCGAGCGCCTCGTCGAAGCCGGCGCGGTCCGCGACGCCGAGCCGGACATAGGAGCTCGACCAGGCGCGTCCGCGCAGGCCCTCGAGCTCGAAGCGCTGGGCGTTCGCGAACTCCGCGCTGCGCGCAGCGCGCACGCGCGGGTGGCCGCGCAGGCGCTCGAGCGTCTCTTCCCAGGTCTCGAGCACGCCGTAGTCGCTGCTGAAGCGCCGCAGCACCGCGTCGTAGGCGTCCATGAACGCGCCCTGCCCGCGCAGGTTCCAGACGGCCGCCACGTGGCCGCCGGGCCGCAGCACGCGCGCCAGCTCGGCGAGCGCTTCGTCGAGCGGGAACCAGTGGAAGGCCTGGGCCACGGTCACGAGCGCGACGCTCGCGCCGGCGAGACCGCTGGCAGAGGCGGAGGCCCGCAGGTACTGCGCCCCGCCCTCGGCGTGCGCCCGGGCGAGCATGTCGCGGCTGGGGTCGACGCCGACGACCGCGAGACCCCGCGCGGCGAGCCGCCGCGTGAAGATCCCGGTCCCGCAGCCGACGTCCGCCACCCGCTCGCCCGGGCGGACGGCGGCCTCGGCCAGGACCCAGTCCACGAGCGCGTCGGGGTAGCCCGGCCGGAAGCGGGCGTAGTCGTCGGCCGCGCCCTGCCAGCGGCGGTCGGCGTCCATGCCAGCGGTGCGCTCACTCACCGGCATGGAACTCCGTCCAGGGGAACGAGCCGCGGCTCGTCAGCAGGCCGCTCATCCACTCGAACTGCGGGTGCTGCTCGAGGAAGGCCGCGGCGTCGAACGGCGTGCCGCAGCCCGAGCCCCAGCGCGCCGCGAACGCCATCCGTTTCGCCAGCGCCGAGTCCACGACCTTCGCGTCCACCGTGCCCGTGGGGTTGTACGGCGGCTCCGCCGGGTCACCCGTCTCGCGCTCCCAGTGCGCGCACAGCGAGCGCGCGCCGATCCGCTCCTCGCCGAGGAAGCTGTCGACGTGGTCGCCCTCGAAGGCCTGCGCCAGCGCGAGGTCGATCTGCCCGCGCCGCTGCTTCATCAGCTGCTTCCAGCGCACCCGCCGCGCGACGTCGGAGCTGCGGATGTCGGTCTCGTCGAGGTTCGTCTCCAGGCGCAGCACCTGCACGTTCTCGGGCAGGTTGGAGCCGACGAAGTAGCCGTCCCGCGTGCGCTCGAAGCCCACGTGCTTGAGCCCCAGCTCCAGGCGCGCGATCTCGTTCGTGTTCACGTCACCGAGCAGCCAGGCGTTCGCGTAGCCGCCGTTGTTGCCCTCGCGCATGAGCTTGCACCATTCGTCGATCGAGGAGGCGTCCTGCGTCGCACGCCGCATCCTGACGAACTCCGGGACGCCCGCCTCGTCGAAGCCGGAGAAGCCGGAGATCGTGGTCTCGGAGCCGACGAGGCCGGCGTCGGTCACGAAGAAGTCGGTCCCGCTGTGGATCCAGCCCGGCGAGCCCTGCATCAGGATGCGGTGGCCCTTCGCGGGGACGATCTCGAGCACGAGGTTGCAGTCGGCAGTGGTGTAGGAGGTCATCGTGTTGTGGCCGAGCACGATCCCCCCGCCGCGCGTCCAGCTGCCGGTGGCGACGAAGCTGCTGCAAGAGAGCTTCGGCGGGTCCGGCGCGCGCACGCCGAGCTTCTCCTTGACGCTCGGCCACCAGTAGCCGGTCAGCTCGGTGATGCCGTTGTACGCGATCAGCTCGGCCCGGTTCGTCTGGACGCCGGCTGCTGCCAGGCCCTCGACGAGCCCGTCCAGCTCCTCGAGCAGCTCGCGGTCGACCTTCGGCAGGAAGAAGACCGAGGCCTTCTGCACCAGCCAGGGCCAGTCCATCCCGCTCTGGTGCTGCCAGCGGCGG
>Ga0302299_10000751_pt1 | contig 18626 bp, 18 predicted proteins | sample III_Fen_N3_4_FD_198795 | JGI IMG/M metagenome (GOLD analysis project Ga0302299, IMG submission 198795) | Peat permafrost microbial communities from Stordalen Mire near Abisko, Sweden - III_Fen_N3_4 | ecosystem: Environmental > Terrestrial > Soil > Wetlands > Permafrost | place: Sweden: Abisko... | reverse complement strand
GTTCTTGTAGTCGCCGGCCTGGAAGTAGATGTCGGAGAGCTGGGCCAGCGAAGCCGAGTCCTTCGGGTTCGCAGTGATCTTCTGCATGAGCGCCCCGACCTTGGCCATGTCGAGCGCGTTGGCGCTCGCGGAGGCGGAGGCGGCGGTCGTCGGCGTTCCGGAGATCCCAGGGATGCTGGAGGAGTTCATCGTGTGCACGCCGAACGCGACACCCCCGATCAGCACCGCACCGGTGACAGCAGCGAGCACCCAGCTGGGCCGGCGGAACGAACGCGTGGCCGCCGGTGTGACGGCGGACGGTGACTCCCCGGCGGCGGGAGTCCCCAGGTCGTCGAGCAGGGACGCGATGGCCTCGACGTCGGCGAGCTGCTCCTCGGCCCAGGCCCTCTGGTCGTCGGGGGCGTGGTCGAGCACCGCCTTGGCAGCGCGTCGAGCCGCGGCGACGTCCGTGTCGGTGGCGTCGGCGGGGAGGCCGAGGCGTCCGAGGAGCTCGGTGCGCAAGTCCGCGCCGTCGATGGTCGGGCTGCCTGCGGTCTGAGGCGTCATGTCGGCCTCCTGCTCCCTGCGTCGGGTTCGTCTGTCACGAGCCATCCTGCGCCGCAGGCGGAGCCGGGACCATCCGTCTCCCGGCACGTTCGGGGTAGAGACGGACGCGCCCTGAGGGCTCTCGTGTGCCGGAAGGCATATGCCCCGCCCGTACCTGCGCTCGAGAGCTCAGCCCGAGGGGGTGGAGGTGCCGCTATCGACCAGCTTTCCGTTCACGAGCGCGAGCGACTTTGACCGGCACACGGGCTGGCAGGCGGCGCCGTTGGGGCGGACCTCGCTGAGGTCGATCGTGGTCGCCGCGTCCACGACCTGGGTGCCGTCGCGCAGCACGACGGTCAGGCTCACCGGGACCTTGTGCGGCTCGAAGGTCGGCGCCCCGTTCACGGCGAGCTGGGTGACGACCGTGAGCATGGGACCGGGCCCGCTGAGCGTCCCGGCCTGCATCTGGCAGGTGCCCGCGACGCACAACGTCGCCTGGAACGGCCGCTCCTGCACCACGCCTGCCAGCTGGTGGATGTCGACGACCACCTGGGACGTGCAGCCCGCGGTGCCGCAGGTGAGCGGCTGCTGCTGCGAACAGCCGAGCAGCGCTGCCATGCCGAGTCCGGTGATCACGGCGACCCAGGCGTGACGGCGTCGACGCATGTCAGTACTGCTTGGCGTCGTGCGGCGCACCGTGGCACACGAGGGTGCAGGTGCCGTGGCTCAGGCCGTTGGAGTCGGTGGGCAGCAGCGTGAAGGACAGGATGCCGTTGTAGGGCAGCACGTCGGGCGCGAAGCTGACCAGGCGGCTTCCCGGAGGCTGGTTGTTGACGGCGAAGGTGGTCGAGTGCAGGCGGAAGTGGCACTCCGAGCACGTGGCGTTGCCCTGCCCGTCTCCCGGCACGTCGATGGACAGACCGGTCAGCGGATTGTTGCCCGCCCAGTTGGCGATACCAGCGACGTGGAAGCGGTGCTTGCTGAAGTTCGTCGTCGTCGTGTCGTTCGTCGAGTAGGCGCGCTCGCTGTGGCAGGTGAAGCAGAGCGCGAAGTCGGTCGGCGCGAAGTCCTGGTGGATCGGCTCGAGGTCGCGGTCCTGGTAGTTCGCGATCAGCAGACCCCGGTAGACCGACCCGTGCACCGGCTGGGTGCCGCCGAGGCTGACGTCGGGCGCCACCGCCGGGCCGCCCGAGTGGCAGTTCGTGCACCGGACCGTGGACTGGGCGTCGAGGGTCCAGCGACGCAGCGAGCCGTAGACGTCGGTGAGGCTGGCCTGCATGGCTGTGGTCTGGTTCGTGCCGGGGGCCTCGACCGGGTGGAACGACCTGTTGGTCGGGGCGAACTCCTTCGCCTTGTCGAGCATGTAACGCGACGGCGTCCAGCCGTCGTTCGACAGCAGGGTGGTGTTGCCCGAGTGGCACTTGAAGCAGAGCTGGTACTCGGCCGTCATCGACGTGCTGGGGGTCTGACCGTCGAGGAAGGTGTAGGTCGGGGTGGTACCGGGGTCGCCGTTGACGACGCGCAGCCCCGACACCGCGGCGAGCGCGCCGGACGGCTTCCACGGCGCGGAGAGGGTGGCCTGGGTGGATGCGCCGGCCCTAGCCTCGTGCGGGTTGTGGCAGTCGGTGCAGACGCTGTGCCGGTTCACCACCCCGGTGAACTCGTCCCGGACGGACAGGGTGTGCCCGACCTCGGCGTCCGCGGCGGTGGCGTCGTGGCGGTAGTAGGACCGCGTGGCCGGAACGTTCTGCGGGACGGCCGAGTACTCGCCGGCGACGTTCTGCGCCGCTCCGGTCCCGTCGTGGCAGGTGAGGCAGAGCTGGCTCTGCGTCGGTTCCGTGATCATGCTCGCGCCGTCGCCGGTGTGCGCACGGTGGCACATCGCGCACCGGTCCGTCGTGATCGTGTACGGGCCGTGCGGGTCGATGTTCGGGTCGAGCTTGGTGGCTGTGGGTGCTGCCATCGGGATCGTCGATCCGGAGGCGGCGGCGGGCGCGGGGTGCGCTGCGCCGACGAGCACGAGAGCGGCGGCGAGCGCCGCGGAGATGAGGAGCCCGCGCAGCACCACGCCGACCGGGAGCCGGCGGGCGGGGCTCGGGCCAGTCACGGGAGGCTCCAGACGAAGGGATGGTGCGTCGAGCCCGGGGATCCCTGGGGCGGTGGTTGGCCGCCCCAGGGTCCGGGTGGTGCTCGTCGTTCAGGTGGTGCTGGTCGTGCTGGTCGTGCGGCCTACTTGTTGTGGCACATCTGGCAGGTGCCGCGGTTGTCCACCCGCAGCAGGAAGCTGTCAGGTGCGCTGCTGGTGCCGTCGGGGTTCTTGACCGCACCGGAGTACTGACCGGACATGCTCGCGTTCGAACCGTGCGAGACGTGGCAGGTCAGGCAGTTCGGGCTGTCGCCCATTGCCTTGTTGGCGGCCGCGCCGTTGGTGTTGGCGTCGGAACGGTGCCGGAAGGCGTACATCGCGTCGGTCGTACCGCCGGCCGTGAGGGCCGCCTTGTACGAGCCGCTACCGGCGAGGAGCCGGGTGTGGCACGTGGTGCACCAGCGCGAGACGTTGTTCTCCAGCGACGTCACCGTCTGGGTCGCCGAAGCGCTCAGGATGGGAGCTCCGTTGGCGTCACGTGCCGCTTCGGTGATGTTGGTGAGGTCGTCCTGCGCCCAGTAGTTCGTCGTCGTGTAGGCGTAGGTGGACGAGTCACTTACGGCCGTGTTAGACAGCGTGACCCAGCCTCCCGAGGTGAACGAGCCGGACGGCGCTGCCGCTCCGGGGTTGCCCTGGACGGTGATGCTCGTGGTGCCGGTGCCCGCCACGGCCGTGATCTTTCCGGAGATGTTCAGGCCACCGTTGGTGGTGGACCCGTTCATGCCCGTGATGGAGACCACTTGGCCGACCGCGAGGTTCGATGCCGCCGTGAAGGTGTAGACGACCGTGACCGGGTCGGTCACCTGCACGGTGGCACCGCTGACGGTCGCCACGATGCCCGCCGAGGTGAGGATCGCCCCGCCCGAGACGTAACTGCCCGGAGCGGCCACAAACGGCTTGGTGGCGATGGTCCCGTCACGACCCACGGTGACGGCGTTTGCCGCGATCGTGGTGGTAGGCGTCCCCACGACCTGGTAGGTCGTGTTGTAGGCCGCAGGCGCGACACCGGACAGAGTGAACAGCTGGTTCGCGGCGAGGCCAGTCGAAGCCACCGGCGTGATCGTCACTGCTGCGCTGCCGGCCGAGCCGGTTACCGTCTGCACCTGGCCGACCATGACGCCGGCGTTCGGGTTCACCTTGAGGATGCGGAACGTGCCGAATCCGGCGTTGGCCCCACCGTGCGGGTCGTGGCACGAGCCGCACTGCAGGGTGACGGAGGTGCCGGCGCCAGTGGCGCCGGTGGCACCGATGTAACCTGCGCCGCCCCATGCCATACCCGTGGCGTTGGTGTTGTGCGTCGACGTGGTCGCGACGCCACCGGACGTGGCGCCCAGCGCCGGCACGAGGCCGTGAAGGTCGCTGGACAGCGCACGGGACACGACGCCCGTGCCTGAGGACAGCAGCGCAGTGGTGAAGCCGCCACCACGAAGGGCGCCGGCCTGGTCACCAGCGATGCGAGCCTGGCCGGTGGGGCCGGTCGGGCCGGTGCCACCGGTGCTGCCGTAGGCGACACCGTCGAAGACGTCGAGCTTGGACCCACCGGCGGCTGCGCCGTGGCAGGTCTGGCACAGCGCGGACTCGCTCTGCGTGAGCAGGTACGAGGCCGACGCGGTGTGGGCGCGGTGACAACCTGCACACCGGTCCACGTTCATGACGTTCGTGGTGGACGTGTGGGGTCCGTTGTCCGCGAACGCCGGAGATGCGAAGCCGAAGGCCAGTAGCATGGTGCATCCTGCAGTCAGGATGACCTTACGCCTCACTGTCCTCGCCTCCTTCCGAGCTTGTTGGTCGACCACGTGGGTCGCTGGCCTTTCCTCGTAGACGCCCCCCTGGAGCGCTCGACTCGCGCCTCGCCACCTCCTGCGTGCTCGTGGACCTTCGTGGACGACTTCAGAAGCTCCACACCTGGAGCCTGTTGTTGGCACGGTCGGTGATGTAGACGTGGCCGTGCTGGTCGGTGGCGATCCCGTTCGGGTAGAGGAACTGGCCGTCGCCGTTGCCCTCGGTGCCGAACGTCCCGAGGAACGCGACGCTCGACCCGTCGTCGGACATGCGGTAGACGTTGACGGCCTGGTTGGTCGTGTCCACGACGAAGATGCGGCCGTGGTCGTCGATGGCGACTCCGCGAGGCAGCCCGAGATCGCCGTTGCCCACGCCGCGGTTCACCGACGCCTTCTGAACGCCCTGGCCGTCGAACACGATGAGGCGTCCGTTGTTGCTGTCGGCCACGGCGATGCGGCCCGCAGCGTCGATCGCGATCCCGTTCGGGAAGGACATCGCGTCGCCCGCGGTCACGGTGTGGGTCAGGGCGCCGTTCGCGTCGAACACGAGGACGCGGTGCGGGCTGGTCGACACGTCGGTGAGGTAGAGGTTGCCGTTCGCGTCGAAGGCGATCCCGAGCGGCTGCCAGGTCCTGGACACGCGCGTGGCGGTGAACTCGCGGACGTAGGAGCCATTCGCTGTGTAGACGTACACCGCCGACGCCAGCCGGTCGGTGACCCAGACCTGGCCGGTCTTCGGGTTCACCGCGACGTACATCGGGATGTGACCCTTGCCAGTGGTCGTGACCGGGGGCTTGAGCTCGCCGACCTTGTTGCCCTGGGCGTCGAAGGCCAGGGTGGTGCGGTTCCCGTCGCTCTGGGTGACGTAGACGCGGCTGCCGTCAGCGGTCACAGCCACGCCGAGCGGCGCGGTGACGCCGTACATGCTCATCGCATAGCCCGGCATCGCTTCCTGGGGGATGCCCGGGAGCTCGCTGAGGGGCTTGCGGTTGATGAGGTACCAGGCGAAGAGGGCGGCGACGAGCAGGAGCAGGATCCCGAGGATCGCGAGGGCGATCTTGAGGCGCCGGCGGTCGTCCTCGGACTCCGCCTCGGGCGCCGCGTGCGAACCGCCGCCGCCGGCTGCACCGCCGCCGGACCCGCCACCCCCGTCGCCAGGGCCGATGGGACCGTTCGGGGCGGGCGGGTCCAGCAGCTCGTCGAGGCCGCCGGTGACGGGGCCGTCAGTGGTCGTGGTCATGTCACTTGCTCCCGTTCGAGGCGGTGGTCAGGCGGGCGAGCCCCGTCTTCGCGGTGAAGTCGGCCGGGCGGACCTTGAGGACCTGCTGGTACCAGCTCGTCGCTGTGGCGCTGTCGTTGGACTTCTCGGCGATCTCGGCGAGCCCGAGCATCGCGTCGGCCTTCACCGTTCCCTTGGTGAGCCCGGAGAGCTCGCTCTTGGCCTTGTCGGTCTTGCCGGCGCAGTTGTCCGCCATCGCGGAGGAGTAGGTGGACGAGTCGGACTGACCGAGCTTCGTGTAGGCCGCGGCGAGCTGCTGGAACGGCTCGCACCATCCGGTCGGCACGAACAGGACGGCCTGCCGCAGGCTCACTACGGACGACTTGGCGTCGCCCGCGCCGAGCTGGGCCAGGCCGAGCTGGTAGAAGGCATCGGCATCCGTCTGGTCGATCGACAGTGCCTGCTGCAGGTACTCCTGCGCCTGGGGGTAGCTGCGCTGGGTGTTGCTGATCACGCCGAGGTCGTAGAAGGCCTTCTGCAGCTGCGGGTCCTGGGCCTCGAAGGCCCACGTCATCTTGGCCTTGACCACGGAGGTCAGGGTGGTCTTGGCGTTGGCGAGATCGCCCATGGCGATGAGCGTCTCGCCCTTGCCGACCAGCGTGTTCCGGTTGTTCGGGCCTACGCGGAGCAGCTCGTCGTACTGCGCGAGTGCGTCGGACCACTGCTTGTTGTCGCGGTAGGTGGCCGCCAGCGTCAGTCGGGCGTCGAGGCTGTTCGGTGCGTCCTTGACGGCCTGCTCGGCGGTCGCGACCTGGCGCTCGGTGAGCGACGGGCCGGAGCTGCGGTGCTGTCCCACGTAGTAGACGACGGTGAACAGGACGAGCAGGACTGCGAGGACGATGGTCGTCCCCTTCACGAGCCGTCGGAGCGCGCGATCGGAGATCGTCGGCTCCCGGTGTGCCATCGCCATGTCTGGGTCCTCGCATTCCGAGCGTGCTTGCGTTGTCACGACTGCACGGAGGCACGTGCCTCCGCTGTCATCGTCGTGCGGTGAGCACGTGACGCCCATCCGTCGTGCGGTAGAGACGGGATACATCTCTGCGCATGCGGTACATGACCGCGGTTGTGACGTGGGTCTCAGGACGCGTGCGGGTGGCCGACGCCGAGACCGGCGACGGCGTCCACGATGGCCTCGACCGCCGGTGCCTCGCTCTGCTCGGGGATGCGCGGGCTCGTGGCAGCGGCGCTCATGTCGAAGACGACGGCGCCGGGGGCCTGGCAGGTGATGCGGTCGGCGTCGACCGTCGAGGACCGCTCGAAGATGACGACCCGCGGGTGGGACGCCAGAGCCGATGCGACCGCGTCGGGGTCCAGGGCGGAGACGGCACTCACCCGGACGCCGGTCTCGTTGGTCACGTAGGCGGCGATGCCCTCGCCGAGCAGCGCGTGCACGTAGAGGAGGACGACGTCGTGCGTCTGGTTCTCAGGCACGGTCCCTCCCTGCGGTGGGTGCACGTCTCGATCGGACGTGTCCACCGTAGGGCGGCACCGTCGCGGTGTGATATCCGCGATATGGCACAACTTCCGGGTGGCTCAGGGTGTATCCACCCGTACCGAACGGGCGGGGCGTGACCTCAGGACTGGTCGGGGGAGTGCCCGAGGCCCTGCCGCACGATGTACGACGCGGCCTGGATCCGGTTGTCGAGGTGCAGCTTCTCCAGCGCGTTGTGCACGTGGTTCTTCACGGTGCCCTCGGTGATGGAGAGTCGGCGCCCGATCTGCTTGTTGCTCATGCCCTCCGCGACCAGCTGCAGGATCTCGAGCTCGCGAGCGGTGATCGGCGGGCCGGTCGTCGCCGATGGCGCCTCCACGGGCGTCCAGTTGCCGCTGCGGACCTCGGAGACGAGCAGGCCGGCGACGGCCGGGCTGATCGGGGTCTCGCCGCGCATCACCGAGCGGAGCATGTCGTAGAGCTGGTCCGGGCGGAGGTCCTTGAGCAGGTAGCCGCTCGCGCCGTTGCGCACGGCGTCGAAGAGGTGCTCCTCGGAGTCCGACACCGTGAGCATCACGATCTTGATCGCGGGCATCTGCTCGGTGAGCAGCCGCGTCGCCTCGACACCGTCCATCACGGGCATCTCGACGTCCATCACGATGAGGTCGGGCTTCAGCTCGTGCGCCCGCTCGACCGCGATGAGGCCGTTCTCCGCCTCGCCGACGATGGTGAAGTCGTCCTGCGCGTTGATGAGGGAGGAGATGGCGGTGCGGAACAGCGGCTGGTCGTCGACCAGCAGCACACGCACCACGTCATCCTGCGGCATGCACGGCCTCCGGGCTGGGACGGTACTGGGACGGGCTCGGGACCGCGGCGACGACGCGGGTGCCGCGACCCGGCTCCGAGTCGAGCGTGAGAGTACCCCCGAGCAGCTCCATCCGTTCGCGCATGGAGTGCAGCCCGAAGCCGTCGCGGGTGAACGGCACGGTGGCGACGTCGAACCCGTGGCCGTCGTCCTCGATGACGAAGGTGGTCAGGACGCTGTCGTCACGGACCCGGACCACGGCCTTCGACGCTCCCGAGTGCTTGCGGACGTTGGTGAGCGCCTCCTGCACCACGCGCAGGATCTGCACCTGGTAGCGCGACGGCAGCACGATGTCCTCGGCGCCCTCGGTGTCGAGGCTGGTCGGGATGCCGCTCTGGCGCTCGTACTTCTCGAGGTAGGCGCGAAGGCTCTCCATGAGGGCGCGGTCGACCCTGCTGGACTCGCGAAGCCCCAGGATGCTCTCGCGCACGTCGCTGTAGGCCTCGCTGCACAGGTCGGCCAGGTCGGACACCTCGTCGTGGACCTCGGCGATCTCGCGGACATTCTGCTGCGCCTCCAGCGCCCTTAGCCGCAGGTGGGTGACGCCGAGGACCTGGGCCATGCCGTCGTGCATCTCCCGGGCGATGCGCTCGCGCTCGGCGATGGTCGCCGACTGGCGCAGCTGCTCGGAGAGCTGGGCGTTGATGATCGCGATGGCGGCCAGGTCCGTGAGAGTGCCCAGGAAGCGTCGCTCGCTGTCGCTGAACTCGGGGTCGGAGTGCCGGGCGAGCCAGACGTCGCCGAAGGATCCCTCCGGTCCGCGGACCGGCACCGTCATCGAGTGCTTGACCCGCGTCGTGGACCGGATGGGACAGACGAGGGCGTGCGAGTGGGCGTCGTGGACGTGCTCGGGATCCGGTGTGATGCAAACGGAACCGTCGCCGAGGGGGGTCGCGCCGGTGAGTTCGCTGTCGCCCTGCAGCGAGCGGGCGGTGGGCGAGTTGAGGGTGAGCACAGCCTCGTCTCCGGTGAGCAGCGAGCGAGCGTGGCTCATCACCGAGGCGAGAGTGTCGGGCAGCGGGTTCTGGTTCGAGATCTGCATCATCACGTCGTAGAAGGCGTGTCCCTCGAGCATGCCGCGCTTGAGGTCCTCCACGAGCTGGGCCGCCTGGATCGCGCCAGCGAGCTGCTGCCCGATCGTCTCGAGGGTCTGGTGCGCGAGGGCGTCGCGCGGGTCGATGCGCGGGCCGAAGCGCAGCCGCATCGTTCCGAGCGTGGTCGCGCCGGTGGTCAGCGGCACCTCGATCGTGTCGCCGCCGTCCGACGTCGTCGTGATGCCGTCCGTGCTCTGGCGGGTGCGGATCGTCTCACGCTCGCCCGGCCAACGGCTGTCGCGCTTGAGGGTGACGATGCTCGCCTCGACCGCGCCGCTGGCGGTGATGACGCTGTCGAGGGCCGCGTCGAGCATCTCGTCGAGGTCGAGGGTGCTGCGCACCGCGCTGGACACCGCGTTGGCCGCAGCGAGCTCGCGGTTGCGACGGCGGAGCTGGCGCTGGGTGCGCTCGACGAGGCGGAGGATGAACGTGGAGAAGACCACGATGCCGATCGCGGCCACGGCGACGAGCACGACGCCGAGGGCTCGGGCCCGGTCGTCCTGGTCGACGGCGATCTGGCGCACGACCTCCATCGCCACGATGAACAGGACCGGCAGCACGATCGTGAGGGCGCGCAGGACCCGGTAGTCCGGGGTGTCCTTGGCCGAGCGGTCGATCAACCGGGCTGCCGTCGAGCGGGGTGCCGGGGCGCGGCGGGGCTCGGGCTCCACTGCGCCACCTCCTCGATCCTGACCTGACACCCGCACGGCTTCCGCCGAGCATAGAACCCCGGAGTCCGGACGCCGCCGATGCGCAGGGCCGAGATCTGCGAGCACCGTCACGCTGCCGGGGTGGACACGGCGATCCGAGGTCGTTCCAGGACGTGCGGTCGGACCGCGCGCGTCGTTGCGCCGACCACGGCCGCTGCCCTCGGGCACGTCGTAGGCTGCCCGGGTGACCTCGACGTCGGAGACCACCGCTGCGCGCAGTGCGCGCCTCCACGACCTGGTCCGGGCCGACGAGAGCCTGCTCGTGGAGATGCGACGCGACCTGCACGCGCACCCGGAGCTGAGCGGCCACGAGACCGCGACGACGGCGTGGCTCGGGCAGCACCTGCGCGACCTCGGGCTCGCCCCGGTGCGGCTCGACGTCGGGACCGGCCTGGTCTGCGACATACCGGTCGGGGGGGCGGTCGCGGGCGACGGCGCCCCGGTCGTCGCGCTGCGGGCCGACATCGACGCCCTGGCCATGCAGGACGGCAAGCAGGTCGGCTACCGCTCGCAGCACGACGGTGCCGCGCACGCCTGCGGGCACGACGTGCACACGACCGTGCTGGTCGGGGCCGCCCGCGCCCTCGTCGCCCTCGCGCCCGACGTCGCCGCGAAGGGGCACGTGCGCCTGGTCTTCGAGCCGTCGGAGGAGTCGGTTCCCGGCGGCGCAGTCGACGTCATCGCCGAGGGCTGGCTCGACGACGTCTCGGCCATCTTCGCGCTGCACTGCGACCCCAAGGCCGACGTCGGCCAGGTCGGGTGCCGGGTGGGTGCGCTCACGTCAGCGGCCGACCTCGTGGAGGTCCGGGTGAGCGGGCCTGGCGGTCACACCGCGCGGCCGGACGCGACCGTCGACCTCGTCGACGTGCTCGGCCGCCTGGTCACCGGCCTGCAGCCCGGGCTCGACCGGCAGACCGACCGCCCGCGCGACCTGCAGATCGTGTTCGGCGCCGTCCACGCGGGCGACGCGGCCAACGTGATCCCGGCCGCCGGTGTCGTGCGCGGGTCGCTGCGCACCCGCGACCACGAGGTCTGGCTCCGCACCCCGGACCTGTTCCGCGGCGCCCTCGAGCAGATCCTCCGCGGGACGACGGCGACCTGGGAGGTCGAGCACCGTCGTGGCGTCCCCCCGGTGCGCAACGACGCCGCCATGACCGCGGTCCTGGCTGCGGCCGCGACGCGCGTGCTCGGCCCGGACGGCGTGGTCGAGACCGAGCAGTCTCTAGGCGGCGACTCGTTCGCCTGGTACCTCGAGCGGATTCCAGGCTCCTACGCCCGCCTCGGGGTCCACGACCCGACGTCGCCCGCGCCCCGGCTGGACCTGCACGCCAGCACCTTCGACGTGGACGAGCGGGCGATCGGGATCGGGGTACGTGTCCTCGTGACCGCGGCGCTCGACGTGCTGGAGTCGTCGCGCGGCTGATGGCGCGCCACGGCGGACGCGGCCCGCGTCAGACGTCGTCCCAGGTGTGCACCGGCTCGTTGGTGTGCATGCGTACGACGTACTCCTGGGTCATGCGACGCAACGACTGCTCGCGGGAGAGGCCCGTCGCCTCGAACCGGCGCACGGTGTCGCCCTGCCAGGTGGCACCGTTGCGGCCCGACGTGCAGCGGCCCTCGATGACGCCGAGCAGCCGCTCGCGGATGTCGTCGTCCACCCCCCACTCGCGCAGGCCCTCGTGCGCCAGGGGAAGCAGGCGCCGCAGCACGAGCTCGGTCACCGGAACCTCGCCCGCTCCCGGCCAGAACACCGAGGCGTCGATGCCGAGCATCGCCGCCGCGTCGAAGTTCTCCTCGGCCGTCGCGAACGACATCTGGCTCCACACCGGCCGTTCCTGGCCCGCCAGCATCTTGAGCGCCCCGAAGTAGAGAGCGCCGTTGGCCAGCATGTCGACGACCGTGGGTCCGGCGGGCAGCACGCGGTTCTCCACGCGTAGGTGCGGACGCCCGTCCTGGATGTCGTAGACGGGCCGGTTCCACCGCCACACCGTGCCGTTGTGCAGTCGCAGCTCGTGCAGGGCGGGCACACCGCCGGCCTCGAACACCTCGACCGGGTCCTCGTCGTCGAGCACAGGCAGCAGGGCGGGGAAGTAGTTCGTGTTCTCCTCGAACAGGTCGAAGACGCTCGTGATCCAGCGCTCGCCGAACCAGACGCGGGGCCGCACGCCCTGCGCCTTGAGCTCGGCGGGGCGGGTGTCCGCGGACTGCGTGAACAGCGCGATGCGCGTCTCGCTCCACAGGTGCCGACCGAGGAAGAACGGCGAGTTCGCACCGAGGCCCACCTGCACCGCAGCGAGGCACTGCGCGGCGTTCCAGTGCTCGGCGAACTCGTCGGGGCTGACCTGCAGGTGGAACTGCAGGCTCGTGCAGGCGGCCTCGGGGATGATCGAGTCCGACGTGCGCTCGAGCTGCTCGGGACCGCCCCGGATGTCGATCAGCAGGTCCTCGCCACGGGCCAGCAGCAGCTGCTGGTCGAGGAGGGCGTAGCGGGGGTTGCTCGACAGCGACTCCGGCGTCATGTGCTCGTCGAACAGCGTCGGCAGGATCCCGATCATCACCATGTGCGCGCCCAACTCGTTGGCGACCTTCTCGGCCGCGTTGAGCTGGTCGCGCACCTCGATCTCGTACCGGGCGACGCCGTCGCCGCGCAGGTTGCGGGGCGGCACGTTGATCTCGAGGTTGAACTGCCCGAGCTCCTGCACGAAGGCCGGGTCGTCGATCAGCTCGAGCACCTCGCTGTTGCGCAGGCACGGGTCGCCGGCGTCGTCGACGAGGTTGAGCTCCACCTCCATGCCGGTGAGCGGGGTGTCGAAGTCGAAGCGCGACTCGGCGAGCATGCGCGCGAACACGTCGAGGCAGCGGTGGACCTTCTCGCGATAGTGCTGCCGGTCCTCGCGCGTGAACGTGCGCGCCCCGACGTCCTCTCCCATGCGGACAGCGTGACGCACCCGGCACTGCTCTGTCCGCGGTACGCCGCGGCTCGTGCCGATCGTGTCAGCCCGTGCGGCCCGGTCAGTTGCGGATCAGGGTGCCCTTACCCGCGACTGCGACCGATGGCACAGTGGGCTCGTGGACAGCGCAGCGGTGGCGGTCGAGGTCGTGACCCCGCGTGAGGTGCCGCTGGGCGGCCCGCGCGCGATGACGGTGCGGCGCACCCTGCCGCAGAAGGCCCGGTCGCTCATCGGCGCGTGGTGCTTCGTGGACCACTACGGCCCGGACGATGTCGCCGACACCGGCGGCATGCTCGTCCCACCCCACCCGCACACGGGTCTGCAGACAGTCACGTGGCTGTTCACCGGCGAGGTGGAGCACAGTGACAGCGGGGGAGCCCACGCCGTCGTTCGTCCGGGCGCGGTCAACCTGATGACCGCAGGGCGCGGCGTCGCTCACTCCGAGGTGTCGACCCCCGGAACGACGACGCTGCACGGCGTCCAGCTGTGGGTGGCGCTGCCGACGGCCACGCGGGACGCGCCGCGCATGTTCGAGCACCACGAGCCGCCTGCCGTGCACGTCCAGGGTGCGACGCTGCGCGTCTTCCTCGGCGCCCTCGCGGGGTCGGTGTCACCGGTGCGCACCCACACGCCGCTGCTCGGCGCGGAGGCCGTGCTGCCGCCCGGCGGCCGCCTCGAGCTCGACGTGGAGCCGGCGTACGAGCACGGCCTCCTGGTCGACTCCGGTGCGGTCGCGCTGTGCGGCACGCCGCTCGTGCGCGGCGAGCTCGGCTACACCGGTGTCGGGGCGCGGCGCCTCGTCGTCGAGGACCTCGACGGTGAGGGGGCGCGCCTGCTCCTCCTCGGGGGTACGCCGTTCGGGGAGGAGATCGTCATGTGGTGGAACTTCGTCGCGCGGTCGCACGACGAGGTCGTCGAGATGCGCGAGGAGTGGAACGCGCGCGGCGACCGCTTCGGCGAGGTGGAGGGCTACGTCGGTGAGCCGGCGTGGCTCCCCGCCCCCGAGCTCCCGCACGTGCGGCTTCGACCGCGCGGCAACGCGCCCAACGCCGTGATCTGTTGAGCCGAAGGCAGAACGGAGCGACCCGGCCGGTTCCCGAGGGAGCCGACCGGATCGCGTCTCCGATGCGGCGGGGGTCACGTCGCGTCAGATCTGTGGGCTACGCGGACTGACGTCCGTGCTTCTTGTAGTAGTCCTTCCACACCAGCCGGTGCAGCGGGATCCACCGGGGCAGGTCGCGCAGGCCCGGGATGAACGGGGTGAGCGTGAAGATGATGAGGAGGACGACGAGGATCGCCGCGATGATGACGTCGGCGTTGTCGGTCAGCGTGCGGGTGATGCCCGTGGCGTCGTCAGGCGCGTTGAACATCGGCAGCTGGTACCAGACCGAGGTGAAGGCGAGCCACTGCTGGCCGGGCCAGCTTCCGGCCTCGTTCATCATCCCCCAGGTGTTGCCCTGGAGGTTGAGCTCGGTGGCCTTGTCGTCCATGTAGGAGCCGTCGCCCATGAGCAGCAGCTGCTTGGTCTGGTCGGTCTGGAAGAACTGGCCCTGACCGGTCATCGCGTTGTCGTAGGCACCGGAGACAGCCATCGCCAGGACGCCCTTGGCGAGGTCCGGCACGGGGCCGTAGTCGCCCTTGGCCACCGCGTCGAGGTGCAGCGCGCCCTGGTCGTCCGCCGTCGCCTGGATCGCGTCGTCGTACGCCGTGGCCCAGTCGGTCTGCTGCTTCGGGTCGGCGGCGTTCCACGTCTTGAGCGCGGCAGAGACGTCGTTCGGCTCCACCTGGCTCGAGAGCGGCGCGATGACGAAGTCGTTCGCGGTGTCGATCGGGTGCGTGACCCCGCCCCACTTCTGGAACGTGAGCGGGCCGACCGAGACGCCGTCACCCTCGTTGTAGGGAGGGCCGTACGTCGCGGTGCCGCTGGTGCCGGCGAGCTGCTGGACCTCTGTGGCGTAGAAGTTGTCCGGAGCGTCTGCGGCCCAGCCCTTGAACGTGAGCGCGGGGTCGTCAGGCGAGCTGAACAGCGCGGACAGGAAGATGACGAGCACGCTCACCACGACGAGCGCGATGGCGCCTTCCTTGAGGATGTCGTAGTGGCGGTTCGGGCCGGTCCAGGGGCGTGCGTAGAAGGCCTCGCGGGCCTTGCGGGACTCGCGGCTCATGACGCCACCTCGGAAGTCTCGGTCTCGGCGGCGGGTGCGACGGCGTCATGGTCGATCGCGTCGATCGGTGGCACCACCCCGTGCTTGCGCACGAGGAGCACGTGCGCGGCCACGATGACGACGAGCACCAGCGGCAGCGGCGCCACGTGGAACGTCACCATCTGACCGAGGTTGGTCACATTGAAGACCGCCCCGACGCCGACGGCGTTCATGACGTCCTTGGCCTCGAAGGCGATCCACTGCGCGTTGAAGTTCGTGGTGATGACGTAGCCGGTGAACCCGACGCCGACCGCGGTGAGGAAGGCGAGCACGCCGGTGGCCCAGGTGAGTGCGCGCTTGCCGCGCCACGCTGCCATCCAGTACTTGCCCCACAGGTGCACGACCATGAACAGGAAGAAGAGCTGCACGCTCCAGTAGTGGGTGCTGTTGAAGAACTTCCCTGTCGAGGACTCGTGGAACCACTGCACGCCGCCGAGGGTGATGACCACGCCGGAGACGATCGCGACGATCATCGCGACGATGGTGAGCATCCCGAAGACGTAGATCCAGGACGCGACGTAGGACGGCTGGTGCTCCGGGAGCATCTTCTCCGGGGGCAGCGTGCGCATCCACTTCCTGCGCGCAGAACCGGTCCAGGTGGTGGGCTCGAAGTCGGCGCCCGCGGGCGCCTCGGTGCCGTGGCTCATACCTCGTCCTTCCCACCGGGGAAGGGCAGTACGAGGGCCAGCACGAACAACGCCAGCATGATCACGATCATGATGAAGTTCGGGACGCTGACCAGGATCCAGCTGTCACCCAGCTGCCAGTAGGTGGCTGGTTGGTCGAGTGAGATGGCGAGCAGATTCATGACCCCTCCAGTGCGACGCGCGCTCCCGCGCGTCCTCACTCCGGACGCTCTCTCGACCCCGGCCCGCGTGTCCCGCCAGAAAGGTAAAGGAAAGGTCTCGCTCTGCTGAGCGTTCGCTGAGCCAGGCGACCCTCGCCCTCCGGTTCGTGCTCGTGGTGAGCCGGAGGTGACCCTCGCCTCCGGCTCGGGGTCACTCCAGCTCGGTCACGTCCGCGATCGTCGCTCCCACGGCCTCCAGCAGCGCCCGGGCATCGACGCCCACCGCCACGGAGTGCACCCCGCTGCCCAGGGTCACCTCGCCGCGCGAGGCGATCACGAGGTCCGCGACGACCGGCCACGCCGTGCTCGAGCCCAGCGGGGTGATGGTGCCGCGCTCGAAGCCGGTGGCGGCGAACGCCTCGTCGGCCGGCGGCATCGACATCCGCGACACCGCGAGGAGCGTGCGCAGCTTGGGCCAGCAGATCTGGCGCCCGCCCGGTACCAGCACGAACAGGTAGTCACCCTCACCGCGGCGGACGACGAGGGTCTTGACGACGTCGACGACCTCGACGCCGCGCGCCGCGGCCGCCTCCGCGAGCGACCGGACCGGGGCCGTGTGCTCGATGACCCGGTAGTCGAGCCCGGCGGACTCGAGTGCGGCGACCACCGAGGGTGCGGGTGCGCTCATGGTCGCGATCCAACCAGACGCCTCGTGCGGGCGGACGTCGTCAAGCGAGGGCGTCGACCGCGCGCAGCCCGGCGCGGAGCGCGTCGGCGAGGCGGGTGCGCAGCGGGACCGCCCGATCGACGAGCTCGCGTTGACGGCGTGCGTACTCCGCGCGGCCCTCAGGGGTCTCCACGGCGACGGGCGCATACCCGAGCTCGCGCAGGTCGTACGGCGCGGCCTCCATGTCGAGCGCGCGGGCGTCGCGCGCCAGCGCGAACGTGTCGGCGACCAGATCGCTGCCGACCAGCGGCGCATGCTTCGACGACCACTTGTAGAGATCCATCGTCGCGTGCAGGCAACCCGGCTGCTCGAGGTCGGGCTGCGTCGCGCGGGTGGGGGCGAGCTCGTTGAGCGGCACCGCCTCGGGGGTGAAGAAGCGGACTGCGTCGTAGTGGGTGCAGCGCACTCCCTGCTCGTCGACGACGTCGCGGATCGCCTGTGGCGCGAGGCGCAGCGGCCACGACTCGTGACGCACCTCGTCCTGCTCGAGGCCGTAGACCATCGCCCACTCGTGCAGCCCGAAGCAGCCGAGCCGTGCGGGTCGTGCGGCCGTGCGGCGCAGCAGCCCCTCGACCCAGGCGAGGCCGTCACGCCGTCGGGCGATGTGCGCCGGGTCGACCGTGACCGTGCCGTCCGGGAGGGTTCGGTACGCCGTGTCCCGGGCCAGTTCCGTGGCACCCGAGAGCGCGATGCCCAGCCCCGGGTGCCAGCGGCGCAGCTGTGCGGCGCGGGTCGGGTAGTAGGTGAACAGGAAGTCGTCGACGGGGTGGCGCAGTCCGCGGGCGGCGCGGTCCAGGCGGTCGGCTGTCCACGCGCCGACCCGCTGGGCGTGCGCCTCCGCCCGGGGACGCCAGACGGTCTCGTCGAGGACGACGAGCTCGGGGGCGGTCACGGTCACCGGGCCATTGTCCGGCACCGCCGCGCACGGGTGCCACCGCCGAGGGCTCACGCGGTCGCGGCCCGCGGGGTCCGGCGCCGGCGGGCACGACCGGTCACGTCTTCGGGGGGCAGACCGAGCTCGGCGGCGGCCGCCTCGAGCCACAGCCCGGGCATCCGCTCCTCCGGCACGTCCGGGTCGTGCAGGGACACCTGCACGGCGAGACCGTCCATGAGCGCGGCGAGCCGTACCGCGGTGGCCTGCGGGTCCGCACAGGTGAACGTGCCCTCGGCGATGCCGGCGTCGATGACCTCGCGCAGGGTCTGGCGCCAGCGGGCGTCGAGCGCGCGTCGCAGCGCGCGGGTCTGGGCGTCGCGCAGGGCCCGGACCCAGACCTCCATCCACAGCGCCCAGTTGCCGACGGCCGGGCCGGTGTCGGACCCGAGCTCGCCGATCAGCCGGAGCCGGTCGAGCGCGGTCGCGCGTGGCGGGACGAGGCGCTCGAGGTCGTCGTAGAACGCGTCCTCGACCGTGCCGACGGCGGCCGCGAGCGCGGCGTCGAGGGTCTTGAAGTGGTAGACGACCAGGGCGGGCGACGTGCCTGCGGCCGCCGCGACGTCGGCGATCCGGGCGCCCGCGAACCCCTTCTCCTTGAGGACCTCGACGGCCGCGGCGAGGATGCGCCGACGGCGCTCCTCGGGGTCCTTCGCGCCGAGCGACGAGCGAGGGGGCATCGGCTCCTCCGAGACCGTCGGGTCCACGCCGTGCGGCGTGTCCGGTGCATCCTCGCGCAGACCCGCTCGCCCGTGGCGCGGACCTGCGAGGTTGGTGACTCGCCTCGCGACAGGGGACGATGACCGTATGACCGAGCCGACGCCTTCGCCGAAGCGGCTCGACCTCGACGTCGATCTCGTGCCGGAGCAGACGACCGACGACACCGACGCCGGCTGGGGTGCCGAGTCGCGCGCCGCGCCGGACCCGGCCGCGCTGCTGCGGCGCTACCTCGACGAGAAGCCCCCGCACCACGGCGACTGAGGTGGCGTCTGGTCAGGGGCTTCCGCGTCGAGGACTCAGGGGGTGTCGTGCTGCGCCTTGAGCGCGTCGCGGATCTCCTTGAGCAGCGCGATCTCCTCGGCCTCGGCCTCCTCGGCCGGACTGGCGAACTTCTCGCGGTACCTGTTCATCGGGACGACGAAGACGAAGTAGAGCAGCGCCGCGGTGAGCAGGAACGTGATGATCGCCGAGACG
>Ga0302299_10000750_pt1 | contig 18643 bp, 16 predicted proteins | sample III_Fen_N3_4_FD_198795 | JGI IMG/M metagenome (GOLD analysis project Ga0302299, IMG submission 198795) | Peat permafrost microbial communities from Stordalen Mire near Abisko, Sweden - III_Fen_N3_4 | ecosystem: Environmental > Terrestrial > Soil > Wetlands > Permafrost | place: Sweden: Abisko... | reverse complement strand
TGGAGCGGGGCGGGGTCGATGTTCTGGGCGCCGGCCCGCAGCACCCACAGCTCGAGGCGATCCTTCATCTCGTCGAGGCGGTCCTCGAGGTGGCGCACCTCGGCGGCCAGACCCTGATCGCGGAACACCAGCGCGGAGTAGGCCAGGCCCACCGCCACCTCGGAGATGTTCTTCATCTCGACCAGCACGTCGACGGCCCGGTCGAGGTCGGACAGGCTGCCGTCCTCGGGCGGCTGGGGCGGGTCCCAGAACGGGGCGGCCGCCAGCTCCCGCAGCCGCACGATGCCGGCCGGAGGCCCTTCGAGGAACAGCACGTCGCCGGGCACCAGGACCTCGTCGCCCTCGACGTCGGTGATCCAGTCTCGATCGCGGCGGATGGCCATGACCCGCATGCCCGTGGCCACCGGCAGCTCCAGCGCGCTGAGCGGGCGGTGCGCCATGTGCGAGCCCTCCCGCACCAGCACCCGGTGCGAGACCTCCTCGGCCGTCGACAGGTCGGCGACCAGCTCTCGGGGGATGCCCAGCTGGTGGGTCACGATGCGGGCGATGTCGACCGCGTCGTTGGCGATGCGCTCGATGGCGCCGATGACCCCGAGCACCGACGACATGGCCTCGGCCTCGTCAGGTCGACGCACCGCCAGGATGCAGACCGCCCGCATGTCGTGGACGAGCTCGTTGAACTGCTCCTCGAGCTCACCGACCTCCTCGGCCATGTCGGGGTCGCCGAAGTACACCGAGGCGTAGGCCAGGTCGACCATGAGCTCGGAGGTGTTCTTGGCGTCGGACAACATGGTCCGCAGGTTGCGCGGTCGCTCGTCCATTACGCGGGGGCTCGGAACACGGAGGCACGGCACACGGGGGCTTGGCGCACGGGGGTCTGGCTCACGGTGGTCTGGCTCACGAGGGTGTGGGCACGAGTTCTGGCGATCCGAGGCCCGGCACACCGGGTGCCGAGGGCTGCGGGTCCGCGGAGCTTAGCCTGACGCGATGGCTCGACACCCGGGACGATCCCGACCACTCCTCGCTCTGATCCTGCTGCTCGTCGTGGCGGCGTCGTGTGGCACTTCGGGCCGCACCATGCAGGAGCCCGAGCCCGGCGCCACCGCTCCACCCCGGCGGCCCGATGCCACGACGACCACTGCCGCCGGGGTCAACACGCTCATCAACTCGAACCTCTTCACGCTGACGTCGTCTGCCTTCGCCCCGAACGACCAGATCCCGGTGGACTACACGTGCGACGGCGCCGGCTCCTCCCCGCCGTTCACATGGGCCAACACCCCTGCGGGAACCGTCGAGCTGGTGCTGCTGATCACCGATCCGGACGCCGGCGGGTTCATCCACTGGATGGTCACCGGGATCGACCCGGCCACCACCGACATGCTCTCGGGAACCGTTCCGGGCAACGCGTTGCAGCTGAACTCCAGCGCCGCCACCCCGGCCTACGCCCCGATCTGCCCGCCTCCCGGTCCGAGCCACACCTACGAGTTCACGCTCTACGCGCTGAGCTCGCCGTCGGGGCTCACCGCCGCGGCCGACACCAGGGCGGCCTCGGCCCAGGTCGCCACCGATGCGACGGCCACCGCGGTGCTCACCGGCACCTACGCCAGGAACACCGCCAACTGACGCGACTGGGCCAGCAGCAGCCCGTCGCGGCTCCACAGCTCGCCGTCCTCCTCGATGAAGCCGTCGGACGCCACCGAGGACCGGAACACCACCAGCACCCAGTCGTCGAACGCCGGGGGCAAGGGGTTGCGCAGGTGCACGGTGAGGTCGATGGTGGGCACCGCGGCCGGCACCGAGATGCGACCGAACACCGGCGGGATCCACGCATCGGCCATGGCGACGAGCAGGTGCTCGTCGACCTCGGCACCCTCCTCGCCGAGCTCGGGGCGGGCCAGGCGGATCCAGCCGCCCGAGATCGCCTCGCTGCCCCCGCTGAACGGCAGGGGTCCGATCGCCCACCGCTGCTCGTAGCGGTCGTGGATCATCGGTCGGGTCCGGGGAGCGCCCTCGGGGGTCGGGCCGGCCGACAGCGTCTCGAGCTCCTCGGGCGGGGCGACGTCGGGCATCACCAGGTCGCAGAACTCGATGGAAGGCCGCGCCGTCGAGAAGGCCCCGACCGCGATGGCGAGGCTCTTGCCCTGCTGCACCAGCCGGGCCGAGGCCGACGTCATCGAACGGCCCTGGCGCTCGACGGTGACCAGGACCTCGACCGGTCCCTCGACCGGCGGCGCCAGGTAGTGCACGGTGAACGAGCGGAGACGGCGCTCGGGCTCGCCGACCTCGGCGCTGACCGCCCGCAGGATCAGGGCGGCCACGTAGCCGCCGTTGGGCCCGCGCTCGATCCACCAGCCCGGATCGATGCGGGCCTCGTAGCGGCCGGAGCCGAGCGGAACGACCGCGGTGTCGGTGGCGAAGCGGGTCGGCATGTCGGGGACGCTAACGGACGACGAATAGCGTGGGACAGGTGATCATCATCTGGGCCGCGATCGGCCTGCTCGTCGTGGTGGGCGTGGCCGCGCTGCTCGGGTACAACCGGTTCGTCCGGCAACAAAACCTCATCGACAACTCGTGGTCGAACGTCGACACCGAGCTCAAGCGGCGCTACGACCTGATCCCCAACCTGGTCGAGACGGTGAAGGGCTACGCCACCCACGAGCGCACCACGCTCGAGTCGGTCACCGCGGCCCGCAACCAGGCCGTGGCCGCCACCGGCACCCCCGAGGAGCAGGCGGCGACGGAGAACACCCTGGTCGGCTCGCTGAAGACGTTGTTCGCGGTGAGCGAGGCCTACCCCGAGCTGCAGGCCAACACCGGCTTCCTCGATCTCCAGGCGCAGCTCACCGGCACCGAGGACCGCATCCAGGCCGCCCGCCGCTTCTACAACAACAACGTGCGCGACTACAACGCCCGCGTGCAGACGGTGCCCAGCAACCTCATCGCGCGCCTCGGCGGGTTCGAGCTTCGCCAGTACTTCCAGATCGACGCTGCCATCGAGCAGTCGGCCCCGCAGGTCGACCTGTAGCCGGTCGTCGGCTCAGGCGGGCGCACGTCACTTGCCCGGCTTGTGGCCGTGGCGCTTGGTCGGGGTGGTGGTCGTCGTGGGGGTGGTGGTCGTCGTCGGCGGTGCGGTCGTCGTGGTCGGGCGGACGGCGGTCGTGGGGGCTCTGGTGGTCGACGTGGTCGTGGTCGGAGGCTCGGTCGACGACGTGGTCGGCCCGGTTCCGTGGTCCGTGCGGTCCGCCAGCACCCGTGCTCCGGCCACGGAGCCGGCGACGAGCAGCGCCGCGGCGAGCACGAACGCGAGCCACCAGCGGTGCTTGCTTCGACCGGACCGATCGAGCTCGACCACAGCCGTGGGACCCACCGGAGCCGCAGCGACCATCGTGGCCGCCATCGCCGATGCGGTCGTGGCGGCGTCGAGGTCCAACGCCAGCGTCGGGTCCGTCGAGGCGACGATCGGACCCGCGTCCGGCGGCCGCCAACTGATGGTGACGTCCTCTTGGACGACCGTGGCTCCGCTCGGCGCCCCGAGCGGGCGGAGATCCGCGTTCGCGCCGAGGTCGACCAACAGCGCGGCGACCTCGGAGGCCGACGGGCGGCTGGCGGGGTGGCGCGAGGTCATCGCCGAGAGGAGCGCCGTGCCCCGCTCACCCAACGACCCCGGCACCAGAGGATCCCTCTGCAGTCGCGCTCCCATCGACTCGATCGCCGTGCCCTCGAACGGGTGCGTGCCGACGAGGCACTCGATGAGCACGAGCCCCAGTGCGTACACGTCGGCGGGCGGCCCGACCTCCTCGCCCGAGACCTGCTCGGGGGCGAGGTACCGCGGCGTACCGACCACCTCTCCGTCCAGCGTGAGGGTGTCGAGGTCGCCGACCGATGCCACGCCGTAGTCGAGCAGTCGGACCACACCCCGATCCGATACGAAGATGTTGGCCGGCTTGAGGTCGCGGTGGACGATGCCTACCCGATGCGTCGCGGCCAGCCCGGCGGCGGCTCCCGCGCCGATGGCGGCGACGTCGTCGGAGGCCAGCGGACCACGGGCGATCACCTGCGAGAGCGCCCGCCCCGATACCAGCTCGGTGACGATGTACGGGGACCCCTCGTGAGTACCGGCGTCGTACACCCGCACCACGTTGGGGTGGTCGATCCGGGCGAGCAGACGGGCCTCGCGGGCCGACCGCTCCGCCAGTCGCGGATCGGCGGAGCGCACCACCTTCACCGCCACCATGCGGGAGAGGCGGTGGTCGACGGCCTGGTAGACGACGCCCATGCCACCGGCGTCGAGCTGGCCGACAACCTCGTAGCGATCATCGATCGACGTCACCTGCCCGAGCGGAGCCACCCCTCGTGTCTACCCCCATCGGGAGCCCCACGTGTCCGCGACCCGGGCCCGACCTGGAACCGGACCGGCGTCTGCTCAGGTCGAGACGTCGCCCAGGCGGTCGGTCCCGCGACCGAGGCGCACGTCGCGCGGCCGACCGAGCCGCTCGACGCGATCCGACGACCATGGGGCGATCGGCGCCGATACCAGGGCACAGATCCGCAGCAGCGTCTCGTCGTAGTTCACCCGCCAGCCGGCGAAGTCACGCCAGGCCTGGTCGAGGTCCTGCTTCACCGGGAGGCCGGCGTCCACGAGGCGATCCATCAGCGCGTCGTACTCCTCCCGCTCGATCGAGATCGGATCGTCGGGCGCGGGGTCGGGGTCGTACGGCAACCGGAAGCTGGTGGAGATGGCTCGGAGGGCGAGGAAGCCGGAGCGGAGCGTGATCTGAGCCTGCGGGTTCGGCTCGATGTCGAGCGACGACACCATGATCGACGCCGTGTCCATGACCGTGCCCGCTGAGGTGATCCAGGAGCTGTGCGTCCGGGTCGAGCGGAAGAATGGGAGCGACGGTTGGGAGGTGTGGCTCTCCTCGATGTCGACGAACCAGTTCTCCCACTCCTCCCATTGCGTGGCGAAGTACTCGAGGCCGCGGATCCGGTGCACCCGGATGAGGAACTCCTCGGCGCTGGGCGGGCTGCCGGCCCGCACCTCGAGCTTCATCACCGAGGTCTCCCGCCTCGAGAACGCGCCGTAGATCGCCGGGAGGTAGCTGATGAGCAGGGCCACGATGAACAGCCCGATGGTCGCCTGCACGAAGCAGAGGATGTCGGCGCCGAGTGCGCCCGGTCGGGAGAAACCGAGCGTCGTGAAGGACGAGCCGCTGGTGATGATGGCCTCGCGCCACGGGCTGACCCCGAAGGCCCAGTACATGGGGACGAACGAGATCAGCACGATCAGGGCCCACGCGGCGGGCAGGAGGATCAGCGCCAGGGGGGCATAGCGGGCCATGATCCGGTCGTAGCCCTCGTAGGAGCTCGTGCGTCGACCGGCGAACTCGAACCCTTCGCGCACGATCAGGAAGACCTTGCGGCTGAGCCACACCGACTCGCCGCGGGGCACGATCACCGTGCGGATGGCTGACCAGAGCACCCACGCCACCGCGAGCGTGCCCCCGACCACGGCGAGGATCCGGACGGCGACCATGGTCGGTGAGCCTACGGGCCGATGAGCAGATCGCTCAGCTGGTGCATGTGGGTGAAGGTCCCGCCCGTGGCACCGACCAGGTAGGCCGCCGGCGTGAGGCCGGTGTAGCCGAACGAGATCATGCCGGCCGCAGCCGCCGCCTCGATGCCGGCCGGCGCGTCCTCCACCACCGCGCAGCGCTCGGGTGGCACCCCGACGGTGGCCGCCGCGTGCAGGAACAGATCGGGCTCCGGCTTGCCCACGCCGACGTCCTCCGCGCTGAAGAGGCGGTCGCCGAACCGATCGATGAGGCCCACCCGGGTGAGTGTCATGCGGATGCGCTGGTGCAGACCGCTCGACGCGACGCAGGTGGCGATGCCGGCTCGGTCGAGCGCGTCGAGCACATCCGCCACCCCCGGCACCACCTCCACCTGCTCGGCCAGCCGGGGGTAGACGGTGGAGCGGTAGCGCTCCTCGAAGTCGACTGGGATGGGGCGTCCGAGGTCGACCTCGACCAGCTCCCGCACGCGGGTCAGGGTGCTGCCCAGGTACCGCTCGACGCAGTCGTGCCAGGAGACCTCGAGGCCGTACTCACCCAACAGCTCGGCCAGGTAGCGGTTGGCGATGGGCTCGCTGTCGACCAGCACCCCGTCGTTGTCGAAGATCACGAGGTCGAACCGGGCCATCGGGAAAATCTAGTGCCCGGTCCGGTCGCGGCCGCGGGTGCGGGACCGAGGGTGGCCAGCGTCCGGAGCCACCGACGTGCAAGGCTCGCGCCGTGAACCCTGCCGATCGCGTGAAGTTCGTCGTGGAGACGGCCAAGGCCGTGCTCGACGATCGGCTCGACGTCGATCAGGGAGCTGCCGCGGTGCAGCTCCAGTCCGAGCAGCTGGTACCGCTGCTGCGGGCCGACCGCGACTCGGTGACCCGCTCGGAGTGCGAGTCCGTGGCCACCAACCTGCGGATGCTGGCCGAGCAGATCAATGACCGCGGCCGCACCGGCCTGCGCTCGGACCCCTCGGGCGTCGAGGCCCACGAGGCCATGGCCCGCTCGATCGGCGAGATGGCTCAGGCCCTGCGCTGATCAGCGTCGCGGGACCCGCCGTCTGATCAGGCCGCGGTGATCAGGCGTCGGGTTCGGTGGCCTTGGGCTTCGGTCGCCAGAAGATCGCCAGCAACAACAGGGCGCCGCCGATGCCGGCGATCGCGGTGATGGCCAGGCCCTTGACGCCGGCGAGGTGGATCTTCAGGTACTTGTCGGCCGACCACGCGCCCGGGCCGAGCGCGCCCAGCGCCAGCGCCGCCACCGTGAGGTTGGCCACGTACTCGTAGCCCTCGCCGGGCCGGAAGATGAAGAAGCCGTTCTTGAAGTGGTTGGTGATGAGGGCCACCACCATCACCCCGACGACACCGGCCGCCGCGAGCGGGTTCAGCACCCCGACGATGAGCATGGCGCCGGCACCGAGCTCGGTGAGGCTGGCCAGCCAGGCGTGCAGCTTGCCGGGCCGTAGGCCCATGCTCTCGAACCACCCGGCCGTGCCGGCGATCTTGCCGCCACCCCAGATGTGGTTGTACCCGTGGGCGATCATCGTGATGCCGAGGATCAGTCGGAGCAGCAGGGCGGCGATGTTGATGCCCCGCAGGTTGTAGATGTCGGCGATGGCGAAGGTGGCGGTGTGCAGCACGGTGCCACCGTAGAACAGGTAGCGGTCAGGTCAGCGGAAATCCCGTGAGGCGATGCTCGCCCCGAGCGGCAGCGGCTCGAGCTTCTCGGCGACCACGTTGATCACCCCCTCCACCTTCTCGAGCCGGCCGCGTACCAGGAGGGCCGGAGAGCTGCGGGCCACCCGGCGGTAGCGGGTCCAGCACCCGCGCGAGCAGATGACGTTGATCAGACCGGTCTCGTCCTCGAGGTTGATGAAGGTGATGCCCGACGCGGTGGCCGGGCGCTGGCGATGGGTGACCACGCCACCGACGAGCACCTTCGATCCGTCATCGACCCCGGCCAGCCCGCTCGCCGGCACCACCCCGAGCGCGTCGAGGGCCGACCGGACGAACCGGGTCGGGTGTCCCTCAGGGGCGACCCCGGTGGCCCACAGGTCGGCCCCCGAGACCTCGTTGTCGGTCATGCCGGGCAACGTCGGGGCGTGCACCCCGGTGACCATGCCGGCCAGGCGATCGGCGCCGGTCTGGGCCACCGCTCCGGCACCCCACAACGCCCGGCGGCGATCGAGCGGGGTGCCGTCGGCATCGTTGAGCCCGCCGAACGCGCCGGCGGTGGCCAGCGCCTCGAGCACGTCGAGCTCGAGGGGGACACGCCGCTTGAGGTCCTCCATGGAGGCATAGGCGCCGTTGGTCACCCGCTCGGCCTCGATGCGATCGGCGAGGGCGTCCCCCACGTGGCGCACCGACCGCAGCCCGAGCCGCACCGCCGGCTGCTCGATCGTGCTCCGGATCGCGTTTTGACCCCCGGTTCCGCTCGCTGAGCGAACATCTTCGGCGCCGAAACCGCTCTGCCATTCGAGGGTGGCCGAGGCGGCGGAGGCGTTGAGGTCGGGGGTGCGCACCTCGACGCCATGGCGACGGGCGTCCTGCACCAACGAGTGCGGCGAGTAGAAGCCCATGGGCTGGGCGTTGATCAGCGCGGCGCAGAAGGCGGCCGGGTAGTGCAGCTTGATCCACGAGCTCGAGTAGACGAGGTACGCGAACGACACCGAGTGGCTCTCGGGGAACCCGAAGTTGGCGAAGGCGGCCAGCTTGTCGAAGATCTGGTCGGCCACGTCGCCGGTGATGCCCCGCTCGGCCATGCCCTCGTAGAGCCGGGCCCGGAGCTTCTCCATCCGCTCACGGCTGCGCTTCGAGCCCATGGCCTGGCGCAGCTGGTCGGCCTCGCCGGGCGAGAACCCGGCCACGTCGATGGCCATCTGCATGAGCTGCTCCTGGAACAGCGGCACGCCGAGGGTCTTGGCCAGCGACTTCTCGAGCAGCGGGTGCAGGTAGGTGACCGGCTCCTTGCCGTTGCGTCGGCGGATGTAGGGATGCACGGACCCGCCCTGGATCGGTCCCGGTCGGATGAGCGCGACCTCGACCACCAGGTCGTAGAACGTGCGGGGCTTGAGGCGGGGCAGCGTGGCCATCTGGGCCCGACTCTCGACCTGGAACACCCCGATCGAGTCGGCCCGGCACAACATGTCGTAGACCGCGTCCTCCTGGGGGATCTCGGCCAGGTCGACGGTGATGCCGTGGGCCTCGGCGATGAGGTCGACCGCGTAGTGCAGCGCGCTGAGCATGCCCAGGCCGAGCAGGTCGAACTTCACCAGCCCGACCGCGGCGCAGTCGTCCTTGTCCCACTGGAGGACCGTGCGGTTCGGCATGCGGCCCCACTCGACCGGGCACACCTCGATGACCGGCCGGTCGCACAGCACCATGCCCCCCGAGTGGATGCCCAGGTGGCGGGGAAAGTTCTCGACCTGCAGGGCCAGGTCGATCACCGCTTGGGGGATGTCGTGATCTGGTTGGGCCGCGGCCGACACCACCGGGCCCCAGCGGTCGACCTGCTTCGACCAGGCGTCCTGCTGGCCGGTGGCGTACCCCAGCGCCTTGGCCATGTCGCGCACCGATGACTTGGCCCGGTAGGTGATGACGTTGGCCACCTGGGCCGCGTACTCCCGACCGTGGCGCTCGTAGACGTACTGGATGACCTCCTCGCGGCGATCGCTCTCGATGTCGATGTCGATGTCCGGCGGGCCGTCGCGCTCGGGCGACAGGAACCGCTCGAACAGCAGGCCGAGCTTCACCGCATCAGCCTTGGTGACCCCGAGGGCGAAGCACACCGCCGAGTTGGCTGCCGAGCCGCGTCCCTGGCAGTAGATGTCGGCCCGCCGGCAGAACTCGACGAGATCCCAGACGATGAGGAAGTAGCCGGGGAAGCCGAGCTGCTCGATGACGGCCAGCTCGTGATCGATCTGGGCCCAGGCCCCCGGCTCCTTCTCGGGGCCACCGGGATGCGACGGCCGGGGCCCGTAGCGATGGTTGGCCCCGCGCTCGGTGAGCTCGCGCAACCACGACATCTCGTCGTGGCCCGCGGGGCACGGGAACGGCGGCAGGTTGGGCGCCACCAGCTCGAGGTCGAAGACGCACTCGCGGCCGATGGACGCGGCCCGGGCCACCACCCCCGGGTAGCGGGCGAAGCGGCGGGCCTGCTCCGCACCCGATCGCAGGTGCGCCCCGGCTCCCGCCGGCAACCAGGCCGCCAGCTCGTCGAGGCTGCGCCGGGCCCGCACCGCGGCGAGGGCGGTGGCCAGTGGGCGCCGGGCCGGGGTGGCGTAGTGCACGTTGTTGGTGGCCACCACGTCGACCCCGGCCCGGACGGCCAGCTCGGCCAGGGCATCGTTGCGGGCCGAGTCGAGCGGGTCACCGTGGTCCCAAAGCTCGACGGCCACCTGCTCGCGACCGAAGACGTCGACCAGTCGGGCCAGCTCGTGGGCCGCGGCGGCCGGGCCGTCGGCCACCAGCGCGGCCGGCACCGCCCCCTTGCGACACCCGGTGAGCACCTGCCAGTGGTGGTCGCCTGGCCCGGCCAGCTCGGCCAGCTCGGCCAGGCAGGTGCGGGGGGCGCCCTTCTCCCCCTGCATCTGGGCTCGACTCGCGGCCCGGGCCAGGTTGGCGTAGCCCTGCGGGTCACGGGCCAGCACCAGCAGGTGCTGCTCGACGAACCGACCCTCCCGAGCCGCCGTTCGGGGGTCGGCGCCGGGATCGGCTTCGCCCATGGTCAGCGCGGTGCGACCCAGGGTGAGCTCGGTGCCGAAGATGGTGGGCAGCCCGAGGGCCCGGGCCGCCTCGGCGAAGCGGACCACGCCGTAGCAGCCGTCGTGGTCGGTGACGGCCAGTGCCTCGAGTCCGAGGCGCACGGCCTCCTCGACCAGTTCCTCGGGGTGCGAGGCGCCGTCGAGGAACGAGAAGTTGGTGTGGCAGTGCAGCTCGGCATAGGGCTCCGATCCCCGCCCGGCGCCGAGTCCGGCCGTCGGTCCGTCATGCGGTTCGTACGGCAGCCGCTTGCGCGACCAGGCCGGGCTGTCGCCGCCGTCACCCGGGGTCGGCTCGATCCACGGGCCCCGACCCAGCGGGTCGTCGGACAGGCGCCGCTCGAGCTCGGACCAGGGCACGTTGGGGTTGCGAAACGTCATCGCTCGCCACCGTAGCGAACAGATGTTCGTCTGTCATGTGGACTGCCACTTCCCGGTTCTTGTCCGACTTGGCCACTCTTCCGGTGGGCAACTCGGACAAGAACGGGGACAGATCAGTCATAGGTGGCCTCGACCCACCAACGACCGCCCTCGACCGCCAGCAGGTGGGCCCGGCCATCGGCGGTGACCACCTGGAAGCGGGCCCGACGGCGATGCGCCGGCGGATCCCACCAGCGCTCGTCGACCAGCCACGGCCCGGCCCATGCCACCACCTCGTGACCGGCAGATCGACCGGCAGAACCGGCAGGCGACAGGCGCGACGGTGGCGCGCTCACCAGGCCCCGGCCGCTCACCTGCACCAGCGTTCCGGCCCCGTCGAGCACCTCCACCGCGAGGGGCTCGGGGTACACGGTGGACGGCGCCGGCGCCGGGAGCTGTCCGGGCCACGGCCCCGCGACCGAGTCGGGCCGGGCCGCCGGCCGACCGGCACCGTCGAGCCTCTCGAGGTCGACCGCGTGCACCGGCACCCGCACCACCTGGTCGCCCGGACCGCGCCCGCCCCGCCACTCGGGCACGGTGACCGCATCGGTGCCGAGGAGCCCCTGCACCCGGGCGAAGGCCCGGACCGCCCGCTCGTCGACCGCGGTCTCCCCACCCCAGAACCCGAGCTGGCGACCAGTGGCCGCCACGACCTCGTCGGGCACCAGGGCCAACAGGGTGATGCCGCTGGTCGGGCGGTGGGCGGCCGAGCCGGTGAGCCAGCCGTCGAGCTGCCAGCGCACCCGGTCGGCGATGGCCCCCGGGGTGAGCGCGCCCTCGTGACGCCACAGCCGCTCGAGCGACTCGCCGTGCTCGGTCTCGGCCAGGATCGCCAACCGGGTGCAGGCCAGGCCGAGGTGGTCGAGCCGGGCGTGCAGGTCGTCGGCCAGGGCCTTGGCCACGAAGGTCGCGGTGTCGACCCGCTCGGCCGGCGGGTCGAGCTCGGCCTCGACCCGCAGCACCGGCGCAGGGATGCGGGTGTCGGGCGGTCGCTCGTCGAGCCCACGGGCCAGTCGGTGGGCGACCTGGCCGTCGACGCCGAACCGGGCGACCAGATCGGCGGCCGGCAACGCGGCGACCGCTCCCAACGTGCGCAAACCGAGTCGGCCCAGCACGTCGATCAGCCCCGGCGCGTCAGCCAGCCCGGCCCGATCGAGCACGGCCACCGGCCGCGGCGCGAGGAACCGGGCCGTGGCACCGGCCGCGATCACCCGCACCCCAGCCGACCCAGCCGACCCCGCGGACTCGGCGGCCAGGCCGGCGGCGAAGGGCCCGTCGGCCACACCGACCGATGCCGCCCCGGGCCACCCCCGCTCGGACAGCAGGTCCCGGACCCGCTCGTGGACCAGCGCGGCCAACGCGTCGTCCCCACCGAAGTAGCGCGACGGCCCGCGGGTCGACACGGCACATCGCCCGGGCCGGGTGATCTCGATGCGGGGGGTGAACGACTCGACCGCGGCGACCACCGCCTCGAAGGCCCGGGCATCGCGGGCATCGTCGGGCTCGAGGACGACGAGCCCCGGGCACCGCCCCTGCGCCTCGCGGCGCCGCTGGCCACACGTGACGCCCTCGTCCCGGGCCGCCGGCGAGCAGGACACCACCCGGTTGGCCCGCAGCACCGCGGCCGGCTCGTCGGGAGGCACCCCGGCCGCCAGCACCGGCCAGTCGGCTCCCAGCACCACGAGCGTGCGGACCGCCGCCATCAGCTCGCCCCCGGCAACTCGGCCAGATCAGGGCAGACCGCCAGATCAGGGCAGACCGGCAGATCAGGGCAGTCGGCCAGATCAGGGCAGTCGGCCAGATCAGGGCAGCGAGGCAGATCAGGTGAGGTGGGATCGACCAGGCGATCGACGTCGGCGCCGGCGTACGAGCGCGACCCGAGCGACCCGAGTCGAGCGGGCTCACGGGCCACGGCGAGGATGCGACCGTGCCCATCGGGCAGCCACAGCTCGGCCTGGCGGGTGCGAGCGGCCCGACGCCGCCCGGTGGCCTCGACGGTGACCTTCCGAGCCCGGAGGTGCCCGTGCCCCTGGCCCAACCCCTGCCACTCGGCACCGGTCACCGTGAGCCGTAGATCGACCTCGAGCCCCGCGCCTCTGCCTGATCCCTGACTTGATCCCTGGCCTGACCGGGGGACGATCTGCACCAGCACGGTGCCGCGCTCGCGGGCCCGGGCCGCCAATCGACGGGCGTCGGCCGCACCCACCCGGTGAGGACCGGCCAACACCACGTCGACCGCGCCCACCAGGGCCGCCACCACGGCGGCCCACTGGTCGCGGGGCGGCTCGGCCACCAACGCCAACCGCTCAGGGGCGATGCCGGCTTCGACGGCGGCGGCCAGACCAAGATCGGGGCGACCGACGACCGCCACCCATCCGCCGGCGGCCGACGGCCCGGCCGCCAGGGCCAGCGCCAGCGACGTGGCCCCCGGCCCACCCTCGACCACCACTGTGCTGCCGCGCTGCAGGCCGCCCTCGGGCACCAACCCGGCCAACCCCGCCAGCATCGGCACGGTCTGATCGCGGGCCAGCACGATCGGCCGGGTGAGGTGGGCCACATCGGGCAGGGAGGTGGGGTTGGAGACGGCGGCCATGGGTCACCCAGTATCGAACGGTCGTTCGCTCCTGGCAAGTGGCTCCCGCACGCGCGATGGCCTCGTGAACGCGTCGCCGGCGCCCGGGTCAGTCGTTCGAGGTCGGCTAGACACGGGGCATGGCCCACGACCCCTCATTCGACCCGGCCCACATGCACACGTTCACCCCGGCCATGGAAGCACTGGCCGGCGAAGTCATCGCCTACACCTTCGAGCGATTCGCCATGAACCCGCCGCCGCTCGACGGCCCGCTCCGACCCGACCAGCTCGATGCCCTCACCGGCCCCACCGTCACGCCCGACGGCTTGGGCGGCACCGAGGCGTTGCGCCTGTGGGTCGAGGTCCTGGCCCCGGCGTGCATCTCCCAGGACCACCCACGGGCACTGTCGTTCGTGCCGTCGGCCCCGACCGAGGCATCGGCCCTGTTCGACCTGGTGGTCGGCGCCTCATCGATCTACGGCGGCTCGTGGCTCGAGGGATCCGGTGCGGTGCACGCCGAGAACCAGGCCCTGCGGTGGATCGCCGACCTCGCCGGCCTTCCGGCCTCGGCCGGCGGGTGCTTCGTCTCGGGCGGCTCGGCCGGCAACCTCAGCGCCCTGGTGGCCGCTCGACATGCCGCAGCCGAGGCCCGCGCCGCAGCCGGGCTCGAGCGGCCGGCCCGATGGTGCATCGCCGCGTCGGCCGAGGCCCACTCGTCGATCGCCTCGACCGCCCGGGTGATGGACATCGACGTGATCGACGCGCCGGTCGACGACCGGGGCCGGCTCACCGGCGCCGCGCTGGCCGCGACCCTGGCCGGCCTGGACGGCACCGAGGCCATGGACGGCCTGTTCGCGATCGTGGCCACCGGCGGCACCACCAACGCCGGCATCGTCGACGACCTGGCCGGGGTGGCCGACGTCGCCGCCGAGCGTGACCTCTGGCTCCACGTCGACGGCGCCTACGGCGGCGCGGCCCTGGCCGCGCCGAGCGCCCGGGCCCACTTCGACGGCATCGAGCGGGTCGACTCGCTGGTGATCGACCCCCACAAGTGGCTGTTCACCCCGTTCGACTGCGCGGCCCTGCTCTATCGGCGCCCCGAGCTGGCCAAGGCGGCCCACACCCAGCACGCGGCCTACCTCGACGTGCTGCACGACCACGACTCGGCCAGTGGCGAGTGGAACCCGAGCGACTACGCCTACCACCTCACCCGTCGGGCCCGCGGGCTGCCCCTCTGGTTCTCGCTGGCCACCCACGGCACCGATGCCTACCGCAACGCGGTCGAGGCCAGCCTCGACGTCACCCAGGCCGGGGCCGACCTGATCCGCTCGCTCGACCACGTCGAGCTGGTGATCGAACCGATGCTGTCGGTGCTGCTCTTCCGCCGCCTCGGCTGGGAGCCCGACGACTACCGGGCCTGGAGCGACCGGGCCCTCGCCGAGGGCCTCACGCTCACGGTGCCGACGTCGTGGCAGGGCGAGACGGTGCTGCGCTTCTGCATCGTGAACCCCCGCACCACCGTCGACGACCTCGCGGTCATCCTCGCCACCCTCTGATCAGTTCGCCTCAGGGGTGGGCGCCGCGGCCGTCGTGGGCTCAGCGGCCGTCGTGGGCTCAGCGGCCGTCGTGGGCTCCGCGGCCGTCGTGGGCTCCGGGGCCGTCGTGGGCTCCTCGGCGAGCAGGGCGTAGAGGCGACGACGGGCGTCGGCCACGATGGCCGCGGCCCGCTGCAGCTGATCGGGTGTGGCCACATCGGCGACCTGCCCGACGGCCCCGTCGAACTGCACCGCCAGGCGTCGCAGCTCTCGGGCCTCGTCGCTCTCGGTCGAGCTCATGGTGGCCCACGGCGGGGACTTCTCGAGGTCGAGCCGATCGACGACCTGCTGCCCGGTCGACGTGAGGGTGAAGACCCGACGACCATCCTCGAAGTTCTCGGCGTCGACCACGCCGGCGCCCTCCAGTCGGTGCAGGATCGGGTAGACCGACCCCGGGCTCGGGGACCAGGTGCCCCCGCTGCGATCGCCCAGCTCCTGGATGATCTGGTAGCCGTGCTTGGGCCCTTCGGCCAGCAGGGCCAGCACGCCGTTGCGCACCTCACCCCGACGGGCTCGTCCTCCTCGGCCTTCGCCGCGGCCTTCACCGCGACCCTCACCGGGATGACGGCGGCCGTGTCCTCGGGGGCCTCGGCGGCCTCGGCCACCCGGACCTCGCTCGATCTCGATGGCCTCGATCTCGATGGCGTCGGGCCGGTCGACCGGACCGCCTCGAGTCGTGGGCTGATCGCTCGACGTCTTCGAGCTCTTCTTCTTCGCCTTCGATGCTGCTGATGGGTTCTCTCGTGTTGGCTTGCTCATGTGCTGGTTGCGTCCTTCGGTTCTCCGGACCCGTCTCTCGGATCCGATAACGACATGTTAGCGATATATCGCAATAGCACAACCACCTATCGCAATTTTGGATGCCGTCCGCGACGATGCCGCCAGGCGCGCACCGTCGACGGTCACGCGCTGGCCCACCCGCAGGTCAACCCCTGACCCGCACCCGAACGGGTGTCAGTCTCCGAAGCCCTCGGGGATGACGACCTCGACACCCTCGCGGTAGTAGAGGAAGAGCTCCTCGATGAGCTCCTTCATGCCCGCCGTCGAGCCACCGGGCTCGAGATCGACGGTGATCATGTTGGAGTTCACGGTGATGCCCGCGACCCCGCCGTGGTCGAAGAGCCGGCGGGCCAGCTCGGTCGTCGGCTTGTCGCCGAAGGCGGCATCGCGTGACGCGTAGCGCTCGATCCCCATGCCGGAGATGCTGCGGTTGATCTCGAATCGGACGACGCCAGGCGTGGCCGACTGCTTTTCGATGACGGTGACGGGCTGTCCCATGGCGGCGTGAGATTAGCCCGCGGACACGGCCGGACGGGATTCGTCACCGGCGTAGACCCGGGTGGTCGATCGCCAGACGAGGGCGGCCAACCCGATGGAGATGAGGCCGAGCACGGCGTGGACGGCCTTGAAGGCCGCCAGGTTGCCGTCGAAGCCGGCCGGTCGACCGTCGATCAGGATCTTCGGCACCAGGACGAGCCACAGGCCGCCGGCCCACCCGGCTGCGACCCGCAACGTGAGCACCTCGGCCCGCGACCAGGCGCGGGACCACCCGCGCACCCCGACCACCGCGGCGGCCACGGCCAGCGCCACGACCGTCAGCGAGAGGGCGACGCTGAACGCCTTGCTCGCCGAGCTGATGGCGTCGTTGCCGAGGGCGTTCGAGATGCGGTTCAGCCACACGTAGAGCGTCCACACGGTGAAGATGAGGACCGGCCACACACCCGGTCGGGGCTTCGAGAGCATGGCCGAAGGGTACCGATCCCCCGGCGGTTGGGCAGCATCGCGCCAGCTCCGCTACCTTGACCCGAAGTCTTGACCGCTCGGTCAAGTTTCACTCCCGACCGGCCCGCTCGGCTGGTCCGCTCCGCCCATGGGGGATCCGATGCCGGACATCACGATCGACGAGTTCCGCGACGAGGTCGTCGCCTTCCTGGATGCCAACGCCACCAAGAAGCAGGCCGAGCAGAAGTTCGTCTGGGGTGAGGGCGATGACGACGTCGCCCTGTTCGAGGAGGTCACCCCCGAGCGCGAGCAGGAGGACCTCGACCTGGCCAAGGCATGGCGGGCCAAGCGCTTCGATGCCGGCCTCGGCCACATCACCGGCGCCGTCGAGTTCGGCGGCCGCGAGCTGCCCGGCGCCTACGACCGCCTCTACGGCCAGCTCGAGGGTCAGTACGAGACGCCGAACCAGAGCTTCTTCGGCATCGGCCTCGGCATGGTCGCCCCCACGATCCAGGCCCACGCCACGCCCGAGGTCAAGGACCTCTACGTCCGGAAGATGTACCGCGGTGACCTCGTCGGTTGCCAGCTGTTCAGCGAGCCCGGCGCCGGTTCCGACCTCGCCAGCCTGCAGTGCAAGGCCGAGCGGGATGGCGACGAGTGGATCATCACCGGCCAGAAGGTCTGGACCTCGGGGGCCCAGTACAGCGACATCGGTGAGATCATCTGCCGCACCGACGCCGACCTGCCCAAGCACAAGGGCCTCACCGGCTTCGTGGTCGACATGAAGGCACCCGGCGTCGAGATCCGACCCCTGCGCCAGATGACCGGTGGCGCCTCGTTCAACGAGGTGTTCTTCACCGAGGTTCGCGTCCCCGACAGCCACCGGCTGGGCGACGTCAACCAGGGCTGGACGGTGGCGCTCACCACCCTCATGAACGAGCGGGCCTCGATCGGTGCCGGCGGCGGCGGGGGCAGCGGCCTCGGCAACGTCACCCGCCTGGCCGAGATGTGCCGGTACTTCGAGGTCGCCGACGATCCGGTCGTCCGCCAGAAGCTGATGGACGTCTACATCAACTTCCAGGTCTCGAAGTTCAACAACCAGCGCGCCCTCGACAAGATCAAGCGTGGGCAGCTGCCCGGGCCCGAGATGTCCATCGCCAAGCTGTCGCTCACCAACAACATGTGGCGCACCGCCAACTTCGTCGCCGACATCCTCGGCCCGCGCATCATCGCCGACACCGGCGAGTGGGGCACCTTCGCCTGGGGCCAGCTCCTGCTCGGCGTCCCCGGCATGAAGGTCGCCGGCGGCACCGACGAGGTCATGAAGAACATCGTCGGCGAGCGGGTGCTCGGCCTGCCCAAGGACTCCGGCATCGACTCGGTCACGCCCTTCAAGGACCTCAAGGTCGGCACGCAAGTCTCTTAATCGAACAGGGTGGGGGGTGGCTCGGGCTCGGATTCCCATCCGGCGGGGCGCACCCGGGGGACGCCAGTCCACGGGATGTGGTCCATGAACACCCAGGACCGACGGTGGATCGTCGTCGGCCCCATGCCCTGCAGCGCGGCCTTGTGTCGCGGGCAGGGGTAGCCCTTGTTGAACTCGAAGTCGTAGCCGGGGAAGTGCTCGGCCTCGGCGCGCATGATGCGGTCGCGCGTGACCTTGGCGAGGATCGACGCGGCCGAGATCGACAGGCAGGTGGCGTCGCCCTTGACGATGCGGCGCGTGTTGCCGGAGCCGACGAAGTCCCAGTTGCCGTCGATGAGCACCTGGTCGGGCACGACCGACAGCTGATCGATGGCCCGCCGGGCCGCCAGCTTCTGGGCGGCCGACATGCCCAGCTCGTCGCACTCGGCCTGGCTGGCGTGGCCGACGGCCCAGGTCACGCACCACTCGGCGATGCGGTCGAACATGGCCTCGCGTTCGCGTTCGGTGAGCATCTTCGAATCGCGGATCTTGTAGATCCGGCGATCGGAGGGAACCACCGCCGCTCCGACGCTCAACGGCCCGGCCCACGAC
>Ga0302299_10000749_pt1 | contig 18651 bp, 15 predicted proteins | sample III_Fen_N3_4_FD_198795 | JGI IMG/M metagenome (GOLD analysis project Ga0302299, IMG submission 198795) | Peat permafrost microbial communities from Stordalen Mire near Abisko, Sweden - III_Fen_N3_4 | ecosystem: Environmental > Terrestrial > Soil > Wetlands > Permafrost | place: Sweden: Abisko... | reverse complement strand
CGAGGAGCTGTCCATCGCGGACCTCGGCGTCATCGCCACGGCCCACGTGCGCCTGCGGCCGGGCCTGACGGTGCTCACCGGCGAGACCGGCGCGGGCAAGACGATGGTGCTCACCGCGTTGACCCTGCTGCTCGGTGGCAAGGCGGACCCCGGCGTGGTGCGCTCGGGTGCAACCACGGCGGTGGTCGAAGGCAGGGTCCGCCTCGACGGCCGTGCCGCTGCGCTCGAACGGGTGGCGGATGCGGGCGGCGAGCTCGACGACGACGGTTCGTTGGTGCTGCTCCGCACGGTGACCGCGGCGGGTGCGGACGCCCCGGGCCGGTCACGCGCCCACCTCGGCGGCCGCACGGTGCCCCAGGGGGTGCTGGCCGAGCTGGCCGAGGATCTCGTCACGGTGCACGGACAGGCCGATCAGGTGCGGCTGCGGACGCCCGCACGCCAGCGTGAGGCGCTGGACGCCTTCGTCGGCCCGGACCACCTGACGATGCTGGCCACCTACCGGGACGCCTGGCTCGACCGGGCCCGGGTGGACGTCGAGCTGGGCGAGCTGACCGACCGCGCCGCCGACCGCGCGCGCGAGGCCGAGCTGCTGAGGGTCGGCCTGGCCGACGTGGAGCGCGTCGACCCCCGGGCCGGTGAGGACACCCAGCTCGCCGAGGAGTCCGAGCGGCTGGCGCACGCGGAGGACCTGCGCGGCGCCGCCGACGGTGCGCACCGCGCGCTGGTCGGCGTCGACGGGGCCGACGACGAGCCGTCGGCCGCCACGCTCGCCGACGCCGCCCGACGCCTCCTCGAGCACGCCGGCGCCCACGACCCGGCGCTCGCGTCGCTGGCGACCCGGGTCGCCGAAGCGGGCTACCTGCTGGCCGACGCCGGCGCCGACCTCGCCGCGTACTCCCAGGACCTGCAGTCCGACCCGGCACGGCTGGATGCGGTCGGACGCCGGCGTGCCGAGCTGGCGACATTGACCCGGACGCACGGCGGAGACGTGGCCCACGTGCTCGCCTGGGCGCAGGAGGCCGGTCTGCGCCTGCTGGAGCTGGACTCGGGGGACGAGCGCATCGCCGGCCTGCGGCAGCGACGCGACGCGCTCGACGCCACGCTCGACGAGCTGCGCGGTGCGCTGAGCGCGGCCCGCCTCGAGGCGGCCGGCCGGCTGGCCCACGCGGTGAGCGAGGAGCTGGCCGGGCTGGCGATGGCCGGCGCCCGCCTGGAGGTGGCGGTCGAGGCCGCCGAGACCCCGACGGTGCACGGCGGCGACCGCGTGGAGATGCTGCTGGTCCCGCACGCCGGGGCGCCGGCCCGGCCGCTGGGCAAGGGCGCCTCCGGCGGCGAGCTGTCGCGCGTCATGCTCGCCCTGGAGCTGGTGCTGGCGACCGCCGGGGCCGCCGGCCAGGCGCCGGGCACGTTCGTGTTCGACGAGGTCGATGCCGGGGTGGGGGGCCGGGCCGCCGTGGAGGTGGGTCGCCGGCTCGCGGCGTTGGCCCGCGGCGGCCAGGTGCTCGTCGTGACGCATCTCGCCCAGGTCGCGGCGTTCGGCGACACGCACCTCGTCGTGACGAAGTCCACCGACCCGGGCGTCGACGCGGTGACCGCGTCGGGACTGGTGGACGTTACGGGAGAGGACCGCGTGCGCGAGCTGGCCCGGATGCTCGCCGGCCAGGAGGACTCGGCCTCGGCACGTGCCCACGCGGCGGAGCTCCTCGCACTGTCGAACGTGGGACGATGACAGGCGATGAGACTGTCCCTGCGTAGACGACGCGTGCCCGCACCCCCTGGTGAGGTGGTCGGCCCGGCCCGTGTCGACCGTCGGACCAAGGCGCTGACCAAGCGGCTGCACCCCGGGGACATCGCCGTCATCGACCACCTCGACCTGGACCGGGTGTCGGCCGAGGCGCTGGTGGCCTGCCGTCCGGCCGCCGTGCTGAACGCCTCCCGCTCGACGTCGGGCAGGTACCCGAACCTCGGCCCGGAGATCCTCGTCGCGGCGGGAGTCCCGTTGGTGGACGACCTCGGACCGGACGTCATGACCATCGCCGACGGCCGTCTGCTGCGGCTGGTGGACGGCGCCGTGCACGACGGCGCGACCGTCGTCGCCGAGGGCGAGCTGCAGACCGCCGAGACCGTCGCCGCGGCGATGGAGGACGCCCGGGCCGGCCTCTCGGTGCAGCTGGAGTCGTTCGCCGCGAACACGATGGACTACCTGCGCCGTGAGCACGACCTGCTGCTCGACGGGGTCGGTGTGCCCGACATCCGCACCCCCATCGACGGACGGCACGTGCTGATCGTCGTGCGCGGGTACCACTACAAGGAGGACCTGCAGATCCTCCGCTCGTACATCCGCGAGTACCACCCGGTGCTGATCGGCGTGGACGGCGGTGCGGATGCGATCCTCGAAGCGGGCTGGCGGCCGGATCTCATCGTCGGCGACATGGACTCGGTCTCCGACCGGGCGCTGCGCTGTGGCGCGGAGGTGGTGGTGCACGCCTACCGCGACGGGCGCGCGCCGGGCCTGGCCCGCGTGGAGCAGCTCGACGTGCCGCATGTCGTCTTCCCGGCCACCGGCACCAGCGAGGACGTGGCGATGCTGCTGGCCGATGACAAGGGTGCGGAGCTCATCGTCGCCGTGGGTACGCATGCGACGCTCGTCGAGTTCCTCGACAAGGGTCGCTCCGGCATGGCCAGCACCTTCCTCACCCGGCTGCGGGTGGGCAGCAAGTTCGTCGACGCCAAGGGGGTGTCCCGGCTGTACCGGCACGGGATCTCCAACGCCCAGGTGGTGCTGCTGGTGCTTGCGGGGCTGCTGGCGCTCGGCGTGGCGCTGGCGTCGACGAATGGTGGACAGACGTTCTACGGATTGCTCGCCGCGCGGTTCGACGACCTGTGGTCGTGGGTCGGCGGCCTTTTCGGGGGTGGCGCATGATCGACTTCCGGTATCACCTGGTGTCGCTGATCTCCGTGTTCCTGGCGTTGGCCGTCGGGATCGCCCTGGGCGCGGGACCGCTCAAGGACACCGTGAGCGACACCCTGACGGGTCAGGTGGACCAGCTGCGTGCGGAGAAGGAGGACCTGCGCACCCAGCTCGACGAAGCATCGGCCGACCTGAGCCGCAGCACCCAGTTCGCCGGTGCCGCCGGGACCGAGCTGGTGACGGGATCGCTGCCGTCCTACCGGGTCGCCGTCGTGCTGCTCGGTGAGGTTCCTGCCGCGGACCGCGAGGCCATCGACGCGAGGCTGGTCGAGGCCGGTGCCACCGTGACGGTCCACGCCACGCTCGCCGCCGCCTGGACGGACCCCGAGCAGCGCAGCTACCGCCAGAGCCTGGTCGGCTTCTTGACGGACTACCTCGACCCGCTGCCCCCGACCGGCGCCGGCGTAAGCGCCGAGCTGGCCCAGGCGCTGGTGCAGGGCCTGATCGGCGCCGACCCGGCGCAGCCCGACGTGCTCACCGAGAATGCCGCCGCCCTGCTCGACCTGCTCTCCACGGGCGACCAACCGATGGTGACGCTCGACCAGGAGGTGACCGTTCCGGCGGACGCCGTCGTCGTGCTGGCCGTGCCCGTCGAGGAGCCCGCGGCCGACGCCACGGCGCAGCCGACGCCCGACACGGACGCCATCGATGCTCAGCTGGCGGTGCTGACCGCTGCCCAGCAGCTGTCCCACGGAGCGGTGCTGGTGGACGGTCAGCCGTTGGCCGGATCGCTGACCCGCGCGGTGCTGACGGACTCCGACCTGGCCGCGACCATGACGACGGTGTCGGGCATGGACACCGTCTTCGGGCAGGTGGCGGTGCCGCTGGCGCTCGCGGCGCGCATCGACGGGACCAACGGTCACTACGGGTTCGGCGACGGACTGACGATGGTGCCCGGCCAGGTGGATCTGCTCCCGGTGGACCGCACGCCGGTGACTGCTACGCCCGCGGGCGGTCCGGTCGACCCGGCCACCGCGTCGACGGAGGTCCCCACGACGCCCGTGGTCGGGTCCGGCGGATGAACGCCGGAGCGGTCCGGCGGGTGACGGCCGCGGTGATCGCCTCGGTGGCGACCCCGGTGGCGCGCGGGCTCCTGGACCACCAGCCGCCCGGGGGCCAGGCCCGGTGGACCCGGCTCAACCACGCCGGTGAGCCGGTGAGCATGCTCGCCGGTCCGGCCGTGGCGGCCGGGCTGCTGGCCAGCACGGTCGTGGCGCCGTCGCCGAGGGTGGCGGCAGCGCTCGCGGTGGCCGTGACCAGCGGCGCCGGGTTCGGTGTGGTCGACGACCTCTTCGAGGACACGTCCTCGCGCGACAAGGGCCTGCGTGGGCACCTGCGTGCCCTCGCCCACGGCCGCGTGTCGACCGGGGGGCTCAAGGTGCTCGGCATCGGCGCCGGCGGGCTGCTCGCGGCGGCCCTGGCCCCGCCACGGGCCGGCGAGGGACCGCGTCGCGGCTGGTCGGGGGTGGCGGACGTGGTCGCGTCGGGCGCGGTGATCGCGGCGACGGCGAACCTCGTCAACCTCTTCGACCTCCGGCCGGGGCGGGCCTGGAAGGTGGTGGCCCTGGCGGCGGCTCCGCTCGCGGTCGCCGGTGGCGCGGGCGCACCGGCCGCGGCTGCCCTGCTCGGGGCCGGCTGGTCCGCCGCGGAGGCGGACCTCGGCGAGGTGGACATGCTCGGTGACGGTGGCGCCAACGCGCTCGGGGCGGCGCTCGGCACGGCCGTGGTGCTCGGCGCGCCGCGAGGTGTGCGGCTGGCCTGGCTGGCGGGTGTGGTGGCGCTGACGGTGGCCTCGGAGCGGGTGAGCTTCGGCGGGGTGATCGAGCGCACGCCCGTGCTGCGCGAGCTGGACGCCTGGGGTCGGCGGCCGGTGTCGCCGTCCGGAGCCGGGCGCAGGTGAGCCCGGCCGCGCGGCGGGCGCTCGGCGGGCTGGTCGGCGCTGCCGCGATGATCGCGGCGGTGACCGTGCTGTCCCGCGTCCTGGGGTTCGTCCGGTACCTCGCGCAGGCGTCGGGCCTCGGTGCCGGGGCGATCGCCGATGCGTACAACGGCGCCAACGTTCTGCCCAACGTGCTGTTCGAGGTCGCCGCCGGAGGGGCGCTCGCCGGGGCCATCGTGCCGTTGCTCGCCGGGCCGATCTCCCGCAGCGACCGGCGCGAGGTGCAGCAGGTCGCATCCGCCGCGCTGGGTTGGACGCTGGCCGTGCTGGCGCCGCTCGGGCTGACTCTCGCCCTGGCCTCGGGTCCGATCGCGGGGGTCCTGGCCGGCCTGTCCGGCGCTGCGACCGCCGACCTGATCCAGTTCTTCCTGCTGGTGTTCGCGGTGCAGGTGCCCATGTACGGCGCGACCGTGCTGGCGTACGGCGTGCTGCAGGCGCACAAGCGGTTCTTCTGGCCCGCGTTCGCGCCCGTGTTGTCGTCGGTGGTCGTCATCGCGACGTATGCGGTGTACGGCGCGCTGGCGGGAGGCGAGGCGGACGACCCGGTGGCCGTCGGGCAAGGGGCCCTGCGGGTGCTGGCCTGGGGCACCACCGCGGGCGTGGCCGCGATGCTGCTGCCGATGCTGCTGCCGGTGACGCGGCTCGGCATCCGCATCCGGCCGACCTTGCGGTTCCCGCCCGGGGTCGGCGCCCGTTTCCGCGCGCTGGCGCTCGCGGGCATCGGCGGGGTCGCCGCCCAGCAGCTGTCGGTCGTCGTCGTGCTGCTGCTCGCGTTCGCGCGCGGTGGGCACGGCAGCTACACGCCGTTCCTGTGGGCGCAGCAGGTCTACCTGCTCCCGTACGCGGTGCTCGTGGTGCCCCTCGCGACGGCGACCTTCCCCCGGGTGGCCGCCGCCGCCGCGCGACGCGACCGCATCGGCTTCGCCCGGCTGTCCTCGACGACCACCCGCGCCGTGCTCGCGGTGGCCACCGCCGGCGCCGCTGCGGTGTTCGCGGCAGGTCCGGCGGTCGCCGCGGTGTTCGCCGCGGTCGCACACCGCCCGGACGTCACCGACGAGATGTCGGCAGCGCTGGGCTTCCTGGCGCCTGGGGTGGTGGGCTTCGCGGCCCTGTTCCACGTCTCGCGCTCCCTGTACGCGCTGGAGCGCGCACGGTCGGCCGTGCTGGCCAACGTCGTCGGCTGGGGCACCGTGAGCGTCGTCGCGCTCGTCGCGGTGCCGCTGGCCACACGCTCCGGACCGGACCCCTCGGCGGCGCTGGCCGCGCTCGGCGGCGCGAGCACCGCCGGGATGGCCGCCGGCGCCCTGGTGGCCCTCGTCGCGCTGCGCCGCGCGGCCGGCGGCGAGGCGCTGCACGGCCTGGGCCGCACCGCGCTCGTGCTGGCCGGCTCCGGTGTCGCCGCCGCGTGGGTCGGCCGGTGGGTCGTGGACGCGGTCGGCGAGCTCGTCGGCCGGGGTTGGTCGGTGGCGCTCGGTGCGGCGGCGGGCGGCGCGGTGGTCGCGGTCCTCGTCGTCGTCGCCGCTGTGGCAGCCCTCGACCGCGGGACGGCCACCGGCCTGCTGCAGGTGGAGGCCACGCGGTCGCACCCCGTCGGGACCGGGACACCCCCGCCGCCGGAAGCGCCGCGGACGCCCTGACGGGGCGTATCCGTGAGACGCCAGGCGACGCACCGGCGGACGGCGACGGAGTCGGTCCCGCAGTCCGGTAGGGTCGAAGCCCGTGATGGATCGCGCACATCGACTCTCCGGGCGGTCGGATTCTCTGACCCGGCACATCTTCGTCACCGGGGGCGTCGCCTCCTCACTCGGCAAGGGCCTGACGGCCAGCAGCCTCGGTCGGCTGCTGCGGTCGCGGGGCCTGCGGGTCACCATGCAGAAGCTGGACCCCTACCTCAACGTCGACCCCGGGACGATGAACCCGTTCCAGCACGGCGAGGTGTTCGTCACCGACGACGGGACCGAGACGGACCTCGACGTCGGCCACTACGAGCGATTCCTCGACGTCAACCTCGTCGGATCGGCCAACGTCACCACCGGCCAGGTGTACTCGACGGTGATCGCCCGGGAGCGGCGCGGGGAGTACCTCGGCGACACGGTCCAGGTGATCCCGCACATCACGGACGAGATCAAGGCCCGGATGCGCTCGCAGGCCGACGACGACATCGACGTGATCATCACCGAGATCGGCGGCACGGTCGGCGACATCGAGTCGCAACCGTTCCTCGAGGCGGCGCGCCAGGTGCGTCACGAGCTGGGCCGCGACAACGTGTTCTTCCTGCACGTGTCCCTGGTGCCGTACATCGGCCCGTCCGGCGAGCTGAAGACGAAGCCGACGCAGCACTCCGTCGCCGCGCTGCGCAGCATCGGCATCCAGCCCGACGCGATCGTGCTGCGCGCCGACCGCGAGGTGCCCGAGTCGACCAAGCGCAAGATCGCGCTGTTCTGCGACGTCGACATCGAAGGTGTCGTCACCGCGAAGGACGCGCCGAGCATCTACGACATCCCGCGCGTGCTGCACGCCGAGGGCCTGGACGCGTTCGTCGTGCGCCGCCTCGGGCTGCCGTTCCGCGACGTGGACTGGAGCGGCTGGGACACCCTGCTGCAGCGCGTGCACTCCCCGGCGCACGAGGTCGAGGTCGGCCTGGTCGGCAAGTACATCGACCTGCCGGACGCCTACCTGTCGGTCACCGAGGCGTTGCGCGCCGGCGGCTTCCGGCACGACACGCGGGTGCGGATCCGCTGGGTGACCTCCGACAACTGCCAGACGCTGGAGGGCGCGCAGGCGGCCCTCGGCGGCGTGGACGCCATCGTCGTGCCCGGCGGGTTCGGGGTGCGCGGGATCGAAGGCAAGGTCGGCGCGCTGCGCTGGGCCCGCGAGAACCGCATCCCGGCGCTCGGCCTGTGCCTGGGCCTGCAGTGCCTGGTGATCGAGTACGCCCGCGAGGTGCTCGGCCTGCCGGACGCGTCGTCCTCGGAGTTCGACCCGGGCACGCCCGACCCGGTGATCGCGACGATGTCCGAGCAGCTGGCGATCGTCGACGGCGGTGGTGACCTGGGCGGAACGATGCGCCTGGGCGCCTACGACGCCGTGCTCACCCCGGGGAGCCTCGTCGCCGAGCTGTACGGCACGACGCAGGTGTCCGAGCGGCACCGGCACCGGTACGAGGTGAACAACACCTACCGGCAGCGGCTGGAGGACGCGGGCCTCGTGGTCTCCGGGGTGTCGCCCGACACCTCGCTCGTCGAGTTCGTCGAGCTGCCGCGTGACGTGCACCCCTACTTCGTCGCCACGCAGGCGCACCCGGAGTTCAAGTCCCGGCCGAACCGTGCGCACCCCCTGTTCGCCGGTCTGATCGCCGCAGCGCTGGAGCACCGGGGGACCACCGCGTGACGGGCCTGGTCGCCGGCCGCGACGAGCACGGGCGGCTGCGCGACGAGCCGGCCGCGCGGACGGTTCTCGCCCACCGGCGGGTGTTCGAGGGCCTCGTCTGGGACCTCGACGAGGACACCGTCGACCTCGGACACGCGCAGGTGGTCCGCCAATACGTCGCGCACCCGGGCGCGGTCGCGGTGATCGCGATGGATGACGACGGGCGCGTCCTGCTGCTGTCGCAGTACCGCCACCCCGTGCGGCACGTGCTGTGGGAGCCCCCGGCGGGCCTGCTGGACGTCGAGGGGGAGGACGAGCAGTCCGCGGCGGCGCGCGAGCTGGCCGAGGAGGCGGACCTGGTGGCCGGCTCGTGGTCGCGGCTGGTGGAGTTCTACTCGTCGGCCGGTGGTTCGTCGGAGCACATCACGGTGTTCCTCGCGCGGGACCTCGCACCCGTCGACGAGGTGGACCGGTTCGAGCGGCGGGACGAGGAGGCCGACATGGAGGTCGTCTGGGTGCCGCTGGCGGAGGCTGTCGACGGCGTGCTGACCGGGCGCCTGCAGTGCCCCACGACGGTCGTCGGCGTGCTGGCGGCGGCCGCTGCGCGGGCGGCTGGCACGGACGCTGGCGCGTAGCTCACCTTGATCGACTGTGCGCTCGGGTGAATTGGAGGCCGCCGGATCCGAAGGCCGCCCGAGGCAGGAAGTGGGGGAGTAGCGTCCGGGGCCAGGCGCCGGTCATGGCGTCACTGACGGACAGGGGGCACCCGTGTCACACCCGCGCGGGCGGCGGCTTGCCGCTGTGATCGTCGTGGCAGCGACCGCGTTGACCGGCCAGATCGTCTGCGGGAGTGCGGCGTCGGCCGCGGCTCTTGCGCCGCCCGTCGTTGGCGAGTTCGCCAGCGTCGACGACGCCTTCGCCGAGCTGGTCGCAGATGCTCAGATCGACATCGACACGATGTGCCTTGAGTTGTCGCAGATGCCGGAGGCTACCCACGTCGTCAAGGGCACCCCGTCGGACGAGACGCTCGCGTGTGAGATTCCCGCCACGGCCGAGCAAGGTCGGGAGGTCCAGGCGCTGGTGCATAGCGTGCGGCTCTCGCACTCGCGCGTCACCAACACGGCCCTGGCCATCACTGGGAGCCTCGCGGCGTACACCTTCGTGATGCAATGGGCCGCGCAGTTGGTCCACTGCGGCGATGTGTGGCTGTCCGGAGAACTCGGACCGCTCGTGGTGGAGGGGTGGCAGCCGTCGCCGACGTTCGCCGAGGACATCGCCTCCATGTGGGCCTACTGCACCAGCCGCCCTGCAACGGACCCTGAGGACCCGGGAACGACCCCGGGGACCGACCCGGGAACGACTCCGGGCGAGGGGACGGGGACGACGCCGACGTATCTTGAGGTCGTCATGGACCGGTTCGCCGCCGACGCCGAGATCGTGCGTGATCGGCAGCCGACGCCGAACCAGGTGAAGCGTGCCGCTCGTGACTGCGTGAAGTCTGAGAAGGCGGCACGGGCCGCCGGCGTCATCGGACGCGACGAGCACCCGTGCCGCGACGAGCCGATCTTCATGCCAGGTGCGGACGCAGGATGGGCCGCAGTGCACGACGCCACGGCAATCGCCTCGAATCCCGCATGGGCGGAACTCACGTACGGGCGGGCCCCCGGTGTGTTGTCTGGGTGGTACAGGGCTGGAGGGTTCAAGCTCTATGCCGCCGGCAAGTGCTTCGCTGCCCCAGGCCCACGCGGCGTGCAGTGCGATGAGTATCCGTTCATCAGCACGAACGAAGGTGGTCCGGGCGCTTCGCTGGCCGAGGTGCCCGCTTCGCAGAATTCGCGCGAAGGAAGCCGCCTCAGCTCGATGTACACAGACGCGGCCTGCGGGATGATTCCGAACCAGACGACGTTCTTCGTCGTCCCTACCGCGGTGCCGCTGGCCGGCGCCGACGGGACCATCCCCGGTTTCGGTGCGGCGACGGCAACGTTCAGTGGCTTGCCGACGATGCACGTGTGCACCTCCACCCCGGCCGCCATGCCGTCTTGAGATCCTGTACCCACTCTCGTCGGACCCGGCATGGCGAACGCGCGTGTAACTCAACTCCTGGCGAAGAAGAGGGTTCGAGATGGCAGAAGACACGTTGGGCGCGGCGCTGGGGCGCCTGGAAGGGCATCTTCGCAAGGACGGGGCGGCGATCGGGTACCTGCTGCGGCCCGGGCTGTCGCGTGAGGAGCTGTACGCGGCGTTGGATGGAGTGTTCGACAATGTCCCGGCGGAGGTCGAGACGTGGTTCGCCTGGCACGACGGGGCTCCGGAAGTTCCCGAGGACGAGGACTTCCGTGACGAGACCTGGCTACCCAACCGACAGCACCTGCTGCCGATCCGATGGGCGCTTTCGCAGCGTGCCATGTTGCTTGAGGAGTGCAGTCCAGAGCTCTCGTACGACTCGCACACGTTCCAGTCGCACTGGTTGCCGATCGTGGGTGCGGACGGGTGGTGGCTCGTGGCGGACATGCGCGGCCCGGACGTCGCCCCGGTGCACCAGCTGTGGATCCAGGACGGCGACTGGAGGGAAGTTGCCGAACCCTCGATCCTGTCGATGGTCCAGGCGTGGAACACCGCGTTCGAGGCCGGCCGCTACGCGTGGGATCGGGTCGCGGGGTGTTGGCAGGACTACGAGGTCGACCCCGACCACCCGAAGGTGACCTAGACCGCGGGTCGGCGCAAGCGCTGCAACCCAACGAACCGGACCAGCGCCACGACGAGCAGGGCTGCGCCGAGCATGTGCAGGTTGACCAGCGCGATCGGCAGGCCCGTCGCCACCTGGACGTACCCGATCAGGCCCTGGGCGGCAGCGACGGCCAGCACCAGGTAGCCGGCGCGCAGCGCGCGGGCGGGGCCGTCCGTCGTCGGCGCGGCGGCGGTGTGCACCGGGGCGAACCCTCGTGCCGGCTGCCGGCTGCCGTCGGCCGCCGGGTAGGTCGGACCGGCCGGCGGCTCGTCGCGCTCATCGGCCTCGTCGGGCCGCGCGGCGCGCCGGACCACCCGCTGCAGCCCGTACAGGGTGAGCGCCAGCAGCGCGACGAACAGCCAGACCGCGGCGGCGTGCACGCGAGCCATCAGGGCCGGGTCGAGGGCGAACCGGTAGCCGACCTCGTCGTCGCCGGAGTGCGGGCCCGAGCCCGTGACCACCGTGCCGAGCACCAGCACCACCGCGGCCAGCGCGACGACCGCCGCGGACAGCCGTCGGGTCGATCGGCCCACCATCGGCGTCGGGGCGTCGTCGCCCTCCCGGGTGCGGATCAGCAGCCACGCGGAGGCGGTGACGAGCAGCATCGACAGCAGGAAGTGGCTCGCCACCACGGCCGGGTTCAGCTTGACCAGCACGGTGATGCCCCCGAGCACGGCCTGCGCCAGGACGCCGACCAGCGGCACCCACGCGAGCACGCGGTACCGCGTGGACCGTGCGCGGTCGAGCCCGGCGAGCAGCAGTACCGCGATCGCGAGCACCACCAGCACACCGGTCAGGGTGCGGTTCCCGAACTCGACGATCGGGTGGTACGAGGTCGCCTCGCGGAGCTGAGGTGTGAAGCTGCCGGGCTCGCAGGCCGGCCAGGTGGAGCAGCCCAGCCCGGAGCCGGTCAGCCGCACCGCGCCGCCGGTGACGACGATGAGCACCTGGGCGACGAGGTTCGCCACCACCGCCCGGTGCTGCCAGCGGGGACGCAGGCGGTCGAGGAATCCAGGGCGCGGTGCTACGGAAGCGCTGCTCACGCCTCCAGGGTAGGGGCGCTCACGCCGACCACCGGAACCACCGCGCCGCAGCGGCACCGAGCGCGGCCGCCCAGGCGGCGAGCACGGCCAGCGGTCCGAGCGGCACCGCACCGTCGAGCAGCGTCGCCCGCAGCGCAGCGCCGAGCGCACCGGACGGCAGCAGCGCGACGACGCCCGCCAGCGGCCCGGGCAGCACGTCGGCGGGCAGCACCACACCGCCGAGCGCCAGCACGACGAGCAGGATGTTCGCCAGCGCGATCACCGCCTCGGCGCGCACCGTCCCGGCCGCCAGCAGCGCCAGGGCGACGAAGGCCGCGGTGCCGAGCAGCCAGCAGATCAGGGCGAGCCCCACGCCGGACACGGTCGGCCGCCAGCCGAGCGCCGCCGCGGTGCCGCCGAGCACCACCACCTGCACCAGTTGGACCGCCAGCACGCTCACGAGCTTGCCCGCCAGCAGCCCGGTCGGGCCCAGCGGCGTCGTCGCCAGCAGGCGCAGCACGCCGTTGCGCCGGTCGAACGCGGTGGCGATCGCGGGGGAGGTGAACGCCGAGGCCATCGCGGCGAACGCCAGCACGCCCGGCGTCAGCAGGTCGATGCGCGCGGCCCCGCCGGTGTCCAGCTCGACGAAGCCGGCGCCGTTCAGGCCGACCAGCAGCAGCACCGGCAGGATCACCGTCACCATCAGCTGCTCGCCGTTGCGGAGCACGGCACGCGTCTCGAAGCGACCCTGGGCCAGCACGCGGCGCCACGGCGCGGCCGCACCGCCGACGGCGACCGGCGGGTCCGTCGTCGTCGGCGCGCTCATCGCAGGCTCCGGCCGGTGAGGTCGAGGAAGACGTCCTCCAGGGTCCGGGTGCCCACCTCGAGGCGGGTCACCAGGACGCCCTCGTCGGCGAGGCGCCGGGTCGCCACGGCGATCGCCTCGGGCGTCACGGGACCGGTCACCGCGCACGCGGCGCGCCCGGTCGCCGTCACGGTGAACGCCGGGCCGAGCGCCGCCGTGAGCACGGCCGGGTCGAGGTGCTGGGCGGTCTGCACCTGCAGCACGGCGAGTCCGTCCGATGCCGTCAGCTCGGCGGGCGTGCCTGCGGCGATCGCGCGACCGTGGTCCACGATGACCACCTCGTCGGCCAGCTGCTCCGCCTCGACCATCGAGTGCGTCGTCAGCACCACGGACACGCCGTCGTCGCGCAGCTCGCGGACCAGGTCCCACACCGCGAGGCGGGCCTGCGGGTCCAGGCCGGCGCTCGGCTCGTCGAGGAACAGCACGCGCGGCCGCCCGACGATGGCCACGGCGAGCGCGAGGCGTTGCCGCTGGCCGCCGGACAGGCGCCGCACGGTGGTCCGGGCGAACGAGTCGATGCCCAGCCGCTCGGTCAGCGCGCCGGTGTCCGCGGGCGCGGCGTACATCGCGGCGACGTGGGCCAGCACCGCCCCGGCGCGCTGGACGTTCGGCAGCCCGCCGTCCTGCAGCATGACCCCCACCACGGGCCGCAGCTGGCGCGCCTGCCGCACCGGGTCGAGGCCGAGCACGCGGGCAGTGCCGCCGTCGGGCCGCCGCAGACCCTCGCAGCACTCGATCGTCGTCGTCTTGCCCGCGCCGTTCGGCCCGAGCACCGCGGTCACGGCGCCGCTCGCCGCCACCAGGTCGAGCCCGTCCACGGCGGCGCGGCCGTCGTACCGCTTGACCAGGCCGATCACCTCGACCGCGGGGGAGCCGCGCACGAGGCGGGAGTCTATCGGCCGGGGGAGCCGACGGCCCCGGCTCACCGGGCCCCGGCGCCGGGACCGGCCCCGTCGTCGGTGTGCGCGGTGGCACACTGGCCCCGTTGACGCCGCACGGACGCGGCCACGGCACAGGGGAGCGCGACGATGACGGCGCCGGACGAAGGTCGACCGTCCCAGGCGGAGCGTCGCGAAGGGGTGCAGTCCGTCGACCGGGCGTTCGCCCTGCTGCAGCAGCTCGCCACGGCCCGCGACGGTCTCGGCGTCTCCGAGCTGGCTGTGCGCACCGGGCTGAGCAAGTCCACGGTGCACCGGTTGGCGCAGACGCTCGTGGACGGCGGTTACGTCGCGCAGGACTCGGGCACCGGCCACTACACCGTGGGACTGCGGCTGATCGAGCTGGTGAGCGTCTACCTCAACTCCCTCGAGCTGCAGACCGAGGCGAGGCCGTTCCTCGGCGAGCTGACGGCCGACCTGCACCTCACCGCGCACCTGGGCGTGCTGGAGGGCACCGACGTGCTGTACATCGAACGGCTGGACGTGGTCAGCGGGGTGCGCCTGACGTCGCAGATCGGGTTCCGGGTGCCGGCGCACTCGTCGTCCCTGGGCAAGTGCCTCCTGGCTTCGATGTCGGGCGGACAGGTGGCGACGCTGCTCGGCCCCGGGCCCTACCCGCGGTTCACCCCGCGCACGCTCACCACGCTGGAGTCGCTGCAGGCCGACCTGCGTGAGGTGCGGCGTCGCGGCTGGGCGATCGACGACGAAGAGGGCGAGCTGCGGCACCGGTGCATCGGCGCGCCGATCCTGGACTACCGCGGGGAGGCGATCGCGGCGGTGAGCGCCTCGGGCTCGACCGCCGCACTGCCGGCGTCCTCGGTGCCGGACGTCGCCGCCCGTGTCCGGGACACCGCCCGGCGCATCTCGCGCCGCCTGGGGTACGCCGCCTGAACGCAGAGCGGGGGCGACCCCCAGGCCACCCCCGCCCCGTCGTGCCGGGCCCGCGCCACCCTCGCCCCTCACGCTGGGCCCGTCGTTCAGCGGACCGTCGTCACAGGACGTTCTTCAGCACGACCGTCTTCGTCCTGGTCATCTCCTCGAAGGTCGACGACACACCCTCGGTGCCCATGCCGGAGTACTTGTAGCCACCGAACGGCATCTCGAACGAGCGGAAGAAGCTCGCACCGTTGATGACCACGCTGCCGCAGTCCAGCCGGCTCGCCACCTGGTACGCCGTGGCGAAGTCGCGCGAGAACACGCACCCCGCCAGGCCGAAGATCGAGGAGTTCGCGATCGCCACCGCCTCGTCGACCGTGTCGAACGTGATGATCGGCACCACCGGGCCGAAGATCTCCAGGTCGCGGGCGACATCGGCGGTCGCCGGCACCCCGGTGATCACGGTGGGCTCGAAGTAGGCGCCCTTGCGGGTGCCGCCCAGCACCACGGTGCCGCCCTGCGCGCGGGTGTGCTCCACCTGCTCCTCGATGGCGATGGCGGCCCGCTCGGAGACCATGCACCCCATCTGGCTGGCCTCGTCGTCCGGTGGCCCGACCCGGATCGCCGCGACCTTGGCGACGACCTTCGCGGTGAACTCCTCCGCGACGGACGAGTGCACGAGGAACCGCTTGGACGCGCAGCAGACCTGGCCGCCGTTGTACATCCGGGCCCAGATCACCTCCTCGGCCGCGAGCTCCAGGTCGGCGTCCGCCAGCACCAGGAAGGCATCGTTGCCGCCCAGCTCCAGCGCCACGTGGGTGAGGAAGCCGGCGGCCGTCTTCGCCGTCGCGATGCCCACCTCGGTCGAGCCCGTGAGCGTGATGAGGTCGACGTCGGCGTTGCCGGCCAGCGCCGCGCCCACCACGGCCCCGGACCCGGTGATCACCGAGATCGCGCCCGGCGTCACGCCGGCCTCGTCGAGCAGGAACGCCAGCCGGGTCAGCGTCAGCGGGTTCTCCGACGACGGCTTGACGATCACGGCGTTCCCCGCCAGCAGCGCCGGTGCCACCTTCTGGTCGAACAGGTCGCACGGGAAGTTGAACGGGATGATCGCGACGACGACGCCCACCGGCTCGCGCAGCACGAGCTGCAGATGGTGCTCCTGACCGGCCTCGATACCCGGCGGGATCACCGTCCCGTACAGGTGCTTGGCCTTCTCGCTGAACGCCCGGAATGCGATCGGGATGTTCCCGATCTCCGCGCGGGCCTCGACGATCGGCTTGCCGGTCTCGGCCGACAGCAGGCGGGCCAGGTCTTCCGCGTCCCGCGCGACGAGCTCGAGGAACCGGTCCATCACGGCCGCGCGGGCGTGGATCGGCACCGCGGCCCACGTGGGCTGGGCGGCGCGGGCGGCCGCGACCGCGCGGTCGCAGTCGGCGGCGGTCGCGGCGGGCACCGAGTCGACCACGTCGCCCGTCGCCGGGTTGGTCACCTCCAGCGTCGCGCCGTCCGCGGCGTCGGCCGGCCTGCCGGCCACGAGCATCAACATGTCGAGTCCTTCCGTGCGGGGTCGGGGTCCGGCGGTCAGTCGGCGAAGCCGGTGAACGAGAGCATCAGGCCGCCGCAGGTGTTGCGGCCGTCGTCGACGAAGCCGTACTCGCCGAAGGTGAACTCGCAGAGGAACGGCACGTCGCCTGCCTGGGCGCGCAGCCGCTGCGCCACCTCGTCGATCCGGTCGGCGATGCCCGCCCGCCGCCCACCGCAGTGCACGAGGTGATAGGCGACCGGGTGCCCGGTCAGGCGGCCCTGCAGCTCGGCCAGCGTGGCGTCGGTGGACTCGATGAGCTCGTCCACCGTGGACTCCATCCGGATCACCGCGGTGCCGGTGGCGATGTTGCTGCCGAGGTTCATCGTGTCGTCGGGGTTGCCGACCATCGGGTGCCGGATCGCGACGAGGTCGCCCAGCGGGTCCTTGACGCCGAGCGGCGAGGTGATCGTCGCGACGAGCAGGTCCAGCCCCTGCAGGTGGTCGGTCTGCGCTCCGGTCCAGGCGGCGTAGGCCTCCAGCGCCGGCTTGCCGTCGATCTCCGCGAGCGTGCGCGCGCCGACGACCTTCGTCACGATGCCGACGTCCGACGTCTCGCGGTACGCGCCGGTGTAGACGTTCGCCACCTCGGCGTCGGTCCACAGGAACGCGACGGCGACGCCGTCGGAGGTGACCCCGTCCGACGACAGCAGCTTCCAGTCCCCGGAGATCGAGTTGTCCGCGGCAGACCCGCCGAACAGCGGCACCCGCCCGACGACGTCGGACAGGCCCTTGAGGTACGTCTCCTCCTCGCCGGGGGCGGCCACCATCGCCATCCAGGCCGGCGGGTCGGTGCGGCCGGCGGCGGCCAACGCGGCATGCGCGGCGCGGGCACCGGTGGCCCGGGCGTCGCCGTGGGCCGGCAGCCCTGCGACGCCGACCTCCAGGTCGCCGCCGAGCACCAGCACGCCGATGAACCCGTCCGGGCCGCCGACGAAGCCGTCGGCCGTGATGACGCCGGTGAACGAGGTGTTGCCGATCACCGGCACGCCGGGCAGGGCGTCGCCGATGCCGGCCAGCACCTCGGCGACGTCGTAGTCGACGGACGTGTAGGCGAAGACCAGGCGCGGGTCGTCGACGACGGCCGCGGCGGCCGCGGCGGCGCCGGCCTGCCGGGCGGGCAGACCGCTGGACGATCCGGTGGCAGCGTTGAGCATGAGCGTTCCTCCTCGAAGACTCGTGGCCAGTGCGGTGCGCCGGCGGCGGCCTCGACGACGAGGCGGGCGGTGGCGACGGCCCAACGCTAGGAACTGGGAGAGCGGGGCGACAGTGGCCCGTGCCGCGGAAGTCCCGCTCTGCGGCACACGCGTTCCGCAGAGCGGAACGCTGAAACATCGCTACAGGTCAGAGGCTCGGCCGAGGTTCGCGCGCAGACGCGTCAGGTCCGGAACCGAGACGAGGTGAGGTGACCCTTGCTTGCGGGGATGGATATTGGCAACAACGATGTTGCCTATATCGACGACACCTGCGCACAGCCGGGGTCGCACGGGACGACCACCACGGAGGTGAGCACGAGCATGAGTGCGATCGCTCCCGCCGTGCCCGTCGCTCCCGCCGTGCCCGTCGCCCGGGTCGAGGACGTCGACGCGGGTACCCGTCGCCGGCTGCTCGAGCTGGTCGCCACCGACGGTCCGGTCACCGCCGCCCAGCTCGCCCGTGAGCTGGCGCTCACGGCGGCCGGCGTGCGCCGGCACCTGGCCTGCCTGGAGAGCTCCGGACAGATCATCGAGCAGAAGGCCCTGCACGGCGCCTCGCTGGGCCGGGGCCGGCCGGCCCGCCGGTTCGTCGTCGCCACCCGTGGCCAGGAGACCCTGCCGCACCGCTACGCCGACCTGGCGACGGAGGCGCTGGCGTTCCTCGCCACCGCCGCGGGACCCGATGCGCTGGAGCGGTTCGCCGAGCAGCGCGTCGCCGCGCTCGAGCCGCGGCTGGCGGCAGCGGTGCTCACGGCCGGGCCCGACGTCGCCGCCCGCGCCCACGCGCTGGCCCGGGCGCTGGACGACGAGGGCTACGCCGCCTCCGCGCGACCGGTCCCCGGTGCCGCGGCGCTCCAGCTGTGCCAGGGCCACTGCCCGGTGCTCGACGTCGCCGCGGCGTACCCCCAGCTGTGCGAGGCCGAGACCAGGGCGTTCGCCCGGCTGCTCGGCGTGCACGTGCAGCGCCTGTCCACCCTGACCACCGGCGGCCACGTCTGCACCACCAGCGTGCCGACCTCGGCCCGCCCCCAGTCGACCGATTCCCCCGTGCTCCCGACGGAAGGACAGCCATGAGCGCCCCCACCGAGCCGCTGACCCAGGACGAGGCCATCGCCTCGATCGGGAACTATGCCTACGGCTGGCACGACACGGACGCCGCCGG
>Ga0302299_10000748_pt1 | contig 18657 bp, 19 predicted proteins | sample III_Fen_N3_4_FD_198795 | JGI IMG/M metagenome (GOLD analysis project Ga0302299, IMG submission 198795) | Peat permafrost microbial communities from Stordalen Mire near Abisko, Sweden - III_Fen_N3_4 | ecosystem: Environmental > Terrestrial > Soil > Wetlands > Permafrost | place: Sweden: Abisko... | reverse complement strand
TGGCCCTCGATCACGTAGGCACGCGCGACCGCGGCCGTGGCCAGGCCGCACAGCAGCGCTGCGAGGAAGAGCCTCAGCTCAGGCCTCGCGCGCTGCCTGTCGCTTGCGCAGGAAGCGCCAGCCGAGCCACGCCGCGGCGCCGACGACGGCCACGGCCACGAGGGCATCCGCGTAGCGGAACGCGCTGTGGAAGCTCTCCCAGCTCGCACCGGCGGCCCAGCCGATTCCCGCGAACACGAAGCACCAGATGGCCGAGCCGATAAGGGTCAGGACGGTGTAGCGGCGCAGCGGTGCCTCGAAGATGCCGGCCGGAATCGAGATGAACGACCGGACGACCGGCGTCAGGCGCCCGAGCAGGACCGCCCAGTCCTCCCAGCGCTGGAACCACGCCTCCGCCCGTTCGAGCCTCGCGTGGTCGAGATGGAAGAAGCGTCCGTGCTTCTCGAGGAAGGGCCTGCCGCCGCGACGACCGATCTCCCACCCGATGACGGCACCGACGAGGTAGCCGAGGGTGCCCGCGGTCGCAATCGCGAGATAGGCCGGGAGGCCCGAAGGGAACGTATGCCCGAACAGGGTCACCGACTGGCCGGCGATCGCCCCTGAGGCGATCGCACCGCCGTAGACCATGACGACCTCGCTGCCGGCCGGGAAGACCGCGTCGATCATCATGAGGACGAAGATCGCGTAGAGGCCGTAGTCGCCGACGAGCTGCGTCAACGAGCTGGTGAGCGAGGCGGCGGGCATCAGAGCACTGTACTTCGCGTGCTGCCTAGCTCCTGCCCGCGATGCGCTGAACGCGCAGGTCGTGAGTGAGGTCGAGCGTGCCGAGCGAGTTCCGGGCGACCACGCGGACGACGTACACCCCGCCCTTCACCGCCTTCTTCGTGCGATCGAGCCCGTTCCACGTTACGTGCTGCGCCCCCGGGTTGTAGCGCCGGGTGGCGAGCGTGCGCACGACCTCACCGGCACGCGTCTCGACGGTCACGACGACACTCGCCCCCTTCGACTGCTTCCACGTGATCCGGACGTCGCGGCCGGTGGGAGGCAGGAAGAGCTTCCTCGGCGTCGTGGCGAGGAAGCCGATCGTCGTGTTGACGACGAAGGTCTGCGTCATCTCGGAGGTCTGGCCGATGTCGTCGGTGGCGGAGACGGTGAGCTTCCAGCGACCCTGCACGGGGCCTGCTGCCCTGGCCGTCGTGCTCCGCGAAGCCGGCGCCTGCAGGACGGGGGCGGCCGGGGGGAAGGCGATGGCGTACCGACCCGGTTGCCTGGAGGCCGACTGCTCATAGCCCGTGGTGCCGTCCGGCCGCGTGAGCTGCACGGTCACGGTCGAGGGTCGCACGAGCTTGTAGCGCAGGCTCTGCCGGTCGGCGACGCCGTCGCCGTCGGGCGAGACGACCGCGACCGCCGGCTGCACGAAGACGCCGGTGTACTGGAACAGCAGCGCGGTCGAGATCGGGCGCTCGGGCTCCGAGGGGCGGTTGAGCAGCGTCCCGTCGAAGGCCATCGTCGCCGAGCCACCGCTGTCGAGAGCCATCGCCGTGACCGCGCCGAGCCGGACGAGGGCCTGGGCGAGCTCGAAGTTGGTCATCCCGACCGAGTACCCCGGCTGGCCGCCGTCGACCGTGACGAGGATGATCCGGCCGTCGGCGAGCTGGCCGACTGCGCTACGGGGGGCCCGTGGGGCGATCTGGCCGGGCGTGAAGATCTCGCCCGAGCGGAACACGGCCACGCCGTTGCGGACGATCTGGGGGCCACCGCCGATGGCCGAGACGATCCCCGGCCAATCGGGCTCGAGGAGAAGCTGCGTCGTCACGAGCTGGCCGACGGGGGCCTCGGCCGTCAGCGCGGCGGCAGCCGTGCCTGCCGCGACGAGCACGGCGCCACCCGGCGGGATGGGCACGGGCACGGCACCGCTTCGCAGCTCGACCACAGGGGCGGTCAGATCCGTGTTCGGGATCGCCGCCGGGAACGGGAAGAGGATCGCCGCCGTTGCCCCCGGCACGGCCGGCGTGGCCGGCCCCCACACCTGCGTGTAGAGCGCGATGCCGTTGCCCGTCAGCGGCTTGTTGAGAAGGTTGAGCGTGCGCTTGCCGCCGGCGCCCTGCCAGGTGCCGGAGAGCGAGACGCGCCGGACGTCGAGCGTGCCGTCGCTCGTCACGCCGGCGCTCGCGCGGTAGGCCGACGGCGGGCTCAGCACCTGGCCGTCCTGCATCAGCACACCGCTCGGCAGGCCGTTGGCGAACGTGAAGAAGTCGCCGTTGATGCCGGCGGTCGTCGCGGTCGAGGCGGTCCGGCGCTCGATCCCGGTCAGAGTCTCCCGTCCGGTCAGCGTCTCGTTGGAAAGGCTCGGAGCGAGTGTCGTCGTGCCGCCGGGCCGCGGCCCGGTGAGGATGTTGATCGCCACGGGACCGTGCGTCGTGAACTGGACGCCCGTATCGAACGTGACGCCGGGCCAGAGGGCTCGTGGCGCCGCCGCTGCGGGGGCGGCGAGTGCGAGCGCAAGGAGCCCGGTGGCGAGAAGGCGACGTACCATCGGCCCGATTCAGCCTAGCCGGGGCCTCCCGAGGCGCCGACGATCCTTACAGGATCCACATACGACCCGCCGGGGCGGCGTCCCGCCGCGTCGCGCGGGGCGTCTACCATCGGGCGATGCGAAGGTGGGTCGTTGCTGCGGTGGTCGGAACGTCTCTCGTCGCCCTCGTGGCCGCACTCACCCTGCTCGGCGGCAGCCCGGGGAACGGCAACGCGCGGGCGCAAGCAGCTGCTCTCGCGACCCCGAAGCCGATCACGCGACCGCAGCAACGAGCGCAGGTCGCACTCGCCGGGCCGACATCGGATCCGATCCCGATCCTCATGTACCACGTCGTCGCCGACCCGCCCGCCGGGGCCCCGTTCCCGGAGCTCTACGTGTCCGGCACCGCATTTGCGGGCCAGGTCGCGTGGCTCGCCCGGCACGGCTACCACGCGGTCTCGCTGCAGGACGCCTACGACCACTGGCGGCTCGGCCGACGGCTCCCGGCGCGCCCCATCGTCTTCTCGTTCGACGACGGCTACCACAGCCAGCTCGTGACTGCGGCGCCGATCCTCCGCCGCCGCCACTGGGCGGGCGTGCTCAACCTGGAGGTCAGGAACACCACCCACTCGTGGGGGCTGTCCCCGCGCCAGGTTCGGCTCCTCCTCGCGTCGGGGTGGGAGATCGATGCGCACACGCTCACGCATCCCGACCTGACGCAGGTGGACGATGCCCGGCTCACGCAGGAGGTGGCGGGCTCGCGCTCCGCGATCAGGAAGATGCTCCACGTCCCCGCTGCGTTCTTCTGTTACCCGGCCGGCCGGCTCGACGACCGGGTCGTAGCGGCCGTTCGGGCGGCCGGCTACCTGGGCGCGACGACGACCGCGCCCGGCCTCGCCCGCCCCACCGACATGTTCCGGCTCTCCCGGGTGCGGATCGATCGCAGCGACGGGGTCGCCGGCCTTGCCGCGAAGCTGCGCGCACTCGGCTCGCCGTCGTAGAGCACCGGACGACAGGCTCGAGCCTGTCGCCGCCCGGAAAGGACGGACGTCGTTAGAGCCTGACCTCCGCGTCCCGCGCGAAGCGGAGCTCGGGGACGTGGTGGAGCTCGCCGACGTCGCGGGCCATCTCGAGAAACGTGTAGAAGCCGGCGCGCTCGCGCGGGCCGAAGCTGTAGCGGAGCTTCTCGAAATAGCGCGCCAGGAAGCCCGCGGGATACCCGTAGCGCTCGCTCGCTTCGTAGGCGAGCTTCTCGGGCTCGGAGCGCGCGAGGCGGACGGAGGCGACGAGGGCGTGCTCGAGGTCGCCGAGCCCCTCGACGAGCGGCTCGGGGGCGGCCCAGACGGCGAACACCATCGGCAACCCCGTCTTCTCGAGCCAGAGCCGGCCGAGGTCGTAGTGGGGCGTCGGGTCCTCGAAGGCGCTCTTCAGCGCGGCGTCGCCGATCAGCAGCTTGGCGTCGGCCTCCTCGCCGAACGGGCGGATCTCGGCAGAGGGGAGCAACACCTTCGTGAGCACGACCGAGGTGGCGCTCTCGGGGGTGACCGCCACGGAGCGCACCCGCCCGAGCGACATCCGCGTGACGAGCTGGATCGAGTCGACCGCGCCCTCGGAAGAGACGCAGAGGCGCGGCAGCAGTCGCAGCGCGCCGGCATGGCGGGCGTACTCGATCGACGAGATCGGCGCGACGTCGAGCTCGCCGTCGAGCAGCAGCCGGTTGAGCTCGGTCGGCACGCCGGTGATCTCCTCCACGTCGTACTCGAGCCGGTGGAAGACCGGCGCCATGTTGACGTACGAGATGCGGCCGAGCTTGATCATCGACCGTCAGCCTAACTGCACCCCGGCGGTTGAGCCGCGCGATGGGCGGTCTACCCGATACCGTGCGGGGGTGAGCGAACTGGTCTCCGGCTCCCGCACGGCGCTCCTCGAATCCCTGATCGAGCGGTTCCCGAACGTACCGCCGGAGGCGGTGCTGAAGGAGGATCTGCTCCGCACGGGCATGGCGTTCGACGGCTCGGCGCTCAGCGACAACCTCGAGGGCGAGATCAAGCCGAAGTCGTACTTCATCTTCTCGTTCGATCAGAAGCCGCTCGCGGAGCTCGGCGAGGCGGCGCGACGGCGGCCGCCGGAGGAGCTGGCGCTGACCGGAGGGCCGTACGCGCTCCGCCGCACCATCGTCTCGGTACGCGTCAATCCCGGCTCGCCGTACCGCGTTGCGATGACCGAAGCCGGCACGCTCGGGCTCTCCGTCGACGGCCGGCCGCTCGCCGACGTCCATCTGCCGGCGATGCCCGAGTACTACCGCCACACGCTCGCGAACGGCAAGACGGTGATGGAGACCGCGCCCACGATCCAGTGGGGCTACCTGATCTACCTCACCGTGTTGCGCCTCTGCCAGTACTTCGGCGCCAAGGAGGAGTGCGGCTTCTGTGACATCAACCACAACTGGCGCCAGCACAAGCGGGAAGGGCGCCCCTACACCGGCGTCAAGCCGATCGAGGACGTGCTCGAGGCGCTCGCGCTGATCGACCGCTACGACACCGCCGGGACGAGCAAGGCGTACACGCTCACCGGCGGCTCCGTCACGAGCTCGGTCGACGGGCTCGGCGAGGCGGAGTTCTACGGACGCTACGCCGAGGCGATCGAGGAGCGCTTCCCGGGCCGCTGGCTCGGCAAGGTGGTGGCCCAGGCACTGCCACGGGCCGACGTGCAGCGGTTCAAGGACTACGGGATCTCGATCTATCACCCGAACTACGAGGTCTGGGACAAGCGCCTCTTCGGACTGATCTCACCCGGCAAGGAACGCTACGTCGGTCGCGAGGAGTGGCATCGCCGGATCTTCGACGCGGCAGAGGTGTTCGGCGCCCGCTTCGTGATCCCGAACTTCGTCGCCGGCGTCGAGATGGCGAAGCCGTTCGGGTTCGGGACGGTTGACGAGGCGATCGCGAGCACCACGGAAGGGCTCGACTACTTCATGAGCCGCGGGATCACGCCGCGCTTCACGACCTGGTGCCCGGAGCCGACCACGCCGCTCGGCCGGGACAACCCGGAAGGCGCGCCGCTCGAGTACCACGTCCGCCTCCTCGAGGCGTATCGTGCCGCACTCTCCCGCCACGACCTCAAGCCGCCGCCCGGGTACGGCGTCGCGGGGGCCGGGAACGCCGTCTTCTCGGTGAGCTCGTTCATGGACACGCTCGACCCGGACGAGGTCACCGTCGAGGAGGCGGTGCCGGCGTGACCCGGATCTCGGTCGACGAGGCCGCGCACCTCTGGAACGAGGCGAGCGACGACGAGCTGCGCGAGCTCGCCCGCGCCGCCCGCGCGGAGTGGCACGAGCCCGACCGTGCGACCTACATGGTGATGCGGATCATCAACTACACGAACGTCTGCGTCGCCCAGTGCGACTACTGCGCGTTCTACGTGCTCCCCGGGCAGGACGGTGGCTACGTCCTCGATCGCGCCGACGTCTTCGCGAAGATCGACGAGCTGCTCGAGGTCGGTGGCGACCTGGTCGGTTTCAACGGAGGCTTCAACCCGAAGCTGCCTCTCGACTACTACTGCGATCTCTTCGCCGCCGTCCGGGAGCGCTACCAGGACCGGGTCGAGTTCTACGCGCTCACCGTGGCGGAGTTCATGTTCCTGGCCGATCGCGCCGAGCTCTCCTACGCAGAGACGGCCGCCAGGTTGCGCGACGCCGGGGTCTACTGGGTGACCGGTGGAGGCAGCGAGATCCTCACCGAGGACTTCCGCAAGCGCCACGCCAAGTTCAAGTACACGGTGGCGGAGTACTTCGAGGCGCAGCGCGCGATCGTCGAGAGCGGCATGCGAACGACCGCGACGATGGTGATCGGGTTCGACGAGACACTCGAGGAGCGGCTCGAGCACCTGCAGCGGACGCGTGACTTCCAGGACGGCTGCCTGCGCGACGGGCTCGGCGGCCTCTTCTCGTTTCTCTCCTGGACGTACAAGCCGTACGGCACGGCGCTCGGCGGCCGGGAGATCGAGCCCCGCGAGTACTGGCGGCACATCGCGCTCTCGCGCATCTTCCTCGACAATGTCCGGCACATCCGGACGTCCGTTCTGACGCTGAACGAGGACGCCTTCCGCGCGCTCGACTTCGGCGCCGACGACTTCGACCTTCCGATCGAGGACGAGGTGACGCAGAAAGCCGGAGCGCGGATCGACCTCGATCTCGAGGGCCTGCTCGATGTGCCGCGCCGGCTCGGCTACCAGGTGGCGTACCGGCGGGCCGAGCGGCCCGCCGCCTTCAGCGTCGGCTGACCGCTCAGCCGCTCCGCTCGACCACGGCGAGCGCGAGGGCCTCGAGCTCCTCCCGACGGGGGACATCGTCCAGGCTCTCCCGCGCGCGCCGCGCGTAGTCGAGCGCAACCTCGAGCGAACGGTCCAGTGCACCGGTCGAGACGACGCGAACGAGAGCGCCCTCGAGCGACCCTCCGGCAAGAGCCGAACGCACGACATCATCCTCGCGCGCGGCGAGGATCAGCGGCAGCGTCGGCGTGCCGTCGCGCAGGTCGGTGCCGGGAATCTTGCCTGTCTCGATCGTGTCGCCCGCGCAATCGAGGATGTCGTCGACGATCTGGAACGAGACCCCGAGCAGCCTGCCGTAGTCACCGCTGCCGCCGCCGAGAAGGCACGCGGCCTCGAAGAGCTTGCCGGTCTTGAGGGCGCAGCGCTCGAGGTACCCCTCAACCGTCGTGTCCGGGTCGTACCGCTGCCGCCGCTGGAGCGCCTCGCCGCGCGCGAGGGCGAGGGAGGCGTCCGCGAGGATGGCCACGCCCTCGATGTCGCCCCGCGCCGCGAGCTCGGCGAACGCGCGCGCGAAGATGTAGTCGCCGGCGGCACGGGCGGCGTCGGCGCCGTACGACGTCCACGCGGCGGCCTTCCCGCGCCGCACGCGGGCGCCGTCGATGAGGTCGTCGTGCACGAGGGTCGCCATGTGGACGAGCTCCACCGCCGCCCCCGCCGCCACCGACGGGCGGACTCCGGCCGGAGCGGAGAGGAACGTGAGCATCGGCCGCAGGCGCTTGCCGCCGGCCGTGAGAGCCTCGGCGCCGATCTCCGCGACGAGACCCGGGTGACCGGCCATCGAGCGGTCGAGGAGATCCTCGACCTCGGTCAGGTAGTCGTTGAGGCCGGGTGCGGAGCGAACGACCCCGAGGGTAGCGCTCATCGGGCCGTCGCCGTGTGGAGGGCGACGATCGTGCCGCCGAAGAGCCGGAAGCGGCAGCCTGCGAAACCCGTCGTCTCCATCAGCGCAGCCAGATCCTCGGCCCCGGGGAAGCGGCGGACGCTCGCCGGCAGATAGGTGTAGGCCCTGCCCCCCGGCAACACCCGGCCAAGCAACGGCACGATCCGGTCGAACCAGAGCGAGAAAAAGGGTTTCAGCGGCCCCCGCGGCTGGGTGATCTCGAGGATCGCGAGCCGGCCACCGGGCCGCAGGACGCGGCGCAGCTCGGCGAGCGCCGCGCCGAGATCGGCGACGTTGCGGACACCGAACCCCACCGTGGCCGCGTCGAAGCTGGCGTCCCCGTAGGGCAGCGCCAGCACGTCACCCTGCACCCATTCGATCGTGTCCGACTTGCGCCGCGCGCGCACGAGCATCTCGCCCGAGAAGTCGAGCCCGGTGACGATGCCCCCCTCCCGCTCGGCGGCGATCGCGAGGTCGCCCGTGCCACAACAGGCATCGAGCACGCGCGCGCCGGGCTGCACGACGGCCTCGACCGCGAGCCGGCGCCAGCGGCGGTCGAGCCCGACCGTCATGACGCGATTCATCACGTCGTAGACCGGTGCGATCCGGTCGAACATCGTGCGGACGCCCTCGGGCTCGAGCGTGCCGCTCTCGTGGGTCATCGCTCTCCCCAACGCGGCATCAGCGAGTTGTCGATCCCGATCTGGTCGAGCGCCCGCGCGACGACGAAGTCGACGAGGTCGTCGACGGTCTTCGCCCCATGGTAGAAGCCGGGTGCGGCGAGCAGGATCACGGCACCGGCCTCGTGCAGGGTGGCAAGGCCGCGGAGGTGAATCGAGGAGAGCGGCGTCTCGCGCGGGACGAGCACGAGCTTTCGGCGCTCCTTCAGCGCGACCGATGCGGCGCGGTGGATCAGGTTGGCCATCGCACCCGCAGCGAGCGTGCCGACCGTGCTCATGGAGCACGGACAGACAACGTAGGCATCGACCCTGGCCGAGCCGCTCGCGTACGGGCTCTTGTAGTCGTCGATCCCGTAGACCGTGACCTGCGCGGCCGCCTCGCCGACGAAGCGCTCGAGCACCTCGCCGCGTGGCAGGCTCGCGTCGCCGTAGAGCTCGGTTGCGATCACCTCGATCCCGGCGGCGGAGGCGACGAGCCCGATCTCGCAGTCGGCGGCGGCGAGCGACTGCAGCAGCCGGGCCGCGTAGGGCGCACCCGAGGCGCCGGTGACTCCGAGGAAGACACGCATACCGCCAGAGCGTAGACGCCGGGAAACCCGGGAGAGAGGCTGAAGCCTCTCTCCAGAGGGAGAGCGGATCTGCGGCCTTCGGCCCGCGATCCGCGTTCTCTTACTTCTGCGGGCCCTTGGACGCCTCGAGGAAGGTGGCGATCTTCGTCAGGTTCTCGTCACCGAGCGCCGCAAACGACGGCATCGGCGAGCCGGGTGTCTTGCTGCTCGGGTTCTTGAGGTGCGCGACCTGCCAGGCGATCCCCCTGCCCTTCGCTCCCTCGTCCGAGAGATTCGGCGCACCGAGGTTGCTGCTGCCGGTGCCGAGGTACGTGTGACAGTTGAGGCAGCCGGACTCGGCGAACAGCGTCGCCCCCGCGACGGCCACCTTGTTGTCGGCGAAGCCCTGCTCGTTCGCCCACTTGGGCACGAGGCTTACCGTCTCGGAGCCGAGGGCCTCCTTCGCGGTTGCCCCCTTCCAGGTCAACACCCCCATCGAGATCACGACGAGGATGGCGGCGACGAAGGCGACCGGGCGACGCAGGATGGCACGCTCGGGGCGGCGATCGAAGAACGGGAGGCCGATCAGGAGGACGAGGAGGAGCGTCGGCACCCCGACCGTGCCGAGGACGACGGTCTCCGGCCACTTGAAGATGCGGAGCAGGTAGAAGAGGAAGTAGAAGAACCAGTCGGGGCGTGGCACGAAGTTCGTCGTTCCCGGATCGGCCTTGGCCGTGGACAGCGGGCCGAGGACGCCGACATCGGTGCCCTGGTTCGTGTACTTCCAGATCACGGCGAGGCCGATGATCACGGCCACGACGACGAGCGACATGATCGTGTCGTGGAGGATCGCGTACGGGAAGAACGGCTTCCCTTCCTTGGCGACGTCCTCCTTGTAGCGCTTGAACTCCGCGCGCCGCTCCTGCTGCAGCTTGCTCGCCATTACGCGCCGTCCTCCTGCGCGTGCTCCTCGCGGTGCTCGCGGATCAGCCCCTGGCGATAGTCGCCGTACCCGGTGGGCGCGGGCTCGTCACGCGGCCGGCCGGCAGCCTTCGGTGACCAGGGCGGCGACGTGACGCCGAGACGAACCACGAGGTACATGTGAAGGCCGATCAGGGCCATCAGGCCGCCGGGGATGATCAGCATATGGAGCGAGTAGAACTTCGCCAGCGTGTCGGGCCCGATCTGCGAACCGCCCTGGAGGAACTGGGCGATGAACGGCCCGGCGATCGGGGCCGTCGCGTTGATGTTGATGCCGACCACCGTCGCCCAGTAGGCCGTCTGATCCCACGGCAGGAGGTAGCCGGTGAAGCCCTCGGCCATGCCGGTGACGAGGAGGAGCACGCCGATGATCCAGTTCAGCTCGCGCGGGTACTTGTACGCGCCGAACAGGAAGGTGCGGGCCATGTGGAGGAACATCAGGATGATGAAGAGGCTTGCACCCCACTTGTGCATGCCGCGGACGAGCCAGCCGAGCGTGACCTCGTGCGTGATGTGCTGAACCGACTCGTAGGCGCTGTTCGGGTCCGGCTTGTAATACATGGCGAGGAAGACCCCGGTCGTCGCCTGCACGATGAACGCCGTCAGGGTCGCCGCACCGAGCGTCTGCATCCAATTGACGTCGCCGGGGACGTTGCGGAAGAGGAACCACTTCGTGTACCCGACGAGGCCGGTGCGCTCCTCGACCCAGTCGAGCGGGTAGAGAGCAGCCTGTTCGATCTGTGCCTGGCGGGCGGACTTGGCCATGATCAGGACCCCGGCACCGGGATGGGATAGAGCCAGCGCTCGATGCCGTCGACGTGCACGCCCGGATAGGTCTGGCGATAGCGGCTGATCTTCGCGTCCGCGCCCGTGCCCACGACAGTGCCGACGGAGAAGTGCTTGCCGAGAACGAGGTTGCCGTTGACGATCGAGAAGGCGTAGCGGTCGAGCGAGCGGACGGGCGGGCCGGCGGTGCGGTTGCCCTCGGTGTCGTACGCGCCGCCGTGGCACGGGCAGCCGAACCCTGCCGGCTGCACGGGGGTCAACGTCACGTCCTTGTACGTCACCTTCTTGTCCTCGAACTTCGGCCCGTTCGGCTGCACCGGGCAGCCGAGGTGCACGCAGCGGCTGTAGATGATCGTGAAGCTCGGCTCCTTGTTCGCACTGAGGCCGTTGTTGCGGATGTAGGCCGTGCGCTTCGACACCTCGCCCTGCACCTTGTTGCCGATGAAGGTGGTGATCACGAACTCTCCCTCGGGGAAGTTCGAGACCGGCCCGAGATCGACGTCGTTCGTCGCGACCGCCTCCCCGGTGAACGAGGGCAGGACGGCGAAGCCGAGCGACGGCAGGACGACGGCGGCACCGATGACGCCGCCGAGGCCGATCGTGGCAAGCGTGAGGAAGCCGGCGCGACCGTAGGTCTCGAGGTGCTCCTCCTCGGCCGCGGCGAGCCCCGGGGAGGGCGTGTCGCCCATGAGCTCGTGCGCCGGGGCGGAGTCGACCGGAGCGTGCGAGCGCGAGGCATCGCGGATCCAGAGCACGCCGAAGACGATCGTGAGGGCGGCGCCGAGCACCACGGCGGGCCAGCTGATGACCAGCCCGACGAGAACGACGGCGACGCCGATCGCGAAACCGATCGGCCAGAGGCTGTGGCCGGGCTCCTGCGGGGTGTCGTCGGGGTTCTCGGTCACTCGTCGCTCTCCATTCGCCAGATTCAACAGTTCGTCAGGTATGCCTGTCAACGACGCAACAGCTGCGTCAAAGTCCTCGTGCGCGCACCATTCTGCACGTCCGGGCCGGAAGGTGCGCCGGGTATCCCGAGATCGGCCCATCGCGCATCGACGCGGGCGCGGATCTCGGGGCTCATCTCGATCTCCGGCGGCCACTCCCGCCGGCCCTCGTCGGGGCCCTTCGCGGTCGCGTCGATCCCGATCTTGCCGCCGTAGGCCTGGATCGTCGTGGCGTGGTCGAGCTGGTCGATCGGCCCCTCGCTGAGCAGGATGTCGCGGGCCGGATCGACGTTGGCGCAGGCGTAGAAGAAGACCTGCTCGTAGTCGTGCACGTCGACGTGCTCGTCGACCACGACGACCGACTTCGTCAGGCTCATCAGCCCGAGCCCCCACATCGCGTGCATCACCTTGCGCGCGTGCCCCGGAAAGCGCTTCCGGATCGACACGATGACGCAGTTGTGGAACGTACCCGCCGTGGGCAGGTCGTAGTCGACGATCTCGGGCACGCTCATCCGGATCGCCGGCAAGAAGATCCTCTCCGTCGCCTTCGCGAGCCACTCGTCCTCCGCCGGCGGCTTGCCGACGACGATCGACGGGTAGATCGCGTCGCGGCGCATCGTGATCGCGCTGATCCGGAAGATCGGGAACTCTTCCGGCGGCGTGTAGAAGCCCGTGTGGTCGCCGAACGGCCCCTCGATCCCGACGTCACTGCGGTCGACCCAGCCCTCCAGCACGATCTCGGCGTTCGCCGGCACCTCGAGGTCGACGGTCTTGCACTTGACGAGCTGCACGGCCGAGCCCTTCAGGAAGCCCGCGACCATCAGCTCGCCGATGTGCTTCGGCAGCGGGGCGCTCGCGGAGTACGCGGTGACCGGGTCGAGCCCGAGCACGACGGCGACCGGGATCCGGCCGTCGGGGGCCGCCCGCAGGTCGGCACGGCCGTCCTTGTGGATCTGCCAGTGCATGAACGTCGAGCGCCGGTCGATCTTCTGCATCCGGTACATGCCGACGTTCCGCACCCCGGTCGCCTGGTCCTTCGTGATCACCGCGGGGAGCGTGATGAAGGGGGCAGGGTCGAGCGGCCAGCAGCGCTGGATCGGGAAGAGGTCGAGGTTCACGTCGTCGCCGGTGAGGACGACCTCCTGGCAGGCCGCCTTCGAGACCTCCTTCGGCATCGAGTCGGCGATCGACTTCAGCTTCCCGAGCGAGCGCACCTTGTCGACGAGGCCCTGCGGCGGCTGCAGCTCGAGGATCTCGCCGAGCTTGTCCGCGAGGTCATCGAGCTTCTCGACGCCGAACGCCATGCACATCCGCTTCTCGGTGCCGAACTGGTTGATCAGCAGGGGATGAGAGGCGCCCTTGGGGTTCTCGAACAGGAGCGCCGGCCCGCCGGACTTGACGACGCGGTCGACGATCTCGGTGATCTCGAGGTCCGGGTCGACCTCGGCCGAGATGCGAACGAGCTCGCCCTCCTTCTCGAGGAGGTCGATCCATTCGCGCAGGTCGGAGGCGGGGCTCGCCATGCGCCCGTCAGTCTAGGGACGACGACAGGTCGGTTGACGCTACGACGTTGCGATCAACGAGGGAGGGGTCACGGGGAACCGCAGGTTCCCGGCTCCAGGATCACGCGAAGCGTGCAGAAAGCAGGGCTTTAGGGGATGTTGCGATACGTTTTTTCATCGCAGCATCTCCTACAGCGTGCGGCTGGGGGTGCGGGCCTTGCGCTTCGCGGCGAGGTAGTGCGTGAGCTCGCCGATCGCGATCACCACGACGAAGATGAGCCCGACGACGAGCATCGAGAGGACGACCTTGCGGCCTTCCGAGGCGGCGTCCGCGAGGAAGAGGAGCGAGGCGAGCATCAGGGCGTGACTTTACCCCACGCGGAGGTCGTGCGCACCACTTGCGCGCTCGACGGCCTCCGGTCCCACCGCGGCACGGGCGAGGCCCGCGAGGCCGGATGCGTCACCGTGCTCCCGCAGCTCCTGCCGTGCCTCCGCCAGCGCTCCCCGGCCGAGGAGCGCTGCCGTCGCCGCCCAGGCGTCGGCCTCGCCGGGCCGGCCCTCGGCGCGGGCCTGGGCGCAGAGGGAGATGAGCTCCGCGAGGTCGTGCACCGCCTCGACGCTGCCCGTCGCGGCGATTCGCACGAGGCCGTGGGCATAGAGGTAGTCGCCGAGCAGCAGCGCCGTGTCCGCGTCGACGGGGGCGAAGAGCCGCGGGCGGCCGTAGTGCAGGAGGTAGCCCTCGTAGATCGTCTCCACTCCGAGGGCGAACGACTCGTCGCACAGCGACGAGAAGACCCTCACGGTCTCGCGCTCGTCGACGGGACGGAGCGAGTCGGCCCAGAGCGGGCTCTCCGCCGCGGCCTCCGCCGCGAGCGTCTCCCAGACGCCGGACTCAGTTGCCGAGGAAGTCGCCAACGGCCTCGATCGTCGTGTCGATCTCGTCGTCCCCGTGCGCGAGCGAGACGAACATGCACTCGAACTGGGACGGTGCCACGTAGATCCCTCGCTCGAGCAGGCGGCGGAAGAGGGCCGCGTAGCGGTCGGTGTCCGACCGCACGGCATCGTCGTAGTCGCGGACGGGGTCGTTCTGGCAGAAGAGCGTCAGCATCGCCCCGACGCGCTGGACCGTGCCGAACGGGGCGAGGCCGGCCTCCAGCCGCGCTCCGCGCCTCTCGAGCTCGACGTAGACCTCCGGGTCACGGAGGCGTCGCAGCACCGAGATCCCGGCCGCGGTCGCGAGCGGGTTGCCCGACAGCGTGCCCGCCTGGTAGACGTCGCCGACGGGAGCGAGGCGCTCCATCAGCTCGGCCCGGCCGCCGAACGCCGCCGCAGGGAGGCCGCCGCCGACGATCTTCCCGAGGATCGTCAGGTCGGGCAGGACGCCGAATCGCTCCTGCGCGCCACCGCGGGCGACACGGAAGCCGGTGATCACCTCGTCGAACACGAGCAAGGCCCCGCTTGCGTCGCACAGCGCCCGCAACGCCTCGAGGAAGCCGGGCGCGGGCGGGACGACGCCCATGTTGCCGGCGACCGGCTCGACGAGGATCGCGGCCAGTCCCTCGCCGTACTGGGCGACGGCGGCGGCGACCGCGTCGACGTCGTTGAAGGGCAGGACGATCGTGTCGCCGGCGACGCCCGACGGGACGCCCGGCGTCGAGGGGATCCCCAGCGTCATCAGGCCGGAGCCCGCGCTCGCGAGCAGGGCGTCAACGTGCCCGTGATAGTTGCCGGCGAACTTGATCACCCGGTCGCGGTGCGTGGCGGCGCGGGCGAGGCGCACAGTGCTCATCGCCGCTTCGGTGCCCGAGGAGACGAGCCGGACCATCTCGACCGACGGTACGGCGTCGACGATCTCTGCGGCCAGGTCGACCTCTCCTTCGGTCGGAGCCCCGAACGTCGTGCCGCGGGCGAGCGCCTCCGAGACCGCGGCCAGGGTGTCCGGGTCGGCGTGGCCGAAGAGCAGCGGCCCCCACGAGAGCACCCAGTCGATGTAGCGGTTGCCGTTGACGTCCTCGATGAAGGCGCCCTCGCCGCTCCGCATGAAGAGGGGCTCGTCGAGGCCGACGGAGCGCATGGCCCGCACCGGCGAGTTGACGCCGCCGGGGATGAGACGCTGCGCCCGGTCGTAGAGGGGCGAGCGGATCAGAGCCATCGCGCCAGATCCTTCGCCCAGTAGGTGAACACGAGGTCGGCGCCCGCGCGCTTGATCGCGACGAGGGACTCGAGCGCGGCGGCCCGCTCGTCGAGGTGGCCGGCGGCCGCGGCCGCCTTCACCATCGCGTACTCGCCCGAGACGTTGTAGGCGGCGACGGGGCAGTCGAAGCGCTCGCGCACCGCGCGGATGACGTCGAGATAGGGCAGCGCGGGCTTCACCATCAGGGCGTCAGCGCCCTCGTCGAGGTCGAGCGCGCACTCCCGCAGCGCCTCGCGGACGTTCGGCGGGTCCATCTGGTAGCCGCGACGGTCGCCGGACGCCGGCGCCGACTCGGCAACCTCGCGGAAGGGGCCGTAGAACGCCGAGGCGTACTTGGCGGCATAGGCGATGATCGGTATCTGCGGCAGCGCCTCGCGGATCGCACCGACGCGGCCGTCCATCATGTCGCTCGGCGCGACGACGTCGGCGCCGGCCTCGACGTGGCTCACGGCCGTGCGCGCAAGCAGCTCCAGGGTCTCGTCGTTCTCGACCTCGCCGTCGCGGAGCACCCCGCAGTGCCCGTGACTCGTGTACTCGCAGAGACAGACGTCGGTGACGAGCGTCAGGCCGGGAACCTCCGCGCGCAGCGCGCGCAGCGCCGTCTGCACGATCCCGCCGTCCTCCCAGGCGCCGGAGCCCTCCTCGTCCTTCTCCTCCGGGATGCCGAAGAGCAGCACCGCGCGCACCCCGAGCGAGGCGAGCTCGGCCGCCTCGCGGACGATCTCGTCAACCGAGCGCTGCGCGATCCCGTCGAGCCCGGTGACGGGGCGGACGACGCCCTCGCCGGGGCAGGCGAAGAGCGGCATCACGACGTCGTCGAGCGAGAGATGCGTCTCGCGCACGAGCGCACGCAGCGTGTCGGTGCGGCGCAGGCGCCGCAGGCGCGTGACGGGGAAGCCGGTCATCGGGGCAAGGGTACGTCAGCGGGGCTGCCCCGTGGCCCCTCGAGGTCGACGTCGACCCCGGGCGGGGCGCCGTCCTCGTCCCACGGGTCGAGGCGCAGGCGCTCCGCGAAGAACTCCCAGATCGCGCGGGCGGCCGCCATCGTCGGCAATGCGAGCAGGACGCCGGCGATGCCGTAGAGCTCGCCTCCGGCGAGCAGGCCGAAGATGACGACGAGCGGATGGAGGCGGAGCGCCTGGGCCATCACGTTCGGCACCACGATGTGCCCCTCGACCTGGTAGATGAAGACGAAGAGGGCGAGCACCCAGAGCGCCGAGACCGGGTCGACGACGAGCGCATAGATCGCGGGCGGGACCGCGGAGAGCCACGGCCCGATATACGGGATCACCTCCATCACCGCCGTCCAGACGCCGAACAGAAGCGCGTAGCGGTCGGCCCCCGGCACGAGCCCCGTGCGGCCGAGGATCCACATCCCGATCCCCGCACTGAGGCCGATGACGGTCGAGAGGATCAGCTGTCCTCGCACGTAGCCGGCGAGCGCTTTCTCGATCCGGAGCGTCAACGGCAACCCGTCTCCTGGTGGAAATCGACGATCGGTCAGCCGCTCGAGGCGCTCCATGTCGAGCAGCATGTAGACGGAGATCACCACGATCAGGATGAGGTCGAAGAGCGTCACCACGATCGAGAACGCGGCTCCCTGCGCGAACGAGAGGACGTCTTGGGTGTACTTGGAGATCTCTCCGGCACCGACGTTGTTCGCCCAGTGGGTCGCCTGCTTCTGGATCTGGATGCGCTGCAGGCGGTGGGTGTCGAGCCAGTGCTGCAGCCGGTCGATGTCCCGCGCCGCCCCGGTCTTGCCGGCAGCGTTGGCCACCGTGACGTAGTCGTCGATGCGGGTCGTCGCGGAGCGCGTGTGGTTGACGACGACGCTCCCGAGCGCGAGCGCCACGACCGCAACCGCCGTTGCGAAGAGGAGGAAGACGAGCGCCACCGCGAGCCCGCGCGGCAGGCGGAGCTTCTGGAGGTCGCGCACGAGCGGGTTGAGGAGGAACGCGATCACGGCCGCGACGAGGAAGAGAAAGATGACGTGCCCGAGGATGCCGGCGAGCATCCAGACGATCAGCAGCCCAACGGGCAGGCCCACGAGCTGGATCCAACGCGGGACCCGGATGGTCGGGCCTGATGGCTCGCTCATGGCCGGATCCTAGAGGCTCGGTGTGGATCGGGAGCTCGAGGGCGACAATCGTTGAGGAGGGACGGAACGTCCGCTACGGTGACCGCGATGGCCACGCCGCGCTCCCGGCGAGCGGCCCGGCACCGTGCCCGACGGCAGCGCGCGCAACACCGCGCCCGCCGCCTGGCCGTGATCGGGATCGTCGCCGCTCTCGCCCTTGTCACCCTGATCCTGACCGCGTTCGGCTCGGGCTCGCCCGCGCCGGTCGTCGCGACGACGACCTCGGCGCCGGTCGCGACCGGCGTCCCGCCGGAGCCGGAGACCCTGGCCACCGCCGGCAACCTCCAGATCAGGCTCCCGATCGCGGGCGAGGCCGTCACCGCGATCGGCTTCCACGGCGAGGATGGCGGGGCGATCACGCTCAAGCCCGTCGGCCGCCAGGCGAACGAGGGCCTGCTCGCCCGGCTCTGGCGGCAGATCGCCGGCTCGGCCCAGGCGGGCCCGGTGTGGTACCAGCTCGAGGGCGGGCCCGGCACCGAGGTGCTCGACGTCGGCGCGACTCCCGGCACCGACGTGTATTCGCCGGTCGACGGCACGGTGGTGTCGATCTCCGACTACGTGATCGACGGCAGGGCCTACGGATCCAGCATCGACGTGAGACCGAGCGCTTCCCCGTCGCTGATCGTCACCCTCAGCCATCTGGCGCCCGATCCGTCGATCGCGGTCGGTAGCCCCGTGCTCGCGTCGTCCTCCAAGCTGGGAACGGTCGTCGACGTCGCGGCCGTCGAGCGGCAGGCACTCGCCAAGCATGCGCGCGCCAGGGGCAACAACGTCTCGATCGACGTCCATCCCGCAGCCGGGTCACTGCCCTGAACATCCTCTTCGTCGGAGACGTCGTCGGCCGGCCCGGGCGCGAGGCGCTGGAGGACCGGCTGGCGTCCCTGCGAATCGAGCTCGACGCCGCGGTCTGCATCGTCAACGGCGAGAACGTCGCGGACGGCGTCGGCATCACCCCCAAGCTGGCCGAGCGCCTGCTCGCGGCCGGCGCTGACGCGATCACGCTCGGCAACCACACCTGGCGCCGGCAGGAGATCGCGCCCTACCTCGCCTCCTCCGACCGGGTCGTCCGGCCGGCGAATCTCGCGGCCGACGCTCCGGGCCGCGGGCTCACCGTCGTCACTGCGACCGACGGGACCCGGGTCGCCGTCGTCAACGTGATGG
>Ga0302299_10000747_pt1 | contig 18666 bp, 10 predicted proteins | sample III_Fen_N3_4_FD_198795 | JGI IMG/M metagenome (GOLD analysis project Ga0302299, IMG submission 198795) | Peat permafrost microbial communities from Stordalen Mire near Abisko, Sweden - III_Fen_N3_4 | ecosystem: Environmental > Terrestrial > Soil > Wetlands > Permafrost | place: Sweden: Abisko... | reverse complement strand
CAGCGCAGTCTCGAGGAGGGGCTGGTGGGCGGCGCGCCGGGCGGCCTCGCCGGCGAGGCGGCGAACGCCACCGGGCGGGACGCGGCGAGGGACGGCGACCGGGTCGTCGTCCCCCCGGCGAGCGAGCTGGAGGCAGCGCTGTGCCGGCTGTGGCAGGACGCGCTCGGACTGCAGCCGGTGAGCACCGACGACGACTTCTTCGCCGTCGGCGGCAACTCCCTGGTCGCCGTCCAGCTCCTGGCCGGCATCCGGGCGCTCACCGGGCTGCGGGTGCCCATGCGCACGCTGTTCGAGGCGGCCACGGTCGCAGGCATGGCGCGCGAGGTGGAGCGGCTGCACTCCCCCGGCACACCCCCGGACCGGTCCGCGCCGGACGCCGTCCCGGCACCGGTGCCCTCCCCCGACGCAGCACCGCACCCCGATGCCCCGCCGATCACCGCGCTGCCTCGGGACACCGCCCTGACCGTGCCCCTTGCCCGACCGGGAGATCCGCGATGACCGAGCGCACGTACACCGTGGTGTGCAACGACGAGGAGCAGTACGCGCTGTGGGACGTCGACCGAGTGGCGCCCCCGGGATGGCACCCCGTCGGCTTCTCCGGCAGCAGGTCCGCCTGCGTCGCGCACGTGGACCGGCAGTGGACCGACCTGCGCCCGCGCAGCGCGCGCACGTCGCCCGACCCCGGCAGCGACACCGGCAGCGACACCGCGACCGGGCCGGCGACCGGAGCGGGCGAGTGAGCGTGCAGGGCCGCGTCTGGGCGTTCCCGGCGTCCTACGGACAGGAGCGGATCTGGCTGGCCGAGCAGTCCCGACCGGGATCGACGGTCTTCGCCGTCGGGCTGGTGTTCCCCCTGCCACCGGGCACCGACGAGGACGCCGCGACGGCGGCGCTGACCGCCGTCGTCGCCCGGCACGAGCCGTTGCGGACCTCGCTGCGCGCGGTGGGCGGCCGGCTGGAGCAGCTGGTGCACCCCGGCGTACCGGTCGCGCTCGCGTGCACCGACCTGGGGCAGGTGCCGGCCTCGCAGGCGCAGGCGCTCGTCCACCGCTCCTGCCAGGAGGACATGGCGCCCCCGTTCGACCTCGAGCAGGCCCCGCTGTGGCGCGCCCGCCTGCTGCTGCTGGGCGACGGCGAGCGGGTGCTGACGCTGGTCGCGCACCACACGGTGTGCGACGGCCAGTCCTGGCAGGTGCTGAAGGCGGAGCTGAGCGAGCTGTGCCTGGCCCGCGCCGAGAGCCGTCCGCCGCGACTGGCGCGGCTGCGCCTGCAGTACGCCGACTGGGCGGTCTGGCAACGGGAGCACCAGCTCACCCCCGCGGCTGCGCACCGGGAGCTGGACCACTGGCGCGCCCGGCTGGTCGGGCTGCCGGCGGTGACCGCCGTCCCCACGGACCGGCCCCGTACCCCCGACGTGGACGACGCCGGCGGGGAGGTGTTCTTCGCGATCCCGCAGGCCGTCGCGGACCGGGTGACCGGCTGCGCGCGACGGTGGCGGGTCACCGAGTTCGCCGTCCTGTTCGCCGCCTGGGCCGCGCTGCTGGCCCGGCTCGGCGACGACCCGGACGTCGCAATGGGCGTTCCGGTCTCGGGCCGCTCCGAGCCGGACCTGGCCGGCCTCGTCGGGATGTTCGTCAACACGGTGGTGCTGCGGGTCGACATGTCGGCCGACCCGTCCTTCGAGGCGCTCACGCGCCAGGCCGCCGACGTCGCGCTGGAGGCCATGGAACACGGCGACGTACCTTTCCAGCAGGTGGTGTCCGCGCTCGCGCAGGCTCGGGGCGGTGGGGCCGAGGGCGCCGGCGGCCCGGCCCTGCTGCCGCAGGTGGGCTTCAACCTGCTGCAGGGCACCCCGCTGCAGCGCGGGTACGGCACCGCCCGCGAGGACCTGCTGCTGGAGCTGGCCGGTCGCAGCGGCCGGCTGGAGTACCGGACGGCGCTGTTCGACGACAGCACGGCGCGCGAGATCGCCGACCGCTTCCTGCGGGTGCTCCGCGCGGCCACCCTCGACCCCGCGGTCCCGGTCTCCCGGCTGCCGCTGGTGGACGCCTCCGAGCAGGCCCGGCTCGACGTCCTCGGCACCTCGACCGACCCCGACCACACCGCGGCCGTGCCCGCCGGTGCCCTGCTGCCGGACCTGGTGCTCGCCCGGGCCGCCCGCGTCCCGGACGCGATCGCCGTGCGGGACGGCGACACCGTGGTCACCTACCGTGACCTGGCCGAGCGGGGCCGCCGGCTGGCCGGCCGGCTGACCGCTGCCGGCGTCGGCCCCGAGCGGCTGGTGGCCGTGCTGCTCCCCCGCTCGGCCGACCACGTCGTCACGGTGCTGGGCGTCCTGCTTGCCGGGGGCGCGCACCTGCCGCTGGACCCCGATCAACCGCTCGAGCGGCTGGCCTCCCTGCTGGCCTCCAGCGGCGCCGGCGTCCTGGTGACCAGGGACGGCGTCCCGCCCGGCCTGGCCGTCCCCGGCGTCCGGATCATCGACATGTCCCAGGACGCCGGTCCTGCGGCCACCCCGCAGGCAGGCGTCGGGCCCGACCGGACGCCCGCGGGCCCGTCGCACCTCGCCTACGTGCTGCACACCTCGGGGTCGACCGGCACTCCCAAGGGGGTGGCGATCGAGCACCGTTCGCTGACGGGATACGTGCGCTGGTTCGTCGAACGGTGCGCGCTGGGCCCGCAGGACCGCGTGCTGGCGGTCACCTCACCGACGTTCGACGCCTGCGTGAACGAGCTGTTCCCGGTGCTGGTCACGGGCGGCACCATCGTGGTCGCGCCGCCCTGCCACGCGGGCGACCCGCGCCGGCTCGCCGACCTGGTCGTCGAGCACGCAATCACCCTCCTGCCGCTGGTGCCGAGCACGCTCGCCGAGTGGGTCGCCTCCGGGCAGCTGGCCCGGTGCACGAGCGTGCGGCAGGTGGTCTGCGGCGGCGAGCGGCTGTCGGGGCACCTGCACCGGGCACTGGTCCAGCAGTTGCCCGTTCCGCTGCACAACATCTACGGGCCGACGGAGACCACCGTCGGTGTCACGGCGTTCCGCGCCCTGCCCACGGACCACCATGCGGCGGCCGTCCCGATCGGGCGGCCGGTGGCCGGCGCGCGGATCCGGCTGCTCGACGCCCGCGGGGGTCCGGTCCCCGTCGGGGTGCCCGGGCAGGTGCACGTCGGTGGGCCGCCGGTCGGTCGCGGCTACCCGCGACACCCGGGCCTGACCGCGGAGCGGTTCGTCCCCGACCCCTTCGGGCCACCGGGATCCCGCCTGTACCGCACCGGCGACCGGGCCCGGTGGCTGCCGGACGGCCACCTGGAGTTCCTCGGCCGGCTCGACGAACAGGTCAAGGTCCGCGGGGTACGGGTGGAACCCGGCGAGGTGGAGACCGCGGTCCGGTCCCTGCGGGGAGTGCTGCAGGCCGCGGTCGTGCTGCGGGAGGACGCCCCGGGCGGCCCGGGGCTGGTGGCCTACCTGGTCCCCGCCGCCGGGACGCACGAGCAGGCCGGGTGGCGCGCCGCGCTGGCCCGCGTACTGCCCCGGCACCTGCTGCCGGCCGCCCTCGTCCCGCTGCCGGCACTGCCCACGACGGCCGCCGGCAAGCTCGACCGCGCGGCGCTGCCCCCGCCGGGCGAGGCCGGCCGCAGCACGGCAGGTGCTGCCCCCGAGCTACCGCGCACCGCCGTCGAGCGACTGGTCGCCGAGGTCTGGGAACAGGTGCTCGGTGTGCCCGGGATCGCTGCGCACGACCGCTTCCTCGACCTGGGAGGGCACTCGCTGCTCGCCGTCCGCGTGGTGACCCTCCTGTCCGACCTGCTCGACGTCGAGGTCCCGGTGCACCTCGTCCTCGCCGACGGCGGCGTCACCGAACTGGCCGGGGCGATCGAGGCGCTCGTGGTGGCGGACGCCGTCCCGCCCCGGCCGGACGCTGCGGCGGGGGCGCGGGCGGCGCGGGCCGTCGAGGAGGTCGGGCAGGGATGAGGACCGATCCCGACCAGGCCGAACATCTCGACGACCCGGCCGAACACCGCGACGGCACGACGCACGCGACCGGTGGCGCCGGCGCGCTGCTGCAGGCGCGGCTGGAGCTGGCGGAGCGTCGCCTCGCGGGGATCCCGCGGACGGCACCGGCGCGCATCCCGGCCCGTCCGCACGGGGAACCGCCGCCGTTGTCGTTCGCGCAGGAGGGCGTCTGGTTCATGGAGCAGTTCGCTCCCGGGACGCCCGCGTTCCTCACCCCGGTGGCCGTCCCGCTGCGCGGGCCCGTGGACCGGACGGCCCTGCAGCAGGCCCTCGACGCCGTCGTGGCCCGGCACGAGCCGCTGCGGACGGCGTTCCCGGCGGGGAGCGACGGCCTGCCCCGGGCACGCGTCGGCCGGTCCGCGCACCTCCCGCTGGAACAGGTCGACGCCACGGGCGCCGGCGACGTCCACGAGGCGATGCGCGAGCTGGTCCTCCACGGCCTGGACCTGGCGGCCGGACCGCCGCTCCGGGCACTGCTGGCGCCCCTGCCCGGCGGGGAGCCGGACGGCGATCAGCTGCTCGTGCTGGCCGCGCACCACCTGGTCCTCGACGGCTGGTCCGCCGACGTCCTGGTCGCCGACCTCCTGCACCACTACCGGGCGGCGCGCACCGGCTCCGCCGCGCCGCTGCCCCCGCTGCCTGTGGAGTACGGCGACGTCGCCCGCTGGCAACGCGACCTCGCGGCCGGCGACGGGCTGGCCGCCCACCGGCGGTACTGGCGCGGGCAGCTCGACGGCGTCCCGGTGCTCGGCCTGCCCACCGACCGACCGCGGCCCCCGGTGCCGAGCGGCACCGGCACCGTCCACCGGCTCGCGCTGGACGACGGGCTGGGGGCGCAACTGGTCGCGCTCGGCGCCGCACACGGCGCCACGGCGTTCATGACCCTGCTCGCGGCCTACCAGGTGCTGCTGGCCCGCCACGGCGGCGGGGACGACTTCGCGATCGGGTCGCCCGTGGCGGGCCGTTCCCGGCCGGAGACCGAACCTCTCGTCGGCATGCTGGTGAACATGGTCGCGCTGCGCGCCGACCTGTCGGGCGACCCCACCTTCCTCGACGTGCTGGGCCGGGCCCGGCAGACCGTCCTCGACGCGTTGCGCTACCAGGACCTGCCGTTCGAGCAGGTCGTCGCCGACCTCGGGATCACCCGCGACCCCGCCCGACCGCCGGTCTTCCAGGCCGGCATCGCGCTGCACGCCGTCGACGCCCGCCGCTCCCGCGCGCCACGACCGGACTGGTACCCGCTCGACCTGCCGTCGGCCCGCTACGACGTCGATCTGCAGGCGGTCAGCGTCGACGGGCGCCTGGAGTGCTCGCTCGTCCTGGACGCCGCGCTGTTCACGCCGGACACCGGCGAGCGCTGGGCACGGCGTTTCGAGGTGCTGCTGCGCGCGATCGTGACCGACCCGCGCGCCCCGGCCCGGCTGCTGGACCTGGTGCCGGAGGAGGAGCGGCTGGCGCTGCTCCGCGCCGGCACCGGTGCGCCCGTCCACCGCCCCCCGGACACGCTGGCATCCCTGGTGGCCGCCCAGGTCGTGCGCACACCGGACGCCGTGGCCGTCACCACCGACGCCGTCACCACCGACGCCGTCACCACGGACGCCGTCATCACCGACGCCGTCATCACCGACGCGGGCTCGGCCGGCCGACGCTCGCTGACCTTCCGGGAACTGGACCGTGGCGCGGCCCGGGTGGCGCGGCGGTTGCGGGCGCTCGGCGCCGGACCGGAGCAGTTGGTCGCCCTGTGCGCCGACCGCTGCCCCGAGTTGGTGATGGCCCTGCTGGGGGTCGCGAAGGCAGGGGCGGCGTTCGTCCCCCTCGACCCCGACCACCCGCCGGGTCGGCTCGCGGAGATCCTCCAGGACTGCGGTGCGGGCGTCGTCCTGGCCCGGCGTCACCTCGTCGACGCCCTCGACGGAGCCCTCGACGGAGCCGATGCGCGCGTCGTGGTGCTGGAGGACCTCCTGGGCGACATGACGACGGACGGCGCCACGGCGGGCGGCGCCACGTCGGACGGCGCCACGTCGGTCGGCGAGGCCGCGGGTCACGAGCCACCGTCCGCCGGTCCCGGCAACGCGGCCTACCTCATCTACACCTCCGGTTCCTCGGGCCGCCCCAAGGGTGCGGTGAACACCCAGGAGGCGATCTGCAACCGGATCCACGACCTGCAGGAACGCCATCCCCTGACGGCCACGGACGCGGTGCTGCAGAAGACTCCGATCGGCTTCGACGTCGCTGTGTGGGAGATCTTCTGGCCGCTGGCGACCGGGGCGCGGCTGGTCCTCGCCCGTCCGGGCGGCCATCAGGACCCGGCCTACCTGTGTGACGTCATCGCCCGCGAGCAGGTGACCACGGCGCACTTCGTCCCCTCGATGCTCACCGTGTTCGTGGCGGAGCCCCGCGCCGGCGTCTGTCGGTCGCTGCGGCAGGTGATGTGCGGTGGCGAGGCGTTCCCGACCGCGGCCGCCGCCCGGCTCACGGCGCTGCTCCCCGGCTGCGCCGTCCACAACTTCTACGGCCCGGCGGAGACGGCCGTCGACGTCAGCGCGTGGCGGTACCTTCCGGGCGCCGGCACGGCGCACGACGCCGGCGCACCGCAGGAGCCCGCGCCCATCGGCAGCCCGCTGACGAACACCCGGCTCTACGTGCTCGACGATTCCCTCGGCCTGGTTCCGACGGGCGTCACGGGCGAACTGTGCGTCGGCGGAACCCCGGTCGGCCGGGGCTACTGGCGCCGGCCGGGGCTGACGGGCGACCGGTTCGTCCCCGACCCGTTCGGCCCGCCCGGATCGCGGCTGTACCGCACCGGCGACCGCGCATCGTGGGGGCCGGACGGGCTCCTGGAGTTCCGGGGACGCGCCGACCACCAGGTGAAGCTGCGCGGCCAGCGCATCGAGCTCGAGGAGATCGAGAGCCGGCTGCGCGAGCACCCCGCCGTCCTGGACGCCGTCGCCGTGGTGCGCGAGGACGTTCCCGGCGACCGCCGCCTGGTCGCCTACGTCGTCACCTCGCTCGGCGACGCGCAGGACGATCCCCCACGCACCGACCTGCCCGTCGTCCTGCGCACCCACCTGCGCCGGACCCTGCCCGAGCACATGCTTCCGGCGGCCGTCGTCCCCCTGGGCGCCCTGCCCCTGGGTGCCACCGGCAAGGTGGACCGGGCCGCGCTGCCCGTACCCGGCGCCGACCACGTCGGCGATGTGGGGCACGTCGAGCCCCGGGACGGGACCGAGCGGACGATCGCCCGCGTCTGGTCAACGATCCTAGGACGCGACCGGATAGGTGCCCACGACGACTTCTTCGACCTCGGCGGTCACTCCCTGCTCGCAGTGCAGGTGGTGGCCCGGCTGCGGGACGAACTGGAAGGGGGCCGGCCGGTCGGCGTGATGGACCTGTTCGCCCACCGCACGGTCAGCGCCCTGGCCGCACACGTCACCGGCCCCGCGTCGGTCGGGCCACGCCGGCTCCTGCACGAGCTCACCCCGCCTCCGGGACGCCGGGGCCGGCGCGAGGCCGCGGCGCCGGCGCCCCGCAGCTACGTGTGCCTGCCGTACGGCGGCGGGAGCGCGGCGGTCTACCAGCCGCTGGCCGACGCGCTGCCTCCGGGCGACCGGCTGTACGCGCTCGCCATCCCCGGTCACGACGTCGGACTCGACGAGGATCCCCTGCCCTTCCCCGAGTTGGCCCGGCGCACCACCGAGGAGGTGCTGGAACGGGTCGAGGGTCCGCTGGTGCTCTACGGCCACTGCGGCGTGGGCGGCGCGCTCGTCGTCGAGGTGGCACGCCTGCTGGAGGACGCGGGCCGGCGACCGGACGCCGTCTACGTGGGGGCGATCTTCCCCTTCGCCCGGGGCAGCGGCCCGCTGAGCCGGTTGCAGGGCTGGCTGGAGCGCCGGGCCAGTGACCGGCACCACGCCGTCTGGCTCAAGTCCGGCGGCGTCGACCTGGACCGCCTCGACCCCCGGCAGGGCCGGCGCATCGTCGCCACGATGCGCGCCGACAGCCGCCAGGCGGAGGCCTACTTCAGCGACCTGCTCGCCCGGCGCGTGCCGCCGCTTCGAGCACCGGTGATCAGTGTGATCGGCGAGCGCGACCCCTCCACGCTCTACTACCAGGAGCGCTACCGGGAGTGGGGGTTCCTCACCGCCACGACCGCGGTCGTGGTGCTCGACGAGGCCGGCCACTTCTTCCTCAACCACCGCGCCGACGAACTCGCCGAGATCCTCACCCGCACCGACGCGGCGCTCGCCGCTCCCGACGGGCCCCTCCCCCTCACCCGGGACGGGCGCCGCGACGCCAGTTGGTGGCTCCACGACGTCCACACCGTGACGGAGCCGACCGACGAGCCGACGGACGAGCCGACGGACGAGCCGACCGACCAGCCGACCGAAGAGCCGACCGACCCGGCGACCGGACCGGCGCGGCCCGCGGGGGGACCGCAGCCGGGTCCCCCTGCCGGGCCGCAGGCGGGTGCACCGCAGCCGTCCATGCGCCGGTTCGCCGCCGTCGCCACGGGCCAGCTGGTCTCGATGACCGGGTCGGCGCTGACCGCGTGGGCGGTTCCGGTCTGGATCTACCTGCACACCGGGTCCCTGGCACAGTTCACGCTGCTGGCCGCGACCGGTCTGGTGCCGTCCCTGCTCGTCGCCCCGCTGGCGGGGGCCGTCGTCGACCGGGCCGACCGGCGGGTGGTGCTGGCAGCAGCCGGCGCCGCCGCCGGCGGCTGCCAGCTCGCGCTCGGGCTGCTCTACTGGTCGGGGCGCCTCCTCCCGGTGCACCTGTACGCCGGGGTCGCCGTCGTGGCGTCGGCGCTGGCGTTCCAGCGGCTGGCGTTCACCGCCGCCGTCCCGCAGCTGGTGCCCAAGCCGCTGCTCGGCAACGCCAACGGCCTCGCCCAGCTGACCGGCGGGTTCTCCACGCTTCTGGTGCCCCTGATCGCCGCGGGCCTGCTGGCGGGGATCGGTCTGGGTGGCGTACTCGCGCTCGACGTCACCAGCTATGCCGTCGCCCTCGCCCTGCTCGCGGCCGTCCGGTTCCCGCCGACCATGGGTCACCGTCGCCGGGAGTCCCTGCGCGTCGAGATCGTCGAGGGCTGGCGGCACTCGTGGGGAACGCCTGCGCTGCGGGCCCTGCTGCTGTTCTCCGCCGCCGTCAACGTCGTGCTCGGTCCGGCGCTGGTGCTCTTCTCGCCCCTGGTGCTGTCCGTCGGTTCGCTCGCCCAGGTCGGAGAGGTGTCCTTCGCGCAGGCGCTGGGGGCGTTCACCGGCGGACTGGTCTTCACCTTCTGGGGAGGCCCGCCGCACCGCCGGATGCGGGGCATGCTGGCGATGACGCTCGCGCTCGGCGCCTGCTGCCTGATCACCGGACTGCGCCCGTCGGTGGCGCTCATCGCCGCCGGCGCCTTCGGCATCGGCCTCACGCTGACCCTCGTCCAGGCGGTCTACACCACGATCGTCCAGGTCACCGTGCCGCAGCGGTTCCACGGCCGGGTGTTCGCGTTGAACCAGCTCGTCGCCTGGTCCACGCTCCCGCTGAGCTTCGCGGTCCTCGCCCCGCTCGCCGTCCGCCTCCTGGACCCGCTCCTGCGACCCGGAGGCGCGCTGGCCCCCGGGCTCGGACCCGTGCTCGGACTCGGCGCCGGGCGCGGGATCGGGCTGGTCTATCTCGCCGTGGCGCTCGCAGTGACGGTGCTGGCGGCGGGAGCGCTGCGGTTCGGGCGCCTGTCCCGGTTCGACGCGGAGGTCCCCGACGCCCCGGCGGACGACGCCGTCGGGCTCGACGCCGTCCGAGGCAGGCGCTCGCAGGTCCCGGCGGTCCCGCGCACACAGCGGCCGTGACTCGGACCGCGGGTCTCGGTCACCTCGGCGGCGCGGGAGGAAGGGTGGCGGTGACTGCGGGCTGGTAGCAGCAGCGGACCCCGGTGCGCACGTCCGCCCGCAGCTGCTCGCCGAGTTCGACGTCCGCTGCGCTGATCCGGTCGAGCGCGCGGCGGATGGCCTTGCCGACGGCGATCCGGGCCCGCTCGCTGTTGTCGGTGAACTCGCGCGGACGGCGGCCCAGCCCCGTGGTCGTGGCGAGCTGGGTCTGCAGCCACTGCCGTTCGGACTCCAATGCCGCACGGTGAGGGGCGGACGACGCACCGGCCCGCCCGGCGAGATCGGCCTCCAGGCGCTGGAGTCGGTGCCGGTACTCGCGCCGCGCCGTCGGGTCGAGCACCGGGTCGTCCGAGGCCCGATCGCCGGCCTGCCGGTCCCCCTGAGCACCGTTCCCGGTCCACCCGCCCGCCAGCTCGGTCGCCGGGACCTCCTGCCCCGGACGAGCGAGCAGCTGCGCCAGGTAGAGCATCCCCACGGTGTGCTGGACGACGGCCGTGCGACGGCCGAGGTCGATCCGCCATTCCCGGCCCCGGCGGGTCAGCAGCACGCGATCGTCCGTCGGCCGCGCGCCGCGCGCCGCGAGTTCGACAGCAGGACGCGGCGGCGGGCCGCCCGGCCGCATCCCCAGCTCCACCGACTCCTGGCCGGCAAGGGCCAGCTCCCGGTCGGCCAGACCGCGATCGCCCGGGGCGTCGCGCAGCAGCAGCGCCTCCGCCAGGCGGCGCCGCGAGAGAACGGCGGCGGGCCAGTGCCCCAGCGCCAGGTTCTTGCGGACGGCGCGCGTCAGGTGCTCCACCGCCACCTCGCGACGTCCGGTGGTCAGCGCGGCCACGCCCAGCGCATGCTCGGCGGATCCGAAGCAGGCCACCGCCAGGCTCACCATGACCGGCAGAGCCCGGAACGGCAGGAGCAGGTCGTACAGCCCCTGGGCGGTCGACCTGTCACCGAGCAGCGCCGCCGCCTCCACCGCGCCGAAGAGAGCACTGAGCCGGGTGCTGGAGCTGGGCAGTCGAGCCGGGTCGCCGCCCCCGAGCCGGGCCAGGGCCCCCGCTGCGGCACGCCGGTCGCCGGCCTGCGCCGCCGCGACGGCCAGCGCCACGAACATCGCGCTGTCGTTGGTGCTCAGCGCGGGCGAATGCACCTGCTGGTGCACCAGGGGAAGGATCTCCTCGACCCGGCCCTGGTACCAGCGGATGGCCACCATGTGGGCGCCGAGGTAACCCCCGGCGTCCAGGTCGCCGCAGACCCACCCGAGCCGGGCGCATTCCTCAGCGGCCCGTTCAGCCTCCACGAGCCGTCCCGCCCTGATGTCGAGCATGACGCCCATCGACCGTGCAACGAACTCCACCGCCCGGTTCGGGCGCCGGACGAGGGCGTCGCCCAGCTCGATCAGGGACCGCTCGGCGTGCGGGTCCGCCTGCAGGAATCGATCGACGGTCCGCCACAACAGCGCCATCGTCGGGTCGGACTCCCGGGCCGACCCCTGCGCGGCCATCAGCATCTCCTCGGCGAGGTCACGGCGCAGCACCCCGTGCTCCGGCCCCAGGAGGCAGTGCTGGGCCAGGCTGAGCGCGCCGGCGAGCACGGTGTCGCCACCTGTCGCGCGCGCCTCGTCGAGCAGGCCGACCACGGTGTCGTGCCGGTCGGCCGCATAGTCGGACTCGGCGGTGATCCGCAGTCGCAGCTGCAGGTGCAGCGGGGAGGTGTCGGGCAGCAGCGCGAGTGCCTGCCGCTGCCTGCGCAGGACCCGCGCGTAGGCAGCCCCGCCACGGTGTTCGTGCACCCACAGGCCGCCGAGGCCGATCGCCGCGGTGGCCATGCCCTCGGCGTCGCCCGCTCGCTCGGCCCGCTCGAAGTCGGCGTCGAAGTGCTGCCTCGCCTCGCGCAGGCAACCGTCGCGGTGCAGTGCCCGCCAGCCGGCCTCGGCGCCCCGGGAGGTGCCGGACGCCGCCGGGGCGCCTACCTCCGCACCCACGCCGTGCGCCTGTCCGTCGCGTCCCCCAAGACACCCATCGCCGTCTCCCCATCCCGTCCGTGGGACCCCCGAAACGTCCCCACCGCCGTCGAGCACCGGACCGCTCCAGGGCCGGACCCGGCGGCGAGATCCCCATCGGCAAACGCGCCGACACCCGGCCCCGGTTCAATCCGCTCGACCCACGAAGGAGTGACCCCAGCAGCGCTGGGATACGCGATCAGTCGATTATGTTGATTCTTCAATCACGAGGTCACCGGCTGTACACCGCCCGTCGGAGGTGACGATGACCTCGGTGAGGCCGAGCCGTCGCAGCAGGCCCCCGCAGGCATCCGCCGCGGCCACCCCGCGCGAGGACGGGTTCGTCGCGGTCCGGGTCGCCGTCGCGGCCACCGTGCGGCGCCGGTACTGGCGTGAACCGGCCGACGGCGGGGGCAGTGGGGGGCAGTGGACGTCGCAGCCCGCGACGTCCGTCTCGGGACGGCGCTTCCGCAGGATCGAACGGGACAGCCCCATGTCGACGAACTCGGCCACGATGACTGCCTCGCCCTGGCCGGACCCGCCCTGGCCCAGGCGGCCAGGAGCCGACCCCCCGACCCCCGCTGACCCTGACTACGAGCCGGACGCACCGCTCGTAGTAACCACCGGCGGGTCCGCTGCGTTTCGTCTACGGTCCCTGCGACCAGTCTCGGCCACGGCGTTGCGGACGTGGCAGCACGTCGACGGATGACTCCCCGAGAAACGGACTGGTCCCTCATGGCTCGCTACCCCGGTGTCGCCTACCTCCAGGCGGCACAGTGCTCCCCCCGCAACACCAACGGCCAGGTCACCCGCATCGTGATCCACGACATGGAGATCGCGGAGGGGGCGTCCACCGCCGAGAGCTGTGCCCGGATGTTCCACACCAGCACCATCCAGGCGTCGGCACACTTCTGCGTCGACGCGGACTCGGTCGTCCAGTGCGTGGAACTGGACGCGCGGGCGTGGCACGCGCCGCCGAACACCGGCAGCGTCGGCATCGAGCACGCCGGCTTCGCCTCGCAGTCCCGGGCCCAGTGGCTGGACACCTACGGCGTCGCCCTGCTGACCCGTTCCGCCGCCCTCACCGCCTGGCTGTGCCGCACGCTGAACGTGCCGATCGTCAAGCTCTCCCCCGCCGGACTGCTGGACGGGCGCCACGGCCTCTGCGGGCACGTCGACGTCACGAACGCCTGGCACCAGACCGACCACACCGACCCCGGCGCCCACTTCCCGTGGGACTGGTACCTGGCCAAGGTCAAGGAGCTCAGCGCCGGACCCGTCCCACCGCCCGTGCCGGAGCGCAAGCCGCAGGTCTGGTCGCAGCCCGTCACCGTCAAGGACCCGGTCACCGGTCGCTCGGTGACGCTGTCGACGCACGTCGACTACTGGGTGCCGATCGCCGTCGGACAGGAGTACTTCCAGGCGGTCGTCGCGGTGCAGTACTGGCTGAACCGCAACGGTTGCGCGCTCCAACTGGACGGTGTGTTCGGCCGGGACACCCTGGAGTGCGTCCGGTACTACCAGGAGAAGCGAGGGTTGGTCGTCGACGGCGTCGTCGGCGCGACGACCGCCGTCCGGCTGGGCATCACCACGCCCTAACCGACCGGGCCCGCGGCCCCGCCGGCGCCGGCGGCGTCCGGGTCGTGCCGGGTGAGCTGCTGCGTGCGTCGGACCAGCTCGCGCAGCGCGGACAGATCCCCGTCCACCGCTCCCAGCGCCCGCGCCTGGACGAGCACGTTCCCCAGCGCCGTCGCCTCCACGGGTCCGGCCAGCACCGGCAGCCCGGCGGCCGCCGCGGTGAGGCGGCAGAGCAGTGCGTTGCGCGCCCCGCCCCCCACGACGTGCACCACGCGGACGTCGCGGCCGGACAGCCGCCGGGCGTCGTCCACCGCGCGGGCGCACGCGGCGGCCAGGCTGTCGAGGACGGACCGGACGACGGCGGCCTCCCCACGCGGCGACGGGACGCCGGCCGCGGCGCACACCGCCGCGATCCGGGCGGGCTGGTCGCCGGGCGGCAGGAAGACCGGGTCGTCCGGATCGAACACGGGTCCCCCGGCAGGCAACTGCGCGGCCGCCGTCAGCAACGGGCCGAGCTTCGCGGGCGATCCCGCCGCCCGCCAGGTGCGCAGCGACTCGGACAGCAACCACAGACCCATCACGTTGCGCAGGTAGCGGACCCGGTCGTCCACACCGACCTCGTTGGTGAAGTTCGCCTCCCGGGAGTACTCCGTCAGCACCGCAGCGGGCAGTTCCACCCCGGCCAGCGACCACGTCCCCGACGAGACGTAGGCGAAGTCGTCCCCCTCCGCCGGCACGGCTGCCACCGCGGAGGCGGTGTCGTGGGAGCCGACCGCGATCACGGGGGTGGACGCCGGGAGCCCGGTCGCCCGGGCGACGTGCGGCAGCAGCGTCCCGATCCGGTCGCCGGGGCGGCGCAGCGACGGCAGCAGCCGGGCCGGGACGCCGAGCGTCGCGGCGAGCGGGAGGTCCCACGTGGTCGTCCGCGGGTCAAGGAGCCCGGTCGTCGAGGCGTTCGTGACCTCGGCCCCCCGCTGCCCGGTGAGCCAGTACCCGAACAGGTCGGGCATCAGCAGCATCGTCTCGGCGTCCTGCCAACGCGGCTGGCCCTGGTCGGCCGCGAGCTGGTACAGCGTGTTGAAGGGCAGGAACTGCAGGCCGTTGCGGGCGTAGAGATCCTCCTGCCCGATCAGTCGGTGCACCCGCACCACCCCGGCGGCGGTCCGGTCGTCCCGGTAGCAGTACGGCGGGCCGAGCAGTTCCCCGCGCCGGTCCAGCAGCCCGTAGTCGACCGCCCAGGTGTCGATCCCGATACCGGCGACCCGCTCGCCGTCCGCGAGGTGCTCACCGACGCCCCGCAGGCCGGTGAGCACTTCCCGGAACAGCCCGGCGGCGTCCCAGTGCAGTCCCGTTCCGCCGTGCGGCCCCCCGGCCGCGGCCTCCCCGCCCGCGGGAAGGCGCACCGGGCCGTTGTCGAACCGGTGCACCTCCTGCAGCGTCAGCCCCCCCGGACCGTCGTCCGGGGAACCGACCCGCCCGATCATGACCCGGCCGCTCGACGCTCCCAGGTCGACGGCGACGACCGTCAGCCGGGCCATCGCGTCACCGCAGGAACGCCGCGGCCACGCCGGCGTCGACCGGGATGTGCAGACCGGTGGTGTGCGTCAGGTCGCCGCCGACCAGGGCGAACACCGCCGCTGCGACGTGCTCGGGCAGCACCTCCCGCTTGAGCAGGGTGCGCTGGGCGTAGTAGGCGCCCAGCTCGGACTCGGGCACGCCGTAGACAGCGGCCCGCTGGGCACCCCAGCCGTGCGCGAAGATGCCCGACCCGCGCACCACGCCGTCCGGGTTGATGCCGTTGACCCGGATCTGGTCCGGCCCCAGCTCGGCGGCCAGCAGGCGCACCTGGTGGGCCTGGTCCGCCTTCGCGGCGCCGTAGGCCACGTTGTTCGGCCCGGCGAAGAACGCGTTCTTGGAGGAGATGTAGACGATGTCCCCGCCATGGCCCTGCTCGCGCAGCACCCGGGCCGCCTGTTGCGACACCAGGAACGACCCCTTGGCCATCACGTCGTGCTGCAGGTCCCAGTCGGCCTCGGTGGTCTCGGCCAGCGGCTTGCTGATCGACAACCCGGCGTTGTTGACCACGACGTCGACCCCGCCGAACGCCAGCGCCGCCGCGTCGAACGCGGCGCGGACCGCGGCGGCATCGGTGACGTCGGCCTCGACGGCGACGGCCACGTCGGCCGGGGCGAGCGCCCCCAGCGCCACGGCGATCTCGGCGGCGACCCTCCCCGCCGCGGCGGCGTCCCGGTCCACCACCACGACCACCCCGCCCTCGGCGGCCAGCCGGTGCGCGATGGCCCGCCCGATCCCGGAGCCTCCTCCGGTGACGAGCACGACCTTCGCGGCCAGCGGTCTCGGCCTCGGCATCCGGGCGAGCTTGGCCTCCTCCAGGGCCCAGTACTCGATCCGGAACTTCTCGCTCTCCTCGATGGGCGCGTACCGCGAGACTGCCTCCGCGCCCCGCATCACGTTGATCGCGTTGACGTAGAACTCCCCCGCCACCCGCGCCGTCTGCGCGTTGGCACCGAAGCTGAACATTCCCACCCCGGGCACCAGCACGATCGCCGGATCGGCGCCGCGCATCGCGGGCGACCCCGCTGTCGCGTGCCGCCGGTAGTACGCCGCGTAGTCCTGCCGGTAGGCGGCGTGCAGCTCCCTCAACCGGGCCACGACGTCCGCCGGCGGCGCGCTCGCGGGCAGGTCGAGCACGAGCGGGCGCACCTTGGTCCGCAGGAAGTGGTCCGGGCACGAGGTCCCCAGCGCCGCGAGCGCGGCCAGCTTCTCCCGCGAACAGAAGTCCAGGACGACGTCGCTGTCGGTGAAGTGCCCGACGACCGGCGCGTCCGTCGCCGCGAGCCCGCGGATCACCGGCGCCAGTGCCGACGCCCGGACCCGCCGCTCGTCGGGCGGCAGCGCCTCGAACCCGGCCACCACCGCGCCGAACGGGTCGGCGGTCCCGCGCCGGGCGATGAACTCCGTCGCGGTCCGGATGATCTCCAGACTGTTCGCCTCGCAGCCGGCGCCGGTGTCCGCCCAGGCGGTGATCCCGTGGCCGCCGAGGATGCAGCCGACGGCCTGCGGGTTCGCCGCCTTGACCGCCGCGATGTCCAGGCCGAGCTGGAACCCGGGACGCCGCCACGGCACCCACACCACGCGCTCGCCGAAGCACTCCTTGGTCAGCGCCTCGCCGTCCGCGGCCGTGGCCAGGGCGATGCCGGAGTCCGGGTGCAGGTGGTCCACGTGCGCCGTGTCGACCAGGCCGTGCATGGCGGTGTCGATCGACGGCGCCGCGCCCCCTCGTCCGTGCAGGCAGTAGTCGAACGCGGCGACCATCTCGTCCTCCCGCTCGACGCCCGGGTAGACGTCGACGAGCGAGCGCAGCCGGTCGAGTCGCAGCGCCGCCAGCCCGGCCGGCGTCATCGTGCCCAGGTCGCCGCCGGATCCCTTCACCCAGAGCAGCTCCACCGGACCACCGGTGACCGGGTCGATCGCGGTGCCCTTGGCGGAGGTGTTGCCCCCGGCGTAGTTGGTGTTCGCCGGATCGGCGCCGAGGCGGTTGCTGCGATCCACCAGTTCGCGGACGACGTCCGGCACGTCGTTCTCGCTCATGCTCCCCACCCGGCCTGCGCCCCGCCCACGCGCTCGCTGATGATCCTCTCGGCGTACCCGGACGCCGCGTAGGCGGCCATCGGGTCCGGAGCGAGACCCTGCTCGGCGCGCAGCTCACGCAGCAGCGGCCGGACGTCGGTGTTGTAGGCGTCCATCAGCACGGCGTTCGCGCCGAGCACGTCACCGGCGGACTGCGCGGCCGCCAGGGCGTCGGCGTCCACCAGCAACGCCTTGGCGGTCGCCTCCTGCACGTTCTGCACCGACCGGATCTGGCCGGGGATCTTCGGCTCGATGTTGTGGCACTGGTCGAGCATGAAGGCCACGTTCGTGGCCGGGTCGAACCCGCCGCCCCGGCGGACCTCCCACAGGATCCGGAACAGCTGGAACGGATCCGCCGCACCGACCATCAGGTCGTCGTCGGCGTAGAAGCGGGAGTTGAAGTCGAAGCCCCCGAGCTTGCCGGCGCGCAGCAGCACCGCGACGATGAACTCGATGTTGGTCCCCGGCGCGTGGTGCCCGGTGTCGACCACCACCTGCGCGCGGGGGCCGAGGGCGATGCAGTGCGCGTACGCCGTGCCCCAGTCGGGCACGTCCATCGTGTAGAACGCCGGCTCGAACAGCTTGTACTCCAGCAGGAACCGCTGTCCCTGGCCCAGCCGGGCGTACACCTCGGCGAGCGCCTCGGCGAGCCGGTCCTGACGGGCGGCGATGTCGTCCTGCCCGGGGTAGTTGGTCCCGTCCGAGAACCAGAGCTTCAGGTCCGCCGAGCCGGTGGCGTCCATGATGTCGACGCACGCCAGCAGGTGGTCGGTCGCCTTGCGACGTACCCGGGAGTCCGGGTGGGTGACCGAGCCGAGCATGTACTCGTCGTCCTGGAACACGTTGGAGTTGATCGTCCCGATCCGGACGCCGAGCTCCCCGGCGCGTTCGGACAGCTTCGCGTAGTCGTCGACGGCGTCCCACGGGATGTGCAGCGCGACGCTGGGGGCCACGCCGGTGAAGACGTGCACCTGCGCGGCGTCCGCGAGCTTCTCGAAGGGATCGCGCGGCACCCCCCGCTGGGCGAACACCTTGAACCGGGTTCCGGAGTTGCCGAACGCCCAGGACGGCAACTCGATCGCCTGTTGTCTGAGGGCGGCCTTCACCCTCGCCGGGTCGGTCATGGCTGGTGGCTCTCCGTTCCGTCGGTCAGTGCCTGGAGCTGGTCCTCGAGGTGGAAGATCTCCTCGAGGAGGAGGAACCCCTCGTCCGGCCGGCGATCGGCCATGCCGGTGAAGAAGGGCGCCATCTCGGCCTGCCACCGCGTGTTGACGTCGGTGGCGGCCATGGCCTGCTGGGCGGCCTGCAGGTCGTCGGACTCGACGTAGCCGACCAGCAGGCCGTCGTCACGCAGGTGGAGCGAGTAGTTGTGCCAGCCCGTGTCACGCAGCGCCGCCAGCATCTCGGGCCAGACCTCGGCGTGCCGTCGCCGGTACTCCGCCAGCCGGTCGGGGCGAACCTGGAGCAGGAAGCAGTAGCGCTTCACCGCCGGCTCCTCTCCGGGCCCTTCTGCGAGGCCCTCGCGCGCGGGGTGCGGGGCGGCACGTGCACAGGCACGC
>Ga0302299_10000745_pt1 | contig 18673 bp, 19 predicted proteins | sample III_Fen_N3_4_FD_198795 | JGI IMG/M metagenome (GOLD analysis project Ga0302299, IMG submission 198795) | Peat permafrost microbial communities from Stordalen Mire near Abisko, Sweden - III_Fen_N3_4 | ecosystem: Environmental > Terrestrial > Soil > Wetlands > Permafrost | place: Sweden: Abisko... | reverse complement strand
CCACCGCCAATTCCAATCTCGACCAGCTGTGCGTCAACACGATCCGAGCGCTGGCCATCGACACCGTGCTCAAGGCCAACTCCGGCCACCCGGGGCTGCCGCTCGGCGCCGCGCCGATGGCGTACGCGCTGTGGACCCGCACCCTGAAGCACAGCCCCGCGAACCCGGCCTGGCCGGACCGCGATCGCTTCGTGCTTTCAGCGGGCCACGGCTCGGCGCTGCTGTACAGCCTGCTCCACCTCACCGGCTACGACCTGCCGCTCGAGCAGCTGAAGCAGTTCCGGCAGTGGGGCAGCCAGACGCCCGGCCACCCCGAGTACCGTGAGACGCCGGGCGTCGAGCTGACCACGGGACCGCTGGGCCAGGGCTTCGCGATGGCGGCAGGCATGGCGATGGCCGAGCGCCACCTGGCCGCCCGCTTCAATCGCGACGGCCACGAGGTCGTCGACCACCGCACGTACGTGCTCGCGGGCGACGGCGACCTGATGGAGGGCGTGACGCACGAGACGGCCTCGCTCGCCGGCCACCTCGAGCTTGGCAAGCTGATCGTCTTCTACGACTCGAACCGGATCTGCCTGGCCGGCTCAACGAACCTTTCCTTCACCGACGACGTGGCGCAGGTGTTCGAGGGCTACGGCTGGCACGTGCAGACCGTGGCGGACGGCAACGATCTCTCCGCGCTCACGCGTGCCGCCGAAGCCGCGAAGGCGGAGGCCGATCGGCCGTCGCTGGTGATCGTGCAGACGCAGATCGGCTACGGCAGCCCGAAGCAGGGGAGCTTCGGCGTACACGGCTCGCCGCTGAACGCCGAGCAGGTGATCGAGACCAAGCGCACGCTCGGCTACCCGTCGGAGGAACCGTTCTTCATTCCCGCCGAGGCGCTCGCGCACCTGCGCGGCGCCGTCGAGCGCGGCAAGCAGGCCGAGGCCGAGTGGCGCGGGCGCTTCGCCGCGTACCGTTCCGCACACCCCGAGCTCGCCTCCGAGCTCGAGCGGGCGCTCGCGGGCGAGCTGCCGCCGGGCTGGGACGGCGCGATCCCGACGTTCTCGCCGGCCGACAAGCCCGTGGCGACGCGCGCGGCCGGCGGGAAGGTGCTGAACGCGATTGCGGCGCGCGTGCCCGAGCTGCTCGGGGGATCGGCCGACCTCAACCCGTCCACGGAGACGGCGCTCGCGGGAGCCGGCGACTTCGAGAGCCCGCAGACCGCGGGCAGTGCGCACCAGGGCGCCGTCGGCGGCGAGTGGGGGTACGCCGGGCGCAACGTCCACTTCGGCGTGCGCGAGCACGCCATGGGCGCGATCAGCTCCGGCCTCGCGCTGCATGGCGGGATCATCCCGTTCTCGGCCACGTTCTTCACGTTCTCCGACTACATGCGGCCGGCGATCCGTCTGGCGGCGCTGATGAAGCTGCGCTCGATCTACGTCTTCACGCACGACAGCATCGGCGTGGGCGAAGACGGCCCGACGCACCAGCCGATCGAGCACGCCGCCGCGCTGCGTGCGATCCCGCTGCTGACCGTGATCCGCCCGGCCGACGCGACCGAGACCGCCTTCGCGTGGCGGGTGGCGCTGGCGCGGAGCGGACCGACCGCGCTGCTGCTGACCCGGCAGGCGGTGCCGGTACTCGCCGGCTCCGGCGACGTCTCGCGAGGCGGCTACGTGCTGGCGGACGCCGACGGTCGCCCGGACCTGATCCTGATCGCGACCGGCTCGGAGGTCTCGCTGGCCGTCGAGGCCCGCGAGTTGCTGGCGGCGCGCGGGATCCGGGCGCGTGTCGTGAGCCTGCCGTCGTGGGAGCTGTTCGACGAGCAGCCGCGCGAGTACCGCGAGTCGGTGCTGCCGCCGGCCGTCCTCGCCCGCGTCGCCGTCGAGGCCGGGATCCCGATGGGCTGGGAGAAGTATGTCGGCCCCTGCGGCGCGGTCGTCGGCATCGAGAACCGCTTCGGCGCCTCGGCGCCGCTCAAGATCGTGCTCGAGAAGTACGGCTTCACGGCCGCGAACGTGACGGCGAAGGCGGTCGAGGTCGTCGAGCAGCTGAAGGCGCGGCTCGCGGAGCTGGGGCTCAGGCAGGCCTGACGGACAGGTCGCGCGCGAAGTCGATGAAGCCGCGCGCGACGTCCGTGCTGAGCAGGCGCACGCTGACGCGGTCGCCGACGTCGAGGCCGTGCTCGCCGCGGACGACGCGGCCCTCGACGGGGGGATGGAACGCGCGCACCCAGGTGCCCTTCGGAGAGGCGCCGGTGACGATCGCGTCGAAGCGCTCGCCGACACGCGGCGCGAGCAGCAGGGCGGCGGCGGATTTCCTGACCTGGCGCTCCACCTTCGCGGCGTTGTCCTCCTGCAGCGTGCAGTGCCGGGCCAACTCGGCGAGCGCGTCGACGGCGTACGGGCAGGGCGCCCCGGCCAGCGCCGCCTTGACGAGCCTCTGGGTCGCGAGGTCGGGGTAGCGGCGGTTCGGCGCGGTCGAGTGCGCGTAGTCCTTCACCGCGAGGCCGAAGTGGCCTTCCGTCCGGCCGCCCGGCACCTCGACACCGTACTCGCCCGAGCCGAGCAGCTTGACCACGGACAGCGACACGTCGGGAAAACGCAGCGGGTCGCGCGAGCGGCTGCGCGAGAGGAACTCCTGCAGCGCCGGCGCGCTCGGCGCGGCCGGCAGCGTGTCTCCCTGTGCCGCCGCCAGCGCGACGATGCGGTCCCAGCGCTCGGGCGCGCGCAGCACGCGCCGCAGGGACGGGAATCCCCGCTTCTCCAGGAACTCGGCGGTCGCCACGTTCGCCGCGATCATGAAGTCCTCGATCATCTCCTTGGCGCGGTTCGGCTCGTCCGGCCGCAGGTCGGCGAGCAGGTCGCCGTCGAACACGACGCGCGCCTCGCTGCCGGCGAGCGTCAGCGCCCCGCGGTGGTGCCGCAGCGACTTCATCGCGCTCGCCACGCGGTCCTGCAGCCGCAGCTGCGCCTGCACAGCGGGCGCCGCCGCCACGGCCGCGGGCGCCGCCGCCGTGCCGTCGAGCCAGGCGGCCACGGAGTCGTAGGCGAGCTTCGCCTGGTTGCGCACCAGCGCCCGCGAGAGGCCGGACTCCCCGACCGAGCCGTCGGCTGCGACGGTGAGCGAGATCACGAGCGCCAGCCGGTCCTCGCCCGCGTTCAGCGACGTGAGGTCGGTCGACAGACGCTCGGGCAGCATCGGGAAGACCTGGGCGGCCGTGTAGACGGACGTCGTGTTCACCTGCGCGTGGGTGTCGAGCGCGCTCCCGCTGAAGACGGCGGCGTCGACGTCGGCCACGGCGACGAGCAGGCGCACCGCGCCGTCCGCGAGCTCCTCGGCGACCGTGAGCTGGTCGAGATCGCGCGAGTCGTCGTTGTCGATCGAGACCCAGGTCAGCGAGCGCAGGTCGCCGGCGGCGGCGGCGGCCCGGCTTGCGGGCTCGCGAAGCGCCTCCGCCTCGGCGCTGGCCGCGGGCGGAAAGTCGGGTTGCAGGCCGCGCTCGACCATCGCCCGGCGGGCGATCTCGCGCAGCAGCTGACGGCCGTCGGGAATGCTCGTGCTCACCGGGCGATCATGCCACGAGCTCCGCATAGCGGCCATCCGCCGGGGGGCGTGGTGGCGCCGCCGGCGCGCCTACGAGACCGAGACCTCGAGGCCGCAGCCGCTCGGGGAGAAGTCGACGAGCCGGGCGCGCTCGTCCTCGAAGCGGGAGCGCAGCACGTCGCGCACCGCGTCTGCCCGGCGCACGTCCGGCGACAGGAACAGGGCGTAGCCGCCGCCGCCCGCGCCGAGCAGCTTGACCCCGTGCACCTGCGCGCGCGTCGCCGCCAGCAGCTGCTCCACCTCGTCGTTCGTGGTGCTCGGGTGGACGCGCTTGTTGGCGGCCCAGGACAGGGCCAGCACCTCGCCGAGCGCCGCCCGGTCGCGCCGCTCGATCGCGTCCTTGGCGTCGAGCGCGAGCTGCGCCATGTGCCGCAGCGTGAACAGGTACTGCTTCGAGGCCCCGTTCACCTGGTCGACCACCTCCGCCAGGATGTTCCTGGCGAGCCGAGTGATGCCCGTGTAGAAGAGCGTGAAGCAGGCGAGGCTCGCGGGATCCGCGAAGAGGAAGGGATCGAGCTGGTGGATCACCGGGTGCGGCCGCAGGCCCGGGCGGCTCTCGATGCACTTGACGCCGGAGACGAGGCCGCCGATCTGGTCCTGCCAGCCGCCGCCGGTGGTCAGCATCTGCTCCAGTTGCAGGACCTGGCGGATCAGCTCGTCGAGCACCAGCGGCCGACCGAGCAGGCGCGCGAGCGCCGCCAGGATCGCGCCGCCGAGCACAGACGACGTGCCGAGGCCCGAGCCTTTCGGCACCGCGCACAGCAGCGTGATCTCGAGCCCTGAGCCGAGCTCATCCAGCGCCTGCTCGAGCGTCTCCCCCTGGCGCCGCGTGCCGTCGAGCCCCACCAGGCACAGCGCCGCCTTGGGCAGCGCGAACGGGGAGACGGGGTCGTCGTAGTCGCGAAGCTGCTCGAAGCTGGTGAAGGTCTCCGTGTGGCCGAGATCGATCGAGTGCACGCGCACCCGGCGCTCGAGCGTGCGCCGGCAGAAGACCTGGATCGGCGGCTGGCCGTTGAGGTCCACGGCCAGGTTCACGACCCGGCCGCCCTCGCGCAGCGTGTAGGGCGGCGTGTCGGTCCAGCCACCGGCGAGGTCGAGGCGCACGGGCGCGCGCGCCCAGACGATCTGGTCCTCCTTCAGGGCCGTACGCAGCGGCGGCCGCTCGTGGGGCCGCGCGACGTACTCGATGCCGGGCGGCGTCGAGCGTGTCGCCGCCCCGGGCGCGACGGAAAGCAGCAGTCGCTCGCGATACGCGCGCAGCAGCGCGTCGTCGGTGCGCGCCAGCCACGCCTGCAGCGGCTCGCGCCAGTCCTCGCCCGCGAAGGCGTCGGCGAAGTCGCGCGCGCTCACGCCCCGCCAGCCCTGCCCGTGCCGGAACAGCGCCTGCAGCGCGCGGCGGCGCAGGGCGAGGCGACGGTCCTCGCGGCGCACCGCGTCGTCGCGCTCGTTGATCTCGGCGAGCGAGAGGCGGCGGGCCGCGCGGAAGGCCGCGGTCCAGGCGGCGTCGGGCCGCTCGACGTAGCCTTGGAGCAGCTGCGGCGTGGGGTCGAGGGCGAACAAGCGCGCCCGGAACAGGTCGCGCCCGTCCCCGCTGTCGAAGACCTCGGCCCGCTGCAGGCCGCGCTCGCGCAACCACGTGTCGAGCGGTTGCGCGCAGAAGACGAGCCCTCCGGGGTCGCTCGCGGGCCGGAGGCTGTCGCCGCTCGAGAGCACCACGACCACGCGACCCTCGGGCAGGTCGCGTCCGTCGAGCGAGAAACCGCGCGGCAGCACGAAGGGCAGCGCGAGGTGATCGAGGCCGGCGACCAGGTTGTCGCCGGCGAGGCCGGAGAACGCGCAGGAGTCGCAGCCCTCGACCAGCACCGGCGCCGGGCAGCTGCCGGACACCTCGACGTCGACGCTGTCGTGGACCACGCAGGGCCCGGAGTCGAACGGACGCAGCTCGCCGCCGTCTCTCTCGTAGAATGGGGTGACGCCGTGCGAGAGGAGCCCGTGACAGGCCCCCGGCAGCTCCGCCAGGCTGCCGACGTGCTCGAACAGGGTCGAGCGCGTCACCACCCCCGCGAGGTCGAAGGCGTGGAAGGCGTCGTAGACGCGCCGCGCCAGGGCGACGGGCAGGGTGCTCGCGGGCCCCACCCGCTGCCAGAAGGCCTCGAACGAGAGCCCGCCCAGGCAGGCGGTGAGCACCTCGAGGTAGAGGTCGAAGCGCAGGCGTCCGCCCGCGAGGGCCTCGAGTAAAGTGCCATCGCCGGCCGGCGCGCGTCCCAGCTCGAGGAACGCGAGCGCGGCCTCGGGCGCCAGGGAGACGAGGCCGATGTCGAGCGCGCAGTCGCCGCTGCCCTCGAGCACCGCCTCGCGCGCGAGCACGGCGGGCGGCGCCTTCTGGAAGTAGTCGAGCACGCGCTCCCGGCGCTGGTCGAAGCGGAACACACCGTGCCGGGAGCCCTGCGCCAGCGTCGCCGGCTTGGCGAAGCCGAACACGGACCCGCGCTCCTCGGGCACGCAGGTCGTGTCGAAGTCGATCACCGCGTCGCCCGAGGAGACGACGATCTCGCCGCGCCGCCAGGGGTACTTGAAGAACAGGCCGAGCTGCACGTCGAGCACGACCGGCGGCAGCAGCGCGCTCGAGGCGATGGGCAGCGGCGAGAACAGCTTGCCCTCGGGCGCGTAGGCGGGCAGGCGGCGGCTCTCGCCGCCGGCGTGGATCAGCAAGATGCGCTGCGAGTGGAAGAACGCGGCCGCGTCCCCGCCGTGAGCGTCGAGCAGCCGCTGCAGCGCCCACAGCGTGCTGCCTGCCGTGCCGACACGGCCGCCGGGAGGGTCGGCGACGACCTCGAAGGCGATCTCGCGGGGGTAGAGGCCGTGCTCGCAGCGCCTGGCGAGCAGCGCGCGGAAGGCCTCGGCCTGGCGCTCGCCGGAGGCCGTGATCACGACGGTGTCGAAGAGGTGCATCGCTGGTGTCCGGGCTGGAGCGGCGCTAGCGGGGGCGGCCCGCCAGCTCGTAGTGCTCGAGGATGCCGTCCCAGCGCCCCTGGGCGCGCAGCAGCAGCTCGACGACATCACGCACCGCGCCGCGGCCTCCGGGGTTCGGCGTCACCCAGTGGGCCTGCGCCTTCACCTCGGGCTTCGCGTTCGCCGTCGCGACCGCGAGGCCCACCCGGTGCATCACGACGACGTCGGTGTAGTCGTCACCCATGTAGGCCACCTGCTCGGCCGACAGGGCGTCGTGCTCGAGGATCTGCTCGAGGATCGGGATCTTCTCGAGGTGCCCCTGGTACACGTGAGCGAAGCCGGCCGAGCGCGCGCGCTCCTCGGTGGCGACCGAGACACGCCCGCTGATGACGCCGGCCTTCATGCCCACACGCTTCAGCCACTGCAGCGCGAGGCCGTCCTGCGAGTCGAAGGCCTTGATCTCGGCGAGGCCGCCGCGGCCGTCGGGCACGTGCCAGTAGCTGCCGTCCGTCATCACGCCGTCCACGTCCATCAGCAGCAGGCGGACGCGCGCCGCGCGGGCCAGGACGTCCTCGTCGAAGCTCATGCGCTCCTCCCTCGCGGGGGGCAATCGTCTCACAGACCAGCCGTCCCGTTCCCGGCGCCCGCTGCGCGCTTTGCGCGGCGGACAGGGAGCGCATAGCATCCGGCGACACCGGAGGTGAGGCATGGGGCGCAGCGTCGGTCGTCGCGAGTTCGGCCGATCGGGCCTCGCCGCCGCTGGGACCCTGCTGGCGCCGTCGTGGCTCGCCGGGTCCGCGCTGGCCGGCGCCCGCCTGCAGCTCGGCCTCGTCACCTACAACGTGGCGAAGGACTGGGACCTCGACACGCTGCTGCGGCTGTGCCGCGAGGCCGGCCTCGAAGGCGTCGAGTTCCGCACCACGCACGCGCACGGCGTCGAGCGCACGCTTCCGCCGGCCCGGCGTGCCGAGGTGCGGCAGAAGTGCCGGGACGCCGGGCTCACCCAGACGAGCCTCGGCTCGGTCTGCGAGTTCCACTCGCCGGAGCCCGCTGTGGTCGCGAGGAACGTGGCCGACTGCCGCGAGTGGGTCGTGCTGGCGAAAGACATCGGCGCCCGCGCGGTGAAGGTACGGCCCAACGGCCTGCCGAAGGACGTGCCCGAGGCGCAGACGCTCGAGCAGATCGGCCGCGCCCTTGCCGAGTGCGGCGCCTTCGCCCGCGAGCACGGCGTCGAGATCTGGTGCGAGGTCCACGGCGAGGAGACGAAGCTGCCGCAGCGCATGCGGAAGATCATGGACGCCTGCGGCCACCCGAGCGTCGGCGTCACCTGGAACTCGAACGACACCGACGTCGTCGCCGGCTCGGTCGCCAGGTCCTTCGAGCTGCTGCGGCCGTTCATCCGCTGCTGCCACATCACCGATCTCGGCAGCAGCTATCCCTGGCGCGAGCTGTTCCTGCTGCTCGTCCGCTCGGGATTCGCCGGCTTCACGCTGTGCGAGTTCGCCCAGCCGGTTGGCGCCTCCGAGGGCGCGGCGTGGCTCCGCGCCTACCGTGCCCGCTGGGAGTCCCTGCAGCCGTATCCGTGAGGCCGACCGTCGCCCGGGCCCTCGCCGCGGGCGGATCCGGCGAGACGCCGCGTTAGCGCGGCTCCTCGTCGTCCCAGGGCAGGGGCTGCGGGCCCGGGACGATGCCGGCGATGTCGGGGTCGTCGGCCACGGCCGAGGGCTTCAGCTTCCGCTCCTCGGCGCGCTGGGCGCGACGCTCCGCCTTGGCCACCTGCTTTTCCTTCTTGTTCGCCTCGCGGAGGCGCTTGTTGACGGACGGTCTCGTGTGTCCTGCCATCGGGAGACATTCTGTCCGGTCCCGCCGCCGTTGTAAACCGCCGCTGCCGGCGGGGCCGATCGTCGCCCGCCAGGGCTCCTACCGACGCGGCAGGCGCGGCAGCAGGGCGACGGCCGCGGCGCCGACGAAGGCCAGCGCGACCAGCACCGCGAAGCCGGGGCCGTAGCTCCCGGCCCGGTCGCGGACGGTCGCCACCAGCATCGGCACCACGGCCTCGGCGACGCCGTCGGCCGTCAACACGATGCCCATCACCCGGCCCATCAGCCGCAGCCCGAACAGGTCGGCGGCCATCAGCGGGATGATCATGTAGTCCCCGCCCAGGCCGATGCCGAAGACCAGCGCCGCTGCGTACAGCGCCGGGCGCGACGGCGCCCGCGCGAGCAGCGGGATCGAGCAGGCGACGATCAGGTAGATGAGCAGCATCACGCGCTTGCGCGCCCAGCGGTCCGCGAGCCAGCCCATCAGCACCCGGCCGGCGAGGCTCCCGAACAGCACGATCGAGAGCACGTTCGCCGCGTCACCCTGGCCGAGCGCGCGGTCCCCGGTCAGGTACAGCTTCAGGTTCTGCATCGTGCCGCCGACGGCGCCGATCGAGGCCATGCTGCCGATCGCGAGCAGGTAGAGCGCCGGCTGGCGCAGGACGGCGCCGATCGAAGCGGCCTCGCCCGCCGCGGCCGGCGCCGGCGAGGCCGCCGTGCCGCGGCCCGTCCCCGGCTCGCGCACGAGCCAGGCCGCCGGAAAGGCCACGACGATCATCAGCACGCCGAGCGTCGCGAGCGCCACCCGCCAGCCGAGCGCCGACTCGAGGGCGTGCGCGATCTGGGGCACCAGCATGCCGCCGACGCCGATCCCGAGGTAGGCGATGCCCATCGCCCGGCCGCGGCCGGCGGAGAACCAGCCGGAGAGGAGCACCTGGTTCGGCAGCGGGCCGCCGCACACGTTGCCGAGCGCGTTCATCAGGTAGAAGGCGTAGAACGCCAGCAGCGTCGCCGTGCCGCCGAGGCCCACGAGCGCGAGCCCCGCGACCAGGATCCCGAACAGCATCAGTCGGCGCGGTCCGAAGCGGTCGACGATCGCGCCGGCCAGGAAGCCGAACAGCGGGCCGATCACGAGCTTCGAGAGCGCATTGCCGGAGGTGACCTGCTGCCGTGTCCAGCCGAGGTCCCTGACGAAGAAGTCGTAGAAGAAGGGCAGGCCGTAGAGCGCCAGGCCGACGATCGAGAAGAGAGCGAGGAATGCCGTGGTGACCGCAAGGCCCTGGCTGCGGCGCAGCGTGGCGTCCGCGTCCGGTGCCGCGCCGGCAGCCGACGTCGTCACGAGCGCAGGGCGGCCTTGGCCGCCTTGAGCCGGCCGGCATCGGGGCGCGCGGCGTAGAAGGCGTCGAGCGGGTAGCAGCCGGAGGCCATGCCCTTGCGCGGCGCGGTGGTGCAGTCGCTGAAGGTGCGGCAGATGCGCTTGCGGTCGAGCGGCCGGCCGGCGAGCACGTCGGCCGGCAGTTCGGGGTAGGAGAGGACCATGCGCCCGACGCCCACCGCGTCGGCCGCGCCGTCTGCGACCACGCGCTGCGCGACGTTCGGCAGCCATTCCTGCAGGTAGCTGTAAGCCGAGCCCACGAGCACCATGTCGGGGAACTCGGCCTTCAACCGCGCGGTCGCGTCGATCTGCCGGGCGACACCCACCAGCGGGTCCTCCGGCGGCAGGTAGCCGTCGCTCGGGGGGAACAGCGCCGGCCGTTGCAGATGCGGGTTGTAGTAGGGGCTGCCGGCGCTGAGACAGACAAAGCGCACGCCCAGCTCGCGCAGCCGCGCGAGCAGCTCGCGGGCATCGGCCAGGGCCGCGTTCATGTCGCCCGCGAGCAGACCGAAGGCCTGCGCGTAGCCGGCGGCGTCCCGCTCGGGCACGCCCCGGCCGGCGTCGTCCTTCCGGAACGGCACCGTGTCGAAGGCCGAGAAGCGCACGCCGACGCGCAGGCCGGGCGCCTCGGCGCGGACGCCCTCGACGATCGTGCGCAGCAGGCGCGTGCGGTTCTCCAGGCTGCCGCCGTAGCGGCCCGGCCGTTCGCGCGCGGCGAGCAGCTCGTGGCCCAGGTAGCCGTGGCAGTGCTTGACGTCGACGAACTGGAAGCCGGCGCGGCGCGCGAGCACGGCGGAGCGCACGAAGTCCTCCGCCAGGCGGTCCAGCTCCTCGTCGCTCAGCACGCGCACGCCGCCGGGGAACCTGCGGTCGAGCAGCGCGTGGCGAAACGCGCACAGCGGCTCGGGCCGGTCCCATTCGTTCGGCTTGGAGTAGCGCCCCGAGTGCGTCAGCTGCAGGCCGATCACGAGATCGGACGCCGCGCCGTTTCCGAAGCGCTCCTCGTGGGTCGCGACGAGCGCCTCACGCAGGCGGGCGACCGCTTCCCAGCTGGTGTGGTCCATCACGAGCTGGCAGGGGTTGGCGCGGCCGTCGCGGCGCACGGCCGCCGCCTCGCCGCCCCAGACGAGCTTGGCGCCCGAGGCCCCGAAGTGGCGCCAGCGCCGCTCGGTCAGCTCGCTCGGCAGGCCCGCGGCCGTCCCGTCCCAGCCCTCCATCGGCAGCACGCACCAGCGGTTGCCGGCGCGCAGGCCGTCGGCCTCGAGCGGCTGCGCGAGGGGGGAGTCGGCTGCGGCAAGCAGGGTCTCGTCGAACGGCAGGCGGATCCCGAGGCCGGCAGAGTGGCTGCGGAACGCGTCGGCGCTGCGCAGCGTCGCGATGCGGGTGTAGCCGGGGTCGGCCATGCGCTCAGTGTCTCCGACGAAGTGCGGCGGTGAACGGCTCGACTCGAGGTCAGGCCTCGGCTCGCTCCCGGAGGTACTCCTCGTAGGCCTTCAAGGCGTTGCGGTTGTGGCGGGCGACGACGAGGTCGACCGCGTCCGCGTCGCGGGCGAGGATCGCCTCGACCAGCTCGTGGTGCTCGCGCTGCGCCTGCTCCGCGCGGCGCACGAGCACGTCGCGAAAGAAGTAGCGGCGGAGGCGCTGCCAGCGCGCGAGCACGAGGGCGGTCATCTCGCGCAGCAGCGGCATGCCGGCGACTTCGCCGATCGTGCCGTGCAGTCGGGAGTTCAGCTCGGCCCAGGCTTCGGTCGTGCCTGCCGCGAGTACGGCGTCCATCTCGACCAGGAGCGCCTGCAGCCGCTCCGCGTCGTGCGGGCGCAGGCGGCGCGCCGCCTCGCGGGCCGCGATGGTCTCCAGGCCCTCCATGATCGCGAAGACCTCGCGCACCTCGCTCTCGGCGATCGGGGCCACCGAGGCGCCCACGTGCGGTTCGATCGAGACCAGGCCCTCCGCCTGCAGCAACTGCAGGGCCTCGCGGATCGGGATCGCGGAGACCTCGAGCCGCCGCGCGAGGTCGTCGATCACGAGCCGCTGGCCGGGCAACAGCTCGCAGGAGAGGATCGCGTCTCGCAGCGCCTTGTGGACGTACTTCTGCTTCGTCCGGAAGCGCGTCTCGGGAGAGCCCGCGAGCGCCATCGCCGTCTAGGCTCCGAGCACCTGGCGCTGCTTCTTGTCGATTGCCTCGAAGCCGGCGATGCAGGCGCGCGCCGAGGCCATCGCCGCCTTCGGACCGCACTTGACCGGGGCGCCGGTGCGGACCGCGGAGCAGAAGCCCTGCACCTCGTAGCGGTAGGCCGCCAGGCGGTCGACACCGCCTCCCGTTCCCGTCCCGACGCCCTTCGCCGATCCCGCGGCGTCGGCGCTGCGGCTCTCGGAGGCCTGGCTCGCGGCCCCGGCCGACTTCGGCGCGACCTCGACGGTCGTCGGCTTCGCGTCGGCCTCGCCCTCGCTGAAGAGGTAGGCCTCGACCTCGCCGCGCAGGATCAGCGTGCCCTTCGTCCCGTAGTAGGCCTCGTAGTAGTGGTCGAACGCGTTCGACTCGATCGAGGTGTAGACCGCCGTGCGGCCGCCCGGGTACTCGATCGTGGCGTAGCTGTGATCGGGGACCTCGCGGCCGTCCTTGTAGCGGTAGACGCCGCCGCTGCCGACCGCGGCCTCGGCCTCCGCGCCGAAGAACCAGTTCGTGATCGCCACCATGTGGCTCGCCAGCTCGGCCATGTGGCCGCGCGAGTACTGCTTGTAGAGCCGCCAGTTGATCAGGTGGTCGAAGCTCGGGTAGCCCCACTTCTTCGGGTCGAAGTCGGGGGAGGGCAGGTCGTCCTTGCGGCGCCAGTTGCCGTTGCGGTGCCAGACGAGGCGCGCGTGGTACAGCTCGCCAAGCGTGCCCGTCTTCACGATGCCGTCGTAGGCCGCCTGGTAGATCGGGTTGTAGTAGCGCTGGTGGCCGATTTCGAGGACCTTGCCGGTCTTCTGCGAGGCCTCGAGCATGCGCCGGCAGCCCTGCGGGTCCCAGGCCATCATCTTCTCGCACAGCACGTGCAGGCCGGCCTCCATGCAGGCCACCGCGAGGTCGGCGTGCAGGAACAGCGGTACCGCCAGCACGACGCCCTCGAGCTTCTCCTTCTGGATCATCTCCTTCCAGTCGGAGTAGTGGGGTACCGGTGCCAGAGCGGCCTTCTTCAGCGACTCGGCGGCCTTCTGCAGGTGCAGCGGGTTGATGTCGCACAGGGCCACGACCTGCGCGTAGCGCGGGTCGGTCTGCTCGAGCAATACGCGGCCCTGGCCGCCGAGGCCGACGTAGCCGAGCCGCACCGGCCCGCCCTTGACCGGGCCCTTCGTGAGGGCGGCCGTGCCGAGCGCCGCCAGCGCCGGCGTGCCCGCCAGTGCCCGCATGAAGTTGCGGCGTCCGAGCTCCTTCTGTTCCGGGTTGAGACTCATCGAGCGGCCTCCGCGGCCGGCGTCGCCTGCGCTACGCGGGGGCGCGCGAGCAGCAGGTCGAGCCCGGCAATGCGACCGGTCCTGAACAGGAGGAGCACGGCCACGGCCGCCGCCTCGAGCAGGTTCTTGTTGACGAAGAGATAGCTGCCCTCGGCGCCCGGTTCGATCACGCCGTGCGTCGGCAGGAACGACAGGTAGAAGAGGGCGAGCAGCGCGAGCGCGCCCGCGCAGGCGAGCTGCGTGAAGAGGCCGAGGATCAGGCCCAGTCCGACGAGGATGAGGCTCCACGTCATCAGCACGTCGAGCCACGGCATCCAGGAGACGTCGGCGAGACGCCTGAAGGCGTCCGCAAACGGCCCCGACGACGCGCGCAGGTAGCCCGCGGCCGACCAGCGTCCGAGCGGCGCGCCGGCCCGAGTCCAGGAAGGCCACCACAGCTTGACGAAGCCCTCGTAGAGGAAGTGCCAGCCGATCAGCGTCCGCAGGACGACCAGGGCCGCTTCCTGCCCTCGCGAGATTCCCGAGTTGCCCATTGGGGCGAGACGGTACTCCTCTCGGTCACGGCGGTCAATCAAATATATAGGATATATGCGGACGGCCGGATCCAGCCTGAGCGTTTCGCTTCGACGCCTTGGATCTACGGCGCCTCCCAGTCGAGGGGTAGAGATCGCTCGTCCTCACGTCGCGCATGATCATCGGTGGGAAAGGCCCGCACCGACCCGTGGTGCTTCTCATGGCGAGGATCTGGCCTTGCGGACCGCACTTGGGGTAGTTGAGGTGCTCGCTTCCGGCGAGCACCGAGATCTCTCGCGTGCGCAGGTCCAGCTTCCGGAGAGGCGCCGCGTTCCGCGGAGCCGTTCCGAACACGACCGAACGGCCGTCCGGCAACCAGCACACATCCCACAGGAACGAACCCTGCTGCGGGCGCGCGACGAGCTCCACCTGCCCTCCACCCGCCGGCACGAGCCACACCCCTCTGCCCATTTCACCCGGCGCAAGAGGCCTCGCGCCAGCTGGGAGCCGAGGCCGGCGACCTCCTTCTCCGGCAGCGGCCCCTGGCGCAGGCGTTCCTCGAGAGTGGGGCCGGCAACCAGCTCCATGACGAGGAAGTCGGTGCCGTCGGCGGTGTCGAAATCGAAGAGGCGACGTCGCGGCCGAGCTTCTCGTCGCGGGCGCGGTGTACCTCGCCCATGCCCCCGGCCCCGAGACGCTCCTCGATTCGGTAGTGGGAGAGCGTGCGGCCAATCACGCCGAGACCTCCCGTCACTGACGCAGGAACGGCCTCAGCCTCTAGCATCGCTGTCAGCGCCCGGGGACGGCTGGCGGGGATCGCAGCGAGTATATGATGGTAATATACCTGCGTGATCGACCTTGCCAAGGTCGTCGCGTTCGAGTGGGACGAGGGCAACGCACGGAAGAACGAGGGCCACGGCGTCAGGCAGGTGGAGGCGGAGGATGTCTTCTTCGATCCCCGGCTCCTGCTGGTGCCGGATCCACGGCACTCCCGGGACGAGGCGCGATTCCACGCTCTCGGCGAGACGTCGGTCGGACGGAGGTTGCACGTGACCTTCACCCTCCGGGCAGGGGGAACCCGCATCCAGGTGATCTCGGCGCGGGACATGCATCGCAAGGAGCGAGGCGTCTATGAAGCCCATGGCTAGGCGCATCCCACCGCACGCTTCCGAGGCCGCCGAACGGCGGTTCTGGGAGGGCCGCGACAGCACTCCCTACGTCGACTGGTCGAAGGCCGAGCGGGCAGCGCTTCCCAACCTCAAGCCGACCACCCGCAGCATCTCCCTGCGCATGCCGCTGCGGATGCTGGAGCGCATCAAGGTCGAGGCCAACGCCCGCGACGTGCCCTACCAGTCGCTCATCAAGATCTGGCTGGAGGAGAAGCTCTCCGCCTGAGCCGCTGCCGCCCCCGCTCTTCAGGAGGAGGCGCCGGAGAACGCGCTCGTTCTCCGCGGCCCGCCTGCCGAGAGCGAAGCCCGCTCGCAACTCCGCGACGACCACATACGGCTGGAACACCGCCTCCGCCGTGGACACGAGCCGAGCCGTCGGCTCGACGCCCTTGCATAGGTCCACGTAGCGGTTGGCTCTTGGGCTTGCGGCTAGGGAGGGCCGGGCCGACGGGAATGAAGCCCGGCATTGCCCTCGTCCCTCACCCGCTCGCGGGCCGCCTGGGCCTCGGCGAGCGTACGGAACCGGAAGACGCCGCGGGGGTAGACCCTCGGGGCGATCGCCCAGTAGCGTGCGCAGTGGCGGGCGAACCGGTCGAAGCCCTCGCCGGGTGGGACGACGACCGGCGCGGCCGCCATCTCCTCGATCGTCCGGAACCGCTGCACTGCCAAGGCTACTCCTCAGTCAGGTCGAAGCGCCGCCGAAGGGCCTCGGCATCCTGGCGGTCCAGCGGCCGCACGGTGTCCTTCTTGAGCGCGTAGAGAGCGAGGGGCGTGGCGACGCGCACGCGAATCCCCTCGACTTCCTTGGTCTCCGCCGCCACCGTCTCGAAGCTCGCGACTTCCCCGAGGCGAGTCATCACGTCGAAGAACAGGTCGCCGCTCGGCGGGTAGTAGCGGACGGCCGGGTAGTCGCCAAGCAGATCCACCGAGCTGATCTCATCGACGCTCGGGTCCGCGTCGTACACGGCCCAGAACGCGCGCTTGAGCCGCTCGACGTTCTCGGGTGTCGCGCGGATGAAGAGGTCGAGGTCTTCGGTGGCCCTGACCAGGCCGTGGAAGCCCATGGCCGCGGCGCCGATCAGCACGTACTCCAGGCCCGCCTGCTCAAAGGCACGGAGAACGCGGAGCATCTCGTCGCGGTCCACGGCCACTAGCGTACTCCGAGGGTTGGAGCCGAACCAGGGGCGCGAAGCCGGCTCGTCGGTCAGCCGCGGTGCTCGGTCAGCGTCGAGCCGGCCTCGGGAGAGTTGCGGAAGACGAGCAGCACGCGGCCGAGGCTGAACGGCGAGCCGTCCGGCAGCACGGCGGGCGCCGCGAGCGGTGTCCGCTCGTGGCCGACAAACGTCCCGCTCTTGCTGCCGAGGTCCTCGATCGAGGCCTCGCCGCCCGCCGCACGGATGCAGGCGTGGCGACGCGAGACGCCAGGGGCGTCGATGCGGACGGTGGCGTCCTCGTCGCGCCAGAGGACGTTCTCGCCCTCGACGAGCGGGATGACGCGCTTCTCCCACAGCACGCGCGGCGTGGCGCCGGCCCGCGAGGCGGCCGCCGGGCGCTCCGCTACGACCTCGACGGCGAACGCGTAGCCGAAGCCGAACACCGTTCGCACGAAGCGGGGCTCCTTGGCGTCGTCGCCCAGCGCGGCGCGCAGCTCGGCCACGGCCATCGTCAGGCTCGCGTCGCCGACGACCACGTCCGGCCAGGAACTGCGGCAGGCGATTCGGCGCTGGCCAATCCCACCGCGTCAGCGGCGGAACGGGTTCTCGACTCTCACGCCGCTGTAGTCTCGACCGTCCGCGAGGTCCTCTGAGAGGAGCGTCTTGCACTCCTGGAGCCGCGCCGCCTCGATGACCGCGGCATCCCAGTACGACAGGCGATGACGCCGTCGGGTCTCGAGCGCGGCCTGCACGAGCGGCACCGTCGTCTCCTGCACTGGAAAGCGGAGCCAGGACTCCACCAGCAGGGCGGCCTGCTCGTGGGTCAGCCGATCGGCCCGTCCGGCTCGTGTCGCCTGCACGTAGAACTCCTGGAGGACCTGGACGGACAGGGCCAGGTCCTCCGACTCCAGGATGTCCCGGGCGATGCGGGCCTTGGCTGCGCTATGCTGGCGGCGTTCGCCGGGGAAGGAGCGCGTTCGCCATGACCTCGACCACTGGACCGACGCCCCGCAGGCTGGCGGTCGCAGCCGCGCTGGCTCTCGCCGCGGCGTGCCACCACGGCGCGTCGAACGCCTCGCCGACGGTGAGCCTCTCGCAGTCGCCCGACGGCCAGGCGATCGCCGGCGTGACGGCCGTCGTCTTCACGGCCGCTGCCAGCGACGCGAACGGCGACTCGCTCACGCTCGACTGGAACCTCGGCGACGGCCAGACGGCCACGGGTGCCGCGGTCACGCACGTCTACGCGCGCGAGGGTGTCTTCGCGGTGTCGCTGAGTGCGAGCGACGGCCGCGGGGGAATCACCACGGCCGGGACCTCGATCACCGTCGGGGGCCTGGGCGGCCGCTGGCTGCTCTCCGAGGGCGGGCACCGGTTCTACGAAGCGGGCTTCGACGTGACGCAGGCGGCAGTGACGCTCGCCGGCTGGCCGTACAGCGAGCCGGACCGGGGCTGCCTGGGGCCGATCCAGGGCCGCGTCACGAGCCCCCGCTCGATCCGCTTCGAGTTCCGCGCCTGCGACGGCGAGACCGTCGTCGTCGACGGCACCGTGAAGGGCGATCTGCGCTCGATTCCCGGCGCCTACACCCACCCCGACGGCCCCCCGCAGCCGATCGTGCTGACGCGGCAGTGATGCGCGCGGCCGGCCCGAGCCGGCGCGTGCTACGCTTCGCGCCGCCGCACGGCAAAGGAGATCGCCCATGGAACGCCGCGCCTTTCTCGCCGCCTCGACCGCCGCCGCCGTCCTGCCCTCGGGCGCCCTGGTCGGCGCTGACGCCGCTGGCTCCGGCCAGGCGGCGGCCCCTGGCGCCCGGCCGCTTCTCTACGAGCTGCGCCGCTACCGCATGCACACCGGGGTGATGGCGACGCGCTTCGGGGCGTACGTGAAGGACGCGCTGGTGCCGGCGCTCAACCGCGCCGGGATCGCCCCGGTCGGCGTCTGGAACGTCGCGCTGGGCGCCGACAGCCCGACGCTGTTCGTGCTGATCCCGCACGCCGACGCCGCCTCGGTGGCGAGCCTGGACGAGCGGCTGAGCGCCGACGCCGAGTACCGCAAGGCGGCCGAGCCGATCGCGCTGCTGCCGTCCGGGGACCCGCCCTACACGCGCTGCGACTCCTCGCTGCACGCGGGCGTGCCCACGTTTCCGGGGCTCGAGAAGCCGGCGGGCGCCGCCGCGGGCGCCAGCCGGGTGTTCGAGCTGCGCACCTACCGCAGCCACAGCAAGAGCGCGAGCCGGAAGAAGATCGAGATGTTCGAGCAGGGCGGCGAGCTCGCCATCTTCCGCCGCGTCGGCCTCGCCACCGTCTTCTTCGCGCGCGACCTGGTCGGCGAAGGCCTGCCGAGCCTGACCTACCTGCTCGTGTTCGCGGACGCCGCCACGCGCGAGAAGAACTGGGACGTCTTCCGGCAGGACCCGGAGTGGCTGAAGCTGCGCGCGCAGCCCGGCTACGCGGACGCCGAGATCGTCTCCGGCATCACCTCGACGCTGCTGCGCCCGGCCGACGGCTCGCAGATCTGAGGCCGGACGCGCCTTTCTCTTGACGAAAGCGCCGGTGCGACCTATTATACCTAGTGAAGCTAGGTATAAAGCGAAGCAATGGCAAAGAGCCCTCCCACGAGCCCCGACACCGATGGCTGGGAGGTCCAGCTGCGCCGCGGCTCGCTCG
>Ga0302299_10000740_pt1 | contig 18750 bp, 17 predicted proteins | sample III_Fen_N3_4_FD_198795 | JGI IMG/M metagenome (GOLD analysis project Ga0302299, IMG submission 198795) | Peat permafrost microbial communities from Stordalen Mire near Abisko, Sweden - III_Fen_N3_4 | ecosystem: Environmental > Terrestrial > Soil > Wetlands > Permafrost | place: Sweden: Abisko... | reverse complement strand
CCCCGCAGAAGGGCGCCACCCCGGCCGACATCCGGGTGCTCGAGGCCGCCCTCACCCGCTGGTCCGAAGCCGTCGCTGGGGCAACATCGACCAATAGGTCAAAGTTGCCCCACCCCACCGGCTCCCCTGTTGGGACAACATCGACCTATTGGTCGATGTTGTCCCAGCAGGCGGGGGCTGGGGCGGCCGGCGGGGTGGGGTTCGCGCTGCTCGCGGTGCTCGGGGCCGAGCGCCGCTCGGGCGTCGAGGTCGTGCTCGACCTGGTCGGCATCGACGACCTGCTGGCCGGCCGCGCCGGCGGCGGACAGCTGGCCGGCCGCGCCGGCGGCGGACAGTCGGCCGGCCGCGCCGGCGGCGGACAGTCGGCCGGCCGCGTCGACAACGACCCGGAAGACGCCCAGGGGCGCGCCCCTGTCAGCGACCGTAGGCAGCCACCCGCACTGGTTGTCACCGGCGAGGGAGCGCTGGACGCACAGACCCTCACCGGCAAGGCGATCACCGGCGTGACTCGGCGGGCGGAAGCATCCGGCATCCCGGTCGTGGCCGTGTGCGGTCGCCTCGACCTCGACCCCGCCGAGCTCGCGACGCTCGGGGTCCGCGCTGCCTACCCCCTGAGCGACCTGCAGCCCAATCCGGCAAAGTCGATGGCCGACGCGGCAATCCTCCTGCGCCGCACCGGTCGACGCATCGCCCGGGAATGGCTCAGCCGCGCACCGGGGTGACCGGCTCGTCACCGGCGAGCACAGCGCGCACGTTCGCGATCGCGAGGTCGGCCATCGCCGTGCGGGTCTCGACCGTGGCCGAGCCGACGTGCGGCAGCAGCACGACGTCGTCGCGGCCGAGCAGCCCGGGGTGCACCCGCGGCTCGTCCTCGTAGACGTCCAGACCGGCCCCGGCGATCTCCCCCGCCTCCAGCGCGGACACCAGTGCCGCCTCGTCGACGACCGCACCGCGCGCGGTGTTGACCAAGTGCGCCGTCGGTCGCATGGCCCGCAGCTCGGCCGCACCGATGAGGTGATGGGTGGCCGCGGAGAGCGGGGTGTGCAGCGAGACGACGTCGGATGCCGCGAGCAGCTCGTCGAGCTCGACCACCCGCGCGCCGAGGCCGTCCACGACGCCGGGGTCGGGCGCCGAGCGGCCCGCGAGCAGGATCTCCATCCCGAAGGCCGCCGCCCGTCGAGCCGTGGCCAGGCCGATCGCCCCGGGGCCCACGATGCCGAGGGTCTTTCCGCGCAGCCCGGTGCCGAGGTCGGCGGTGAAGTTCCACTGCCACGGTTCCCCCGTGCGTACCCGGCGCTCGGCGGCGCCCAGCCGGCGGGTCGTCATCAGCACCAGTGCCATCGCGATGTCGGCCGTCGCGTCGGTGAGCACGCCGGGGGTGTTCGTGACGAGCACCCCGCGCTCGGTGCAGGCAGCGACGTCGATGTTGTCGTAGCCCACGACGACGTCGGCGACGACCCGCAGCTGAGGCCCGGCGGCATCCAACAGCTCGGCGTCGACCCGGTCGACCATCATGGCGACCAGGGCGTCGACCCCGACCACGGCCGCGAGCAGCTCCTCGCGGGGCATCGCCGTGACCACGTCGCGGTAGGTCACGTCATGGCCGGCGGCGGCCAGGCGGGCGGGCGCGTCCCCCGGCAGGTGGGCGGTGACGAGGACTCGAGGCACCGTCACATGATCTTTCGCACGAGCGGCAACGGCAAGTAACGCATCGCCTGGCCGAGCGGCACCCACGGCCAGGCGGGGACCAGCGCGTTGGCCCGCTCCTTCTCGATTGCCTCCACCATGGCCCGCACCCCGGTCTGCGTGTCGACGATGAACGGCGTCTTCTTCACCCGCTCGTTCATCTCGGAGCGGATGTAGCCGGGGTAGATCGTCGAGACCCGGATGTCGAGGTCGGGCTCGCCGAGCATCTCGTTGCGGATCCCCTCGGCCAGGGTGGCGACGCCGGCCTTGGTCGCGGCGTAGGTCGTCACGGTCTTGCGCATCCCCCGCATCGCCGACACCGACGAGATCATCACCAGGTGCCCGCGCTTCTGGGCTCGGAAGATCTCCATCGCGGCCTCGGTCTGCGCCAGGGCCGCCACGAAGTTGGTCATCGCCGTCTGCCGGTTGGCGTCGTAGCGCCCGGTGCCGATGGGGGCGCCCTTGCCGAGACCCGCGTTGACGATGACGCGGTCGATGGTGCCGAAGTCGTCCCGGAAGGCCCCGAAGACCTCGAACACCTGGGCGTCGTCGGTGACGTCGAGGGCGCGCAGCTCGACCCGCCGCTCGGGGTGCGCCGCGAGGATCTCGTCGCGCAGCCCCTCCAGCCGCTCGGTGCGCCGGGCAGCGAGCGCCAGGTCCCAGCCGCGGTCGGCGAGCTGGCGGGCCATCTCGGCGCCGAGGCCCGAGCTGGCGCCGGTGATCAGGGTGGTCGGCATGGCGGTGTGTCCTTCTGTCGTCGTCGGGGTCAGGGGCGTGGCGGCGAGGGGGGCAGGGGTCTGAGGGGTCGGGGTCAGGATGTCGCGATGAGGCCGGTGCAGTGCGCGTCGAGGAAGCGCACCACCTCACGGAACTCACCGTAGGCCGGGTTGCTCGTCTGGCCCTCGTGGAAGCGGTAGTAGATCTGCTGCGCGATCACTGCGAGCCGGAAGGCACCGAACACGTCGTAGAAGCGCCACTGCTCCGGCGTCACCTCGAGGCCCCGCGCCGCCGAGTAGCGCTCGACGACCTCCGCCCGGGTCAGCATCCCGAGGGCGTGGGTCGGTTGCCGGCGCACCGCCAAGAAGGCTGGATGGTCGTCGGCTTGCACCCAGTACGCAAGCGCCGCACCGAGATCCATCAGCGGGTCGCCGACGGTGGCCATCTCCCAGTCGAGCACCCCGACGATCCGGGTGGGGTCGTTCGGGTCGAGCACCAGGTTGTCGAAGCGGAAGTCGTTGTGGATCAGGACGTGCGGGCGGTCGGGGGGCTCGTGCGCCACGATCCAGGCCATCGTCGCCTCGAAGTCGCCGACGTCATCGGTGCGGGCCCGCCGGTACCGGCCGCACCAGCCCTCGACCTGGCGGTGCACGTAGCCCTCGCCGCGGTCGAGCTGGGCCAGGCCGGCGCCCTCGACATCGACCTCGTGCAGGGCGACGAGCGTGTCAATCGCCGTGCGGCACAAGGTGGCCACCCCGTCGCGGTCGAGACCGAGATCGGGCGGAACGTCACGGCGCAGGATGGTTCCCTCGATCCGCTCCATGGCGTAGAACTGCGAGCCGATGACCGACTCGTCGCCGCAGAAGGCCACCATCCGCGGCACGGCCGGGAAGACCGGTGACAGCGCCGCCTGGATGTCGTGCTCACGGCGCATGTCGTGCGCACCCTTGGCCTTGGTACCGGCGGGGGGCCGCCGCAGGATGAGGTCACGTCCGCCGGCCGCCGGCCCACCCGCATACCGCAGCAGGTAGGTGAGGTTGGATGCACCGCCGATGAACTGCTGCACCTCGGGCACACCGTCGAGGCCCACTTCATCAGGTGCGTTCTCGCGCAACCAGGTTGCGATCTGATGTACGTCGAAGGCGTCCTCGTCGCGCACCGGGGCGGCTCCGGCGACCTCGCTCACGGCACGAAGTCCTCGGGGGCGGCTCCAGCCCGCCGGGCGAGCCGCGCGGCCTGCGCCGTGAGCATCCGGTCGTAGAGGGGTCGCGCGAACCGCTTGGAGAGGTAGGCCTGGTGGCCGAGCCGGTCGGTGAGGATGATCCGCTTCTTCTTGTCGATCCCCTTGAGCGCGATTGCCGCGATGTGCTTCGCGTCGACCTTTGCCTGGGTGATCAGGCGCATACCGGCCTCCTGCATCGCGGCATCCTTGCCCGCGAACGACCGGTGCAGGTTGGTGCGGAAGAACGCCGGGCAGATGACCGAGACGTCGATGCCCCACGGGCCGAGCTCGAAGCTCAGCGTCTCGCTGATCGCGACGACGCCGGCTTTGGTCGCGTTGTAGCTCGCCATCCCCGGGCCGTGCACCAGGCCGGCGAGCGAGGCGACGTTGACGATGTGGCCGCTGCGCTGCTCCTTGAGCAGGGGGGTGAAGGTGTGACAGCCGCGTGCGACCCCGAGCAGGTTGATGTCGACGACGCGCTCCCAGTCGGGGATCGCCTCCACGTCGATCCGCCCACCCGTGGCGATGCCGGCGTTGTTGACGAGGATGTCGAGCCCGCCCCACGTCTCGCGAACCCAGGCCAGTGCGGCATCCCAGTCCTGCTGTGAGCGCACGTCGAGCCGGCGGTAGGCCGCCCCCTCGGGCACGGTGTCGGGGCGGTCCTCGGCGAGGTCGACGACGAGCACGGTGTCGCCGCGGGCGACCATCAGCTCGCTCAGCGCCAGGCCCAGGCCGGACGCCCCGCCCGTGACCAGCACGCGGCGGCTCATCGGGAGGCCCCGGCCGTGGGGGCAGCAGATGCCGGTGCGTCGGCTGCGGCGGCCGCGGCGGCCGCGGCGGCCGCGCGGGCGGCATACGGGCGCAGCAGGTGCCGGGCGACGACACCCAGGTGCACCTCGTCGGGGCCGTCGGCGAGCCGCAGGCTGCGGGCGCCCGCGTAGGCGGCGGCAAGCGGGAAGTCCTCGCTCATGCCGCCACCGCCGTGCAGCTGGATGGCGAGGTCGATGACGTCGCACGCCATCTGCGGCACGGCCGCCTTGATCTCGGACACCTCCGACTGGGCCCCCTCGATGCCGACGGTGTCGAGCTTCCAGGCGGCGTGCAGCACGAGCAGGCGGGCTTGGTTGATGGCGATGCGCGCCCGGGCGAGCCGCTCGCGGTTGCCGCCGAGGTTGGCGATCGGCTTGCCGAAGGCGACCCGGCGGGTCGCGCGCTCGCACGCCAGCTCGAGCGACTTCTCGGCCAGGCCGATGAGCCGCATGCAGTGGTGGACGCGCCCTGGGCCGAGGCGGCCCTGGGCGATCTCGAAGGCACGCCCCGGGCCGGCGAGGATCGCGCTGTGCGGCAGGCGAACTCCGCTCAGGCTGACCTCCCCGTGGCCGAGCGGCTCGTCGTACTGGCCGAGCGAGGTCAGCATCCGCTCGACCTTCACGCCGGGTGCCTCGAGCGGCACGACGACCATCGAGTGCTGGCGGTGGCGGTGGGCGCTGGGGTCGGTGAGCCCCATGAAGATGCCGACCTTGCAGTCGGGGTGGCCGGCGCCGGTCGACCACCACTTGCGGCCGTCGAGCACGACGTCGGCGCCGTCGAGGGTGGCCGTGGCCTGCATGTTGGTCGCGTCGCTGCTGGCGACACCGGGCTCGGTCATCAGGAAGGTGCTGCGCACCCGGCTCTCGAGCAACGGCTCGAGCCACTCCTGCTGCTGCTCGGGTGACCCGTAGCGCAGCAGCACCTCCATGTTGCCGGTGTCGGGGGCGTTGCAGTTGAAGACCAGCGGCGCCAGGGCGGACCGGCCGGTCTGCTCGGCGATGGAGGCGTAGTCGGTGTTGGTGAGCCCCGTGCCGCCGTCGGTGCCGAAGCGTCTGGCGTAGTCGTCGCCGTGGCCGGCGGGCAGGAACAGGTTCCACAGGCCTTCGCTGCGGGCCTTGGCCTGTAGGTCGGCCACCACGGCAGGAGGCGGCCAGGCGTCCTCCCCGCGGGCTCGGCGCGCGGCCACATCCCGCACGATTCCGGGCTCGACGGGCTCGATCTCGGTGTCGACGAAGGTGCGCACGCGGGCGGCGAGGTCGGCGGCGCGGGCCGAGGGGGCGAAGTCCATGTCCTTGACCCTAGAGGGTTGTTGAGCAATGCTCAATAGCGTGGGAGCCACGTCACGGGTGCGGATGACGCCGGAGGACCGGCGCCGCCAGCTCGTCGGCATCGGGCTGCGCAAGTTCGTCGAGCGCCCGGTGCAGGAGCTCTCGCTCGACGAGGTGGCCGCCGAGGCGGGGGTGTCGCGCGGGCTGCTCTTCCACTACTTCCCGACCAAGACCGACTACCACCGGGCCGTCGTCGAGGCCGCGCGGCGCCGGGTGGGGCGCAACGTCTCCCCCGACCCCGGACTGGTCGGCGAGGCCGCCGTGCGGCAGGTCGTCGAGCGCTTCCTCGACCAGGTGGCCCGGCGGCGGGCCTCGTACGTCGCGCTGGTGCTCGGCCAGGCGCCGATCGCCCGGGCGGCCGGCGACGACCCGGTCGAGACGGTGCGCGAGCACGTCGCCGGAGTGGTGGCGTCGGCCACCGGGCTGCCGGACGCCGCGTTGCCCGCCGTGCACGGCTGGGTCGCCTACCTCGAGGACCGGGCGCTGCAGTGGGCCGCGCTGCCGGCCGCCGAGCGGGATGCCGGCCGGCTCGCCCTCGTCGACCACTGCGCCCGGGCCCTCCCCCTCCTCACCACCCCCAGCTGACCCGCATCGCCCCACCAGCGAGGGGCCCCCACCCGCGAAGGGCTCAAGGGTGCGAGGTCAGCCGGAGCCGGGTGCCGAGACGGCTGCCAGGGCAGTCGCCAGGCAGCCACGTGAGCACCCAACTCCAGGAGATCTCCGGCCGGCATGCCCTTTGGCTCCGGCTCATCCGGCTCATTCGCCGTACCGGGGCCAGTGGCACTCAGCGAGCGGTCGCTCGGGCGTGGGCCTCGTCGAGCAGCTCGGTGACGCCTGCGGCATCCGCGTCGGCGAGCACCACCTCGACGGTCGACAGGGTTGTCCCCCACCACCCCTCGCGACACCACCGCCACTGCGCGACCGCCTCGCGGATCGACTCCGGCTCGAGCATCACCCGCAGGATGTCGTCGGTCGGCAGGGTCGCGAAGATCCGCCCGCGCGCCCCGGTGCGGAAGGACGGGAACCCGTGGTGCGGCTGCTCGACGACGTCGGTGAGGTCGAGCGCGAGGCGCCGCGCGTCATCCGGCGTCATGCCGACCCCACCTCGAGTGCGGACAAGGTCACCCTGGCAACCACTTGCGCACTCACCGCGGAGAAAGGGGTCACGGAGCGACCGTCACCGGCGGGGCGGGCGCGATGGTGACGCGCACGCCGTTGAGCACCGCATTGCCCGAAAGCCCCTCGACGACAGCCGGATCGGTGAGGTCGTTCATCGACACCCCGGGCAGCTCCTCGGCGTTGCGCAGCCGCACCCCCGGGCGGCGGTGGCCGTAGCCGTGCGGCAGCGACACCACACCAACCATCACGTCGTCGGTGGCCGCCACCTCGACCTGCACCTCTCCCACCGCCGAGCGAACGACGACCGTGTCCCCGTCCTGGATGCCGCGCGCGGCCAGGTCGTCGGGGTGGGCCAGCAGGGCGTGCCGGGGACGGCCACGCGTCAGCCGGGCCGAGTTGTGCAGCCAGGAGTTGTTGTCGCGCTGGTGCCGCCGGCCGATGAGCAGCAGCTCGCCGTCCCCGACTCCCGGGGCCACCGACAGCTCGGTGGCCAGCCCGGACAGCGACTCGAGCACCAGCGGCACCGCCAGGTCGATCCGCTTCTCGGGGGTGTTGAGCCGCTCGGGCAGTCGCGGCTTGAGCGGCCCGTGGTCGGCTCCGGCGGCCATCCCCTCGAGCTTGGCCACCGACAGCCGTGCCCCGGACGACCGCAGCAGCGCGTCGAGCTGCCGCCGCGGGCTGAGCCGCAGCCGCGCCTCGGTCTGCAGGGTCTCCGGCGACCACCGCTCACGCAGCCCGTTCGACCGCTCGCGCAGCAGCGCGGCCCCGAGGTCACGGGCGATCTCCCAGTCGTGGCGGGCATCCGGGGCGGCCGGGAAGAGCGCCGGCGACCAGCGCGCGGTGTCCCTCACCGCCAGGATGTGGAAGACGATGTCGTAGTGGTCGCGCTCGAGCGGGCCGGTCGGCGGCAGGATGACGTCGGCGTGCCGGGTGGTCTCGTTGACGTAGAAGTCGATCGACACCATGGCCTCGAGTCCGGCCAGCGCCTCGTCGAGCCGGTGCCCGGACGGCGTGGACGATACCGGGTTCCCCGCGATGGTGAGCAGCCCGCGCACCTGCCCCTCACCCGGAGTGGTGATCTCCTCCGCGAGCACCGAAACCGGCAGCTCGCCCCCGAATGCCGGCAGCCCCCGCACCCGCGACCGGCGCTTGCCGAAGCCGCCGGGCCCGAGCACCCCGCGCCCCACGAGGTCGACCGCCGGTGTGCTGAACATCGTCCCGCCGGGCCGGTCGAGGTTGCCGGTGAGGATGTTGATCATCTGCACCGCCCACTGGCACACCACTCCGTGCGCCTGCGTCGAGACCCCCATCCGGCCGTGCACGGCCGCCGACGGTGCGGCGGCGAGGTCGCGCGCAAGCGTACGCACGGCATCCGCCGGCATGCCGCTCACCTGCTCGGCGAGCTCGGGAGTGAACGGGTCGACCGCCGCCCGCACGGCATCCACGCCGTCGACGTATGCCGCGGGGCCGGTCAGCTCGCCGGCTGCACCCCCCAGCAGCTCGCGCACGATCGCCAGCAGCACCGCGGCGTCGGACCCGGGGCGGACGAAGTGGTGCTCGTCGGCGATCTTGGCCGTCTCGGTGCGGCGTGGGTCGATGACCACCATCCGCCCACCGCGAGCAGCGAGTTCGCGACGCCGTTGGGGGAAGTCGGGCACCGTCCACAGCGACCCGTTCGACGCCATCGGGTTGTGGCCCACGAGCACGAGCAGGTCGGTGCGGTCGATGTCGGGCACCGGCAGGAGGAACTGGTGGCCGTAGAGCGCCCAGGCCACGACCTGGTGTGGAAGCTGGTCGACCGACGTGGCGGAGAACCGGTTTCGGGTGCGCAACAGCCGCACCAGCGTCGGGTTGTGGGTCAGCGCGCCAAGGCTGTGCACGTTCGGGTTGCCCTGGTAGACCGCCACCGCGTCGTCGCCGTGCTGGCGCTGCACCGCCAAGAGCCGGGATGCCGCGTAGCGGATCGCCTCGTCCCACGACACCTCGCGCCATCCCCCGTCGGCGGTGCGGCGCACGGGCTGGCGCAGCCGGTCGGGGTCCTCGTGGACGTCCTGGAGGGCGAACGCCTTGGGGCAGATGTGCCCGCGCGAGAGCGGGTCTGCCTCGTGACCGCGCATCGACGCGATGGCCCCGGCGTCGTCGAGGCGCACCTCGAGTGAGCACATCGCCTCGCACAGCGTGCACGTGACGTGCCGGACGTCCTCGACTGATTGCGATTCACCCACCGGGACACCCTCCCACGGGGCGGTCCGAGGTGGGTGGATCGCAAGAAGTCGGGACAGAAAGGGCCGGGGAGGCCGCCAAGGATCGGGAAGAAGCGGCGGGCGGGGTCAGCGGCGGGCGGGGTCAGCGGCGGGCGGGGTCAGCGGCGGGCGAGGTCAGCGGCGGGCGGGGTCAGCGGCGGCGGGGCTCGAACACCGGCGCGAGCCGCGCCATCGCGGCCTCCCGGGCGATCGTGGTGTTGCGGCTGGCCAGCAGCCGGGCCTGTTCGAGCCGCTCGCGCGCGAAGGTGCGCCGGTCCCCAGCGGACCAGGTGCGCCCGAACAGCCGCTTGGTCGCCGCCACGGCATCCGGCGAGCGCTGCGCGACCTGCTCCAGGAACCGGGTGGCGGCCACGAAGGGCTCGTCATGCACCTCACTGGCCAGCCCCAGCTCGACCGCCCGCGTGCCGCTCACGACCTCGCCGGTCATCGTCAGCCGCTTGGCGACATCCATCCGCACCTGCTGTGACAGCGCCTGCACCCCACTCATGTCGGGCACCAGCCCCCACTTGGCCTCCATCACCGACCACTGGGCATCGGCGGTCGTCATCCGCAGGTCGGCGGCCAGCGCGATCTGCAGGCCGCCGCCGTAGCAGTGCCCGTGCACCGCGGCCACGACCGGCACCGGCACCCGCCGCCACGCCCAGCAGGCCTCCTGGAACAGGTTGGTGCCGCGCCACGGGTTCGGCACGAACGCGCGCGCGACCCGCGGGGGGTTCTTCAGCACCGTCGCGAAGTCGAGCCCGGCGCAGAACGAGTCACCGTCGCCGCCGATCACGACCCCGCGCAGGGTGCGGTCGCGGGACAGCTCGCGGGCGGTGGTCACGAGGTCCTCGAGGGTGTCGAGGGTCAGCGCGTTGAGCTTGTCTGGGCGGTTGAGCCGGACCTGGGCGATGCCGCCCTCGACCAGGCACGTCACGGTGGTCGGCATCCTCACACCCTACGGATGCCGTGTCGCGGCCGCCGCGCTCAGGTGACCTTCGCGACGATCTGGGCGTCCGGCGACGAGTCGGCCGCACCGAGCGGGCGCAACGTCACCCGTTCGGGGTGGTCGCGACGGTGCACGAGCAACGACACCGCGAGGATGCCGAGCCCGAGCACGGCAAGGCCCGCCCCGACCCACGACGGCGCGGTATACCCCCATCCGGCGGCGATGACCAGCCCCCCGACGAAGGCGCCCAGCGCGTTGGCGAGGTTCAGGGCGGCGTGGTTGCTGGCGGCCGCGAGGGTCTGCGCCGTCCCCGCGACCTGCATCAGCCGCAGCTGGAGGTTGATCACGAGCACCGAGGCCGTCAGCGAGACGAGGAAGAGCACCACGAGCGCAGGCACGGCATACGGTGCGGCGAGCGCGAACAGGGCGAGCGAGATCCCGAGACCCGCCATCCCGATCACGGCCGAGCGGATCACCGACCAGTCGCCCATCCGCCCGGCGAGGAGGTTGCCGACGAAGCCGGCGAGGCCGAAGACGAGCAGGAAGACCGGCACCGCCGACGCGGGCAGCCCCGTCACCTCGGTGACGGTCGGCGCGATGTAGGAGTACATCGCGAACATCCCGCCGAACCCCACGGCCCCCACGCCCAGGGTGAGCCAGACCTGCAGGCTGGTCAGCGCGCTGAGCTCGTTGCGCACCGTCCGGGAGCGATCGCGCGGCAGGTGCGGCACGGCATACCCGAGCAGTGCGACGGTCGCGACGCCCAGCACGGCCACGAGCCAGTAGGCCGAGCGCCAGCCGAGGTTCTGCCCGAGCCACGTCGCCCCCGGCACGCCGAGGACGTTGGCGATGGGGATGCCGAGCATCACCTTCCCGACCGCGCGCCCGGCCTGGCCGCGCACGGCGAGGTCGACGGCCACGAGTGCCGCAACCCCGAAGAAGGCACCGTGGGGCAGGCCGGCGATGAAGCGGGACGCGACCAGCAGGCCGTAGGTCGGGGCGACGGCACTGAGCGCGTTGCCGACCGTGAACGCGACCATCAGCCCGATGAGCAGCGCCTTGCGCGGCCAGGTGGCGGCCAGCACCGCGAGCAGCGGCGCCCCGATGACGACACCGGCGGCGTAGGCCGAGATGGTGTGCCCGGCCGTGGGGATGTCGACCCCGACGCCGGCCGCGATGTCGGGCAGCAGGCCCATGGTCACGAACTCGGTGGTGCCGATGGCGACGCCGCCCAGGATCAGGGCGAGCGTCGCGAGGGTGGCGTGGCGGGGTTGAGGCACTCGTCGTGCAAGGCACGACCCCCCGCTGGGCATTCCCGCAGCGCGCGCCTTTCCCTGTGCGGTCAGCCGGGCGTCCACCGGGGGCTGGTCACGACAGCCGGTCCCGGACCCACCAGACGCAGAACGCGGCGAGCAGGACCGACGCCACGAGGTACAGGCCGGTCTCGGCCCACTGGATCGTCCAGAAGCTCCCCGCCGGTTGGTACACCACCCGCTGGGTGTAGCCCTGCGCCGTCAGCCGCGCGAGGCACGGGTCGACCGGCTGGGCCTGCACGGCACCCTGGACGTTGGTCGGCGGCGAGGCGGAGCACTGGTTCAGCCACCCGGGCAGCGGTGCGAGGTGACCACTCGCGTCGAGAGTGTCGTTGCTGAGGATCCAGTCACCGCGGTCGGCGGTGTGCACGGTGATCGACTCGGTGCCGCTCGACGGGTCGAGGCTGATCGAGTCAAGGGTGTCCTTGCTGATCGCGATCGTGGCCCCTGTCGGTGCGACGAGGTGCGGGCGCACCCACAGGGGGACGGCCACCTGCACCGCCACGTAGAGCACCAGGGTGAGCGCCATCGCTGGGATCGGGCGGCGCAGGACGGCGCCGAGGGTCACCCCCAGGGTGACAGCGAAGACTGCGTAGGCCACCGGGACGACCCCGCGCATCGCGAACGACACCGGCGTCAGGTGGCCGGGCAGGCTGCCGCGGGTGCTGCCGGCGATGCCGTCGAGGGGGTGCGACCACCAGGTGACTGCCAGGGTGACCAGGCCGGCCGTGAGCGCCGCGGCCAGCGCCGTGACGGCGACCTTGGTCACGAGCCACCGGGTGCGGGTGACTGACTGGGTCCATGCCAACCGGTGGGTGCCCGACTCGAGCTCACGCGCGACGAGCGGTGCGCCCCAGAACGCACCCAGGACGGCGGGGACGCCCGCCACGACGATGAGCCCGGCCCAGAACAGGCTGACATCGGTGGAGGTGAGCAGGTCATAGAGCTGCTCCGCGCCGCGGCGCGCGAGGTCGGCGATGCGGCGTCCGGTCATGGCGAGCACGGCGGCCAGGGCGGCCGCGGCGATCAGGGCGGTGAGCGCCTGGACGCGGAACTGCCGCCAGGTCAGCCAGATCACCGCAGCACCTCCAGCGCAGGGGTGGCCTCGCCCGACGAGGGCCGGTCCATGTAGGACAGCACCAGGTCCTCGAGGCTGAGCTCGGTGACGGTCCAGGACGGATCGAGCACCACACCTCCGGTGCGCACGACGAGGGTCGTCTGCCGGTCGGTGTGCCGCTCGGTCACCACCCGCTGGTCGCGGGGCAGCGCCCTTGTCGCGCGGCGGGGGCCGGTGAGCCGGTGGTGGGTCTCGAGTAGGGTCTCGACCTCGCCCGCGAGGCGCACCTGCGAGTCGACGAGCACCACGACGTGGTCGCAGACCCGCTCGAGGTCGGACACGACGTGCGACGAGAGCAGCACGCTCAGCTCCTGCTCGGCGACGGCCTCCATGAGCAGCTGGAGGAACTCGCGGCGGGCGAACGGGTCGAGGCTGGCCACCGGCTCGTCGAGGATGAGCAGCTCGGGCCGCTTGGCCAGCCCCAGGGCCAGTGCGAGCTGGGCCCGCTGGCCACCCGACAGCCGGCCCGCACGTTGCCCGGGGTCCAGCCCGAGCCGCTCGATGCGCGACCAGGCCAGGGCGTCGTCCCACCCCGGGTTGAGCCGGGCGCCCAGCCGGAGGTGGTCGCGGACGCTGAGCCCGGGGTAGGTCGGGGTGTCCTGGGCGACGAAACCGAGCTTCGCCAGCTGGGCGACGTCGGATGCCGGGCGGCCGCCGCAGACCTCGATCGTGCCGGTCGTCGGCCGGAGCAGCCCCGCGGCGAGGTTGAGCAAGGTGCTCTTGCCGGCACCGTTCTTCCCGACGAGGCCGGTGACCCGTCCCGACGGGATCTCCAGCGTGCAGTCGGACAGCGCCCACCGGCGGCCGTAGCGCTTGCCCAGGCCGTCGGTGGCGACGGCGGCGGTCACGCTACGCCCCGGTGTTCGGCGCGAAACGCGCTCCGGAAAAGCGCCTCGATGCTCTCGTCGTCCACCCCCGCGGCGCGCGCCCGCGCCAGCCAACGCTCCAGGTCATGGCGGAGCGGCTCGTGCGCGGCGAGCGAGTCGCCCGCGAGCGAACGGGTCACGAAGGTGCCGATCCCGGGTCGGGCGGCCACCAGCCCATCGCGCTCCAGCTCGCGGTAGGCCTTGAGCACCGTGTTCGGGTTGATGGCGAGGCTGGCGACGACGTCCTTGACGGTGGGGAGCTGGTCCCCCTCGCGCAGCATGCCGAGCCGCAGCGACTGGCGCACCTGCTGCACCACCTGGAGGTAGGGGGAGACGCCGGAGCGGCTGTCCAGGGAGAATTCGATCATCGCCAGTCCTATTCATCTAGTTAACTAAAACAATAGGCTCGAGCGGCGACGCCGCGCAACCCCCCGGGTGGACCAGCGTGGCCGGGCGCACCACGCCGACGGGGCGTCCCTACGATGGCGAGATGCGTGCAGCCCAGGTGACCCGACTCGACGGACCCGATGCCGTGGAGGTCGTCGACCTCCCCGAACCCGACGGCGACGGCGTCGTGGTCGAGGTGGCGGCCGCCGGCGTCTGCTTCCCCGACGTGCTGCTCACCCGCGGGCAGTACCAGATCACGCCCGACCTGCCCTTCGTGCCGGGGTCCGAGGTGGCTGGGGTGGTGCGGTCGGCGCCGGTCAGCAGTGGGTATGCCGCGGGCGACCGGGTCGCCGCGTTCCCCTTCCTCGGTGGCTTCGCCGAGGTGGTCGAGGCCGACGCCGCGATGGTGTTCCCACTGCCCGAGGAGACCACCTTCGAGCAGGGCGCCGCGCTGCCGATGAACTACCTGACCTGCCACTTCGCCCTGCGCGAGCGCGGCCGGCTGCGCGAGGGCGAGACGGTGCTCGTGCAGGGCGCCGCCGGCGGCATCGGCACGGCGGCGGTGCAGCTGGCCGCCGCGTGGGGCGCCCGCGTCATCGCCGTGGTCTCGTCGACCGACAAGGGCGAGGTCGCGCGCGCGGCCGGAGCCCACGAGGTCGTGCTCGCCGACGGTTTCCGGGATGCCGTCGCCGGCCTCACCGGCGGACGTGGCGTCGACCTCGTGGTCGACCCGGTGGGCGGCGACCGCTTCACCGACTCGCTGCGCTCACTCGCGCCCGGCGGCCGGCTGCTCGTCATCGGGTTCACGGCGGGCTCCATCCCCGAGGTCAAGGTCAACCGGCTGCTGCTCGGGAACATCTCGGTCGTCGGCGTCGGGTGGGGCGCCTGGTGGACCGGCCGCGGCGGGCCGGGGCCGGCATTCCTGCGCCGGCAGTGGGACGACCTGCTCCCGCTCCTCGAGTCGGGTGCGGTCGACCCGGTCATCGGCGAGGTCCGCGACCTCGACGAGGTCGTCGCGGCCCTGACCGCAGTGGACGAACGGCGGGCGACCGGGAAGATCGTGCTGACCCCCTGACCCGTTCCTCGGGGCACCACGCAAAGACGACGGTCCCTTAGGACTCTCTTAACGAGATTGCCGAGTTCGGCGACCACGCTGGCGATGGCCGTGGAGTCCCGCGGTCCCCGACCCGCGCACCGTCGCGGCATCGACCTGGAGGTCAATCTCGTGCTCGACACCATCGGCGGACTTCCCCTGCACCCGCTCATCGTCCACGCCGTCGTGGTCCTCGTGCCGCTGGCGTCGCTCCTGCTGCTGCTGGCGGCGCTCTCGCCGCGGATCCGGCACTGGGCCGGCATCCTCACGCCCGTCGTGGCCACCATCACCTTGCTCATGGTGCCGCTCGCCAGCCAGAGCGGCGAGGCGCTGCAGCGGCGGGTCCAGGAGACCCCGGCGCTCCAGGAGCACGTCGAGCTCGGCGACAGCCTGGTCTACTTCGTCCTGCTCGTCACGATCCTCGCCTGGGCCCTGTGGTTCCTCGACCGGCGGGTAGGGGCCAGCACTGCCACCGCGGCCACCGCCGGGGTCGGCGCTGACGTGACCCGCGCGACGGCGCCCCGCTCCGGGCTGCTCACCGCCGTCATCGTCCTGTCGGTGCTGTCCGTGGTGGCGACCACCGTTCAGGTGGTGCGCATCGGCCACAGCGGCGCGACCGCCACCTGGTCGAAGGTCGGTGCGACAACGCCCAAGGGCGGCGAGGGCGGCGACGACTGATCCGCCCGGCCCCTGACCCCTGACGGCGGACCGGTGCGCGGCCCCGGGCCGAGCACCGGTCCGTCGTCAGGCCACGAGCTCGGGCTTGACCCGGGCGGCCGTCCAGGTGCCCGCCCGCCGTGCGGCCCACGAGGAGAAGAGCAGGGCGCCGGTCGCCCAGGCACCGATGACCGCGACATCGACCCACAGCTGGCCGAGCGGGCCGCCGTACATCAGCCGGCGCACGCCGTCGACCGCGTACGACATCGGCAGCGCCTGGTGCAGCGGGTGCAGCGGCGTCGGCAGCGACTGCCACGGGAAGGTGCCGCCGGCGCTGACGAGCTGCAGCACCATCAGCACCAGGGCGACGAACTGCCCCACCACCCCGAGGCGCGCCATCAGGGCGTGGATGATCGCGATGAACGCGGCCGACACCCCGATCATGAACAGCACCAGCAGCGCCGGGTGCACCACGTCGATGCCGACCCCGCGCGCCACGACCCCGAAGGCCACGACCGCCTGCGCCGCACCGAGCAGGGCGGCCCCGAGCCAGCCACCGAGGGCGACCCGCCAGCCGGGCTGGCCGGCCGCGAGCGCGCGGCTGGACAGCGCGCGCATCCGGGTGAAGAGCACGAAACCACCGATCCACAGCGCCAGGCTCATGAAGAACGGTGCCAGGCCGGCGCCGTAGCTCGCGGCCCGCGCCTCGGCGTCGCGGTCGACCGCGACCGGGCTGCCGATGGTCTGCGCCATGGCCTTGCGCTGCGCCGCCGTCGGGTCCGGGATGGCGGCCGCGCCCTTGGTGAGCCCGGCTGAGAGCTGGTTGGCGCCGTCGGCCAGCGTGCCCAGGCCGGCGTCGAGGTCATGAGCGCCGGAGGCCAGCCGGGTCGCGCCGTCCAGGGCGGTGCGCTGGCCTGCGGCGAGCTGGTCGGCCCCGGTCGCCAGGGTGGCGCTGCCGTCCGCCGCCTTGGCGATGCCGCCGGAGAGCTTCGGCGCCGCGGCCGCGAGCTGCTCGGCGCCGTCGGCGACCTGGTTGGCGCCGGAGGCGAGCCGGTCGAGGTCTGCGGAGGTCGACTGCACCTTGGTGTTGGCGTCGGTGAGCGGGCCCGAGAGGCCGTCGACCCGCGCAAGCACGGTGTCGATCTGGGCCTGCGTGAAGCCGGCTGCCTTCAGCTGGTCGGCGAGGCGTCCGCGGGATGCCGTGAGGTCGCCGAGCAGGGCGTCCGCGGCGTCCGCCACGTCCTGGCCCGCCGCAGCGACCTTCGCGTTGCCGTCGGACACCTGCCGCGCGCCGCTGGCCAGCTCGGCGGTCTGGCTCGGCAGGTCGGCCGTCGCGTCGCGCAGGGTGCCCAGCCCGTCGGCGAGGTCGCCCGCGCCGGTGGCCAACTTGTCGGTGCCGGTCACCAGCTTCTTCTCGCCCGCGACGAGCTGGTCGGCACCGTCGGCGAGCTTCCCCGCACCCTCGGATGCCGTCTGGGCGCCGTCGGCGAGTTTCGTGGCGCCGTCGGCGGCATCGTTGACCTGGGCGGAGATGGTGGAGAAGCCCTCGAGGAAGCGGCTCGCCGCGGTCGAGCTGACCTGCTCGGCGACCGAGGCGGTGACCTGGCTGACCAGGGTGTTCGCGATGGTGCGGGCCAGGTAGTTGTTCGCGTCGTTGGTGTGCACCTGCAGGGTGGCCTGGCGCGGGGTGTTGGTGGCGCTGGACGCGAGAGCCTCGGAGAAGTCGTTCGGGATGACGAGCACGAGGTCGTAGTCCCCCTGCTCGAGACCGGCATCCGCTCGCCGGCGGTCGACGCGGGACCAGTCGAAGGTGTTGGCCTTGACCAGCGTGTCGGCCACCTGGTCCCCGACCTCGAGCCGCTCACCACTGCTGAGAGTGGTGCCGGTGTCCTCGACGACGAGCGCGGCCGGCACCCGGCTCAGGCCGCCATAGGGGTCGTTGTTGGCGTAGAGGTAGAGGCCGCCGTAGATCGACGGCACGAGCACCATGGCGACCAGGGCGAGGCGGCCGACCCGGCTGGCGCCGATGCGGCGCAGCTCGGTGAGGGCGAGACGCAGGGCGGTCATGCGACCACCGCCGAAGCGCAGCCGAGCTCGGCGCCGACGGCCAGGTCGAGCTGGCGCATCGTGGCGTGGGTGAGCTGGACGACCACCGTGATGCCCTCCGCGGCGAGGTCTTCCAGGACTGGCCACCAGGTGCGCGCGTCACCGCCGCGGCGGTCGGGGTTGGTGAGCACGAGGACCCGCGTGGCGGTGCGCTCGGCGGCTGCGTGCGCCAGCACACGCACCCGGTCGTGCGGGGCGAGGGTCTCGAACGGTGCGTCGGCCGTGGCCTCGATGCCGTGCTCCGCGAGGAACGCGGTGACCGCGCGTCGGCCGGACGGGCGGCCGGCGAAGGCCAGCTCCTCGGCCAGCACGTGGTGCACCGCGAGCCCGTCCTCGGGTGCACTGACCCCCGGGACGTCGACGATCGCGACGTGGCCCCGGAGCACCGCCGGGTCGTCCAGCCCGTCGAGCAGCACCCGGCCGCCGGCGAGCGGCATCCGCCCGGCCAGGGCGAGGGCGAGCGCGACCTGGCCGTAGCCGGGGTCACCCGCCACGGTGGTGACCCGCGAGGACGGGGCGATGAACGAGGTGGGCTGCACGAGGGGGCTGCGAGCGCCGGCCACGGCGACCTCGTCGGCGACGAGCTGCACGGCCTGCTCCTTCCGAACGATGTTCCGATCGCGAGCGATTCGGTGGTACTGATCGGTACCATCATTGATGGTACGGTACGGTACCAGCATGGTCAAAACCAGTCAGCGCTTCTCCTCTACGGGCTCCGAGCACTCCGTGGGTGCCGGTTCGGCGGACGAGGACGTCCGCGACGCGCACGCGCTCGCCGTGCGGCGCCGGCTGGAGGACGCCATGGCCGCCGCCGTGACGGAGAAAGGGCTGGCCGCCACGACGATCGCAGACGTGGCACGCCACGCGGGAACCTCGAAGCGAACCTTCTACGAGCACTACGCCGACAAGACGCAGTGCTACCTCTCGCTGTACGCGACCCGCAGCGCGGCGCTGGTCGACGAGATCGACGCCGCGCTGCACCCCGGGGAGCTGCCCGCGACCGTGGCGCTCAACCACGCGGCCCGCACCTACCTCGACGTCATCACCACTGACCCGGTGCTCGGTCGCGGGCACCTCAGCGAGCTCGCCACTTTGGGCGAGGAGGCTGCCCGGGTTCGGCGGGAGGTCGTGGACCGG
>Ga0302299_10000739_pt1 | contig 18756 bp, 17 predicted proteins | sample III_Fen_N3_4_FD_198795 | JGI IMG/M metagenome (GOLD analysis project Ga0302299, IMG submission 198795) | Peat permafrost microbial communities from Stordalen Mire near Abisko, Sweden - III_Fen_N3_4 | ecosystem: Environmental > Terrestrial > Soil > Wetlands > Permafrost | place: Sweden: Abisko... | reverse complement strand
GCCCGTCGTCGTTTTGCCGTCCGGCGGGTAGGACCCGGAGCGGCGATACCGCGGGAGGCGACGATGCTGGAGAACATCCACTGGCTCGGTCACGATTCGTTCCGGCTGGACGGCAGCGTGACCGTCTACATCGATCCCTGGAAGCTGCCGGCGGGCCTGCCGGCAGCCGGCCTGATCCTCGTGACCCACGAGCACTTCGACCACCTCAGCGCCGGGGACATCGCGGCGCTCTCCGGGCCGGACACCGTGGTCGTCGGTCCGGCCTCCGTCACCGCGCAGCTCGACGGCCGCGAGACGGTCACCGTGGCGCCCGGGCAGAGCACCGAACTCAAGGGCGTCGCGATCGAGGCTGTCCCCGCCTACAACCTCACCAAGTTCCGTGAGCCCGGCCAGCCCTACCATCCCAAAGAAGCCGGCTATGTCGGCTACGTCGTCGCGCTGGACGGGGTGCGGTACTACCACGCCGGCGACACCGACGCGGTCCCCGAGATGAGGGACGTCCACTGCGACGTCGCGCTGCTGCCGGTGGGCGGTACGTTCACCATGACGGCCGACGAGGCGGCCGGGGCGTGTGAGTTGATCGACACTGCCGCCGCCGTCCCCATGCACTACGGCGAGATCGTCGGGGACGCCGGTGACGCGGAGCGGTTCCGCGAGCGTTGCAGCGTCCCCGTCACGATCCTGCCGCTCGAGCGCTGAGCGCAGTCCACCTGTACGGCGCGCGGCGCCGCCACTACGACGCGCGTCCGCGGACGTCGAGGAGGGGTCCATGAAGGTCGTCCGCGCTGTCCCGACGGAGACCATCTCGGAGAAGCTCAGCGTGCAACGGCTCGGCGAGGCGCTCGGCGTCCGCCACCTGCGCGCCAACATCTACACCCTCGCCGAGGGGTCGATGTCGCGCCACCTGCACCGCGAGCAGGAGGAGGTCTACCTCGTGCTCGACGGCACAGCGATGATCGACGTGGACGGCGAGCAACTGCTGGTGGGCGAGCGCGAGGCGCTGGCGGTACCGGCCCGCGCCTGGCACCGCGTGGCGAACGTGGGCGTGGGGCCGCTCACGTTCTACGTGGTAGCTGCCCCTCCGGTGGACGACGACGCCGAGGTCGCCGGCTGATCGCAGCCGGCCGCTCGGCCTACTCCTCGATCCACTCCAGGATCACGGCCTCTTCCGGGCAGGCCTCTTCGGCGCGCTCGACGGCCGCCCACAACGTCTCGTGGGGCTGCCCCTCGAGCACGTCGGGGAGCCCCTCGTCGTTCATGAAGAACACCTCGGGGCAGACCTGCTCGCAGGCGCCGACGCCCGTGCACCGGTCGTAGTCGACGCTCACTCTCAGCTTGCGTGCCATGCCCCGGAGTCTACCTCGTGCGTCCACCCGGCCGCTCCCCCGTCGTTTCGCCGCTTGCGCCCGGGGGCAAGCAATCTGCCGAAGGACTCGCGGGTCCGCTCAGGACGCCGCGAACGGCCACGGACCTGGAGGGCTCCATGCTCAAGGAAGGCGAGAAGGCGCCGGCCGTCACGGGCGTGTCCTATGACGGAGCCACGTTCGACCTCGGCGCGCCCGGCAGGCGCACCGTCCTCTTCTTCTATCCCAAAGCCAACACCGGGGGGTGAACGACCGAAGCCGTTGAGTTCAACGGCCTGCTGGACGAGTTCGCCGCCCTCGACATCCAGGTGATCGGCGCGAGCGTCGACAAGCCCGGGAGCAACGAGCGCTGGGCGCAGAAGTACGACCTGAAGATGCCGCTGATCAGCGACTTCGGCGAGCACACCGTGGCGGCCGCCTTCGGTGTCGCACGGCCGATGGTCGGCGTGGCCAAGCGCACGACCTGGCTCATCGATCCCGACGGCACGCTGCGCAGGATCTACCCGGCCGTGAAAGCCAAGGGACACGCTGCGCAGGTGCTCGCCGACTGCCGGGAGATCTGGGGCTAGCGGGAGACGAGAGCGACGACGCCGCCGCTTGCGACGGCCGGCAGGCGCAGGTGCGTGCCGGCCGTCGCCGCGTACGGACTACTCCTCGGCCGGCTCGTCGCGCGGGCCGAAGTACGCCGGCGCGTCGATCATGAAGATGCGGCTGGACCAGCGCTCGCCGGCCGGCGTGGTCGCCTCGGCGTCGTCGATGGCGCCGATGCGGGCTGTCATGTCGTCGCAGTAGTGCACGATGATCGCCTCACGCGTCTGTGGCACCACGGGGCTGCCCTTCTCGCGCATGCCGTGGTGGGCGACGATGATGTGCCGCAGCAGCTTGGCGGCCTCGGGCGGGAAGTCCGGGTCCTCGTCGATCAGCTCGCGCACCATGTCGTGGCCCATGACGATCTCGCCGTGCAGGCGGCCCTCGTCGGTCATCTGCGGGGCGAGGCCGCCGCTCGTGTAGGCGAGGGTCTTGCCGATGTCGTGGAGCAGTGCGCCGGCGACGACGAGATCGCGGTCGACGGAGCCGAACCGCGACGCCACGCCGCCGGCCGCCTCGGCGACGATGAGCGAGTGCTCGAGCAGGCCGTGCCGGTAGGCGTGATGGTTGCGCACGGCCGCCGGCGCGACGGCGAACGTGGCGCCGGGCTCGCGAGAGCCGTCGAAGGCGCGCTCGAGCAGCGCCCGCACGTGGGGCTGCGCCACCGAGTCGATGAGCGTGTGGAGTCGCTCGGCGAGCTCGGCGGTCGCGACAGGAGACACCTGCACGAGGTCGCCGGCGTCGTATTCGTCGCCCTCGGCGGCGCGCAGGCGGCGGACCTGGATCTGAGAGCCGTACTGCGGGTGCACGCTGTAGGTGCCGCCGACGCAGACGACGTCACCGGTCGTGACGCCAAGGGCTTCGTCGGACGGGTCGAAATGGATGGCGGCCACCTCGCCGCTCGCGTCGCGCAGCTTGAGGCGGAGGTACGCCTTGCCGTTGCGGTCGGTGGCGGCGGTGAGCTCCGAGCAGGCGTAGACGCCGTCGACGGCCTGCCCACTCTCGAGGTCGATGATGGCGATGCGGGCGGCGGCGCCCGGGAAACTGGCCTGATCGTTCATGGGGATCTCCTTGGTCCCCGTCAGGGTACCAGACGGCCCGGACGGGGACCGCCGAAGGGGCGGTTCACGTTGCCGGCCCGCGCCGGCGCCGGTCAGGAGCCGGCGGGACGGTTCTTGCCGGCGGGCTGTGGCTTCGACGACGAGGGCCGCGACGACTTCTTGGGCGTGGCGCCGGCCTTGGCCCGGCCGCGCGGAGAGGCCGGCGGCACGACGGCTGCGGCGGGCGGTTTCTTGGCCGGCCCCTTTGTTACGGGCTTCTTGGCGGCCGCCTTCTTGGCCGGCGCCTTCTTCGCGGCCGCTCCCGGCTTGGCGGCCGGCTTGCCGCGCGCGAGCTTCTTCGCCGGCCCACGCTTGCTCGCCGGCCCGTCCGCGGCCACCGTCGCGGCCGCCTCCGTCTCTGCCTCCGCGGCCGCCGCCGCCATGACGGCCGAAGAGGCGACGGTGACGGGGCCGGCGGCCGTCTCCACGGTGGTCGCCACGGCCGCAGTCGGCGTGACGGGCGCCGCGGCCGCGGCCGCCGACTCTGTGGCCGCCGGTTCGCTCGCGGGGGTCTCCGTGGCCGCGGGGCCGGGCGTCTCACCGCGCAAGGCCGCGATCTCAGCCTCTCTGGCGTGGACTTCGGCCGTGGTCGCGCGCAGCCGGCCGACGACGTGCGCGAGGTCGGGGTGGTCCAGCTCGCCACGCTCGGCCAGCACGAAGGCGGCGTGGCCAAGCTCCCGTTCCGCCTTGCGGAGGTCGTTCTGAAGGACGACCAGGCGGGCCTGGGCGGCGGTCACCTTGCCGGCGCGCTGGGTGTCGGCCGCGAGGGCGCCGGCCTTGTCCTTGACGGTGTCGAAGAACCCCATCCCGGCCTCCTTGCCCTGCGCCGCCCGGAGGGACGGCGTCTCTCGCCAGATCCTCGTCAGTCTGTCGCCTGCGCCTCCGCGAGTCCAGTCCCGGGCCGTCGCCCGAGTCCCCGGGTTGTGCGGCAGGAGCGCATCCGCCAGTCTTTGGGGAAGACTCCAGAGGGTGGCGCGGGCGCCACTCACTGTGGGGGTGTGGGCGCGACCTACTTCAGAGGAGACGACAACGATGCAACTCGGCGGCATGGCCTTGAGAGATGGAGTCCTCCTGCAGAGCGACGGCTACTGGGCCGCCGCGGTGCGCGAGGAGAGCGGCGACGTCAAGGTCGTCTCCGGCGCAAAGGCGCGGATCCCGGGGAGAGAGGCGTTCCGGCAGGTCCCGGTGCTCCGCGGCGTCGTCCGCCTGGGCGAGGCGATGGCGGTGCTTCCGGCGGTGCGCCGCGGTACCGGCAGGCCGGTGCTGCCGCAGGAGGACCCGCGCATGCTCGCGGCGACGGCGGCGAGTGCGGTGGCGACGGTAGCGCTGCGCGCGTCGCGGCGGGGCTCGCCGTTGCTGCGCGAGCTGGCCGTGGCCGGCGTCGGCCTCGCCCCGGTGCTCATCGCGCTGCGCGACTCCCGGCTCTCGCGCTATCACGGCGCCGAGCACAAGAGCGTCTCCGCTTACGAGACCGGCGGCGACGCCGCCGCGGCGGACAAAGAACACGCCCGTTGCGGGTCCAACCTGATCGCGCCGATGGTCGTCACCAGCCTCGCGACGAACCTGGTGCTGCGCGCCGCCGGCAAGGAGCGGAAGCCGATCGCGACCTTCGTCGCCGGCCTGGTCAGCATCGGGACGGCGATGGAACTGTTCTCGTGGATGTCGCGCCACCAGGACCACCCGCTGGCGCGGACGCTCGGCAGGCCCGGCATCGAGATGCAGCGCCTGTTCACGACCAGTGAGCCCTCTGCGGACCAGCTGGATGTGGCTGACATGGCACTGCGGGAGTTGCTGCGCCTGGAGGGCGAAGCGCCGGCCGCCTGACCCTGCGCGAGGCGTTCGCCCCGGCCGCCTCCCCGGCGCCGCGGGCGTCAGTCCGCGGGTTCGCGCTCGGCGAGCCGCTTGCGGCGTCGCTCCTGCGCTTCGACGTACCACTCTTTCTGCTGGTCGGTCTGCGGCACGAGCTTGGGCACCGGGATGGGCTTGCCACTGTCGCTGAGCGCGACGAACACCAGGTACGCGGAGTTGGTGTGCGTGGTGATCCCGGTCATCAGGTCCTCGGCCTCGACGCGCACGCCGACCTCGACCGACTTGCTGCCCGCGAAGTTGACGTTGGCCCGGAACCGCACGAGGTTGCCGACGCGCACCGGGTGGTGGAAGTCGATGCGGTCGATCGCCGCCGTGACGATGGTCGTGCGGCAGAAGCGGAAGGCGCACGCGCCGGCCGCCTCGTCGATGAGCTTCATGATGATGCCGCCGTGGATGTTGCCCATGTAGTTGGCGTCGGCGGGCTGCGTGAGATGGGTGAGGACGAGGCTGGTCTCGCTGCCGCGGGGCAGTGGTTCGTTCATGTCATCACCTGGAGGTGGAGGAGTCAGATGTCGAAAGAGCCCGGGGCGCGCTGACGCCGCCGGTCGCGAGTGTGACGCTCGCCGCCATGGGAACGGTCGGTGCGCCGCTCGCCGTGGCGACGGTCCATGATGACCTTGACGTTCGGATTGTCCCGGTAGTGCTCCACGAGACGCTTGAACGCGTCTTCGCCGAGCTCCGGAGGTACCACGCAGTAGATCACTGAAGGCCTCCCCAAGCTTGCGGCAACGGTAGCACATGGCCGCCGTCGGGGGCCAGAGCCCATCGCGGTCCCGGAGTGCGGCGGTCCGCGGAAGGGCGTCGCCGGGTGGCGGGGCGTGCCCCGAGGCCGGCCGGCAGACAAAAGAGCCGGACCGGCGAACGGCGCCGGTCCGGCCCTCTGAAGGGGGTACCGCTCTCCGTATCGGCACCTGCGCGCGGACCTTGAGCGATCGCGTCACCGGCGGTGACCGTCTGGTAAGCTACGGCGACACGAGGCGGCGACTGGGGGGGTCAGTTTGTTCCCGTGGTTCGGCGAGATCGTTGCGGGGATCCCTGCCTTCGAGCGATACCTGAGATTGGGCGAACTCGAGCACTCGACCGACCGCCTGGCCGCCGCCCATCCCGAGATCGAGGTGTGGTCGCCGGGCGTCTCCCGGGCCGGCCACCCGATCCGCTGTCTCGAGATCCCGGGCGGCCCGCTGCAGGCCCTGCTGGTGGGTCTTCCGCACCCGGAAGAGCCGGTCGGCACGCTGGCCCTCGAGTACCTGCTGCCGCTGCTCGCCGATGGCCTGGCCGAGGAACTCGGCTTCAACTTCTCGGTGATCAAGGCCGGCGACCCGGACGCGACGCTGCTGAACGAGCCCTGGTTCGGCGAGCCCTACGACCTCACCGGTTTCTTGCTGCGCGTGTACAGGCCGCCACTGCACGACCAGTTCGAGTGGACCTTTCCGGTGAGCTACAAGCGCTATGCGTTCACGCGGCCGCTGCCGGAGGCTGCGGCGGTCATGAAGGTCATGGACCGCCGCCCGCTCGACTTCTATATGCCTCTGCACAACAGCACCTTCAGCGGCGCGTACTACTATCTCTCGTCCGAGGACGCCCGGCTCCAGGACGAGCTCGCCGCGGTGATGGCGGCCGCGGGGCTGCCGCCCGACTGCGGCGAGCCGGAGATGCCGTACATGCACCGGCTGGCGCCGGGGATGTACCGCGGCATCAGCCTCATCGACGACTACGAGTTCTACGAGGCCTACGGGGCGGACCCGGCGGTCGTCCTCACGTTCGGCACCTCGAGTGACGCCTACGCAGAGGCGAGGTGGGACTGCTTCACGCTGGTCAGCGAGGTGCCGTACTTCACCAGCCCTCGTATCGCCGACCAGAGTCCCGCCGGGCTCACGCGCCGAGAGGCCAAGCTCCGCGGCCTCGACGTCCAGGAGCAACTGGCGCAGTGGCTGCACGAGCGCTACGTGAAAGCCGCCCCGCGCATCACCGCGGAGACGCCGTGGCAGCGGACCGTCCACGCGTATCTCTCCGCGATCAAGGACGACATCCGAGCCGGGCGCGTCCAGGCCGAGACCGAGCCCGAGTTCGCAGCCGAGGCCACGGTGGCGCAACTCTTCGATCAGGTCTACCTGCGTGAACTGGACACGCTGGCGCGCCTGGGCCAGTTCGCGGGCATGCTCGCCGCGGAGTCGCAGCAGGACGACGTGCTGCGCGAGCTCCACGACGAGGCGGCCTTGGAGGTACGCACGCGCGCGGAGCGGCTCGCGGCCGCCGCCGGCATCGAGCCGGTGCCCATCCGCGCTCTCGTCCAGTGTCAGGTCGCATCGCTCCTCTGCGCGCTGGTGGCCACACGCGACCGTTATCGGCCCGCGCGGCCCCGGCCCGCGGAGCCCGGGGTGCTCCGGTGAGACCGGCCGGAGAGACCGAGCGCGTCAGGCTGGCCGTCGAGGCCGGGGTGGAGATCACTCAGGCGCTCGTGCGTGACGACGCGCCCACCGTCATCGTCCGGCGCGTGGCTGAGGCCCTCGACGCCTGGGAGTGCGACCTCTACGAATACGATTCGGAGAGCCGGACCCTCACCGCCGCAGCGCTCTGGGCGCGGGAGCTCACAGACGAGGACGAGGCCTGGGTCGGCATGCGCATCAGCCTCAACGACCGTCCCGGCTACGTGCCGGTCATCGAAGGGGGAGCCTGCGTGGTCACGGGCATCGACGACCCCGACCTGGACCCGGCCGACCGCGAGGCGATGGCGGAGTGGGGCGAGGTCGCCTCGCTGGCGGTCCCGCTGCACTTTCGCGACAAGGGCGTCGTCGGCTGTCTCACGCTGATCGAGAAGCGCGAGGGCCGGCGCTTCACCGACGAGGACTGCGAGCTTGTCACCCTGCTCGCCGGCCCGGCGGCCGTCGCCGTCCGCAACGCGCGCCTCTTCCGCCTGCAGCAGGAGCAGAACCGCTACCTCGAGTCGCTGCTCGACTCCGCCGGCGCCATCACGTCCACGGTGACTCTGGAGGACTCGCTCTCGCACATCTGCCGCACCGCCGCCGAGGCGCTCCAGACCGGAGAGTGCGTGGCCTACGAGTACGACCAGGCACACGACTCGATCGTCTTCCGCGCGTTCTTCGGCACGGCCGGCCGGCCGGCCGCCCTCGACGAGGAGGGCGTGTATGCGCTGGACGACTACCCTAGCGACCGCGAGGTCCTGCGCCGGGGCGAGGTCGTTCAGGAGAGCCTCTCCGACGAGAAGCTGCCGCCCGACGTGCGCGATTCCATGGAGCGGTGGGGCGAGACGGCGTGTCTCAACGTCCCGCTCATCGTCGAGGGGGAGCCGCTCGGCATCCTGGTGCTCATCGAGACGGCGCGAGAGAGGGTCTTCGGCTCTGCCGAAGTGGAGCTCGCGCGCGCCCTGGGAGAGCAGGCGGCGACGGCCATCCGCCACGCGCGCCTGTACCGGCGCGGCGTGCGCCAGAACCAGCGGCTTGCGGCGCTGCTCGAGACGAGCCGTGTCCTGGTCTCGTCGCTCGACGCCGCCGCCGTGCTCGGCGAGGTCCGCCGTGAGGTCGCCGAGCTCTTCTCCGTCAGGGATGACGCCATCCGCCTGCTGCTGCGCCGCGGAGAGGCCTACGTGCACTTCGTCCCGGGTCCCGCCGCCGCCTCCGGGGAAGAGCCGGGGCCGGTAGAGCTCGACGAGCTCAGCCGGCGCGCGGTCTCCGCGCTCGCGCCGGCCGCCGGAGAGGAGGACGGGGGCTCTCGCCTGGTCGTCCCATTCGTCTCCGGCGAGGCCGCCGAAGGCCTCCTCGACGTCCGGACCGCCGTCCCGCTCGCGTTCGGCGACGACGAGATAGAGCTCCTGCAGATCCTCGCCAGCCAGGCCGCCGCAGCGCTGGCCCACGCCGCGCTCTACCGCACCCTCGAGCGACAAGCCATCACCGACGGGCTCACGGGCCTCTACAACCACCGCTACTTCTACGAGCGGCTCAACCAGGAGATCGCGAGGTCGCAGCGCTACGGCCTGCCGCTCTCGCTGCTGATGATCGACATCGACGATTTCAAGCACTTCAACGACCGCTTTGGCCACCCGGCAGGTGACCTGGTGCTCTCCATGGTGGGCCAGATCCTCAGCGCGAACCTCCGCGCCGGCATCGACATCGCCGCACGCTACGGCGGTGAGGAGTTCACCATCGTGCTTCCCAATACCGCCCGGGACGGCGCCCAGACGGTGGGCACGCGCCTTGCGCGCGAGCTCTCCTCGCTGCCCGGCGGCCCGCCCGTCAACGACGAGGGCGCCGTGGGCGTGAGCGAGCGCATCCGTATCTCCGTGTCCGGCTCCTCGCTGCCCGGCGTGGACTTGAACGCGCGGATCATGGTGAGCATCGGTGTGGCCTGCTTCCCCGGCCCCGCCGCCGGTCCCGGCGAGCTGGTGAGCAACGCCGACAAGGCGCTCTACCTCGCCAAGCGCCTCGGCAAGAACCGCGTGGAGGTGTTCGGTGACTGACGCCCGCGTCTCCGTGCCGCCCGCCCGGGACCCGTACCGCACGGTCCTCGAGGTGGGGACGACGCTGGCCTCCTCGCTCGACCTGGACGAGGTGACGCAGACCATGGCTCGCCAGGTGGGCGAGGCGCTCGACGTCCAGTGGTGTGACATCAACGAGTACGACGCCGAGGCGCGCACCATGACCTACGTCGCCGTGTGGTCAGAGCAGCTGCGGGACGCGGACGTCGACTACGTCGGCACGGTCGTCAGCCTGGAGGATCGGCCCGAGCGTGACGCGGTCATCCGCAAGGGCGACCTGCTCGAGACGTACGTGGACGACGAGGACCTCGATCCGATGGAGCGCGAGATCATGGTCCGGTACGACGAGCGGGCCGTCATGGAGATGCCGCTCGTGTTCGGTGGAGAGACGCTCGGCGTCCTCGGCGTGGTGGAGTCCCGCCGCACCCGGCGCTTCACGGAGGACGAGAAGCAGCTGCTGCGGCTCCTGGCGCGGCCGGCCGCGACGGCGCTCGGCAACGCGCGCCTCTACCGGCAGCAGCAGGAGCAGGCCCGCCGCCTCGGCTCGCTGCTCGACGCCAGCCGGGCGCTCGCCGAGTCGGTGGACATGGACGAGGTGCTGGCCGGTGTCGCGCGGCTGGCCGCGGAGGCCGCCGGCGCCTCGTACGCCACGGTCTACGAGTACCGCCCTCATCACGACGCCATCGTCTACCGGGCGGAGTACCAGCTCGAGGAGCCTCTGGCCGCGGTGCACGACGACGCGCTTGGGAGCGTCTACGCGCTCGCCGAGTGCCCGGGCGAGCGCGCGATCCTCGAGGCGACGGAAGCCGTGCAGGAACACATCTCGGACCCCGGCCTGCCCGCCGACCGCCGCAGCGCGATGGAGGCCTGGCGGCAACAGACGTGCCTCAGCCTGCCGCTCCGCTCCGGCGGGGCGGCGCAGGGGATCCTTCGCCTCACGACCGTCGACGCGGAGCGCACCTTCTCCGCCGCCGAGCTCGAGTTGCTCGAGGCGCTGGCGGAGTCGGCGAGCGCGGCGATCCACAACGCGAGGCTGTTCCGTGCGCAGGAGGAGGAGAGCGAGCGGCTGCTCGGGCTCTTCGGCGTCAGCCGCCGTCTGAGCTCCACCTTCGACCGTGCCTCGGTCGTAGCCACGCTCGAGGAGGGCGCCGGCAAGCTCCTGGCCGGGGCGCCCCGGGCGCGTGTGTGGCTGCCCGATGCAGAGGGCCGGCTGGCCGGTGACGACGCCGGCGTCCCCGAGCTCGTCCGGCAGGCGCTCGAACGCGGCCGCCCTGTCGAACTGGTCGACGCCGGCGGGTCCGGGCTCGCCGTGCCGCTGGCGGTCAAGGACCGGGCCGAGGGCGCTATCGTGGTGGAGGTCGAAGGCCACCGCCGCTTCTCCTCGGCCGAGCGGGAGGCGCTCCAGGTCCTCGCCAACCAGGCGGCCGCCGCGCTCGAGAACGAGCGCCTGTACCGGCGCGCGGAGCACGAAGCCATCCGCGACGGCCTCACCGGCCTCTACAACCACCGTCACTTCCAGGAGCGGCTGCGCCAGGAGGTCCGCCGCGCCCACCGCTACGGCACTCCCCTGTCCGTGCTCATGTGCGACCTTGACGACTTCAAGTCGTTCAACGACCAGTTCGGGCACCAGATCGGCGACGAGGCGCTGCGCGAGGTGGGCCAGATCCTCTTCACCGTCACCAGGCGCGGGGTCGACCTCGCCGCTCGTTACGGCGGCGAGGAGTTCGCGGTGATCCTGCCGCACACGCTTGCTGCGGACGTCCCGGCGGAGGCGCCGCCGGCGACGGGGGAGGTCGCGGGGACGGCGGCGCCGGCGACGGGGGAGGACGCGGAGTCGGCGCCGCCGGCCGGGGCGGGCGCCCTGATCGTCGCCGAGCGCGTGCGCGCGGCGATCTCGGGGCACGCGTTCCCCGGCCACGGTGGCCGCCGGTACGCGCACACCACGATCACCGTCGGCGTCGCCGACCTGCGTGCGGACGACGACTCGGCGGCGCTCATCGCGGCCGCCGACGCGGCTCTCTACGAGGGCAAGCGCGCCGGCCGCGACCAGGTGGTCGTGCGTGACCGATGACCTCGAGCCGGACGGCGCCCCGGGCGCCGTGAGCGGACGGCGCGGCGCAGACGCCATCACGCTCGCGTCCGGCGTCAGCCGGGCGATCGCCGTCAGCACCGGCGTGGACGAGATGCTGTCGGCGGTCGCGCGGCGCGTGGCCGAGGCGCTCGACGTGTGGGAGTGCAACATCTACGAGTACCGCACGGAGACGGACTCACTCGTGGCCACGGCCCTGTGGTCGAGCGAGACCACCGCCGACGATGAGGAGTGGCTGGGCACCGTGTACTCGATCGCCGACCGTCCAAGCTACCAGCACATGCTGGCCGAGCGGACGATCCGGGAGCGTCAGGCCGACGATCCGGGTATGCCGGCGGCCGACAAGGCGATCATGGAGCGCTGGGGCGAGCGCAGCGTCCTCTCCGTGCCGCTCGTGTTCCAGGACGAGGTGATCGGCGCGGTCACCCTGGTCGAGAAGCGCGCCCCCCGCCGGTTCACTCCCGATGACCTGCGGCTGCTGGAGCTGCTGGCGGTGTCGGCGGCGGTCGCGGTGCACGCGGCGCGGGCCCTGCGGCGCGAGTCCGACCAGGCGCGCCGCCTCGAGGCGCTTCTCAGCGCCAGCCGCGCCATGACCGCGACAATCGATTTCGACCAGGTCCTCGCGACCATCGCCCGTGCGGCGCGCGAGGCGCTGGACACGGCCGAGTGCGCCATCAACACGTATGACCCGGAGACGGAGACGATCACGGTGGTCGCGCTCGAGCAGCGCTCACCGGAGCCGGACTGGGAGCGGTGGCTCGGCCGCGTGTACTCCCTGGACGAGTTCGCCTTCGACAGGCAGCTCCTGCTCGGCGGCGAGATCGTCGAGGAGCGGATCTCCGACCCCGCCACGGACGACCGGAACCGCGCCGACATGCTGGAGAACGGAGAGAAGAGTTTCCTGGACGTGCCGCTGATCTACGAGGGGCGACCGATCGGGTTCCTGGTGTTCATCGAGACCGAGCTGGAGCGGCACTTCTCGGACGCGGAGCGGCGGCTGGCCGCCGCCCTGGGAGAACAGGCGGCGGCGGCCATCCACCACGCGCAATTGCTGCGGCAGACCGAGACCCAGAACCGGAAGCTCGGCCTGCTCCTGGACTCGACGCGCGCGGTCAGTTCCAGCGTCGACCTCGACGAGGTGCTGAGCACCGTGGCGCGCAGCGCCGGGGAGCTGCTGGGGAGCGCGGAGTGCCAGATCCAGGAGTACGACCCGGCCGCCAACACGGTGCGGCCGGTGGCGCTGTGGCAGCGGACGCCCGACGAAGTGGGGCAGGTCAGTCTGGGCCAGCTGTTCTCGCTGGACGACGAGCCGGAGGAGCGCGCCTTTCTCGAGGCCGGCGAGGTGCTGGAGCAGCGCCGCTCCGATCCCGGCCTGCCGACGACGACGGCGGCGCTGTTCGAGAAGTACGGCGACAGCGCCTATCTCAACGTCCCGCTCGTCTTCAACGGCCAGCCGGTGGGCGTGCTCGTCCTCGTGGAGAAGGAGCAGGAGCGCCACTGGGCGGCCGACGAGGTGGCGCTGGCCACGGGCCTCGCCGGGCAGGCGGCCGTGGCCATCGAGCACGCCCGTCTGTACAAGCGCGTCCAGGACCAGGCCGTCACCGACGGCCTCACCGACCTGTACAACCACCGGCACTTCTTCGAGCGGCTGGAGCACGAGATCGCGCGCGCCCGCCGCTACGGCACGCCCGTCTCCCTGCTCATGATCGACCTCGACGACTTCAAACTCTTCAACGACCGCAACGGCCACCTCGCCGGCGACGCGGTCCTCCGGGGGGTGGCCGCAGTGCTCCAGAGCGAGCTGCGCCAGAACCTGGACGTCGCGGCCCGCTATGGGGGCGAGGAGTTCGCGGTGATCCTGCCCAACACGCCGATGGCGGGACGGGAGACCCAGATGGAGATGGACCTCGTCGGCGAGCTGGTAGAGTCGCGCGGCGGCGAGGAGCCGCCACCCCCGCCCGGGCACCGGGAAGGCGCCGAGCAGGTGGCCGAGCGCATCCGCGCGCGCGTGGCCGGCACCCGGTTCATGGGCGCCGACGGCTCGATGCTGCCCGCGCTCACGGTCAGCATCGGCGTGGCCATGTTCCCCGTGCGCACCTCGTCGCCTGAGGATCTGGTGGGGCACGCCGACGCCGCGCTCTATGCGGCCAAGCGTGCCGGGAAGGACAGGGTGGAGACCTATGGATGAGGCGCAGCGGCCCAAGGCGCTGGCGGCGCGCGGCGTCGATGGACTGCTGCACGCCGTCGTCGCCGACGTCGGGGAGTCGCTGGACCTGTGGTCCGTCGACCTCTGGGCCTTCAGTGGAGACGCGGACACACTGGAGTGCCGCGCGTACTGGTGCCGGGACCGGGCGGCGGCGCTGTCCGGAGACTGCATGGGCGCCGTGGTCGGTCTGGACCAGAGCCACGACCTCCGCCGCCTGGTCCTCGCCGCAGAGGTCGTCGAACGCCACCTCGGCGACGACCTGTCTCCGGCCGACACGGCGGCGCTGACGCAGGCCGGCTTCACCAGCAGGATCGACGTGCCGCTGCTCGCCGGGGCGGAGGTGCTCGGCGTCCTCAGTCTCGCGGAGAAGCGCGCGGTGCGCCGTCTTACGCCCGACGAGCGTGCGCGCCTGGGCACCCTGGTGCGACTGGCCGCAGCCGTGCTGCGCGCGACGCGCCTGTACGAGGCGGAGAGCGAGCGCGCCGAGCACCTCGTCGGACTGCTCGTCACCGGCCACGGACTCTCAGCGTCGCTGGCCGCGCACGAGGTCGTCGCCGCCGTGCGCGAGGAGGCGGCGAAGCTCCTGGGCGGAGTCGTGTGCGACGCCGAGGTAGTGCTGCGTCGGGACGACGGCGGGTTCTCGCGCGTCGCGGCGGCCGGTGCGGACGAGAAGGCCCGGACGGAGTGGCACGCGGACGCGGTCGCGCGGCAGGCGGTGGATCTGGGGCGCCCGGAGCAGGCGCGGACCGCCGACGGGCGCGCGCGGCTCGTGCTGCCGCTCGTGGCCGCCGAGCGCACCGCCGGCTACCTGGAGGTGACCGCGCCGCTCAGGCGCCAGTTCCGGGAGGCGGAGATCGAGCTCGCCTCCCTGCTCGCCGCACAGACGGCCGCCGCGCTCGAGCGAGGGCGCGCCTTCCGCGCGCTGCAGAGCCGGTCGGCGACCGACACGCTGACCGGCCTGTACAGCCGCTGGTACTTCTACGAGCGGCTGTACGCGGAGGTCGCCCGCGCCCGCCGCTACCGGCAGCCGCTGGCGCTGGTCGTCTGCGAGGTGGACGGCGAAGAGGATCTGACTCACGCCCACGGGCCGGCGTTCCGTGACGCGGTGCTGGCCGCGATGGCGCGGCTCTTGCAGACCAGCCTGCGCGACAAGGTCGACGTCGCCTGCCGACTCGGCGGCGGCAGGTTCGCACTCCTCCTGCCCAACACCCCGCACACGCCGGAGGCCGCCGGGCTGGTAGCGGAGCGGATCCGCGCCCGTGTCGCGAGCACGCGCCTCTCGAACGACGAGCTCGGCGCGCTCGGACGGTTCACCATGAGCCTGGGAGTGGCCGGCTACCCAGACGCCGCCGAGGACGCGGACGAGCTCGCGAGCGCGGCCGAGGCGCGCCTTGCAGTGGCGCGCGCAGCCGGCGGCGACCGCCTTGAGCCGCCGCTGCCCGAGCCGGTCGACGAGGACGCCGTGGAGGATGGAGCGCCGGGGGACCGGCCGGCCTGACGGCCGGCCCAGCGCCGGCGCCCACGCCGCACGCTGACCGGCCTGCCGGGCGCGAAGCCCGCCCGCCTGGCTCGACGCCGATCTCACTCCACCTGGAGCTCAGGCGCTTCGTCTCGACGCCTGCGAGCGCGTCCGCCCGCGCCGTGCGGGGGCACGCACGGCGTGCGCGGGTAGTGCGCTGGCGTTTGACACTCTTCTCCGTACGTCCAAGAGCACGTGCGTGCTGTTGGACGTGTCTTCAGGTGTTGTCAGTCGCCGCACGCATACGCTCGCCGCCGTCAGGCCTGCAGCAGCAGGTGCACCGCGGCCGGACCAGACCGGCGGCGTCGCGGCCCGCTCTCTCAGCCGGACGCCAGCGTGGTGAGCGCGTCCAGCATCGACGGATCGCCGCCCAGGACCTGGGAGGCGGCGCCCTCGACGCGCGCCGAGGCGGCGGCGACGAAGTACTCCGCCGCCAGCAGGCGGCGCGCGTCGGTCTGCGCCGCCCGCAGCAGCAGGTAGGCGCAGTTCACGTCGATCGCCATCTCGGCGAGGCGCCGGCCGTGGAAGTCGCGGAAGCGCACGTCGTCGAGCTCACGTACGCGGGCGATCGCCGCGGCGAGCCGCGCACGTGCAGAGCGCACCTTCGCCAGGAGCTCGGGCGTGGCCGAGAAGTCCTCGGCGTCGTAGCCGTCCAGACGGCCGGCGAGCGTGCCGCCGAGGATGCCGCCGATGGCGGCCACGACCTGCAACTGCGTCGTGCCCTCGTAGATGTTGGTGATGCGCGCGTCGCGGGCGTGGCGCTCCACGGCGAAGTCCCGCATGTAGCCGGAGCCTCCGTGCACCTGCAGCGAGTCGTAGGCGACCTGGTTGGCCATCTCCGTGCAGCAGGCCTTGGCGAGCGGGGTGTAGAGGGCGGCGAGCCGGGTGTACGTCTTGAGCTCGCCGCGCAGCGCCTTGACGTCGATGTCCGGGCCGGCCGGCGGAGCCTCGCCGGCCTTCTCCGCCGCCTGCAACTGCGCGATGCGGTGTTCGAGCACTTCTTTGGTGTCCACGATGAGCGCGGTCTCGTAGAGCAGGGCCCGCGCCGCCTCCACGCTGACGCGCATGTCGGCGAGCAGGCCCTTGACGGCCGTGAGCTCGCCGATGGGCGCGCCGAACTGGATGCGCTCGGCGGCGTACTTGGCCGCCGCCCGGTACGCCGCCTCGGCGATGCCTTGCGCCTGCGCCGCGATGGCGATGCGGGCGCCGTTCATCAAGCTCATGACGTAGGTCGTGAGGCCGCGCCGGCGCTCGCCGACGAGCAGGGCCGGCGCGTCGTCGAACTGCAGCTCGCAGGTGGGCGAGCCGTGGATGCCGAGCTTGTCCTCGAGGCGGCGGATGCGCATGTGCTCGTCGCGCTCGTAGAGGAACATGCTGAGGCCGCGGGCGTCCGTCGTGCCCTCTTCCGAGCGCGCGAGCACCAGGCTGATCTGGCCGCAGCCGTTGGTGATGAAGCGCTTCACGCCGCTCAGACGCCAGGTGCCGTCCGGCTGCTCGACCGCCTTGAGTTGCACGTTCTGCAGATCGCTGCCGGCCTCGGGCTCGGTGAGCGCCATGCTGCCGGTGACCTCGCCGCTCGCGAACCGCGGCAGGTAGGCCGCCTTCATCTCGCCGTCGGCGAACTTGTTGACCGTCTCGCTGATGTCCTGGAGGCCGAAGATGTTCATGAGCGCCGGGTCGGCGCGGCTGACCATCTCGACGATCATCACGCTGACTGAGACGGGGAAGTTGAGGCCGCCGTACTTGCGCGGCAGCGTGATGCCCATGAGGTCCGCCTGCTTGAGCCGTTCGAGACCCTCGGCGATGCCGGGCGCATAGCAGACCTCGCCCTGGATGAGCTCGCTGCCGGCGCGGTCGACGTCCTCGGCGCGGGGCTCGATGTACTCGCCGGCGAGGTCGCCAGCGATCTCGAGCGTGCGCGCATACGAATCGACGGCGTCCTCGAAATCGCCGGGCGCGTAGGCGAAGTCGCGAGCCTGGGCGTAGTCGTCCTCGCGCAGGCGCACGATGCGCGCCAGGTCGAGGCTGCGCAGCGTCTGCTGGAGGTCGGCGTTGTCGGTGAAGAAGTTGCTCACGACGCACCTCCGTCGGCCGCGGCGGTCGCGGGAGCGGCTTCGCCGCCCGCGCCCTTCGTCTTGTACGCCTGGATCAGCAGCGGGATGACCTTGTGCAGGTCGCCGACCACTCCGTAGTGGGCGACGCTGAAGATCGGGGCGAGCGGGTCGTCGTTGATGGCGAGGATGCGTGCGCTCTGGTCCATACCGGCGCGGTGCTGTACGGAGCCGCTGATGCCGCAGGCGATGTAGAGCTTGGGACGCACGGTGGTGCCGGTCTGGCCGACCTGGTGGTCGTGGGCGACCCAGCCCGCATCCACGGCGGCGCGGCTGGCGCCGACGACGCCGCCGACCGCGCGGGCCAGCTCCTCGACCAGCGCGAAGCCCTCGCGCGAGCCGACACCGACTCCGCCGGAGACGACGATGCGCGCGCCCTTGAGGTCGACGCGCTTCTCCTCCTGGACGCGCTTCACGAGCTTGACGGCGAAGTCGGCGTCGCTGAGCGCCACGCCCGCCCGTACCTTGATCCGTTCGGGCGTGCGGGTGACGGGCACGGCGATGATGCGCCCGTCGCGTCGCCGGTCCTCCTCGGGCATGACCATGACGCCCTCGCGGACGGTGGCCATCTGCGGCCGGTGCAGCGGGCTGATGATGGTGGCGATGATGTTGCCGCCGAACGCCGGCCGGATCTGGTAGAGCAGGTCTTTGTACTCCTCGCCCTTGAGCGAGTGGTCGCCGATGCGCAGGTCGGTGCAGTCGGCCGTGAGGCCGGTGCGCAGGGCGCTGGCCACGCGCGGCGCGAGGTCGCGGCCGGTGGTGGTGGCGCCGTAGAGGACGATCTGCGGCTCGTGCTCGCGAATCAGGCTGGTCACGACCTGCGTGTACGGCTGCGCCAGGTAGTGGCCGAGGTCGGTGTGAGCGACGAAGTAGACCGTGTCGGCGCCGCGGGCGACGAGCGCCGTCGCGATGTCCTTGAGGGCCGACCCGGCGCCGACGAGCACCGCGCCGACCTGCACGTGCAGCTGGCCCGCGAGCTCGCGGGCGCGGCCGAGCAGTTCGAGACTGACCTCGGCCGCCACGCCGTCGTGCTGCTCGACGACGACCCACACGTCGTTGCGCTTCGTGGGAGCGCCCCCCTGCGTGTCAGCCAAGGATGTGCTCCTCGATCAGCTCGTGGACGAGCTCGGCGATGCCGGCCTCGTCGGGCGCGACCATGCGCGCCTCGCTCTGGGCGAGCACGACGCTCTCGATCTCCTTGACGCGCGTCGGCGAGCCGCGCAGGCCGAGCGCCTCGCGGTCGGCGGCCAGCGCCTCGTGGTCCCACTGGACGACCCTGGCGCGACAGACAGGCTTGCCGTCGCGCCCGATCATGCACACCTCGGCGTCGTCGCTCTCGGGGTTGAGGTAGCTGTCGTCGTACTCGGGCATGGCCTCGGCGGCGATGCCCTTGTAGGTCATGACCAGCTTGACGCTCG